>Ga0209367_1000251_pt1 | contig 46427 bp, 26 predicted proteins | sample WorMetLIZISLAND2_FD_187412 | JGI IMG/M metagenome (GOLD analysis project Ga0209367, IMG submission 187412) | Marine gutless worms symbiont microbial communities from Max Planck institute for Marine Microbiology, Germany - Olavius geniculatus... ... | reverse complement strand
TCAACTCACAACCCCCGTCACAAAGTCGGACTCTCTGCGCAGACCGTCAGTCACACTCACAATAGAATGGAAAGTGGGCATGTTTCTCAAGTAAGTCAAGTTTCTGAACACTGTCATCGAAGCGTAAGTTTGACCACTTAAACTAATAGGCCTTAACTACTTAAAGTAAAACTAGTCTTAGTCTACCGCAAAATTATATGCAGTCACTGTATTAACCCTTTGATTGGAATGTATGTGTTAAGACGTCCCTGGCATGGTTAGTTAAGACGCAACTGACAAGCCGTTTTTCGACGTCAGCATGATGGACAACGCGTTGTCCATCATGCTGACGTCGTTTAAGTGAAGGTTTTCACGTGCAAGCCGTTAATTATTCAGTGATAATTGTCAAAATAAAGCACCAAAACCCACAATATCACAAATAGAAATACCCGTAACCACGGTGCGAGTTAATTAATCTGTATAATTTTTTTTCACTGTCAATGTGTTTCACCATACATTGCGGAAAACGTCTTGGCGAGACGTTGAAGCTCCCGAGACTCTCGAGAGTCTCGGGAGCTTCAAGGTCTCAGCCAGCGTCTCGGAAGCTGCAACGTCTCGTCTTGGTCTCGGCTCAGAAGGTCTTGTGCACATCCCTGTGTCAGAGTATTTAATGTTTCTGGCATCACATATAATGTAAATAGCACAAAATTAGTATTACAAGCTGCAGTAACACAGAAGGCGATGGTTAGGGCTCACAGTTTTCTGCCGCAAATTTTGCCAAATTCCGAGGGCCAGTTCGCAAAATTCTGTGGCTCACAGCGACAAAATTGTTTCAATTCAGCGACTTACTGCGGCCGTCTGTTTGTGAATAAACTGAGCTCTATTCTGTGCATAAACTTCAGTTATTGAAGGCTGGCGTTTTGCTCAGTTATACTAGCAACATTCAAAGAAAATGATCAATCGTTTTTTCTTTTCAAAAGTGCAATATGTCAAGTCGAATTGTGTCTATTTATTATTGTGTGCTGTATTGCGATGGCTATTATCAGGGCTCAGTTTTAGGCAGGTTAGTTTGATCTTTTCCGTGATATAGTTAGTCTATTTAGTTACATTGTGAAACCAATGATCGTACTGATCATTGGGCATTTCTCAATTTCTGCAAAATTCCATGAAATTCCACAGAAATATCAAAATTCTGCGGAACAGAGCAAATTCTGAAGCTTAGCTCGAAATTCCGCGTCTGCAGAAAACTGTGAGCCCTAGTGATGGTTCAGCAGAAATGCATAATGATGGCAACAATGATTATGAACTACTGAAATCCAAGAACTTTCAACACCATCATCCATCAATTTCCAAAACACTCAAGGCCCTATTGGGTTTTCAAGGACTACCTAAGTACTGAAAAAATGAATAGTATTTTTTCAAGGGACTTTGGTCACCCTGAAGAAAATGACAGACGACAATACCTGATGTACGACGTCAAGAAACTGAAGGAAAAATGGTGCAAATCCACTCGTCTGAGTGTCCGCCGTCTGGTTGCTGCGATGACTGAACCGATGTCCAAATGCCAACCACTCCTTCTCAACAAGTGTTCGGAAACCATCGAATGTCCGATAGAACGGATCCAGCATTAGCTGGGCCACTGACAACACCTATGGGCAACAACAACAACAAGTACAAACCGTGACTGAGTGAGTGAAGCTGCCAACACAATAAAACAAATAAATTAGCATGAGCTGGGACCTAAAAGTACAAATACGCTTTAAACAGCCACTTATAATATTAGAAAGTCGGATCAGTAGTAGCAATAGTAAGAGTGGTGCTGGCAGTAACAGCAGGAGTCGCAACAGCAGTAGTCGTTTTTTAATTGTTGTAGTAGTCACAGTTATGGTAGTAGTAGACGTTAGTGTTGCTGTTGTTGTTGCTGTTGTGGTGTCTGGAATTCTGAATCATCCATGTTCCATGCCATAATGAAAAATATAACATGCATGCCGCACAGAGGAAATCAGCAAAAGGCTAGCATTAATAGTATTTACGCAGCATGCAGACAGCTCATGTCATCAGGGGCCTCAATCCCCTCAAATCTAGAATAAAAATCCAGCTCAAGTTTCCCCTACCTCCCTTATGTATCCAGCTCAATCTGCTTGTCTGTCTGCTAGATCCCAAAAAGTTACAAACTGATTTCAACAAAACTTTTACATGTACAAAGCATGGAAAAAACTCCTATTTTGGACATTGGTGATCCAGATCCGAAAACTTTTTCACAGATGCATAACATACTGTACTAATGACTGACCTGAGTGGTGAAATCCCAGCCGTCCTCCAAGCACATCATGACGGAGGAGCCCTGAATATCGAGCAAATCAACAACAGCTCCAGCAATCTGCAGGATGCATTGCAGCTGCTTCAACCATTCCGAGTCCTGAACGGCACGCAGGAAGTTGTAGTTGTCGGGGTCGGCAAACGGACCGCTGGGAACACATGCTCGCATCAACTTCTTGAAGCTCGACTTCACGTGCCGTGTGTCGTAGTAGTCGATGGGGATAAACTCGCACTTTGAGAACGACTCGAGACGAATTCCCTGAAACACAAGTCACGTTACAACTTTCAAGTTGCTTTCAGAATCTTGCTCAGCTCCTTTTCAAGCAACCTTGAGCAAGCTTCGTGCAAAATTCAACTCAGCCTTCTACTCTTATGCCCGGTTTTTGAAACGAGGGGTAAACCTCGAATTATCTAGCCAGAGATTGAAGGGTTACCTCGGGGTCAAATCTTGGTGTAACTTTTTTGCGTTTTTGCAAAGAGGGGTAACCCGGGGTTAGTAACTCCAGGTTTGAACCCGGGGTAACTTGGCAATCTTTGTAAATCGACATCTGATTGGTCGATAACAACCATGTGACTTGGCGAAATGCCGAGTTGATTTATCACACAGATTTATCGTTTGGTCGTTTCTGGCACTGCCACCTAGCGATTGGCTCCAATACAAAATACCATTTCCAAAATCGCAAGCAACAATTCGCTGACCATAAAATGTTTTTGCAGACATTATAGCAATCTCACTACGATGCTGAAGAAAAATGATATTGAACGAAATAAGCGTAAAAACATCATTTTAAAATAATTATGTTGCACAAAGTATTTATGTTTCATTATTAACTTAATCAGAACACCTGTTGTAACTTGAAATTTGCTATCATTATTACTAGAGAGCCGAATAGATTAACAAATCGTCATCGAAGTAGTCGAAGTGAGCCATTTTGCCTGTCTCGAGTTTTGCCCCTGGTTCAATCCAGGGGTAACCCTACAATGATGTGGGGTTAACTTTCTGCGAGTTAACCCTGTAAATGGTATACCAGTAACCTTCATTTGTGTTTTCTCTCCGAGCACGTAGAGCACAGCACGGCGCAGACCACTCACAGAGTCAGTAACCCCTGCACCAGGGGCAGCAGTAGGTTGTCGGCCAGCAGTCACTGAACCGTTCGGCTGTCTGACAGACGTGACGGATGACACGTAGTCCGTCTCAGGCCGAACCAGAGCAGACGATGGACGACCAGCCCTAGAGCCTGTTAAACACAAACACCACGCAGAAAAAAATGAAATATTTCTTTAATAAAACACTAACAGAATGCAACTAAACATTGAACAATGCAGAAAAAATACTGAAGATATAAAAAACAACACAGTCAATAACTTTGACGAGACAAGAAAACCCATATGACGAAATTACGACCATACTATCAAGTGGTTACTACTTAGACGAGTGACTGTCTGCGCATAGGTAAACCATCTCTGTATATAACGAAACAAACACCAAGGTCAACTCAGCCTTCCATCCCTCTGGGGTAAGTAGATTGAGTACCAGCCTGTCCGGCTAGAGTTATGGCAAGGCGAGTTCACCTGTGTTAGGCGGCAGGTAACACTGTGTGATCCCATATGGCAGGTGATGCTCCATAGCTCTGAGATGGGTTTCCAACATCATTTAACAAAACAATAAGGATCACTCACTCGGCAGAGTCTCGGCTGCCGTGTTGTCTCGATTGCTGCCGACAACCGTGCGGAAGCTGCCAATGATTCGGTGGAACGTCTGTTTGTTTTGACTAGTGACAGATGACATACTGTCTCGACGCACCATCGGCAGCACAGGAAGCATTGTCATTGTATTGTCTGCCGTCACCAGCGGTGTAGACGCCTCTGTACCGTGCCAATCAAACACTTACTGTTTAGTAGACAATCATGACATAAGACACCGTGCAGCTGATACGAAATTTGACAGAATCAGCACCAAAAGGTTTGAAGAAAATGAAGTAGTAGAGAGTGACATGGGGATGGGGATGGCGGTAATACCACGGTAACTGCAGTAATTGCCACAGTAATGGGAACGATAATGGCGGTATTACCGTGGGAATGGGGATAAAATTTAGGGACTTACGCAGACTAAAAATTTTGGCTCCGCACACCTTAGTGCCAGTCAAACATAAAAGCATGCCAAGCAGCCGTGTGCAGGCATCTCTGCTTGCAGTGTATGCCCTGGGGCTGTGTGCATCCCTAGTCTCCAACATACAGCGGGACAGACGGAGAGTGCCACGCTGACATTAATTGGTCTAATGTGTGCCCAGGGAAGCAAACGACACATACACAGCCATTGTTCGCGGTAAACAAGCCTTACGATTTACTGCACCTGGACTTGACGTGATCGAATTATTACAGCCAGGTGTTGGAATTAATAGGAGTAAAATAAATAATTATAAAAAATTTAGGCGTTTGAATTGTTAGAGTGTCCAAATTAATGGAGAAAATGTGGTAATACTTTCGTTCGTAGTAGTTGCTGTAAAAATACATATGGGAATAATACATTTCACTAAATGGTACCGGTACATCGCATGGCATGTTCAAATGTCGATAATGTGTGTTTATGTACACTGATAGCATGGGGTGTTGCAAAATGTTATTAATTTGCAGTTCATTAGTAAAGAAGAGTTGTAAAATGTGCAGATAATTAGTGGCAATTATTTTTGTCAACATAACGACGGGGATGAGGATGGGGACAAAACGTGTGGGGATGAGGTGGGGATTGGGATGTTACTCCATCCCCATGTCACTCTTTATGAACTAGGCAAAATGCACAATCAGAAGACACAGAAATAAAATCCAACAGCGTGATAGTTCGTGTGAAAGAATGAAATGTACTGAAATCAACCGTGAGTGGACGTGCCAGTGGTGAATTATTCCAAACGTTGACAACATGTTCACAGAAGATGTAGATCTAGCAAGCCTAGCAGCTACAATACTAACAGTTCCCAACTTCACCATTGCTCAATTTCTTCGCAGAAATGCCGAGAACATGGCAAATTATGACTGAGTGTTAAATCATATCTCAGTTACTTCCTTACTTACTTACTCAGCCACATAGAGTCTATATATAAGAGAAGTGAGATGCAGACCTGAAGGTGTGGCGCTGACGACGGCTGCAAAATATTTCTCTTGTTCGACGCTCACTGACATCAGGCCTTCATTACCTGCACACAGAAGTGGATGCAAACTGCATGTCTACAGCTGTGCTGGTGAAACTGCATCCAAAGTGAGGACTCATACAACTCTAGAAGCATAAAACCTGAAAAATGATCATAAGTCTAACAAAAAACAGAATCTGGTTCTAAATCAGTTTTTTGCTACTACATCATACCATCGGAAAGTTTCATCAGATTTTGCCTGTAACTGCCTGATTATAGACCGCAAAAAATAGTTTGCTAATGGGAAAGAAACCTAGAAATGATCCAGGATCCACAAAAAAACTAAGATTTCACCAAAAGCTGACAGATTTGCCCTTATCACAAAAATTCGTCTTTGCAATATCATCAAAATCTGTGCAAAACTTTTTGCGATATTTTACACTAGAGCTCAAAAAGATTATACGAAGTGCATAAAAAAAATCTGCAAAATAATACAAAATGCATGCAAATGTGATACACATGACAACTTTAGTTACAGGGTGGGCATGATTACATCTCTGGAATCACGACCTAACTACACTACAGGAATGTGATTACAAAATAGGCTATTAGTATTACATGACTTACTAGTCACTGGGGAACTGTAGTGGCCTTTGAAGACGCCAATTACACCTTTACTATGAAAACCACTGGAACGCAGTAATACTGCCTTGGTCACAGGATGTCGCCACGTTATAACTGGAAACCTACATCCAAACATATACAATGAGTGTGCAAAAACTGCATACACACATGGACACACAGAAACCACGCAAGCACAAATAGGCACCAAAAGCACAAATACAACAAATTTTTAGTTCCAATCTGTCTTCTTTTATTTTTTCACTACCAACAATAGGTTTGTACTAAAACATAAAAAAGCTGCTACCAAGTACCAATGCAAAATCGGCATTTACAAACCAATTTCTTACATACGACAAAAGCAACATAATGTTTGTAGCCTATTCTATCTAGTCTGCTATGTTCCTAAAGCATTCAAAACAAGCAGCATGGCTGATGCAACATGAGCAATTGAGAAAAACATGCAAGAACAATGCCAACCTGTTTTGTCGATAACTGCGAGAAAACTTGTGAATGCTGTCATCACTCGACGACTGAGGTACAACCAAAACTGCAGGATAGCTGCATAACACAGCACCACACAAGCATCAAAAAAGCACACAAATATTTTCTGTTCGGAAACTTTTTCGCAAGGGAATTAACACACACCAGCAATATTTGAACAGTTCAACCGACATCTCTGACAATGTAAGCCTTTGTAGTCTTCACAAGACCCAAATTCTTAATGAGATTTTAGCATGATTAATGATTTCAAATTGCTCTATGTTAATGTATGTTTTTTTTCGGTTAAAGGTGAGCATAATCAAATGCAAAAAAGTCTAATGCAAAAATATAACTATCAAAACATGATATCTACAATCCTGCATCAATAACTATTTATTTCAATACTATTTAGTTAGCAAGTGATTCTTGTACAATTCTCACACATAACAATTAAACCATTTTACATCGTCATTCAGTTCCAGTTCTAGTTTTGACAGTGTGAGCAGGTACATGAACATCAGCATACAAAAACCAATGCCTGCCACAACATCAACAGTAAATGACTGCACAAACTAGAAAGTGCTCGTAAGAGTGCATATCTCCGCCAAGTGTACACAAACAAACACAATGACAGACACACAGAACGATGGACAGAATGACCAATCTCTTGATCTCCTCCAATGTTCACTACATTCACACTTGGCGGCGATAATAAAACTGACTGGTGGGCAAAAACAGGGCCACTTAACTACGATAAAATACAGATAGTAAAATCTATGAATACAGAAGATGCTGCAATGAGAGACTTTTCACAGACCGATTAAGGGCTGATTAATTCACATCCAAGTTAACTTCTAGGTTACCAGAACCTAGGTTATCTTGGTCGCAAGGTAAAGTCCAAAGGTTAACTTTTGTTGCATTTATTCACGGAAAAACTAACCAGAGTTTGCTAATCCACGAGTTAAACCTCATCCATATAACCACGCCATGAATCAAGCGTTTCGATTGGCAGTAGTAGTCATGTGGCTGTTTATTTATAGCCCACTATGAGCTTATGAACTGAATGGCGTGTCTATGGGTAGTAGAGAATATCTAAATGACAATTAATGTACAGTGTATTCCAACAGGATGCAATAAATGCAATACAACACATCGCAGCAACTGTAATAATTACAATTTCAATACATAATCACGATTACAATTATTACAAGAAGTTTTAATATTGTCAGCTTTACTGCGTATCACCCCTATGTAAAAGTTGACTATTCCGCATGAGGCACGCTGCGAGGTCAAGGTCACTGGTGCAGATGACATTTTCATTCATGGCAACATGGCGAATTCCGAACGTAGAAAAAGTTCAATCATATTGTGATAATTTCGCTGACTATAATGATAAAACATTGTCACAGTTCTTTATTTTCTGGTTCATCGATCTACGACTGTGAAAGGTTTGCAGATGTTGTTATCTACACGGGTCAGCTTCGATCTTGCACTAATTGCAGGTTAACCGTGCAAAATTGGGAGGTTAACTGTGCGAGTTATGTCTGAGATAACCGAGAGAGTTAACCTACTGACGTGTCATGAAACAACGTGACAGAGGTTAAGTTTTGAATTACCAACTTTAACCTATAGGTTATCTTTAACCCGGAACGTAAATCAATCGGCCCTAAGTACTATTGTTCAATTTGAGTCTGAATGGTTTCATCAACAACAAGAGTGTAAACCACAACAGCAACAAAGACAACAATGACAACGACAATGACAACATCGAGACAGACCTTGCACAGACTGAGTAAGTGCTGTTGATCATTGTCAGTCTAAATGGCTCGGCCCGCGACCGCGACTGCGCTGTCAATGTCCCGAAGCCAAGACGACTGAAATCACGACAGTAAGCACGCTCCGCCAGACGATCAATATTCTTTGCATCTGACTGAATCTGCTGCTGGATTTCTTGCTCGTCAATTACTGCACATATGCATGCATCCAGGTCAACTCAGCCTGGCCATCCCTCAGTAGACAGCTCACTTAGTTACACAATCAACGTTTTTTTGCATTTGACCGGATCTGCACTTGTATCTCTTACCAGGTTACCATGGCAACTGTTGCTGTGTGGAATCAATTGGTACATGAGTTCACAATTCGTCAACACTTTTTCTTACAGTAAGTGGCAAGGTAATCGTAAACACAAACTAAAGTCTAACTTCCATGTTATCTTTTTCCAAAAACCAACATTCGAGATTATATAACAGATAAGAACAAAAAATCAAAGTTAATCCGAACAGTACCGACGAACACCAGACAGCTGCAATTCGAAACCTTAAGGATTATAAATTTTCTAATCGGTCTTCAGTTCACGTTCTTAAGCGCGGATGAAAAAAGTTAATCAAACTTGGTTCTTAGTGAGTGTCAAATAAAAGAAACTCGATTGGAATAAAGAAAATTTTTTTCCTGACGAAACATGAGTTCATGTAATGTGTCAGAGTTGAACAGAGTGCAACAGCAGCAGCAGCAGCAACAACAAGATGAAACGTCACACAGTGCCACAGACCTGATAAGTCGTCATCATACAATGGCAACTGTTGTTGCAGTCCACTCGTGGAATCAGTCAATGTATCAGAGTTAGGCAGAGTGCCGCCAGCTGCCAATCGTCTCATCATCGGCGGCGTCGCCGTTGCAATGTTAGCCGTCTTCGGTCGCTTCGTCTTGATTCCCGCCTTCCTCGCAGTCTTCAGCAGAGTCCGCTTTGCAAAACCCCTGCATTGTCACACAGTGCTCAACATTCAACAAGCTACATCAGTAAAGAGCAGAAAACACAGATCAACCAACTCTGTGCATTATAATTAACTTTACATACACTGACATTGCTTAATACAGGATGCGTTGGACTCATTCAACAAAGACATGCCATGCTGGACCTAGCTATCACTTAGATCGGTGAATGTCTACAGATGGGTGAAACACCAAAACCAATTCAGCCTGGCCTTCCATCTGTGGTTAGATGAAATGGGGAGTAAAAACAGGCACACCTTATATGTGCCAGGCAGTGCAAGCCGGTGTCTGGCAGAAGGCTGAAAAAAACAAAGATTGGCTGCTTCCTATGGCTACGGAATAACCTTTTTTTTAAAATAGAGCACAGTGCAAAAAACCTGACAATGAAATAAACCTAAGCAACAAAAAATAGAGAAACATATTATCTATGGCAAAGTGCCACGCAGCTCATATGCAAACCACTCAATCAAAAACTCCGCAGTCTACATGGTACCTTTGAGCCATAAAATTCTTCTATTATTACTAATCATAAATGCTGTTATTAACACATGTTGAGCATCATACTTCAGCGAAGCGGTCTTGTCCTTGACTTTAGCATGCAGTTGTGGCTGCAGCAGCACGTAGCTGTGTGTGAAAGCAAACGTCTGCATGACAGATGCCGGATGACGAAGCAATAACAATTTCTTGCGCAATGCATCGACGCTCGATGACGTCACCTCCTCATCAAATGCTACTTTCATCAGCTGATAACACCCAACACAGACAAATGTAAAGTGAAAAACCATTCACTACCAACCATACACAGAAACACGAACATAAGTATTTTCCTGCCCTCGAAAACATTCACTCAAATTTTGTTTTTTCTCTACCTTTGGCTTTAGAGTTAGAAACCCGAACAGATAAATCGCTTGGCTCATGACAGCGACAGTTAGAACGGTTGCACAGTAACCCAATGCACTGCACCATCAAAAAATATGCTAACAGCATAATGATTAGTATACACACCACTTCAAACACAAAGCTAACAAGAGTGTGCAGTCGTTGAGGGACTGCTCACTATGGGGCCGTCCTTGCAGTTGAGTACGTGCGTGCTACCACAGGGCGACAGCAAGTGCTGCCATGTCGTAAATCATTTAGACTTGACGATGCTACGTGGTGAGCGTGCTTTGGTGGTGGTGGATTTTTCGCCAACAACACAATTAGCCGCCGTGACCTTGACCTTTGACCTTGAAATTGGTCCACAGGGTGCTCGTGTCCCGGGGATCCTTCCTACCAAGTTTGGTATTCGTAGGCCTTTTCGTTTTCCCTCTAGGTGGAGGCACAGGACGGACGGACAGACAGACGGACAGCATCGATACATAATGGGGCCTCCTTCTATAATAATAATGAACAGTTTCCCTAATAAATGTATTCCTCTGACATGTTCTCGAGTATTAGTCAATTACATGACTTGATATATATTTGCGATAATAATTAAATATGCCAGGTCTCAAGGTTACGACTGTTACATGCACAGTGTGTTCAACACAACAATGTGTGTGTGTGAACTGCGGACATACTTGGAAGACACAAGAGCGAAGCTGTATAGCTTCCTGCAGCCATTGGTCAATGTGAGGCAAATACTGAGCATTGATTTTCTTCTCTTTTGTCAACGATGACACCGGGAAACTCCGTGTTACTACATGCTCGGACGCTACAAACAACGACAGCGGGAAGATCCACATGACAGCGAAAACTCCAACATACAATAAGCTTGGAAAGTTGAAGCTACGGCATAATGACATTGCGAAAGTCCAAACAGCATCGATACAGAAACTAGAAACAATGTACAATGGATAGCATAACAACCACATTTAAACAATCCATGTGAGCTATAAATAATGTGCAGTGAACTAGATTTCACTCTCAGCCACGTACCAGAAAGCTGCTTATTGCCTTCTGCAGAAGATTCACAGCTAACTGTAGAAGAAAATCAAACATCACATAACTGGGCCTAAGCTGAAACTGACTTCATATTCTGTATTTACATCTTATAAACATCAAAATATTTTAAATATTTCTAATGTGTACTGTAATGTGTGTATGCTCCGCAATCCGCATTCTGACAGTGACTTTTAAAAAACGAATATAACATTGTAGCTTCACGCACAATCAAAGCTGACAGAACTTTTGCAACCTACCAAGTGGATCACACGGAGTTCCCTTGAACACAACACGGTACGTTGTAAGGAAAAGAGCGCCCTCGGCTGGCAGTAAGACAGGACCACCTATGTTAGTACCTATGCCTTCATCCCGGCCATCAGGCAGCAGGTATGCTCTCAGGTTCTCAATCACCAACTCCTCACCCGCCAGCAAGTTCGGTGACAGGATCTTGGGCTGTACATAACAACAGCAATGACAACATCGATGTACTGCCAACAAGGTGGTTTGGCAGTCCAACGGTTAGGTTGCCGGACCTGCGATTGCATGGCCATTGATTCGACTCCCAGTCGTGTCGCCATGAAGTGGTTAGGACTTGGATGGGTAAATGTCTATAGGCAGGTAAACCATCTCGGTATATAAACAACACTAAAATCTATTCAAGATTTCCATCCCCCTGGGGTAAGTAAATCGAGTACTGGCCTGTATGGCTGGGGTTTATTACGCCAGTGCACATTCATCCATGTCAAGTGACAGCTAACACTGTGTGATCCCATATGTTAGGTAATGCATCTTCATAGCTCTAAGACGGGTTTCCTATGTAGAGCTACACCATTTAACAATAAACCGTAACATGTGACGACAGATCGACGAAAATCAATGCACGCTTAGTCGCACAACTATGTACCAGTTTGCATTAGTAGCAGCACATTGATCTTAATAAAGAAGATTAGTATACAGGGTATGGTTAGTACTTAGACAGGTTACTAGGTCAACTCAGCCTGGCCATTCTTTCATGGGTTGGCGTAACGAGTATCACCAGAAAGTGAAAAGTACACAGGCACACCATGCATTCAGTAGCGTTGTAACCTGCACCTCTGTGGTCTTGTGGTATAAAGCTGTCTCAGAAATCAGTGCCAGCAGAGGAGCCATTTGGCTACCAAAACATTTTGTTTTACACTTACGCAATCAGACTGACATTAATATTATGACACCAGACCATATTAGCCCAAGACACTTGAAGACTCAACAATATGTGACTGTATCAAGATAATCACATGTAATGCTGATAACCTTTGGAATTGGTGGAAGTCGCTTGCTTTCTTGGTGGACTAGCTCTAACGTGTCCAGATGCATTGCTATTACTCCTGCAACCAGTCAGACAATCCTCAGTGTGCTATCATATCATATCAGCCAGAATAATCTGCATCATGTCAGATGTTAACTTTGTTCACAAACAAAATCTGACTAACACCATTCATTATGTAAATGCTACTGACCTTATTCACAAAATAAATGCTTAGCATAGCACTGACAGACTGCGTTTTTCCGCCCAATCCGACAATCCAGATTCAGACTAATGGAATGATTCATTCATTGACAAACCAGGAATCATCTGATGGAGCGCCTTGACGTGTTCAGCACTGACGTTGCTCTCAGTGCAGACTTTGTCAATGAACCGAGTGATGAACCGCGTGACAGCCAGGCCGACTTCATTGACATGATCAGTGCCGTCATCAGCACCAGCACTTTCAGCATCTATACTGTCACTCTCTCCAATACTATACACACATGCACAGACAGACACAAACAAAACAATAAAACATACAATACAGATACATACACTGTGCATGACCAACTAATGCCTCTACCTGCTGGGCGACCACAAAAATGATATTCGTAGCAAATCTGGTTATGCTCTGACCGTGACTTTTTTAAAACTCAAAACGTAATCAGTTCACCTATGTTGTAAGATGCACCACTGATAAAAATTTGGTTAAAATCCACTAGTAAACAGATCGGAGAATGAATATCACATGTGGATAAATGCACACACAAGCAGATGTAAGACATGAAAACATAATAAACCTAACTAATAATGCAGTCAATTGTAAGGTGGATATATGGCTCAAATTGATCTGTTTAGTCCAGAAGTGAGTGAGTGAGTAGGATTTAACATCCCGCCCGACACAGTATAGGTCATTTCAGGGATGGCCTTTGAAGGCAAAATTGCACATATATATAATAACGAAACACAAAGTTTAACTTTTACAGAAAGTTTAACCTTTATAAAACACAAAACACAAAGAATGACCTGAACCTAAAATTGTAAGAACTCCCGATTATAATTGTGCATATATATCGATAATGGCAGTTCTAATAATCTTTCCCTGTTATCCTCCAGACAGTCATCAATCTCATAATGCCGTCTATTGGAGGACGGGGGGCATTTAGTCCAGAAGTGAGTGGCTGCCTGGCACTGCGCTACATTCATCAAATGAAGCAGGTAAACTTTTGCAATGGCAATAATATGATGAAAGCATCATAAACAGTTATTACTGTTAGTACTACAGCTAAAGACAGCATAGACAAGACAAAAACAAGATCAAACTAATTACTGACCTGTTAGTGACCATGCTGCTCAGGCTTTCGCCCTCCATCCCAGTCGCAGGCTCACGGATCTTCTTTGTAGCATCGAGCGGAACTCGCAGGCAGACCATGCGGTTGGCGTAGTGAATGGCCTGACTGTAGGCAATCGCTTCTTCGTTAAAGACCAGCAGTCGCTGCTCCTCGGCACTCTTGCTCGGCCACACACGAAGCTGAATGAAAACATCTTTATTATTAGCTGAATGCAGAACATCTGCGTAATGCATCACAACCAAACACTAAGTAAGTAAGGATGAAAATGTGGTAGTTGCTTCAACAGTTTTGCATGAGTTAGGACTCTTAGCTAAAAATGCCTTTCAGTTGTGAAAGTGACTGCTGAAAGACATAAGCTTGGCCTAATGGTACAATCCAGACATAGGGGAACCTCAGCCGACAATGAGCAGTATGTATACTGCTTGCAAAACGAAAGACAATAAACAATGACAAACATGAACACAACAGACTCAACACAAAAAAGGCAGAGATCCAGTTTTCAAATCTCTTATTAAGCAAATCATCCTGGTAGTCTTTATTTGTGACTACACAAAACCATGGTTCACTGCTGCTGTTGTATTTAGCCCTATGGGCAGGTTTTCATTTGCCATCAACACCATCTTGCCCGCTCCTGTGCCAGCTCCTTAAGTTGTAAATAATAATCCATGTCCTCATCACTTGTCTCCAGTAGCCAGCTCAGTAGCATCTCTTTCGGTTTCCTCTTCCCTTCTTCCCTGGCAGTCGACCTTCCAACACTGTTCTCACCAAAGAACCATGATGCAACACATGTCCCAACCACATCTTCTGTCTAGTCCTCAATGTGTCCACGGTGCACTACATAAACCAAATTCACTGTAAAAAATAAAGACGGACCATCAGATTCTGCAGATGCACTGAACATTGTTCACACTCTGACAAAAAAGCATAAGGATTGACAAGCAAATCGAATAATAAAACATAAAGCACAACAATAGTTCAGTGTCCACATCGTGTGAGAGATGAGACAAATATGACACCAACTGGTGCACCCATTACCTGTTCTGCTGCAATCTCCAGCGCACCGATGCCTCGACACCGACCAGGCAGCAAACACGGCTGTGACAGACGCCTGTTGTCTGACCACATACTCGCTGCATTGTCACCACCGGCGTCTGTCAGTCCCGGACACTGACAGCAACAACGTATGCCACTTGGACATTAGCAACTGACAAAAATCGCAAACCTCAGCACTATGGAGACTGGAGCTGCCACCTAACTAATAAACCAGACTCAATACAGTTCACTACATGTATATCCAATTCCAGGATACAGTTCACGATACAGATCGCCAACAAAATCTAATCACTCAATCCTTGGACCATGCCAAAATCTCTAAAAAAGTTTAATAAAGAACAATACCTGGTAGCTACACTGTGAAACATAAAAACACACCAAAATATATCAATCATAACTTAAAGGAGGATTATCGGATATTAATAGTTTTTGGTACAACCATTTGTGACACAACTTGCCATCAAACGGTTATTCCAGTTTCCACCTCACCCAACATATGCTTCTGCACTACCTGGGAAAATCAAAACACATGAAATCAGCATAAAATGAACAAAAAATGCCAAAAACCATCCGTAACATTACTGATAGTAACTTGGAGAAAGATAAAGAGATTTTAATAGTTTTTGGTATAAACATTTCTGACATAACCGGCCATCAAATGGCCGTTCAAATTCCCAGCTCACCTACCATCTGTTGCTGCATTACCTGAGGAAAAGAAACAAATACAACACGAGATAAAAAAAGAAAGAAAAACATCAGTAAATTTAATCATTCTACAAACGTAGCTCTTAACAGCCCTGATCACAGTCCATTCGACAGTATTTGCAGTGTTATGCAGCAGCGAGTTTATGGGACTCTTGACAAAAAATATCAATAAACTCAAAAAGCAACTGGTTCAAGTCTAAAGCAGAACATTTTCAACACTGCTATCAACGCATAGAGAATGCATCTCCCTGCCTGTGCTTACACAAGTGGCTGATATTTCGAATATTTACTGTCAGCAGTTGCACAACTGGACAACTGGATAAGCTGTCAACCAAAGTGCTAGAAATCTGGACAAAATGTGGCAAATGTGTGTTATTTTAATCAAATAATGACATTGCATTGCATAAAAATGTAATATTTTGCTTGTTTTGTTTTCCCCAGGTAGCGCAACAACAGACGTTTGGTGAGGCAGAAACATAAATGGTCATTTGATGGCCAGTTGTGTCTGAAATATTCATACCAAAAATTATTAAAATCTGATCATCCGTCTTCAAGTTACGATCGATCAATTTTTGTGTGTTTTTTTTATGACTCACAGTGTATGTCAGCAAATCTAGCAGACAGACAGCAAAATATACAGACGGACAAATAGAATGGCTAACTAGTTCATTGGTGACACAGAATCACACAAATGGCCATTTATTGCTGTAATTCTGCAAGCAGTAACTACATAATGTCATCAAAAAATGGTGTGTAAGATCAAAACTATCACCAATCGCCACTAGATGTGGATTGTGGACACAGGGTACATGTGAAATGTGAAATAAAATTCAACAGTAAATATTTATTCTTCAAGCACTCAACAAGACTGGCGACAAAACATTCTAAGCTGCATAGAAGTAAAAGCTAAGTATCAAGGATGACAAAAATAGCAACAAAAACAAGCAGCAACCAACGCTCACAAATGGGCCTATATTGTCAACTGTCAGACTAGTGGCCAACACACTGTTAGGCCTACCTCTTTCGTTGACTCATACTGTGGTAGATAAAGCTTGCGAATGTCCTCCTGAACATCAGTGTAGAACGCCGCTTCCCAGAACTGATGGGATGCCCAGACAGGATGATCTTGTATGCATGTGTATGCAAACTGAATCACTCCAGCAAAAAGTTTCTGCAATATGACACATAATTATAATTATTATCATCATCTACAACAGCAGCAGCCGCAGCAGACGACTGGTAATTACCGGAGTGTATTTTACCTCTTCTGGCTGACAAAACAAAGTAGGTGGCTTGGTGAAGTAATGGTTGAGATGTTGGACTTATAATCGAAAGGTTGTGGGTTCAACTCCCAGTCAGCTCACTATCAAGTGGTTACTACTTGGATGGGTGACTATCTGTAGACAGGTAAACCATCTCAGTATATAACCAATGCAAAGGTCAACTCAGCCTTTCATCCCTCCCGAGTAAGTAAATCAAGTACCAGCCTATCTAGCTAGAGTTAAGGCGGGGCGTGCTCACCTGTGCTGGGTGGCAAATTAACAATATGCGATCCCATATGGCAGTTGATGCTCTAAGCGTCTGTGAAAAGTTACCAATAGAGCTATAATACAGTATACATGACCTTTTGAGTCAAAAACAAAAAGCCAACAGCACCTCTCACTACAACTAACACGGGCAACGCTCATCTCTGTTTTTAGGTCTTAAGCCAGTAGTAAGCCTGCATCCAGTTACGAAAATAAGACCGTAATATCTTCCTTAATCTGCTGTAACCTTCCCAGTTTTACACATTATACTGCTTGGTGGTTAAAGTGGCACATGTGTGAACAACATGCCCAGAGTTGTAGCCTGGCAGCGACATAACACGATCGGAATTTGAACGCATAATCTGTTGACTGCAAATTCAATGCCTTAGCCAATATGCGACCGATCCACACCCCTACATTAACATACTGTGGCAAATCACAAAGCCAAAAACATTACTTCTGTTACTGCTGTCATGACAAGCCCATCAGCGACAGAGTATATGGAAAAACTGGATGACAGATGCTCCAAAGAAATTTTAAAAATCAAACATCTGTAATGTAGTCTCGAAATACATTTGTAACGTCCGCAGATTGGACCAAAAAATTCAATTACTCTATGAAGCAACGAGTAAATCTGTACACAGAAAATGGTATTAAAATAAAAGCAGCTCTAGATTATGCAAGCAACAAAAACCATAAAATTGCCGCAACAAACAGCCTACATAACGAGAGTATGCACTAACTCGATAGAATGTTGTAACAATGGGAATCATGGCAGCAGCAACTCCATTCTCATCCATCGCCGATTCATTCTGTGTTCAGTCACATACACATTCTCAATGATCTCACAATGTTTTTCTGGCATCTGCAGTTTGTACATATTACTTGCTTTAGACCACAAAAACACCCAAGATGTGTTCTCTATTTATAAGCCAAACACAAACAAATAGCATGCAAGCACTGAACAACGTACAAAGAAATGTACATGTACATCTGCACTGCCGGCTGAATTGGAGAAAATGTAATACATCCACAATCATACAACTCCTGCAGCCATATTAAGTACAAATACATTGTTTGATTCCAATAGGGAAACTCAAATAATTTCACATAACTAAAACAACAGAAGCTCACTACAGCTACAGCAGACCCAAGAGCCACACCTTCGTGCAATGAAAATGCAAGTCTGTCAGAGAGTAAATTAACTTGCTGTGTCAACATCATGGCAGCAAATAATGAAAATATAATGTGCTGGAGATAATGAAATTACAAGATCATGACTTTTCACAAGATGGCAAACATTAAAAAGGATATCAGACAACTACAGCTAAATATTAAAGAAGCAATAAAAGCCCGAATGGTCTAAAAGCATCTCATACGAACCTCATTGCCAACAAAATGATAGACAAGAGAAAGAAAAGATAAAATGTTTGCCTGCAATTTATTCAATATAATAAACCTACACTGAGTACACCAGAGAATAAAAATAAAATGACAATAGCTAAAATGTAAACAAACAGTTGCCTGATGCAGCACGACGTTGTTAAAATCGTATGATGACAAAATATGTCTGTCAGAAAACTAACTGATCAGTACCATTGCTAACATCAATAATTTCAGTTTAAAACTACAGCAAGTAGCAAGTGGCGGTCAAATATAAAGACTCCCAGGCCTCTGGCAATCCAAGTGACAAAAAAATAAAAGTACTGGAAGAAAGTTCACCTGGAGAGCACAGTTGATAAGTTTAACAACGTGGTCAAACTGCTGGTGGTCCAGCTGCGCTCGGTTATTCTTGATATGAGAATCGAGTTCCTCTACAAGGCCGAGTCGAGTTGCTTTGTTTTTCAGCGCTCGTAATACTGCGGGAAATATCTGACATCATCGCACACAGCACAAAATTTGGAACTCCTTAACTCCTCAAATTCGTCAGTGTCAAACTTTGGCTACCTTCAGACATCACTTAAAGACCCACTACTTTCAGTCGGCCTTTTCTGCCACCTAGCGTCTATCATCCTATGTGCCCTGATTCTTTCTGAGATTTTGGCGCTTTATAAATCACTCACTTACTTACTTACTTACTTACAAAACGGTCATTCTGCTGCAGTTATTCCATGCTGATCACATACAACACAAGTGATAAAAGGCACAGCGGTAGTCGAGGGCTCCATGTTAGAACACCATTAACCTCACGTGCTTCTATTCAGTGCCCTTAAATAAATAAATTAATACCCAGATTTGTATGGTGACTATTAGGCCTAAGTGTTAATGAAGTAAGTTTACTATGACAGTAGGTTCATGTCAATCATGTAGCCTGTCAGCATAAACACGAAGTCCAATAGATATTAATCAGTTGTTGCGAACCTTCTTAGCATCAGATATGCGGTTGTCGAATATGAAATTGACGCAGTTGCGTAGGACTTCAACCCGCCGTGCATTCGTTGACAAATGATGGGACTTGTTGCGTGCCAGAGTGATGTGGGCACCGATCGGTACCACACGCGGATATTGCTTCCACGGTGGCGACAATCTATGAACATCCACATTCAACGCTAACTATAAAATACAGGAATCAAGACTGTCAAGCAATAACTTTTTGTAGTTAATTACATCAAGTGAGCAACTATTTCTGATCAATAAACAATGAAATGCATTAATATAGCACTGTACAGTGCAAAATAATCAAAAGTCGTCATCATCATCATTTCTGGCAAGCACCACTAAGAGTGCCTAGCACCGAAGGTAGACATCAATCTCCAGAGTGGACAGTTCTGAGCCAAATCAAAAGTACATGTGCATAAATTAAAGGTTTCGATTATACGCATTAAGGCCTATTGCAGAAACAGAAAATGCAGTATATATGCCTGAAAATGGTGTCTAGATAAGTTTATCGTTTCTGACAACTAAAATTTTTTTAATTGCCGTAAAACAATGATGTAACTTGCCATAAAGTAATTTTTGCCTAAAAGTTAATTGCAGTATTAATTTCAAAGTCATGACAAAAAACATCTACAGCAGCAACTGCAACATGTCAGATATGTCAAACATGGGACAGCACAATTACAATCAAAGATTTGCCTGCTTTTATACATAAGACGAATTCAAACCATAATATGCAAAGACACAGCGGCTCTTTACAAAAGTTAAGTGAAATATTTACACCGACTGCAAGTTGTGCTTTGCCAATCCTTCGTCAATGATCTTTGTGACTTTGCCCTCATCAAGCACAGGAAAGACAGGTTGATGCACACGCAAGTAGGCACCATCAGTCGGCTTAGGTATCTTCTGAACATACGGCTGGGGGTTGGGGTTCTCCTGCAGCAGTCAAGCCATCCACAGATGTGTAGATAGACGAATAAATGACAAAGTACATCAACAATCTAATGATATAGAGAAAAATAAATGAAACAAGAAATTTGAGCTAATGCTCACGAGATACGCGAAAGCCTATAGCAGTTTCTGTTCGCAAACGGTCAGTCTATCTTCAGCCATTTCGTCGCATTTCATTCTTAGAGTGTGCGCTGCAGCTGAAGATCGTAAAAATCAATAAAAACCCTTATTTTAGAAGTTCAGGGTCTTTCAAAGTCATCAATGTTGATACGACTGAAAAGCTTGTCACTAGTGCTTGTTGTGATATGCAGCATGCCCATGCCTATGATGCAACAGTTTTCAGGAAAGACTGGCCAACAACAGTGAAATAACTTTTACTGGGTACCGCTCCAGTCAACGAGTCACATAATGAACAAAGAACTTTCAAACATGTACATGGGCTCAGGTTAGAGAAAGCGTAAAGTTCTATGTCCAGTCACTTAACAGACATAGAACTTGTAAACATATACATCAGCTTTGATTCGTGAAAGCATTATGTCTGTAAAACCTGTAAAACAAGCACTGTGATTGGCTGCGTTGACATAAAACTTTGTAACTGCGCATGACGTTTCCCGGTGGTGAACACTAACCTTTGTAACTCTGTAGAAACGGTATATAGAAACTGCTATCAATCATTCTGAATACATGAAGAGATAGAACTTGTCGCGCTGATCCGAATGGTATACAGAAGTCAAAAATAGCAAAAATTGGACACAGAACCTTGTAACTCCAGGCTGACAATTTGATGCCCTCATGCACAGATTTCCTTGAACCTAGAAAATTGAGACTTGGACCGTCGAAATCTATGTTCAATGCTAAAACTTTAATATGCAGCTTATACATGTCTATCTCAATTGATTTTGGCGCAACTCGCTCTTGAAATGTGTCTCAGAGCCCAAAATCGCCAAAAATTCGTAAAAACCCCTATTTTAGCGTTCAAGATCATCCAAGGTCATTGAATTTGGTGGCAATCAAGGCCCTATCGCGCACCGTTATTGAGATACAGCGACTTACTGGCTAAAAATCACAAATTTTGCCCACCCCCCTCTCATAAACATAACCATTTTCTGCTAATTTCTGCTTTCTGCAATTTGACAATACGAATGCCATTACATAAGTCAATAAGAACTTCACAATACACACGTGGCAACACTGTAATGCAAACAGGCAGACACACAGGTACGCAACTGTAAACTGTTAGGCAGCGGTCTAATGTCTCTGCAGCCAAAAGTCGCACAGTCAATTTGAGTCAAATGTCTGGCGCGAAACGTCTGCGGTCGAACGGCGTGTTCCCGATGGCTAAGACACGCTAAAGCAGTCTAGCTGCTTTCACGCATAAAAAAAACAAACAGACAAATGAAAAGTGCCGATGTAGCCAGCTGATAAAGAAGACATGGTGCATTAACTACGCCAAGCACTCAGACTGAGTTCAGCTTATTAAAATACTAATAAAAACCGCGGCAACACTGCTCATCGACCAGCCAGAAACTTGAAATACAAAACCAAGGCAAGGTAATAACACTAGACACACACACATACAGATAAGTAGATACAAAGTTTACAGACAAAGAGACACACACATTCTGATAGAGTTGTGTAGCGAGGTCGTGGATGTTGTGTAGCATGCGCTCGGAGTCATCCTCTTCTGTCATCAGCAGATCCTGCATGCTGGCAAACACCTGCAACAGACAGGAAGACAAAAATAAAAATACTCAAGTAAAAAAAATATTTTCTTAAAATCTATATAAAACAAAAATTAAGTCTTTGGTGAAAACTAGAACTGTACCATATAGAATTAGCATCTAGTGAAGTGTATGTAAACTAACTTTGATTTCAAAATTAAAGCATTCTGCAACGGACCTCGTCAAAGATATCACAGACGCGGTACGGAGGTCCTCTCTCGGCTACAAACGTACTGAACGACATCGAGTCCAACACTCGCGTTGTAAACTCATCGTCCACGAGGTCGCGATGTCCAAGAAAGTTCGCCTACAATGAAACCAACAATGGAGCAGTCTCACACACGACACTAGAGGCTACTGTTTAAGCAACAAAATAAGACACTAGAAACTACCAAATAAGTGCACAATGCTTAGCAACACACACAGACACCTGCAATCACACACCTAAAGAAATACTTAAGATGCCAACATTTTCACACATTTAGTCCAGGTCAGGCTAGTGAGAGACAGTAAACAGTTAGAAATCGTTACGACAGAAATTTTGCTGGCCTAATGCACTTACTGTCAACCTGCCAACACTATTAAAGCAAGAAAATACTTAGCAACAAAACACTGCATTTGAAAACCAAACAGCTGAGCACTGTAGATTCCTTTGCTACTGAACATAAAAAGATGCAGCATTTCAAAGGCCCAACTAAGCAACTGCATTTGTGTACAAACATTCTAACCAAATAACATTAACATGGTTACGTGAAACACAAAGCAGTGAGCTAAACTGGATCACAGTATAACGTTAAGTAAAAACAGACCAAAAGAAGTACAAGAAATTTGAGCTAATGCTCACGAGACATGCGAAAGCCTATAGCAGTTCCGGTTCAGTAGTTTAGCTGAAAATTGAGGTGTTCATGCTAAGTTAATATACAAATACCAAATTCTCTATCTGGATCGCACAACTGTAGTTCTGTAGCGCCATCTTGTAAATGATATAGACATGTGTCGCAGCCTGAAATCGCCAAAAAATCCATAAAACCCCCTATTTTGGCATTCAAAGTCATTCAAGGTCATTGAATTTAGCGTCAATCAAGAGCCAGTGTACAACTTCCTATTAGTGATTAATAGTAACCTAGGCCCTATCTCGCACCGTTACTGAGATACAGCGACTTATTGGCCAAAAATTGCAAATTTTGCCCACCCCCTCTCATTTAGCGCCCTCGTTCGAAGTGACCCCCTTCGAATTTATGGAAAAGCTTTAGGATTCCTGAAACTAGAGTCTTTCACGCAGCCGACAGTGAAGACGATCCTAGCTTGCGCCATTTCTGACTGATTCACCCATGTGACAGACGGACAGAAAGAACTGCGATGTCTAAGATGCGCCGAGAGCAGTAGCTGCTTTTGCGCGTAAAAACAGAAGCTCCCTTCATCGGCAGAGACATTAAACACAGTTGAATTGCTTCATGTCTTGCAAAATAAACTACAGATTCTAACTGAAGACTAATCACAGGAAATATCACAGATAATAAAAAACAAATAAACACCAAATAATTAAGACCTTGTGAAAAGTGATGACTGGCTCCGGATGATAGCGTATGATAGTAAGACAAGATCTGTAGCCGAAGAATAGCTCGGCAAAAAACCGCAAAAACACGGCTCGGATTTCTTTGTCCTGCACAATAAATGCCACAAACTAATCACGAATTATCCTACAAATCCACTCACATGTTAGACATTAAACAGATTTCAGACATAGCTCTGGTCCAGAATCCTGACACTAATTTTGCAAATCCGATCAGATAATAATCCTCAAGCAGAATTTTTGACTGGACTATGCAGGTTTCTGTGTAACCAATACACGCAAAATATTCACAACTAAAATTAATACAATCAGTCCCTTCCTTTGCATTCTCATCATATAACTCACCCTCAATCAGTTATTACCAGATTATTCCATACTTTTGCAACAAACACCTTACAGGTAAGAAAACCAGAACCCTCTTGTGAGATGCAGAACATGAACGAACATCCTTTTAGACAGCAGCCTAGTAAAAAATCAATCTCGCATTATCAGCAGAACAGTAAAACTCACTGACCAACATCTCTGAGGCGGAGGTTTTAGGAGTTGGTGGAGGAAATGCTAGATCTGATAACATCAGCTCTGGCCGTAGTAACTACATCATCAAACAAATACAACATTAAATCATATCATATCCTTCTTTATTAAATGTGACTGCAAACTGTATAACAAAAAAATACTAAATGGCATATGTACAATAGAATAACAATTGATCAAAAGTGATCTGTGCTCTGAAATCACTCTGTCTAAAAGAATATATCTAAGCTATCGGAACTCGAATGTCACGTAGTTCAATAATATACCCTCACACAGCCACATGCATTGATGAAAACACCAATTGCAGCAGACGATGACAAATCAACTTCAACTAATATAAAGCAATGCTGAAAAAAAGAAACAAATAAAACAAAAAAACAATAGTCTATGTTACAAGTGAACGAGAAAACTGACCAATCGCAGAGAGAGTATCATCCTGGTTAGCAGCGGCTCTGGCATTATAGAAATGTGAACATTTTCCGGGAGACGAATGCTGCCACCATCCAGATCAGCAACCACCACATCCAACTGTCCAGACCACACAAAGAGACAGACATACATACAGAGACATACACAAACTGATACAGGCACAGAGACGTATACAGATACACACAGATGGCAAAAATGTTTTAAAAACTGGTACCTGTAGCTCAATATAAGTAGAATGGTACGTCTTATAGAAAACACGATGCTGACTCACAGTCGGTCTTATGATAATCTCAATTTGCATTCATAGCATTTGGTTATTGGTTAATTCACGAAAAATTTACATCAAAACGATTATGCCTTAAAGGTCCATGGACACCAAAATTAACATGTATAATTTATCCATTTTCCTAAAAGAGCATAATTTTCTAACAATTTTGATAGCAATATCAGCGACCAGCATTTTGTCAACATGAAAAAAATATACATTTAAAATCAATGATCTACGGAAATGCCGTAGAAAATGAACCGCCACGTTGACAGGCTGATAACGTCACCGGCTGTGCCTGTAGTCAACGTAAAATACGCATAGAAACATAAGCATTATAAAATAACATTTTCTACCTATATGCTGCTGCAGTTGTCATGCGACAGTATTTTTTGTCATTAAAAATATTAAAATTAATTCATAAACACTTACTGTGCACAACTGGTCATGTCACTTCCGGCCACTTGCCAAGATAGGATGTTCAGCATAACATAACATAACGCCATTTTTTGTTATATTCAGACATTAATTTCATACAAAACGTCTAACTAAGGTCTACATAAATTTCACAAGTGAGTTTGACTGCAGCCATGGACCTTTAAAAGAAAATCTTTCAAAGACTTTCTAGGAAGCATATTTCTAGATTACACTACTCTAAACCACATCGAGCACTAGCTGAGTGCAAAGAGGCTGAGAATAAAATGTGAATTATCCAATAGAGACATACAAGATCAGAGAGGTCGGGTTTGAGTGACGTGTGAACGCCGGCAATGAATGGTGTTGGAGTGTTCAAGACTTCCAACAGACCAGCCGGTAACAACGGAATATACACATAGCTAAAACAAACGAACACAGCCATCCATATACTTACATACTCGTACATTACTTCTATGCATTGGCAATTCAGGTAAAGTTACAGTTTACATTTCACACATTAGAAACAAACTAGTAAACAAACTACACAAATTTTAAAATGTTTAATGGTTCAAAGTACATTTCATCAAATATCGATTATCATAACTATTGAAATATCACTTGATAACTGCTGGAAAACAAGCTATAGAATTACAGTACATATCAACTATGGCTGCGGTTATCCTGACTAATAATGTCTTGATTCAGTAAACTTACTAATTTGTTAAATTTATCAGTAATGTACAGGTCAACATACGTGATGGACAGACAGAAAGAGGTGAACAAGACCTGTATGGTAAAATATTACGACAGCTGCAGAATAATAATAACAAAAATATCATGTTAGAGGACGCTGACTGACCTATACTTGAGAGGATACATCAGTGCTGACAGAGCGTGACATGTGTCGGTCAGACGAGAGAAACTGTCCGAGTGAAACAGCACTTTATGATCACTGAGAGCCGCACAGAAGATCAACAGAGAATTACTGATACCTGGACAGACACAAGCAGAGAGATATATACACACATAGACCGAGATAAAGATACGCCATACAAATAAATGCACATACACACAGGCATTCAAGCATGAGTAGCACCAACTTGACCCAGCAACCAGTTAAGAAAAACTGCATGAAGTATAAAATGCTGCAGTTGTATTTCTACCATATTATCACTTTAACACATGTAGCCAAGACTACATGACCTGAAAAAACCTGCCAAAGCAATTAACTATCTGTGGCATACTGGCCTATTTAAGGCCAGTCAAGTACTATTGACAAATTCGACACCAAAACAACAACAACTGCTGTTTGACTCAGGGTTGCTACAGGTCTTCTGTAGCAAAATTCCCTGACTTTTCCAGTCATGGAATGACAATTTCCCTAACCTTATCGAAACAATAACCCTAGCACACAAATGTCAGAAATGGTACACTATATCGTAAGGTAATAAAACCGTATTAACGGAGCAATATGCAAACGACAGAGACCCTGGTCAGAGGGTCAAGGCAGCAAAGCCCCCCCCCGGAAGCTGAAACACTTCTAGCTTTTGGATGTTTAATGCAAGCCACAGATTTGCCTGCTTTTTAATACTCAGACACAAAAAAATCACAGATATCTGCAGTCTGCATGATCCAAGACCATTTTCACTGACTTTTCAAAAATAATATTTTTCCCTGACCTTTCCATAACCACACAGATACCCTGACTTTTTCCAGTTTTCCCTGACCTGTAGGAACCCTGTTGACTTCAGCAGCAAGCATATACAGACTAGCAGTAATATGGATCTAGCTAATGATGCACCTAGCTGCTGAAAAAGCAGAGCGACAGATGATCGAGTGACAGGAAGTGTTGATGACAGCGGAGGCTGTAACGCCAGCCGGTCCCCAGCACCCAGTGAAAACCTCACTTGAGGACCACCTTACAGATCACACACCAACACTCACATAAACAATCAATTTGTAAAGTTCCCATCAAATAGTGCTCTCAGAGGCGCCACAATCAAAAAGCCACATCTTAGGACCTTGTTTAAAACAACGTCTACTGATGTTGCTATTTTTTCGTTCCGAAAGAAGATCATTCCACACAGTATGGCACGGCCACCATTTTGATGCCTTCAGTCGAATAAATAACAACACGCCAATAAACCAAACAGTCTCAAAATGTGGACATAGGTGGCTGCCAAAAAATGCACTAAACATACAGAATGCTGCACTAATAAAATGCGATAAAACAGAATATAACACACAGCTTACAGCAAAAAGTACTAGATTAATTACAATACGCCATAAAATCTGCTGAAAAACACAACACACAAAAACTGATGTAACTGTCTACGAAAAATACAACTAAAAGATAGTGTAAGTTTCAATTGAAAAACATTTCCAAGGACTTACCAGGACTCTACTACTCAATGTCCAATAGCAAGTGACTATATATAATAGAAGACAGTACTACAGGACAGAGGCTTCTATCCTTATACCTGGTGGGTGCAGCTTGCACCCAGTGAAAAATAGGGCAAAGGGGGTTGTTTAAATGTATGCAAAATTTTTATCACCAAAAGTGCTGTTTTTAGCTGAAAATGCATCACAAACTGTTTGGCGGCCAAGATGGAAGGAGGGAAAAATAAGTGGGGGCAACTTGAGCCTAATTTCGATTCTAGATTTGGCGGAATAGAAGCCGCTGCTACAGGAGGCTACTGACCTGCTACTGGGACATAGACGCAGCCGAGAATGTTGCCTACGATCGTCTCCAGGCTCACATTCATGTTTTCAATATGAACCGCATACATAATTCCTAGACAGTTCTGCAGCAATGATCATACACAATGACACATCATCACCTGTCATTAATCATAAACATCATAAATGACATCTTTAGCTTTTTATATCATCTACATCATAATCATCTAAACATTCATATCATCGTCCAGCACTTCTGAAGTCACAACTAAATGGCACTATACAAATCTGATTATTATTATTAGACAAAACCATCTTGCAGTGCAAGCGATTCCACCTATTGGTACACATTTTTCCGTAGCGTGGTCTCTCTGTCTGTCTGTCATCACGCTACCTACTTAAACCATTCGACGAATTTAGATGTCATTCGGGAGATACAGTGACACACTATGTGAGAGAAATGGGAGATATGGGGCTCAAAACACACCCAAAACATGTAACTGCAACTTGCTGCAGGCAAATATGGGGGTGAGAACACACCCAAAACACGTAACTGCAACTTGTTGCAGCCAAACTGTGAGTCCTATGCTGCCATCTGACGAATGCAAAGTACGAACAAAAAACACATCGACACAGCCGAGAATGTTGCAAAAAAGATCGTTCCAGTGACTAGTAACATTGCTTCTATGCCTTCTATGCACTGACAGTTCTGCCAAAGTTACAGTTTGCATTTCACACATTAGAAACAAACTACTGAACAAACTACACAAATTTTAAAATGTTCAATGGTTCAAAGTACATTTTGTCAAATAATGATTATCATAACTACTGAAATATTACTTGACAACTGCTGGAAAACAAGCTATAGAACTACAGTCCATATCAACTATGGCTGCAGTTATCCTGACTTATAATGTCTTAATTCAGTAAACTTACTAATTTCTTAAACTTATCAGTTTTCAATGTACGGGTCAACATATGGCATAGACAGACATAAAGCGGTGAACAAAAACTTAGCGATTCCAACTTCTGCCAAATTACTTTAGCGGTTGTTATCATTATCACTATAATCTGCAAGTCATATAATAATAACCAACTGCAGTCACTACCAACAATGCCTATATGCAACAAATTATCAAAATTTTGTACAAAAATGTTATGTGGCTGCTGGTTATTACCACGATAATCGAGCAACTGGCCATTAAATCGCCAAATCGGTTAAATAGCTCATTCATCTGTTCATTCAGTTACTCAATTACATGCTTACAAAGAACTGAAATGTGGTCTGATTGATGCAAGTTTATACCGTATGGGCTATGGAATGAAGAAAAGTGATTCACATAGCACTTTTGCTGCAAAAAAACATCAAATGCACCCGATACTATTGAGTATCGAAGCATTAAAGACAAATGTTGACATCCTACATATCAATGTGGATATATCTCGAAATGTAATGCAATGACAAAAATCAGACCCGAAAAGTTTCGAAGTAGTCGAAGCGCGAAACGAGAACCAGACTCTTGGCTGCATACATCTTGGAGTAGCGAACAAGAGAGAGTTCTTGGTCTGCGTCGTCGTCACCATCATCATGTCTCGGAGAATCATCGACGGCGACGTCCTCACTGAATGTCAGACAGGCACAGTAGTGACGCAGGGCGTCGATGTCAGTCAACGCCGACACAAAGAACGACGGCTGCTGCTTCTGTGACATCAGCTGCCATCCCGCCGGCTGACAGAACTACAAAAACACACGGACACTTGTAGTAGTTAGTAGTGGTAGTAATAGTAGTAGCAGTAGTAGTGCCGGCTGAGAGAAATACAGCAACACACAGCAGCTATCACTCGCATGGCCTTAGCTTACCTTACCTTACCTTCGACGCGGGCAGGTGTAACAGCCTGCTCACTGTTACACCTGCCTGCCCAGTTCAGCCCAATGCACAACGCCAGAAAGTTAAAGTAACCAAAGGTTATGTAAACGACGTAGATAAACGTAAATGACTGTAAAGCCAAAATCTGCATAAAAGCCGAAGATTAACCAGTACATTAGAACTGGTAAAGTGCACGCTAACTCTCCACATAAAGCTAGTCTGCTCTTGGTTGGATCCTCACTTACGAATTTTAGAAATCTTTCGGGTCATCAGCTTTAAGCCTCACCACCACGACAAGGTGGCAGACTACGGATAATAAACTTTAAGATATCAAAGCATTTGAAGACCAAAGAAAATAACAGTCACGGAAATACTGACCAGTTCAATGCCTTGGGTGAAAGGGCAGTTGTCCCAGTCTTTCAGTGGAAACCGCTGAAGAATCTTTCCTCGACCCTGGTTCTTGCCTCGCTCTTGGCCACCCACTGCAACACAAAAATAATGGCAAATATTATCCAAGTGTATCCGCTTATATGCATCAGTTTGCTTAGAATTAACATGGTATTAACTTTCAAATTTTGAAGTAAGAAATTTCACTAGTTATAAACAAGTGACGACCACAAGTTACGACTTTCAGCAGCATCATAGGTCAAAAAAGTAGACGAGGCAAGAAATTGCAATTCTCCAACAACTGCAAATGACAATAAAGAAAATTACTGATGCTCAAAATTTCAATTTTGTGCGTAAATTGTCTCACAATAAAGGTTGTCAGCCCCATATTTTGCATTTTTGGACAAAGTATATAACAAAATTTTTCCGACTTTTTCTGACAGGCAAGAAATTATGGGATGCTGCCCCTATCAAGATGACAATGACCACTGTTAATCGGTGCAACAGTTTGATTATGTGACTCAAAAGCCATCACAATCCATCACAAATTATTTGGGTCATTCAACTGATGGCCCGGAGCCCTGGACATGCTTTAGAAATATGGCAATCCTTCCATACAAATGTAACATGCATAATAAGCACAACTTCACCTGGTAACCCAAGATCAAACACAATAATTGCACAATATTGTTCGGTGTGTCAAGAAACACTGCACCGACTGCACCAGCCACACTGAACGCACTGGTACCATATGATCAGATCAGATCACTAAAGCTAACCCCAACCACGAGTCTGCAACCTCCAACCCTAGCCATAAGCCTGACCCCCCGTACTTGATCTGACCATATTTGGTGCCGGGGCAGTCGATGCAGCTGACGCGGTGTTTCATGACACCGAAGTGCTATCAGTACCGTAATCAGTTGTTACAAGAACTTCATGCACACCTGTCATGCACCACGTTACTCAACTCTGAAGATTTGTGAATTATCGAAAAAAACGAAGAACAAGTCTGTGTCTGTTCTGCTTTAGCTGCAATACGCTGCAAAACCCTATTTGCAGGGGTGTCGGTAAAATGCGTCCAGTGCATCTGAGCCAACAGGTATTTTGCGTCTGGACAGTGCATCTAAAAACTAACTATGCATATTACCTGTTTCATCTGAAATGATGTCACCAGCCTCAGCTTTGAATGACGGCCGCTTATTGTCCAGCCTGGTCCAGGACTTCCATGTGATTTTTGATTACGTATTTATACGTGCATTTGTATTGTGACTGTATTTTAAAATAATATGTCGATGCTATAATGTATGGAATGCAGTAGTTTATTGTGAAATATATGAATTATGTTACTTTTTGATAATTGCTTTTCATCAACAATTAAGTTTTAAACTATATGCAGGCATCAATGGACTGTTACTGCAGTCAACAGAGATAGCGTAGAATAACTTCAAGTGTAGGACAGCGATGGTAATTAACATTGGTTGAATAAATATGTACACACTAAAGCTGCTAACAAACAGTCACTAGGCTACATGCAGCATAGTTCAGAGTGTTCAGAGAACAATGTAGGGAAGATTCAAAATGCTTGGCGTATTCAAAGTTTACACTGGTTATTTTTAAATACTCTATATCTTTAATAATGTGTACGGTACTTTCAATAAAAATTTTTTATCAGTTACAAATTAATTCATGACGCCATACGTGAAGTGATAAACACTGTCACACCAGCTGTTCGCAGGGTTTGTAGGCTTGGCAAGATGCAAATTGTGTACCCTAGACGCATTGTACCCGTCTAGATGCATTTTTGCTGCCGCTCTAAGACGCACTATTTAGACGCAAAATACCCGTCGGCCTAGACGAACTAGCCGCAGACGCACCAGACGTATTTTACCGACACCCTATTTGCAGCATTCAAATAGACACACTATCAATGTGACAGATATGCAGAGCTTGCTGTCAACATAGCAACTTACGAAATGTGCAGCTTGTAAAACTTTACAACGTTTTCTAAACTTAGAAAATCATTTTAGACGCAGGCCGGTACATTCAGCACCGGAAATTGTACCCTGGAGTAAAAGTGCTACCGACAAAAAGCACGATACATACACTCTTTGTCATAGTCATAGTCATATCCTACAACAACAAAATAGTCGGCCAAGCGTGACATAGTCGACACGCACGAAACTTTACAGACATTTGGTCCACCGTAATGAGCATTCAACAACAACCGCCATCTTTTCTGTAGCACTTTCAGAAATAAACAATGTCACGTAACGATCAAGTGCCCGATTTTTTCCCGAAACAACGAAGTAAATCGTAGACTGATTATCTCATCACGGCGATGAAATTCGTACTTCGTAACTAAACAGAATTTGTTCAATTTACTGCAGTGGCGCAATCTGCATTTTAGAACTGCCATCAGTCAGACTCCGTTAATTTTTTGATAATAGTTTATGAGGAAAAAATCTAGAATTACGTATCAAATAAAACCGTCGACCGTACGGCGGTCGATCAGCTGCATGGCATTTCGTTTCATCATAGGCGTAAATGCGCTGTAAATACGATATAGTTACACCTTACACGTTATTGGATATGGGTTTCTGCACTCGAAGCACTTCATCTGAGTGTTCTGGCGGTCAACAACCGAGCAGGTAAACGACCTGATGAGATGACAGGCCGGACTGGAAGCGTCCGCGAGGTCGTCCTCGATGTGGATCCGGCGTGCAGCTGCATGGAGATCGAAGTCGGGCTCAGTGCAGATGCTGGCTGGGACATGGCCGGTGATCGTGATGTCTAGAGGGCGCGCAGCGACCCGTCATCGGTCAAGCGGTCCAATAATTGAGTGAGTGATCGATCGAGGGAATACCCCTTTTACACGATTAAGCTGGTTCGACGAGCTAGTTCGATATGTTTGCTCGATGTTTGCTTGATGATTGCTTGATCGTGTAAACGGGGTATAATACATGAAGCCTTTACATAAGGCCTACATCTGGTATTTTACATGGTGTCAGCAAGCTATGCAGATCCCGCGGTTTGTCGAGGTAAATGATGGATGTGTCTGTCTGTCTATCTGTCTCTCTGTCACCGATTTGTCGCACCATGATATGTTGTAGCAAAACGACGCAAGCAATTTTCAGTATTTATATCACGAAATCTTGAATGTCATGTGTCATGTTCCATGAAGGACTCTATAGTTTCAGAATCAGTAAAAATCTTCCAGAAATTCGATATAGGCTAAAGGTCACGTCCCTCATCAAGTCTTGAGCATGATGACTGATGAGACGCCATTTTCTGTTCACCTCACTTTTGAAGGCAACTGCGTGCCCACTGTTTATTAGGCCTACGCACGCTTAGCGCGTCTTCGTCTATGCGTCTGTCAGTCCATCTGTCCGTCACACTCTGCTCTGCGGCTCTATTAAAACGGTGCGAACTAGGATCGCGAAATCTTCACTGTAGACTGCCACGAGGACAAAAGTTTTTGTGACAAAATTTTGTGTCTCTAAATGAGGGGTTTCCCTCGAAAGAGGGCGTGAAAGAGGGTATGTCTTCTAACAAGAAGCCCAGCTGTTGTATAAGATAGTCGACCGTACTGGTTGTCAGTGACCTTCGAGGTTATCCAAATATGGATGATTTTCACTTCATTTAAAAGGGTATATGCCATTTCTTGTTAGTGATTTGTAGTAATCTTGGACGAAAGCAGCTAGTGCTTTCAGCGCGTCTTAGTCATCGCAATTCTGTCCGTCTGTCTGTCTGTCTGTCACACGGGTGGATCAGGCAAAAACGGTGAAATTTTGCATGCCCATAGGTTTAAGACACATATGGCTATTATTCGTTAAAACTTTTCACCGTAAGTTAGCTAGGCCTATCACTGTAATGATAATGAAACAAAAAGCCTTTGCCAACGCTCTGTTTCTAAGCGATAGCTAAGCTTCATTTAAGCGCACAAAATACTCTGCAAGTTGTAACGAATACACGTGCACGTCTGAACACGTGCTGCGCTTCCCGCTCTAGCAAACGCAGTCATTTGACATCTCCTTTCTCAATAACCTTAGCAAATATTTACATAAACTGTAGGCCTATGAATGATAGCCATTTAAGTTCACGGTGAACATTTCCGCTGCTAACAGTGTACCAGTAGGCGTAATAGCGGTATCTTCAAACGTTAATTCCAACATCTTGAAGCGTTTTCGAAAGCACTGACTCCAACTCAAGGCGTATTCGCGCGAAAAAATTCAACGTAAAAAATTCGGTCATTCGAGGGCATACAAGGTTTGCTTTGCTATTTGAAAGCCAGTGGAAAGATGACGAAAGACGACTTATCGTGATACTATAACTTGGACTTCATTTATAAAGGTTCTCAAGGTATCGACCGGAAGCACTGCATTGATAATTCGCCGTTTTCGTCGCCATCGCTCGCCGTCGTTGATGCTTTTTGCCAGAAGATCACCGTTAATAGCCGCATATTAGTTTATATCGCCAGAAACCAAAAGTCCCTGCAGGCGAACGTTTGTGGATGATAGTTTAAGCCAGTGACTTCCGGGTCTAATAAGCTCCATGTGCTAAGACTAGGCCTACATGGCTATTTGGGGAAATTTTTGACTTCAAACATGGGAAAATAAAAAAAGTGGACACACCGAATAATAAAATAATAGGCCTAGCGGTATAATAAATATTTTACAGCTCTGCTGCGTGGCACCAGGGTCGCAATGTGGTGCATGAAATAAATAATTAACCGTGGATAGGCCTATACTGTATAGCCTACCAGTAGCCACAGAAAAGATGAGCAGGGAATGCATGCACAGGCCTGCTCTATGGCATTGACTACGTTTTTCTTTATTAACCGACTTGTGTCGTTCGCCCGTAAAAAGCTATAATTAGGAACATCGATTCCATCAGCAGCGATAGTGAGCGTGACAGTCAAACGTCATAGGATTTGTTAATTATTTACCTGTTGCAACTGCAACGGCCTGTCTCCACTGCGCGTAGCGATAGATTTAGGCCTATAGAAACGCCGTCAATTGCGCTCGTTAGCTAAAGAGCAGGAGCGACTGAAAAAGCAGAACTAGGAAAACGCGGCATATAAACTCTTCTTGACTTTACTCGTCCTACTTTGATGCTAGGTCCAGTATTTTTCAGGTCCTTCATTCTCCAGCCTTGCGATTTTGTTTTTCATCTACATATATATATGTATATAGCTAGCTCTGCATTTTAACTGTGTGTCGTAAACAGAAGTTTTTGTAAAAATTTATGGACACTCGTAACTCTGTAGGCCTAGGCCTATGTGGTTCAATCTCAGACTTCGCGAGACGTGATCTGAACGATTTGATCTGACTGTTTTGTCTACATGTAGTTTCCGCTTCTTGCTTGTTGTTTGTTGATTCGATTTTTTTTCTGCTGTCATCGAATGGCTACTGAAGGCACTTTATCACCATCAAAATTTCGCCTCGGCGCAGCCGGCGGGCAAGGGTAAGGGCACGGGGGCAGCTGCCCTTGCCTCTCCTCTGGCGCCGCCCATGTCGGCGACAAAGTCCCCTTCAATCTTTGTTGCGGACACAAATCATGAAATTCCGCGGTGCTTCATGATTTTTGCCGTGCGAAACGCACGGCAAAGTCGGCGTAATAGAATTTGGGCTTGTGGCGTGGAGACAGGGGACGGGCTGCAGTGCTACAGCTGTGTGTTTCGACGTGTGTTTAATGATGGTGCAATACACATCGTCCCCTCTGACTGTCACGATCAATGTCTCAGCGCGTTATAGCAACGCGTCGTCGACACCGCAGTGTTGTAGAATGTTGACACCGCGGATATTCGTGAAAGACTGTCTGTCGTCGTCGTATGCATTGCTGTATGATTTTTACCGTCTCATCGAATCGTCTCGTATGCTATAAACCCAGTATTTAATACGCAACCGTTTTGTGGGCTGCATTACGCATCTTGTCTGTCCGTCTGTCCGTCCGTCTTTTCCGTAGAGTTTTTAACACTGAAACGAAAAAGCCAAGAACGAAAAAAGTTGGTTTGAACGTTTTGCAGGACAAGAGTAATAGGTGCGCTATTTTACAGTTAAAAAGGTCAGTGGTTAAGGTCACGGAACGCCATAAACGACAAGAAAATGACTCGTATGCTCCGCGTAACTGCTTTTCGTTGCTTAGCAGTTAAATTTGTCAAACAATTTTGTACATGATTATCATTACTGATGACTAATATGAATTACGAGTTTTGTGCCTTTACAGTGACTGTGTGGTACGAGTGAAGCTCGTACGAGTAACTAACAACTCGTACGGCGTACGCTCGTACTTGGACGTACTCGTACTCGTGGCAGTGTGAATACAGCCTAATACCCAATTTACACGTACGACGCCGACTACGACTGTTGAGTTTAGTCGCATCGTAGATGTAAACAGAATTGCCGACGCGACTCAGCTGTCGGCGACGTATAGAGGCATTTGAGTCGCGTCGTCGTTGTAGGTGTGAATCGTGTATAAGTTGGCACTGTCAGTGTTTTGCGTATGCCGTACCGTGTCAGTATCAATGTTTTTGTAGACGAATCTTTCGACAACCGATGAAACAACAGTTATATGCCATATTTATCTACTCGTCTTGTCTACTGTTGTTAATAGGAGTATTTTCAGTAAGTACGTTGTCCAAATCTCATATATACGCATAGGCCTAATAACATATTTTGTTGATTTTTGAACTTTTGCTTTAATAGACCATACTGAGAACATATTGGATGTAGTTTGATAATTGATACGTACCATGAAGGATAGCGCCAGCATTTTATTTTAACGTAGAAGTATGTGTAGCCAACGGTATACGTTTGATATTCTACACTGATAGTTAACTAATAATTTTTAGACGCCATCTCTGAGAGCGTGAGCGATAATACGACAAAACTGACAATCAGTACGTGATTTAATGCAGCTAAGATTATAAAGGATTATACAGGTTTGAAACAGCTAATTTTTTTTTCGGGGGGGGGAGGGGAAGCAAATGTGAGGATGAATCGCTTTGTGACTGAGCCTCACTAACCTCACTAACTTTTCAATGCTTTTCAATTTCAGATCACTTTTTGACATTAAAGATAAGGATACGGATTATAATCCAGCGTTCTGATCCTATGAATTAGTTTTCGCTAGACCTGTAGTAATGATGATGATGACTGGTGATAAGTACTGAGTGTGTAAACTGCATGTATACGGTAGGTATTGCGGACGCGAGAGCTAGGTCTATGGGGTTACTCGTCGACGACGCAGCGCAAGGTGCTACTGTTTGCTTACTATCGGTCCGGGTCAACACTTACCGGTCAGCTGTTCAACTACAACCCGTCGGCGTTCTACTGGTTTGAGCCTCTGAACGCTGTGACGCTGCCGTGGGGCTGGGTCTACGACATCATTCCGCCCAGGAACTTGTACCACTTCGACAACGGCACCGAAAAGTAAGCAAATCAACCCTGATTGCTAGCGGCGTCGTGGTCGCAAGGGGGACTGTCCCTTTAAGTTTTTGGGGGCGGTCGAAAAATTGTCGGACATTATTCTATCTGTCAGAAAATTTTCGTCCAAAAGTAAAAAAATTGAAAATAAATAATTGCCCATTTTGGGAAAATTCAAGGGCAAAGTTGAAATTCTGAGCACCCGTAATCTATTCGTCGGAAATTTGCAACTGTCTATCGGAGTTCCGTCGGAAATTATAAGTGTCTGTTGAAAAATTGGAACTTTTTGCCCCCTCCCCGCGTACTTTTTGTAACCCACGAAGCCGCTGCTGATTGCAGCTTTCGTGTTGAGAACGCAACAGACATGTCGTAAAATTTCGTTGAAAACTAACCCACGTGTCTTTCACTATGCAAAGACTAGCATTATTGAAAACCCGGAGATAGAGCTAGATATTTTCTGACCAATACTGCCGACCATTTTATAGTATGCGCCGGACTGACGGTCGTTGCTTGTTACAAACCGATTTCGTTATGTTAGATTTTTGATGTAAACTGTAAACGAGCATTGTTTTTCTTCTGAAAATGTTTTGTTTGCAGAATTAGCTAGATGCTCAGTAGTTTTGTGGATCAATAAAACTAATTCTGCAAAGAAATTAGTTTCAGAAAAACGTGTAGTTTCATTGATCCATCACGGTGTATGCCTACGAGATCGAGTTGGGTTACTGATTACGTTAATTAATGTCACGTGACGCTTGTACGTGTATACAGACAGCGCAACGACGAGATGCGGAAGACACTCGTGCAACCGTTGCAAGCGATCTTCTCGTGCAACATGTCGGCCGTTGACGCCCGCGTGTTTACTCGCGGCCTCATAACCGAGAGGTGGACGATCAACTCGTCTTTGTCTCTGAAACCGTTCCGCGAGTGTAACTGGCAGCGTCGTCGTGAGGGTAAGCCTACCCTGGACCACTGCCTCGAACCGCTCAACGAGCAGTGTCGACAGGCCGACATCATTGCAGTCAAGGTTTGCAGCATCGTTCTCTCGTTAACCACGTTGATTTCTTGTTCAGTTTTATTTTATGATTCAAGCCACGATGGTCCAACTGTTTATTTCTGACGCACACTGTTAATTCACGTCGGTCTCGCATTACAAGCACAGACGTATAGGATCTTTGTTGCACACCGGAGGCTTTAGCTCTCTTTTATCCTGATCCTTATCTTTTTTCTTTTCCTTCTTTCACTTTCTTTCCCTTTTTCTGTCCCTTCTTTTTTTTTCTAAAATCTAGCTAGAAGGTCCGAAGAACACTAACTGTAAGCTCCCTCTGCGGGGTCCGGGGTGAAGCCCCAGCTGCAAACACATTTCAGCGTATTTTGGGCTCTCAAAACGCTTCTCGTGCCAACATTTTTATGTGCAATGCAAATAGGCTAACTGTTGAGAAAAAATTCATGTCTACTCCGTAGCCGTAAGCATATTTCATGAACAAGCCTGATGCTGCAGCATTATAATACAACATCTAGCTTAAAATCGGCACTCTACCAATTACGTGTGTACATATTGACAGAGCTGCCATAGTTATTACAACCAAACACCTGCCTGCCTGGTCTACAGCGTTTGCACCTGCTTAAACAACTAACTTATACCCCGTTTACACGATCGAGCAAACATCGAGCAAACGTCGAGCAAACATCGAACTGGCTCGTCTAGCTAACATATAGCCAGCTTTTCGAGCCAGCTCGTCGAGCCAGCTTGATCGTGTAAATGGGGTAATATGCTCGCACTGACTATCTCTAACGTTCTGTCTGAAATGGACGTATAACTTTACGCATGCAGTCACGTGTGACAAAACGACCGACGTTTAAGCTACCCGACTAACCGTCGGCAACCGTGAAATAAGTGTTGAATCACTCTTTCGAGTGGTTTTTTGGCGCTAACACATCGCTGGGGGGTCCTTTTTCTAAGGGGAGAAGAAATGGGGAGGCGAGTGTAAAAGAGAAGAAGAAAAAGGGACGGGAGAGGAATGGAGGCGAAGCCATTTGATTCACATTTCTGGCTACGCCACTGTTCCGCTCATCTTTCAAAAAGTGGTCACGCCCTCCGCTGATGAGTTATAAGTACTAACCTTATACCCCGTTTACACGATCAAGCAAACGTCGAGCAGACGTCGAGCAAACATAGAGCAATTAGAGCACACGTCGTGCACGTGTATTTTGAATGTATTTGCTGGAGGTTTGCTCGATGTTTGCTTGATTGTGTAAACTGGGTATTACTGAACTAATATATGTTTTTCCAGTGCACTTTATGGAAACAGGATAGATGAAGAAAAACCTTAAGTAAAAATTCAGATAATGTTTAAGTTATACGTCACTTTATAGCAGAAACGTGACACGGAATTACCCACTTAATGTGTACCTATCTGAAAAATAATATATTGGTGTACACGCAATTCGACAGTCAGTGAGTTATCTGCATAAATCGATGAGCAATTTTGCACATTAATGCTTACGTTATTTACTATCGAACGTAGCGATCGATTGCGCGTGGCAACGGTGCATGCTTCCCCACTCGTCGCGCATCGATTCGTTTTTCAGTTAAATGAATTTGAGCCGTATCAAATCGTGGGACATTCAGAATGTTAGTCATTTCGGGACAACAAGAGACGCAACTTAGTTCAGCTACGTCATAAGTCCTGACGGCGGCGAAGTGGGTTAAAATGTAGGCACTATTAGGCGGGACAAAAAGCTACAATTTCCTACAGACAGCTGCAAATTTTCGACAAAGGAGATTACGGGTGCTCAGACTTTTAAGTTTTTTCCTACTTTTTTCAAAAATTGGTTTTTAGCCCCAAATTTTGGTTTCGGACGAATATTTTTTTCGACATAAAAAGTTTTCCAACAATTTTTGACAACGTTTGCTGACCCATGCCACGACGCCACTAAGTTTCGACAGACCGATCGCCAACCTTGAGTATCTCGAGTGACGGAACGCTCGTGTTCATCGTGCCTGGCATAAACTCTAAATATTTTTCTATTGATTGCTATTCTCACTTTTAAAACAGTGAAATAAATGCAAAATATGATTTAGCGCGCAACATACACCCAAGAGTCCGCAATGCATTTCGATCATAGTTTTGACTCTTGGTTCAAGATCGTTGCACGTCTCGGCCGCAGGCCGCTATGTACCTGATGATTTAAGCTTTTGATCTTTTTCATTTAAAAAGTGCTTTTAAAGTGTTTTAAAATTCTTTTTTATCCTTAAACTGTAAGTGTTTTTGCAAGCCTTGTATAGGCATATGTGTGTGGTTTAGTAGGCTACATGTATATTGTTCACTGCCATTATCTTGTGCTGTGGCAGCGACACCTGTCTGTTCTTGGAGCAGCAGATTTTGTGGACGCGAGTGGGCAGAAGCGTCAAAAGGGTGGGATCTGGGGGAACTCGTAAATTTACCAAGCAAAAGCTAGGTGTGAGGAGACGAAGCCCCAACGGGGCAATTTTGTAGGACACTGCCTGAATATGTCATATAGACATGCACATCAACTGATAAGCTTACTACCACAGACAGACATTATAATGCTGATGCTGCATGCAATTTAGTTCCCTTTAGATTGGAGAAACATTTAAAAACTAAGTGGCATTTGTTGCCCTGCTGTAGGCCTATATTAACTGTCGCAACTTATGGTTTTGTGTATGCTAATTTGCAGTTCTGCTAGCAGGTAATTGGATGACGATGGTTATTATTATTATTATGTTGATGATGAATCATACAGGTGATCCGGCTACACATGAGTTACGTGGATGAGCTGCTGGCGGATGATACTGACCTGAGACTGATCCATCTGGTGCGAGATCCTCGCGGACTGGTGCAGGCCTGGCGCCGGGTCGCCCCGCGCAGAATGCGCTCTCGGGCTCAGACCGAGCTCAATGCGAAGCTGATCTGTCAGCGCATGGAGACCGACTGCCGCATACGCCGTCAGCTGGAACGGAAATACCCGCGGCGTATCCTTGTTCTGCGCTATGAGGACCTTGTCACAGCTACTGACACCGTGCTACGTGACGTATACGCCCAGCTGCTGCAGCTGCGGTTGCCTAGCAACATCATTGACGTCATCACGGAACAACTGCATGCCAATTCGAGCAACGGCGCGACAGGTACGTTAAGAAGGAACGGCACGGCGACGGCGACGAACTGGAGACGTACGATGGACGACAAACTGCTGGCCTACGTCAGAACCACGTGCAAACAGCTGCTCAACGAACTCAACTATCACTAGCTAACTACTAGTCAATTGCTGCTGCTGAGTGCGACGTGCCGTCGTGTCGTGGTTAAATGGTTGAATGGCATTGCACTTCATAGGAAACTCGTCTCAGAGCTACGGAGCGTTACCTGCCATGTGGGATCACACAGTGTTACCTACCACAGACACAAGTGCACGCGTGCACGTGCTCCGCTATAACCCCAGCCAGACAGGGCGGCTTTCGATCTATCTACTCTGGAGGGATGAAAAGCTGAGTTGAGCTTGGCGAGGTGTTTTACGTGTCCGCAGACAGTCACCCTTTTCAAGTATTAATCACATAATAGCAATGCGACAAGGAGTCGAACCAACAACCTCGCGATTGGAAGTTCAACGTCTCAATCGTTGCATTTCCAAGCCCCCTTCACGAGAGAATCTCTGAAAGCGCATACAGGATCACCTCCTGCGGATCGGTGGCCAATCAGCTCCTGACGATGGTGCGACAAAAATATGCACGTGAATGTATGTTTTTTCGTGTATTATACGGCAATCCTAATACGCCGCATTACATACCTTGCCCATCCGTCCTCGGTCATATCCGTTTGTCTGTTTTTCCAATACGGGCCCTTAACTAAAAAGCAAATGGCGTATAAAACCAAAAATTGTGTAAACTTTCTCTAGGGCATGAGTAACTAGTGTGTCAATTTTTAGCACAAAAAGTCAAATAATCAAAGTCATCGGGCGTCAAAACCCCGCCGCATATATCTGACATAAGGAGGTGTGCGGGCTAACCGGCTCACGCGGTCAGCCGGCTTCAGCGCCCACTGCACACTAAGCTCGCACGATATACGTCAGCAAAACGTACGACCGCATACATGTCGGCATGCCGTGTGCTCATCTCGCCTTGTTTAATATTTTTTTTGCCAGACGAATAGTCATTAGTAGTGTAAAATATGCATTTGATACTATGTTGGGGTATAGAGTCGGGGAATCCGAGAGACGGACGTTTCCCAGCGGTGTTTAGAAGCAAAGCCCCGGCATGCAGAGAAGCTCGGGACGTCGAAGTCCCACAAAAAGCCCCAGAAGCTGCAGTGTGACACTGAAACGTCGTTCAATAGCATACTTTTGTCACGCATTGTTAGGCTATCCATGTTGAGTGCAATATTGACGTATACTGCTGTGACGAGCCCTGGTGTGGGACAGTATATACTATTAACCGCAGCAGTGGCTAAACGACGCCGACGTTATGATCATAGCAGCTTAGTTTTTGTTCGAATAAGTAAAAGACCACCCATCAGCAACACGAACCAATGTAAAGCGTGCAGTGAATAAAATGAACAAAGTTTGCAGTGACAACTTTTAGAAGTTTGCTCGTTACGTGGGTGACTACAGTGCTGTGAAAAAAGTTTAAAACTCTAACGAAACGCTGCTAAGCACATATAGCACAGCATTATTCGTGAAAATCCGATTGCAACTATTGAATTTCTGCTGACAGCCATTTTCGTTTTAGGCCTATATTTTGGCAAGCTAAAACCTAAGCCCCTGATGTTTGCCACGTAGCCTATGCAAAACACAATGCCAACGACATTTTGGATAAAGAAGAATTGGACATACAAATGGAGCCACACGTTTGCGAATCCCACAAAACGTTAGGCCTATATGATATTATTGTTGTGTCGTTGTTTGTATTTTTGCGTCTTATTAGACGACATCGCCGTCAGCGATTCCACCTATTGCAACAGATTTTGTGCTAGAATGGTCTGTCTGTCCTCTGTCACATCCAGCCAGCTTGTTGAATCCGTTCAACGTAATTTTTGGTCAACGTAAATTACACGGAAACCCGTTCATCTGACGCAAATAGTAAAACTTCATGGTGTCGTCATAATAATTTGCATTCCAGGTTGCGGTTGACTGTCGAGCGTGACGCTTTGTGCCAACTGCCTTTGGCTAATAATTTATTATTGTTATTGCATTGTTACTGTTTTTACACTATATATATATATATATAGTTAATTCAGCGTTGAATGTTTGATGAGCCTTGTTAGAATAAAATATTTATAAGAATAACAAGACACATTGTGGCCGATGTTGTCTGGGAAAACGTCAAACTTTTCTATATGCTGTTGTGTCCGTGTGTATGTTCCGAGCAAAGAAACTGCCATTGCTAATGAATGATTTATCGGTGTATCAGCTCTGCGGTCTGTCAGCTAGCCACATCAGGAGGTCGAGTTGTTATGACTGATAGGTCGTGTGGCCGTTATCAGTCCATAGTGAGTGAGTGCTATATGTGAATGCGGCTCGGCTGAACTCGATACGTGGGAAATGGTAACCATGGCAACCGCTGCAGCAGCAGCAACTGTACTGATTCGTTACGTTATTTCGTTGCTTCAGCTTCAGAGCGTACAGAGCGTACAAATGTCATAAACATCTTGGGGCGGAGTGATCGACGAAGAAACAAATTTAATCAGAGTTATAGCCAATCGTTGTTAACATATTCCCCAGATATACCCTGTCTCAGTGTTAATACACAAACTATCGCACAGGGTGAATGAACTAATGACAACTAATTTGGGAACCGTTTGGCGTTTATTTTTACTAGAAAACTCTTTGAGACGTTTTGTTTGAATTGATAAGCGACTGACACAAAAAAATCTTAGCTGAAACAGTATAAAATGTCTCAAAATTGTGCATTATTCCTGTTCCGTGGCAATATTGAAAGAAAAGGAACAAATTAAGCTGTAGTCAGATTGAGACAAGTTAAGCTTAGAGAAAATGTAAAAAATTTCGGTCGGAATATGGTTGGGTGAGGTCGCTATTCTCAGTAAAAAAAATCTAGCTGCGATGTCTCTGAGAAGGTGGGAACATAATACCAACGTATGTATACGTTGCCTATTTTCACTAATAGCAAGTCGACTGGAACTGAAATCAACGAACTCGGTTGACCTTGAACAGCAATTACTCACTCCACGGCACAAAACACATACGTAGCGGCTTGGCATAACGAAGTCCCGTTTGACGTCCGCAGTCAAAACTTCTAGTGTAACAGACGCGCGTTATGGATGAAGGAATAAGTGTGTTATTACTGTCTTGTTGTCGAAGTCCTGAGAATAAATGCTGTATGACGGCGGAACGCAGTAAACCGCGTATAAGCGCTACATCACAGCACCCGCTTCACGTAACTAAATACTAGGAATTTGGGGCAGAGCCCAACGTGAGTCCGCCCGGCGCCCTAAGTCCGACTGGGGGAAAATTAGGGGGGGGGGAAATTTCCCCGGCATCAAAGTCACGTGGCCCGAACTCAAATGCATTGGCATACGCCGAACGCGCATTGTCGACTTAGGGTAGGTCAACATGAGCGCCTATAACTTTGTTCGTATGGACGGAATTTTACAAAATTTTTTGTTCAACGCCGAAATGATAGTACTCGTCAACGCCGTTTAGATTTTGTCGCTATCTTCATCGATTCCAGAGATATTTACGCTCAAACTTGAAAGTTGTCGTAAATCGCACCGATTTTTGAACGTTTTTTGCTTTCCCAAATTTTAAGGGGGCGGTGCCCCCAAAAGTTGTACTTGCGTTAACACCCCAACCTAGAGTCGCGTCAAGTGCCAAAGTTTCGTCGTGCTACACCCACTAACTTTGAAGTTATAAGCGCTCCTTTATTGCATTTTAAGCCAATTTTTGACCCCCCTTTGAAAAAAATTGTAAGGAAGGCCCCCGTCCCCGGTGGGGGGGTGCGCTAGTAAGACTTGGTCATTCTCTAGCGCCTGTAAAAATTTGGGGGCGCAGCACCCTCTAGGGGCCGAAATATGGCCTTCCGAAAAATCTGATTGTGGTGGGTAAACATTAGCCGCGTAATCTCTGATGTTAGTGGACTGAAGTTCACACAATTTTTTTTTATTCAACGCGGAATTAACTGTATTTGATAACGCCGTTTACCGCTTGTCGATATCCCTATGCAGTTCAGAGATATTTGCGCTCAAAGTCGAAAGTTGTCGTTAAACTTACTAAATTTTGCGCGTTCTTTGCACTCCCAAATTTTAAGGGGTCGGTGTCCCCTAAAAGTTTTACCCGCGTTATCACCCCCATCCAGCAGCACATCACGTGGCAAAGTCTCATAAAGCTACTCCCTTTGGCTCCAAAGATCCTTTGTCTAATACGCTACATTGTAAGGCAATTTTTGACTCCTCTTTGAAAAAAGTTGTAAGGAGGCCGCCGTCCCCGATGGGGGATGCGCTAGTAAGACTTGGTCATTCTCTAGCGCGTGTAAAAATTTGGGGGCGCAGCACCCCCTAGGGGCCGAAATATCATCATCATCATCATCGACAACCGTGGGCTCAATGCCCGTTGGTGTCTGACGCCATTCTTACTATCGCTGCCCACCGCTGCCTATCTAGGGCAGCGTGGCTTAACTCCTGCAGGGTTGTCCCACA
>Ga0209367_1000250_pt1 | contig 46442 bp, 26 predicted proteins | sample WorMetLIZISLAND2_FD_187412 | JGI IMG/M metagenome (GOLD analysis project Ga0209367, IMG submission 187412) | Marine gutless worms symbiont microbial communities from Max Planck institute for Marine Microbiology, Germany - Olavius geniculatus... ... | reverse complement strand
AAACCCCTCAATTTTTAAAACCCTGTAATTCGATAGCCAATCCCTTTCTGAAATCCCAAATACGCCACTGGGCCCAGGCCTCCCACCAGGGGCCCCAGGCCTCCCACCAGCTAAATCCGGCCCTGCCACAACCCCCAACTCAGTATAGCTAACGCCCGTCCAGTCCGCAGGTGAACCAGTCCACAGGTGAACAGAGTGGTAGACATAACGTCCGGTTACCTGCGGGCAGAGCGACGCACATGCGTACGCGCCGTCCTGACACGTGCACAGCAGACTGCAGTTGGGTTTGAATTCTTCGCCGTCTTCATACGTCTTACCGTCTACCTCGCACGGCTTCGCTGACGTAGCTACACACAGTACACACACCGGGGACAGCTCGATAATCCGAAAGTTTTAGGGTTCTTTCCTATACACATCTACAGACCTTGACGCAATCTCCGCGTTTCATGTCGACTAGGGTTATTGGGGTAGGGATAGGGCTAGGGCTAGTGTAAAGGTTAATGTGGGGGTAAAAGTTAAGTTAGTGAAAATGCCTGTTGCAATATAGACCTTCGAACTATGGAGTCCTAGATGTTCGGACTATTAAACCTTCGGATTATAGACACTCTTCACACAACATGGCCACGATCCACACCACACGTCAGAGTTCACTGCACCGTTAGCCAAAGAACGTGCCACCAAACTTTTGCATATATCTCATGCTAATTTTCAACATTTTACCGGCATATAATCGGTGGAAATTTCGCGACGGAAGTTTTATTAAAAACCTCACCAAATTTCAAACGTGTCGCTACACTACCTTGTGAAATATATATTTTCAAAAATCGCATCGACAAAGCGCAGCAACGGCAAAACTAAGTGCGCGTGAACTAGAGAAAATGTGATCCCGGTGGATGAGCAACATGTTTCATAAAAGGACCCCTTTTTCTTTCTTTCATAATTCACTCAAATAATGATCACTTTACATGAAGTTTTTACCAGTTGTAGCTGAAAAATACTAATTCAAAATATTTTAACAAAATATGGCAGTTGGTTAAATATTTTTTGCTAGTCGTGATGTAACGCTGACGTCATAATACAGGGTGGGCCCAAAAATGGCACCATTTTTGTACGTCTCATAACTTTAACAAATATTAACCGATTTTAAAAATTCTTTTACTATCAGAATCAGGAGACAATTTGCAATAAAACTGTCACTATATATTCTACCACACCCAAACTGTGTCACTACTGTGTAGACTATCGGAATGCTGATTATTGACAGTAACGGCAAGGTGTATCAATGATCGCAGCTAAGTAACTGAGCCATGAATTATTATGGAACTTTCGTTACCTTGTAAAATGTCAGTGTTTTAAGAATAACAATTAAATACAAGACGATTTTTGTAACAACGTATTTTAAGAATTTAACAACAGAAACAACGTGTTTGTTTTCTCAGTTATTGCCTAAAAATAACACCTCACAGTTTTCACATCAGATTTTCAATGCGTCCGCCTTGCTGCTGGACGACGCATCGAAGCCGGCGACGCCACTGACCAATCGCGCGATCAACCAAACGCTGCGGCACTTTGCGTCTGTTGAAGGGCATCCCGAACAGCATAATCGACTGGATTTAAGTCTGGGTTGTTTGGGGGCCACATGCCAGACTCGATCAACGTTGATCACGCAACTGTTCAGTGGCGTTGCCGGCTTGAGTGCGTCATCTGACATTTCACGAGGTAGTTTAGCGTCACACTTTTTGTGTGGTGGGATTTATAGTGACAGTTTTATTGCAAATTGTCTCCTGATAGATAGTAAAAAATTTTAAAAATCGGTTAATATTTGGTGAAGTTATGAAGCGTACAATAAATGGTGCCACTTTTTGGCCCACCCTCTATATCAGGGGTACAAGCTTGCTAGATTCAACTGCTCCAATGCTACCCTGTTCCAACTGTGAAAAATCTGGTTTGTTGATGACAAGTTTTTGAAGTTTTACAGTTGCAGCCACAAAAAAACGTGCAAAGCGATCGCATTTGCGTGTCTGTTGGGATAGATGAAATTTCACATGTTCGAGCAAGAGAGTGCACTAGCACACCGAGCTTGCAAAATGGTTGCGTTTTTTGGATCGCAAGACGCCTGATTTCATGTCCCCATGTTGCTCAGTGCTGACACGATAAACATTTTCATTAGCGAACCAGATTAAGTTCACTATCGAAGCACGGTAGCAACTGACAGCACTAGTTGAGACAAGCAAGCTTGTATTCACGACACATTATGCCGTCAGCATTACGTCACGACTAGCAAAGAATATTTAATCAACTGCCATATTTTGTTTAAATATTTTGAATTAGTATTTTTTTCAGCTACAGCTGCTAAAAAGTTTGTGTAAATTGATCATCATTTGGGTGAATTATGAAAAAAACAAAAGGGGGTGCTTTTTACGAAACACTGTGTATATTTCATAGCGTACGGTAAGTATGTGAGAAGAGTGAAACCTCTGCAGATGCCGCGATGTCCGTCGTCCAGAGTGAAGTCGCAGTGCAGGCCTCGCTCCTTGTCGCATATGTCTCTCTCGTCGCACAAGTCTCCCTGCTGGCGCGGACAGATGTGACAGCAGTCGCAGCCGTCTTTGATCGTGCGCGACGTCTTGCACCGCGGTGGGTCCGCCGGGCATTTGCACGGGTAGACGCACTGTCCTCTTCCGGACACCGACTGAAAAGTATGCAAACATTATAACATTATCATCATTATTATCACATTATAACTTTGCTTCTATTTCAGTATCTATCATTTTATTTTTATTTACGCACAATGTTACTACCGGGTACGTTTCGGGATTTTCAATTAAATCTGCGTTTGGAGTCGTTTGAATTTCCGGGCATTTTTTGGCCAACTGTGCTACGATTACCACCTGAAACATGCCACCTTACTAAAACATCAAGATTATGGTGCATTTGGCCATAAACGCTCCAGCGCAAGCGATTTCGGCTATAACTATTCATTTCTCCGTAGCGTGCAGGTCTGTCTATCTGTCTGTTGTCTGACACATTCGTGCTGGGTGCACGAATCGCGCACTGTGCTTAAACCATCCGACAGATTTGGCTGCCATTTGGCACGCAGGTAGACATACGCTTACGGCATAGTATAAATATTATGTAAAAAAAATTTTTTAACGTTTTTTTTTATTTTTGCCACGTTTTCTACGTTTTCAAACTTTTTAATTTTTTCCAACGTTTTTTTTTAAAAAACGTGCATTCAAATGCCTATCAAAACTTTGACACTTTGACAAGCACTTTGAAACCACAGAAACAAATTAATAGGTCATAATGACGGTAGTTTACTTAGTTAATCAAAATATATCAAATATAGTATACTTGGTTAGTCTAGTGCTATGGTCTTAAATTAAATTAAAATTAAATAAAGTTTCCTTTATCTAGACTATAGTTTCAGGAGTACTGCACCTACAGCATTAAGCATTAGGTAAAAGTTTTAACAAATTATGGTCAACGTTTTTTATTCAACGTTTTTAAACGTTTTTTTTTCAAAATTTTCCCACGTTTTTACGTTGTTAAAAAATTTTAAAAAATTTTTTTCTAGAAGGGTTTTTTTTACATCTATGGCTTACGGGGTCCAGTGACACATTACGTTAACTATTGGTCACCCCAGAAAAAGGAAATATTTGATGGTTGAACCTTCCAACCAATATGCAATTGCAAATAATTGCTGTCCCCTGGCAGATAAAAAGGAAGCGATTTTGGTTGATGTCAAATGACTGTTTACTTGTTAGAACGCCGTGTACAGGATGCGACAATAAAGTAGCTGCCTAACGTTTGTCGCTGTTTTCTCAGCAACCGTTTCCAATTTTAATTTGAAATTTTACAGTTTTATTTACTAAGATCTTCTACATCTAACTGTGAAGTAAAATACCGATTTTTCAGCATTCAAAAATATTCCGGCTCCAACACCAATTTAATAACGTCGTTGAAACAGCACAGAATCTAATTGTCACTGTGAATGTTCGAAGTGTTCACCACCAACTCCAAGCAACAACACCAGCCTCCAGTCGCCTTATTTGAGAAATATTTTACAGCCGTGTCGATGGGTCCTTGTGGCAGGTTGCCCCAGATAACCTGAAGCGCTTCCTTAAGTTTGGCGCTTGTTTTCAGCTTTGTTTTAAGCTTGCAGTAAGCTTCCAACATTGCACCCCATACGGGATAGTCCAGTCGAATTTGGAGGCCATTGGTCTTTTGTGATGATATCTGGACAACTGGCCCGCAGCCAGTTTTGTGCGCTGCACGGCGTTGCACGCTGTGTGTGCTGACGCGCCGTCCTGCTGGAAGATGAATCCGGTGGGCAACCGGCGATTGCTTCAAAGGAACGATAATTTAATAATAATTTCTAAACAAAATAAATTACTGTTTATCAAAACGTTACCACTACGTCATCGGCAGTAACGTGATAACCGGTTTTTGAAAATTGAATAGCATTTTTAGCTTAAACATTCCAATGTTAAAAAATCGGTAGGCGGTCATTTTAAAAAGTCTATAACTTTGTCGTTTTCCAACAGAATCATATTTCACTTGGCAATTAAATGTGCGACTTTTTAGCAAATAATCCTGTAAATTTTCAGATTAAAATCCCAAACGGTTGCTGAGAAAACAGCAAAAAACTTTAGGGGCTACTTTTTTGCTCCACCCTGTAGATGTCGTCGTAAGGCACTAGCTGACGACACAGCAAGCAAGTCACGTGACTAGTAGGCCTATAGACCTACTGTGTCCACTGATCACAGGCAGAAGTCATTACAGACCAGTAGCCAGTAGCAAACAGCCTCGCAACATTAAGACAAACGACACACCACCAGACCGTCAGTCAGTCACGTTTCATACCGTTTACTGCTCACGAGACGCAGTTCTGCTGCTGCAGTTAAAGTGTGCTGTTTAAATTACCGCGTTGTTGCTGCATGGTGGTCAAAGCAGTGAAACGGCGATGTATACACATTGCATTTAGCACGGTAAAATGCAGAAATATTCTTGCGACAGGCCTGGCCGTTTCCCGGCCAACTCAACCTGGCCATCCCTCCGTGGACAGGCAAAATGAGTACTGACGATGGTTACGGTCACGGCCAGGGAAGAAACGGCCGACTTGGACTGTATGCTAGCTTAGCTGGCTGTCAATACGAAATTTTCTTTTTCTAACTGGCCCGCGGTATTCCTTTCGTTTAATGATTGATTTCACTCTTGTAGTTACATTTTCAGCTTCGAAGGGTACATGTACCAGTCTCAAGTCCCTCGCCGCCTAACGAGTAGACCTATATACTGCGGCAATCAATGCCAGTGGCGTTTTTTTACTGGAAATGGAGATATGTGTGCAAATAGCCTTTGCGTAAGCACTCAGCTAGCTGTCAGCACAAATCAATGCTGTTAGTAGTCTGATGATGAGTTTTACATGCCGCGTATACATGTAGTTTAGGCCTACGACTGTACGACACGATAAACACAACGTCAGACATTATACAGGCAGCTTGCCACATATTGGCAAGCCGACTTCTGATAGATATTATGAATATTATGAATAATATAATATTAATTCACTAATAATATCAATAATATTACTATTACTAAATGGTCCTCATTAATAGATATGTCGGTAGGTATTACTGTTAATTGACCGCAAAGAGTGTTTTCCAAATGCAATTGCAACAAAGAAAAAAGATTGTTGTAAGCTTATAATTTTGTAATGCAGTTGTACTGCCACCGTGTGAACCCCGTAAGAGACCTTTAGTAAAAATAAACTATGCATATACTTCTAACACGAAGAAAATACCATTCAAGTTCGGGCTATGTCTATTGAAGACTACGCTCGGCTTATATGACATTTCTAGGAATGCAATTTTAAGACTTCGGAGGGAGCAGTCTTAAAGTGGCAATAGCACCATTTTTGATGCTGTTCGTTTGACGTATTTTTTGTTTGACGTCGGAGGGTGGGTTTGACAGTGAGGGTCAGTCTTGGGAGAAGGCAGTTGTTTTGTGTGCCCGCAGAGTATAGACGTCACTGACGGGACAAGACACAAATACAGCAGACTGAAGAGATAAGTGGACAGTGCAAAGGCTGCTGCTGTTGTGAATGGAACGATCAGTCAGCGTCAGGGTCAGTCTCGCGGCGACAGACCGCAGACGAAATGATTCTATTTGCTGTTAACAACGACGAGATCGCCGCGAGCGCCGCATTGCATTGTCCGGTCGCACTGCTATGTACAGGACTCTGTTTTGTAGCCTGAGTTTTCTTAGATCTAGAGTCCAGATGTAAATAACGTTTTAATAAAAATAAACAACGCTAAAATGTTTTTAAAAAGTAACAAAAATAGAAAAAACACCTTTAAAACATTTAATAAGAACATTTTAGTCCTAATTTGTTCAACCTCTTGTCTAACGCCCAATGCCTAATGCCGTTGTTGCAGTATAGCTAGAACTAGAGAGAGATGAAAGCGTTTGGTCATAAGACCAACTATCATCATATACTAACCAGGTTCCCAACTAACTAAGTAAACTACTACCATTATGGCCTGCTAATACGTTTCTGTGGTTTCAGAAGTGCTTTTCAAAGTTCTTAGTGCAATTTTAATGGAACTTTCGCTCCCGAGATCTTTCGTTCCCGGGAGCGAAAGTGACGTGGAACTTTCGCTCCCAGGAACTTTCGTTCCATGAAACTTTCGTTCCAACGGCCCACATAACGGGTTACGCTCCCAACACGAATTATGATTATTTAGTTGATAAACTAACAGAAATTAAGGCGTTGTATCTTTGTACAGCTTCATTGTAGTAAAAGATAACATGATCTAGCAAATTAGGCCTACTTTATTAGTAATTTATCTTAAATTTACTAAGTTTTTCAAATTTTTCCTCAAACTATATTTGTTTATAAATTCTCTCTTAAATTATATTTTTTTCGTCAAGTTTTTACCATTATTTTAAATTTTGTTTTTTTTTAAAACCTTAAACCCATCTTTCGGAAAATCTTTATATCTAGGCTAGCTGTAGCACGTTCTTTAGCGACAGCTGGGTTTTCTCGTTTTGGACGTTGAGCATTTACACCACATGCTGGCGTCCTTTGATTTCATCTGCTTCTATTAAGTGTGTAGGCCTATAATGTTAACTCTGAGTGAGGAGCGAAAGTTCCACCTCATTTTTGCTCAGGGGAGCGAAAATTCCAGGAACCGAAAGTTCCTGGGAATGAGAGTTCCAGGAAACGAAAGTACCAGAGAGCGAAAGTTCCATGTATGGAACTTTCGTTCCTGGGAGCGAAAGTAGGTGGGAACGAAAGCTACTGTTACCTCACCACATGTCGCCGGCGAGCGTCTCAACTGTGCTCAGCTGATATCAGTTATATCGGTTTAAAAATAGGTCTTTAGGGTTGTTAAGTTCTTCTAAAATTTTAAATTTTAAAAAGTTTTTTTAGGTTTTACAATTTTTCCGATTTAGTGTCCAATGAACACCGTACACATTATCGTGACCCAGAAAAACATAATAAAATTTTGATGAGTAAACGACACGATGACAGGATCGACGTCATAACTCAAAAATCATAATTAAAATATGAAATAAAAGATGATATATATAATAAATTTTACAACAAGCCAAAAATTTTTTTGAAAATCTCAAAAATTGGACTTTTGAGCTTTTAAGGTTTCTTTAAAAACTCAAAAACTATGTTTTTCGGACCAATTTTCCAGCCCTAGCTGATATTAACGGCAGCAGAAATGCAAGACACGCCGCCGACATTTAAGAAACTGGGCGTAAAGATTTTTTAAAAATTTTAGCCACATAATAAAATTGACGAGTTCAGATTCACGTGCACTGTTTACACAAACATTCCGTGACATTACGATACACCCGTCGATTTCCTGCAGGACATTGTGTGCTGGTACTGATTCCGTGGGATTACAACTCGTACAATCATCAACGCTTAATGATTCAAGCTTACATCAACGATTAATAGCTTGTCTTGTGTCAGCTATACGCTTTAATTGATGTAGGACATACAGGTCTTTTCTACTTACACAGGGTGAGCCAAAAAAACTAAGCTTCTAACTTTTGTCCATATCTTTGCTAAATATTGTCCGATTTTCAAAGTTCTTTCACTGGTACATTTTGGGAAAATTTGACGATAATGTGATTATTAAAATCGGTTAACATGACACAGATGGCCTATGGAGACCTGATATTTGACAGGCAGCAACCATTGTAGCAAAAGCAATCAGGCTCGTTAGTCTAAAGACCGATACAGGCTGTTCCAAGAACAGCACGGTTAAGGAAAAATTTTCAAAGAGATCGTCGATATAATATCGGTTTCTATAGAACAGCTGAGAGTCGACACTCTCGTCATTTGGGATGCTATATGGTGAGACGCGATAGCAGCAGCAGCACGGAGAAAGTGCTATAGCTAGCGACCGACCGCTGCGATTATACACTCACTATGTGAGTGGGGGCGACTGAAAATGCGAGACTGGAAAATTGAGCACAAAAATGTTAATAATTGATATGCGTACTGCGTAGTTCTACACTACCCGGAAAAAAGTAACCCCCTAGACACCGTACAATAAAAATATCAAATATCAATTTGTTAAAAGTTAAACGTAAAAAATGTTTTTTTCAGATTCGTTCATATTTGTCATTTATATTGTACGATGTCAAGGGGCTTATTTTTTCCGGACACAGTGTATAAGCGCTATGCAAGCAATGAGCCGAATTTTGTCGGTTAGTAGGCCTTGTGATCAGTTGATGGCACCAACTGAATACTGCCAACAGTAGTGATTTCTGGTGCTCCATTTTCCAGTCTCGCATTTTCAGCGCCCCCACTCTGTTGACGATGCCTGCGCGGTTTGTGTCTGTCACTCTCGGTCTGTCATTTTACGGTTAGCACGTGGTTTCATCGAGAGAGAGAGAGAGGCTGCGTGAGCGGCTTAGCATTAATAGCGAGTGGATGGCATCCAGTGACTGGCACGGCGCAGGCAGCAGCTCTTCCGATTGATTTAACAACAGTCGACAACTGCGCCGGCCACCCAGTCGTGGTGCACGGAATTAGCGACGCCATACAGACTGAGACAATCTGCGAACGATTGGTGTGACGCCACAGCACGGTACTTAACTGAAGCGAATGCTGAGAGGCGGTCGTATGTACTCTGGCGATGTGCAGCGGCTTTTTACTGCACAAGTTTAGGACATCCCCCACGGACTTATCCCCGTCGCACAGTCCCCTCCCGGACTTTTTTCTCTCCATTTCCGCAACACCCCGACACCCCGCTCCCTTTCGTTGTTACGTTGCGTTACATTTTGATCGATTGTCGCATACAAATCTCCGAGTATCGCGCAGAAACGGGGAAAGTCCAGTTGGAATTGTCTGGTGGTACGGCGAAATATGTCCAACGGGAATATGTTCGCCATTGGCGCCGTTGGTTAACTGAAGCAAATGCATAACGTCCTGGCCCACACATACACTCAGCTTGAGTAGAGTGGAGTGTGCATAGAACATAACACAATCACTGAAGCGAATGTTGAGAAAGAGGCGTCGCTAGGTCGATGCCTCGAAGGTAATACGTAGCCTACTTTAGCGATGTGCGGTGGCCACTGCGGCGGCGTTTTACTACGAAGACGCTGCAGCTTGGCGCTAACTGCCTCTAATCCTGTCACTCACTCGCTCCATATCATCCTCTCACTACTGGACAGATACGCGCTTATGATGCACGTCATATCAACCAACCATTGAACCACAGCATCTTTCTGCTTCAGGCTGAAGTTTATTTCCGTGTGATCTTGAAACGTCTCTGACCTTTGACCATTTACTTTTTATCCGCGCAATGCTGTTGCACGGACGGGTTATGCCAGCGTATGTTGTCCGTCCGTCCGTAAGTCCGTCCGTTTGTCTGTCTGGTGTGACGTAGGCGACCTTATCTTTGAGCTGATACAGTTTGGCCGTAATTCGCCACGCAAATTTTATGGGGGCAAGACCTTTATTTTGGAAAAACAGGTGTCTGCAGAGGTCGGCAATGGTACCGCATTGATAAGTTTCTATATCAGAAGTAACTATGCCCCCAACTGAAGCAGTTTGGCCACAATTCGCAAAACAAGTATTTGAGATGCAGTCAGTATCTCCGTTTTTAAAAATGGGAAAAGGATTGTACAGAGTCCGACTTGGTACCACCGGGTAGCCCGTAGCCGTCGGCAACCCTATTTACTTGTTCAGACAGTTTTTTTCTAACAAAAACATACCGTTTAGACACAATGCATATGTTGTGTCCGTCTGTCGTCTGTCTGTGTGCCATAGGCGCGACCATTAGTACGGTCGGCGAAAAGTATAAGAAGAGTATAATTATATTCTTTTTCTTGGTCCTTAACTTTCCAGCTGTTGTTATTTCGTGGTCTTCCATTTTCACGTTCTGCTATTTCATCAACAGTTTTATCGTAGGGGGATTCGACAAGGGAGGTTTTTGTCATAAACTAGAAAAGCAGTCAAAGACCGCAGACCTCCGCCAGCGCCATGTTGTTCGCCAGGTGACATCACCATATTTGGTTTGGCAGCGGTTTCCCTTATACCCCATTTAAAGCAATGTTAACGAAAATTTCAAAGTGGTCCAGAATCCAGGATTCCTTTCGTATCACTCCAAAATTGAAACACTTGTAGTTTTTGCCATTCCCGACATTCCCTCAAAATTTCAGATCCTTCCATAACTTTTAGAGTTATCTTGCTAACACACAGACAGACAGACAAACAAACAAACTCTGGCAAAAACATAACCTCCTTGGCGGGGTAATAATTTTTTCGCCACAGTGTCGTACGAGATTTAGTCATAGGGAGTTTCTTCGGCAGGTGGTTGTGGTGGTGGAAGCTTTGTGTACAACTCACCATGGGCTGGTCTCGCTGTGGCGGCGCCACCGCATTGACGTTGTCGTTGTCGTCGTTGTCATTGTTGTCGTTGCGTGCAGTGCTTTCAATGTCAACATCACTCAACATCAGCGACGACGAACGATGACGGTCAGTGCGATGACCACTGCTATGCTGCTGATGGTCACTACGTTGATGACCGCTATTAGTACTCTGCTGCAGGGTGGACGTGGCCATGCCGCCTGCATCCAGCAGCATAACGCTCGACAATATAACACACCTCCCATACGCATTCGGTTTATCCACAATTTCGGCAATGCTTCAGAAAAATAGTGTTCGTGTTTCTAAATGTAGTAGCAAACAAATATGAACTACGTAAATTCTAATATACACTGTAGGCTTAAATATGAGAAACGTTCGATTTGATTTCGATATTAAACCATAGTGATTGAAATGATTTTAATCAATAAATGAAAAGTAAAAACAACAGACAGAAAGACAAAGCACATGAGTATATTAAATATAAAAAAACATCAGTTTGCACTACTGTGTAAGGGCGACCAAGTCACACATCCAAAACAGCAGAAATCATTTTACTAGGACAGAGAGTGATAGAACAACGAACGGGCTGCCGTTACAAACCCATGTGACGTGACCACATTTAACCTTTTGTACTCCCGCATTATGCCGTGAGCCAATAAATGTGTAAAATTAAAATTTTGCACTGTACCTTGTATGGAGTCGGCCGCCGGCTCAGCAGGAATGAATTTCTTTTGTTTTAACTCCTATAATTTCCATACGACTTAATGTTACATCACAGGCGCGTGGTAGCGTGGTTACGTCTATTGTAAATTTGTAATAAATCAGTATCCAATAGGCCCCTACATTAAGCCTAAAGGCTTTCACTATCAATACTTATCGAATGACGCGTTCCTTTTTTTTCAAGTAAGTAAGCATTGAACACAAGAGTCTTTGCGCACACGGTGCAAAAAATGCAGCGATACTTCCAAAAATGTGTTCTCCAGAGCTTGGCAAAAAAGTAAAAAAAAGAAAGAAATAACCCAATTGAATATTATATTTCACCCCTTTGCCCCGCTGACCCTGCTGGGCCAATTTGTACCATTTTTGGCAAGTAGGGTCAGACTGCCGACGTAATTATCCAAGTCAAATTTTAAGTCGATTGCTTCAGGGGTTTGGGGGCTATGGGTGCCCAAAATCTGGAGTTCCCCATTGACTTTGATAGTCGCCCTTACAACAGTGTTACGCACTACCGTGCTACACTGTGACTAGTATAGTCAAATAAGTCAATCTATTTAGTAGGCGTGCCAGCGCAATATACATAGATATATCCATAGATATCCATTATCCACGGCAAGCCTGCTTATTGAACTATAAGAGGAATTAAGAGATGAACTGAGACAGAGTTTTAACGTATTCTATGTTACGCGTAACGTGCTCGAACCTTGCAATAACATCATCATCATCAGCAGCAGCAGCAGCAGTGTAAGTCCAGCGACTGATGTTGTGACACAATGATGACGTAGCTTTATTGATGATGACGTCATGATACCTCGCGATGATCACACGACACCGACACACCGACGTCACGATATTTAGTTATTCACCTACAACACAGGCTGAATTAAGTCAGTGGGTAGACTACTACACTAGCAACTACTAGACGGGCAGTCGAGCAACTACTACACCGACAACTGTCACGTTTACTAAACAGATTGATCATTTTAGCTGACGCTAACATCCAAGTATCTGATGTGGTTGCATGTTTTGAAATTATTGTCATTGACAGCTAACTGAACTGACGTTCGCGGACAACGTTAGGAAGCTTTCTGGTAGCTGTATCTACTACCTGCGACAGCTCCGCTCAGTACGCCGTTCTCTGACTACCAGCACTGCGAATACACTAGTGTAGTTGAACGAAAAACACTATAGGCCTAGACCTAGAAATCGTCTACTGAGGAACCTGGATCCTGTCCGCCGTCACCGCAACGGGACGAGATACGCAACATCACTGGACGCTATATCGATGCACAGATCGCTTGCGGCATTACCAAGTGACAGGATAAGGTATCTTTACAAGAAATTTGACCTAATGCTCAGGAGACGCGCGAAAGCCTATAGCAGTTCCGGTTCAGTAGTTTTGCTGAAAATTTGGTTGTTCACGCAAAAGTTAATATACAAATACCAAATTCTCTATCTGGATCGCATAACGATAGTTCAGTGGCGCCACCTTGCGAATGATATAGACTTGTGTCGCAGCCAGAAATCGCCAAAAAACCATAAAACCTCTATGCAGCGCTGTGTGTCGAGGCCGCAGTCCGAGATGAGGCCTAAAGGGTCGAAAATGAAGGCCGCAGGCCGATAATATGGCAAAGATATCGGCCTTAGCCGATATTTACGAACCAGCACCATTAGATGCTCGTACGTACTGGTTAAAGCCGTCCAAGACGGCTGCTAGAAAAAAGGCTGGCCCGGGTAAAACTTGAAGTCCTACAACAGGCTGCACGAAATCTTGACATTCTGCCGTAGGTAGAAACTTTCGATTTGTCTTTGGTTGTTGTACAGCTTTCTGTACAGCGAATCTACAGCAAATGAAAGTAAGTGCAGTGCCGACTCAGCCCTTTAGCCAGCTGTGAGACGGACGTTTGCCCCTAGACGTTTCAACCCCGGGCATTTACCCTCGGATATTTCCGCGCCCGGACATTTCCCCCGCCCGTTTCCGACATTTGCTGTCTGTCGCATAAGACGTACGTAGGCCTACTATAGTAACGCTCGATTTCGCGCAATCGTGAGCACCTCAAATTGCCACTGTCAAATCCGTATTCACAGCATCAAAGATTTCTAGATTTTGCTGCTGTTGATTAGGCCTACGTAAGAGCAGTTAACACACTGCCATATCGCAATTATGCCCCTAACATCTAACTTGACAATAAAAAAGGAATGTCCGGGAGTAAAGGAAACGAGAGCGGAAAACGTCCGCCAGATATGTCCAAGGCATCATTGGTCCAGGGGAAATGTGCTACACTCAGCCAGATAGCTTCACTGACGCACGCAGGATGACAATAACTCGTGTCGAACACATTGGCAGACGACGCAATCGACCAAAACACGAACGCAGTACGCGATGTTTGCAAGTGCGAACGAAGCCTATATATTCCATTCACCGGGAAACGCACAGCATGTTTTCTGTGTTACGTTTCATCTACAGGACAAACGCTCCCCCCGCTACGATAGAGCATTATAAACAGCAGTGTCGAAAAGCGTCCCAACAAGCTTATGAAAAACAGGTCTAAATATTCTTAGTCGCAAGCAATAGTTGCAATAGGCCTACAACACATTTTATTCATCAATATCGTGCACGCAAATCAATCTGTAAACTACAAATTAACACCCGTTTAATTTTGGGACTAACTTAGCCAAAAGTTGTAAAGTTTGGTCAACATTTGGTCAAGGTATTTCCAAAATAAAAAGAATGTCATCTTTATGGTTAACAGTGTAGGAGAGTAACTGTAGTAGAAACACAGGCTATATAAACGTTCTTGTAACTTCTGGGAAAACCATTCTCTGGCTAATGTTTCTGCACGTTTATCTTACGCCGCACGGGGATTTCGACGTTTTCATCCGAAAGGGATTATGGCCGGGATCACATACATCGAAGCCATCGCATCTAGACAGTCGAAATGCTAATGTTGACAGGGGTCTAATTGCGATGAAGCCACGAAAGCAGACCACATTGAATCCATGGCCTCGCCATATTGCTTCGCTTTACAAACGCAAATGTCGTTTGGCCTATAGTCAAACGGACACGCTCAGCTATGCCATTGATGAGTTCGTTGTGCGGCCGTCCTAATAAGTCGTAATGCAGGTCTTGCCCGTCCGTCCGTTTGACTGTCTATTGGCTCCCAAGGAGCAGACTATAGTGACCCTTCAATTTGGGCAGCGTGTCTGTGACTGTCTGCGACTCTGTCCGCGCGTCTCTCCACTGTACGTGAAGTGGACAGCATCGCAGCTTGCGAGCACGGCGCCTACCAGCTTGTCGTCTGACAATCTGTCTCTCCCGTACGGGCTCCTAAGTCGAAAACAAATAGCATAGAAAAACCACAAATTAGTGCAAGAATTCCTCAGAGTAAGAGTAGCCAGTGTGCCAGTTTTCAGCTCAATTAAACATCAGAAGCATGGCTCAATTTGTGCCGATACTAAGTACCGCCACTTATTTTAAAGGCGATACGCCGTACTGGCAGTTGTTGTTGCCACGGTGGTAAAGTATTAAACTGCTACGCAGTAGATGCGTTTCTCAAGCTCAAAATGCAAGCCGTTCGCAACACACGTGACGATAAACATAAAAGCAGTTTTTTTTGTTAATAAGCCATGGTTGACGGATGTCTTTCGGCGGGCGACGGTGGCTTAACAAAAAATCGGATGACATGGAAAAAACGTCGCGGCTCGTGGGTTTACGTAACCACAGTGTCTGTAGTGTAATTCATAACTGCGCGTAATCTCATTACCAGAAACATCATTTAGGGGGCTGGAGGGGTCTACCGACCCCCAAGATTTATGATTTTAATTTTTTCAGTTTGTGAGTCGTATTTTTGAAACAGTGTTACTGCTGCAAAAAAACAATACGTTACGCAGACTGCGACTCCCAAGAGCCCTCAGTGATTACTTAGACCCTCCCCAATGATTTACTGAAATGACACCACTGCTCATCACTCTAGTCAAACGTGACGATTGAAGCGTGTCTCGCGTTTGTGTATCACACGTGCGTCCAACGCAGAGCACACTGTCGATCGCAGCGTTAAGGTGAGTTCTCACTGCGCGCGTCAGCGGGTTAACGCGCGTAGTGAGAACGCACCCTTATACCCCGTTTACACAAAAAAGCATACATGAAGCAAACATGAAGCAAACGCATTCAATATAGGCTACACGTGCACGACGTGTGCTCTGAGTTTGCTTCATGTTTGCTTTCTCGTGTAAACGAGGTATTACACTCTCGCATTAATACATTCTAGACTGAGTTGAAACGTATGCTAAGACTAATTATTTATTATTAAGATTGCTAGGCCAAAAACAACTCGAAGCAAATAGCTAGCATCTTACTCTTACCGTTCAAACAGTAGTCGTACAAGTGAGTCTAAAGTCACACACAGCTCGTGTCCATGTGATGCTCGGTGTGATGACTGAGATGTGCGAGTGTCGCCGACGTCGTGAGTCGATGAAATGAAGCACGCCGCAGATGTCGACACATAAGCAACAGCAGCAGCAGCAGCAGCAGCTGCCGTAGCTGTTGCAGCAGCTGCTGCTGCAACGGTGCTATAGAGCTCTGCGTGGACTAATCTTAGACCTAATCCCCCCGATCATAATTCATAATCCCCCGAACGAAACCCACAATGTACACTGTGTCTCAAAAAACATCCCAAACGTTTTTGACTGTAACTTGAAAACCAATCATCAAATTATGATAATGTTTGGTAAGAATATTCCCGACACCACTTGTCATCAAATGACTTTAGTTTCCTATCTTACCTAATGTATGCTTTTGCACTACCTAGGGAAAGCAGATCAAGCGAAATATGTGTTGAAATAAACAGAAAACCTGAAAAAAACATCCCCGACATTATTGATCGTAACTTGAACGAAAATTAGCAGATTTTAATAATTTTCGGCACAAATATTTCTGATACAACTGGCTATTAAGTAAGTGTTTTAGTTTCTACTTCACCCAACGTCTGCTTTTGCACTACCTGGGGAAAGCAGACCAAGCATAATACGTGTTAAAATGGATGAAAAAAACGTCGACAAATTCCATCTATCCTAATCTCTGGGCCCCAACAGCCGGTCTGTTACAAGGTTTGACTGTCATTTAGCAGCGTGTCTATTAGATGAAGTTTAAGAATGTTTGTGAAGTCAAGAAGCGACTGGTACAGCCTGGATTGGTCTGGAGCAGAACATTATCGATACTGCTGTCAATGAATAGAAAAAGCGTCTCCTTGTCTGTGTTCGCATAGTGGGCCACCACTTCAAGCAATTTTACTAGTCAGTTGAAAAATGGAGAACTGGATGAAATGTCAGCCAAAGTTTCAGAAATGTGAACAAAATGTGTTTTACTCACTCACACACTGGTGCGCGTAACCGGCTGTGGGTCGTAGCGCCCTCCACGTTGACCGGTCATCTGCAAGAGCCCATGCGTCAGCAGCAGTGAGTCCGGTGTCCCGCACAATCTGACTCATCCATGTAGTCCGTGGTCTGCCAGCGGGGCGATTCCAGTCGTGCTGTGGTATTACGTATTATGGTGTTATGGTATTATGGTATTATGGTGTTTTACGCGTTATGTTAATTAAGCAATCATATCGCATTAGATAAAAAGTGATATTTTGCTTGTTGTGATTTCTCCAGGTAGTGCAGAAACAAACGTTGGGTGAGGTGGGAAACTGAACAATCATTTGCTGGGAAGTTGAGTCAGAAATATTCGCACCAAAAATTATCCAAATTTGATAATTGGTTTTCAAGTTACAGTCGAAAATGTCGGGGATGTTTTTTGAGACACAGTGTAGACAAATACAATGGTGCTGCCATTAGTCCGATCAGACATTACAACAGGACATTGGTGAGAGATCCAAAAACGGCACTGCAAGATAAAGCTTGGAGAAAACAATTTTCGATTTTTAGCTGACCGTACTTAAGTAACGGTCGAGCTGTTGTCATGATTGTCGTCCGTCCGTTTGTCCGTCTGTCCGTCCGTCAAGAATGTACTGTGTTAAACAGTGCAAGATAGAGCCTAAATTACTATTGATCACTAATAGAAAGTCGCATACTGGCTTTGCAATGACATATAAATCACTGACCTTAAATGACCTCAAATGGAATGTTTCAAGCTATAAGTGGCCATATCTCGGAAACTGTGCAAGACAGGGCCAAGGTTACTATAACTCACTAATAGAAAGTAGCATACGCCCTTTCAGATTAAATGAAAATCATTGACCTTGAATGACCTTGAAGGCCGTTACGCGCTACTGTGGCTAAATAAAGCCTAGGTTTTTATTGATAGGAAGTCGCATATTGGCTTTCAGATGACATGAAAATCATCGACCTTGGATGACCTTGAAGGTCACTGACAACCAGTACGGTCGGCTATCCTAGCGACAGCTGGGCTTATTGTCTATTGCTCATATGTAGAACAGTCTCAGATGAAGTGGTGCTGCCTACATCACTGACTGTTCTGAGGGATGAATTGATCATGACGGATTTGCGACAGGCCTATAATTCTGCTTTTAAGCAATCTCTGACTGCTGATGTTACATCAGCTGATCGCAGTCAATGTAAATGCCCAAATGCGCAAATCGCTAGCGGACTTTACTGGTTCAACAAGAGTGCCGTCAATTAACAGTGCTTTGTTCGATAATTGATTCTGATGTCGACATGACGCGCACCAGTCTGTCCGCAAAACTCTGATCGATAGTAGTCGCAAGCCACGTCGCCTATCGGCTTGTTGTGAACCTTGATCGAGCCAAATGTTTCCAGCATAAACGCAGAAATGGGTTTTTCAGCTCTCTAGAGTAAGTATAATGCCATTTAAAACCTTTTCGAACGATTGTTGTGATTGGCTAAATGCGTTTTCGCTCCACAGACCCACTACAGCTGGATTTAAGGTAAAGCCTAATGGTGGGTCCATAAATTTTAAAGGAAGCGTAGGGTGGAAAACTGATAAACCTAAATCATAAAATTGAGTTACACAGTCATGACGGAAAATACTAAACCCTGCTGGCTTTTGGCTTCGTTATTTAGGCCTATAGTTTGCCAAGACAACTATGTTACTCTCAGCGCGTCACACAACAGCCCAAAAACAGTCCGTAGCACTGTTAATATGTCATCCCCACAGCCAAAGAAAATTGCCGCAAAATGTTTTGCTGTAACACTTTTAATCAAAAAGCAAATGGCACGGGTACAAGGAACAATGTCAGCTGCAACGTTCGCATGCAGAGAATGAGTTGCGTGCATGGCGTTAGATGAAAACTGCATTTTTAGCCTACTGAGTAGAACGCAGCTGCAAGGTTTCATTTATTCTCGTTATTGTTCACCAGGCTACGCCTCTGTGCAACGCAGAACGAACATTTCATAATTTGCGCTCGTTTTCTCCAACAAACTTTCTCCGAACTCTCCGGTCAGGTTTCTTCGAAACTGCCAAACTATCGGCTTCTAAATTTCACAAGGTAGTGTAGCCACAGTGTTAAGGTGCGGTGGTTAAAACTAGTTATTTACGTCAAGTTTTTTTTGATGTTCAGTGCTAAAAATCATTAAAACCGGCCAATGTTTTGTGGTGTTATTTAAAAATAAAAGCGGTTTCAATTTAGCTGGCCCACGTTGTACTTTTTCTCCTGTTGTTTGTTCTGTAGCTAAACGCGAAAATGAGGTTGAATCATACTGACGACAGCGTCTTCTGTCAGTTCGCAGGCTTCTACTTACAGCGCTATTATTAATCGGAACGCTTGTTTGACTCGTATATCTGCAAATAGTGGGAAATGTAATAATAATATAATCAGCTTCTATACGTAAAGTACATAATAAACTATACACATCTAGATTGCAGTTCTGATATACGAAGTCTTGCACAAACTTGCTGCGTAATAGCTTGGTCCGCTCAAGTACGTCGTCGACTTGCCTGGCCGCCGACCGCTCCGATTTGCTGGCAACAGAAAAGTAATCTGCTTATTCTGTTTCATTAAGTTACATTTGTGTAGCACTTCAACAGTTTTTTCAGGCTTGGAAATTTATGAAAAGTTCAATATGTTACGATGTCGACTAGCGAAAATCGAACATTGAATTAAATGCTGCACCATTTTATCAAATAGTAACCAAATGTAGCAAAATAAAATACGTTTGCAAAGTGTGTGCTAAATAAACGAAAACAAAACAATCTGACCTAATGTTCATGGGACGCGCGACAGCTTGTAGCAGTTCCTGTTCGCACATTGTCTTATCTATCTCCAGCCATTTTATCGCAATTCATTCTTAAATTGTGTGCCGTAGACGAAAATCGCAAAATCACTAAAAAAACCCCTATTTTGAGAGTTTAAGGTTATTCACGGTCATCACTGGTAATGCCTCTTAAAAGCTCACCAGCAGTTCTTGTTACGGCAAGCAGCAAGTCTATGTTTAACTGCATGCACGCTAGACCAACCTACAGCCCTCTTTGACGCCGACATACGTTTAAGCCTTCTTAAACGTAGGGAGTCGAGACGGAGAAGAACGTCGACGTGAGCCCCGTTGTCTCAGCCACCGTCAATCCTCGTCGTCGTTGCTAGACAGCCGTCACCATCAGCAGGACTGCAGTTACGAACCCGGGGTCGTGAGTCATACGTTGTTGTTATTTGTCTCCCGGTCGGGTTGTAATTTGTTTCTTTTCCTGGGTGATTGTTTGTCAGATTTTGGATTCGGTTTCTTTTGTTGATTTTTTCCCCTATTTTGTGATATTTCTGATAAACTGTTGGAACTGAAAATGTATAAAACTGGCTTGTATTATTGCCTGTAATTGACATTTTCTGACATTTGATTACTTTGATTGAATCGCTGTATTGTCAGATTTGACTGCGTTTTCTTCGCTGAGTTAGTGCAAACTGACATTTGGCTGAATTTACACTTGGTTGATACTTTAGGCTAACCGTGCCAGACTGTGTTTATTTTTTGAGCATTGTACATAGGCTGCGAGAACTGTTTGTATTGCATGTTTATATTTTTTGTTGGCGAGTTACATTCCTGTTTTATTTTCTGTTAAACTTATAATCCTTTTTCTTATTATTATAAAAACAGTTATACTCACTACTTGGTTTTTTCCAATTGGCACCATTTTATATGCCATAACTCCATCTAATATTAACCGATCTTCAAGATTCTTTTAATGTCAGAAATAAAGAGAAACTTTGCAACAACACTATCAGATTACATCTCAAATGGGTTGCTAACACTAATTTGTGTCTTGTTAAAGCACCACAACGCGGCGTTTCGTTGACCCATCCATTGGTCAGTGGCGTCGCCGAGTTGAGTGAGTCGTCCAGCAGCAAGGCGCAGACACATTGAACATTTTATGTTTACAAAAACTGCATTGGTGACAGTTACTGAGACAAAAAGCTATTTTCTGTTGTTAAAATCTTAATATGTGTTGATACAGAAGTCTCGTTTTCAATTGTTGCATTTACGACACTGACATTTCACGAGGTAGTGTAGCGAGCGACACAATTGAAGTGTGGTGGAACTTCAAGTAATACTGTTATTACAAATTTTCACTGAATTTTGATACTAAAAATTGAAAATTGGTTGATATTTGACAAAGTTAAGGTGGCATTTTTTGTGACCTACCTTGTATACCTTTACACATGTGCAGAGCACACAGTCGCGCATATACTCATCTACTGCGAGTAATGCTACCTGGGTACCGAAAACGAGTTCCGACTGTTTGAAGTCTTTAAACATGACGGCATGTAAGAACGACAGAAATGAACTCAACTGCAAATTCGTTCGCTTAGTATGCTTATACTCTACAGACCCGTGCAGTGCAACCGAACGCATCCGAACTGCAATGACAATAACTGACTGAATCCGGCCAACGGTTTGTCGAAAAATTCCAACTTCTTGTCCCCAGTTTCAACACAGGACGTCGTTAAAGATTTACGGTCAATGCGTGGTGAACATTGTAGATGATAGTCACGGCGTGCCTGTACTCGGCTGACTGGCTACGAGTCAGTCACAGTGATGGTGTTTTATTGCGTTCTCGCACGTCAAGCATCGCTCATTCCCGGCCTGTGAAACCGGGCGCCTAGAATAGAATACATCTGCAGTGTTCGCCGTCACCCTACAGCCACGTTGCATACATTCGATGAAAACGAACACGAAGACGAAATGTGTAACTTTTTCCAGCGGAAATGATAAACTGCGTTTGAATGCGACGTCGGCACTGCGTGTCATGCCATGCCACGTCATGTGTTCACGTGGCTCATCTATTGGTGCAGGGCGATGGATGAGATGATGAATTTGTTGCACCGCAATTCAATGCGACTGACTGCCAGTGAAATCGGCGACGAGACGCCGTGATGCGCATTGGCGTGGCCAGGGAGCGCTAGGGGGCGACTCTTTTTCCAACTTCTCTTCCACAAGTCTGTCAGCCAGCAAATTTTATGCAGTAAAGCCAACAAACAAAGTAGTCTATATATACCCGTTGCGGGCATAGTGAGACATTTTCAGAGCCTCTTCATACCGCAAAATGCGTTTGCGGCTGGAGAAGCCCGACCTCAACGCTCCCCTAGATTCCCTCACTGGTGGGGCTCTAAGAACACCACTTCGCTTTCATGCTTAAGCCTCGATTTTCGGCCCTTCGGGCCGGGTCCAAGTTGTACCGACGCCCGCCCCATCTTTAATTTCTGGCCACGTCTATTGGTGATGTGAGCTGAGCTGGTTGTGACCTATGAGTCGCTGATTGAAACGAAATGAATGTCTGAGCAACGAAGAAGACGAACCAATGAACTAACGTTTGATTAAGCTTGGCAGGCAAACGGACAAAGTCCCCCTCGATAGAATCTCCCAGACACTGAAAGGCCAGACTTAGCACAAAATCTTCACCATTAGGATACATGAACATCATTATCGTTAGTTGTAATGAAAGGCGAAATAGCAATGTCCGGCGTATAGCAATCGGGGAATTATGTCCGGGGGCATTATGTCTGGGGGACTCTGTCCGGGGGAATGTTTCGGATTCAACTGACAATCGACGCATACCCATTTACATCGGCAGACGACGAACGACGTTATTTAATGTGAAAATAATATGAGAAAACGAAAAATAATGCAAATATAATACATCATCCAGCAAGAGAGAAAAACTCAGCGTGTCCTTTTTTGACGCAGCGTGTACATGAGATACAGCGCCGCAGCCGCAGGACATCGTCGTCGTCGTCGTCGTTAGTCGCTTACAACTAGTTGCAGACTCGGTAGTGACGTTCGACAGACAGCCAGACGGGCAGAGAGAAAAACGAGCGAGTGAGCTAAAAATTTCTAAACCTTCAGACGTAGAGAGGGAGGGAGAGATGCTGTGTCCAGTAACGTGCCTCTGAAGCCAGCCAGCCAGGCTAAGACAATGCTGGCCAGAATTGTTGCACTGCCTCCACCTACATTCTTTTCAGGATGTAGTATTAGCAATCTAGTGAGGTCTAGTCATAGCCGCAGTTGCAGTTGCAGTTGCATTTTGCATAATTGTACACTACTACTACGACTAGTACTGCAGCTACTACTACAATAGCAACTACTACAAAAGAGTGACAGACAGACGGATAAACAAGCAAAGAGAAAGTAAGAGAAATAGCTGAAGATAGAGTCCTGCAGGTGGAGGGAAGCAGGGAGGAAGACTTCTGTCTGGAGTGACGTGTTTGTGACATGTTGGTCCAGCGGGAGACACTGCAGCTAGTCAGTCGTATGTCAGTGTCCAGTCGACAAAACCCCTTATCAAAAAAAACCCCTATGACAAAACCCCTTACGACAACCTCCTGCAAAAAAACCACAAGCGCGGCATAGACATAGGCGAATTTAAGGGGGCGGGGTATAGAACAAACAGAGCAAGCTCTTTCCAAAATGCCAAAAGCCGCCTTTTGCTTTGCCTCGCCTGTGCAGCGCACTACAAATTTGTGCAGTAAAGCTAACGAACGTTTTATGCTTACCAGATAAATGTATTTTCGGAGATTTTTATGCCCCAAAAGCGTTTGTCGCCGGTGTTCCGCCCCGGACCGACCACCTAGACAAGAAGCTCATTCCTGCTCTTGGTTTTTGGCCTCGATTTTTAGCCCACGGTTCGTCCATCCAAAGAAAGACAAAATTTAGCACCAAAATTCACGAAAATACGCCATTTCGACATTAAAATATTAAATCCTTTTATGGGGAAAAGCAATGCCCTCTCCCTAAACCTTTCTTCCTGTGGAAAGTAGAACACCCCTCCTCACACCCTTTCCCACTCTGTAGGTAAGGCATGACAAAAAGCACGCTTACGGAAACTAAGAACCGTTGCATTGTTCTGTAGAATGTTTAGGCCTACGCCCCGTTGTCTAGGAGCCTCTTAGTGATGGACGAGTTCTGATAACTAACTGCGTTTGCTGATTTAGAATATTTTTGTAGCGGGTTTTTGTCGTTGGGGTGTTTTGTCTGCATGCTGTCAGCGTGCGTATCATCACAACGCCACAGACTGACGACCAGCCACGTCTGGGCTTTTTCCACTAGATCTGAGTTTTTCCCAGGAACATCAGTGGCAATGCCGAACGCCACAGCGACGACCAGTCAGCATATCCCTGCGGCTGCTGCTGCTACACAAGCCTTGGATGCTGCTGATCGTTTTTCAACGGCGAATGAGCGGAGCCTGCGTAGACTATCTGCAAGTCTGCAACTGCACTGCAGACTAGGCCTACCGTATAATGATGCTGATTACTCACCAAGACAGAGAGAACATGTCAGGTCACAGTGACTGGCTGGCTGTCACGTTTGTATCGATTGCGCCAAAACGTGACACCCTATTCACCTACAATACAATATCATAAAATTTAGATTAAACATGCCTACGGCACCACACAGTCACTTTACAGTCAATAGCGGAAAAGAGAAAAAACAAGTGCGTCTTAAGTTTAGTCTTAAATGTTCGCTAGCACTTTAAAAACGTCACTCCTGGTGGCAGACTGTTCCAAGTTCTTGCTACTGCAGTGCGACGGGGAACACTCGGTCGCCGACCAGTGCTGAGGTCGATGACGAGCGCAGGCGTTGTCGACCAGGAAGTCTAGCGACAGGCTGTAGAGCGTCAGCCAAGTTACCTTTGCCATATTTAACGAAAAAGCGCCAATCGGACTACTTTGATGCTTTGGCCGCCGTTGACGTCTTAAAATTTGGCCTTGGCGCTTTGTTTTCTACATTCTAAACTCATTATTATAAGAAATAAATGTACAAAACATCAGTTTATACACTTGTTAACGGCGACATGCAATGACTGACACATCGAAAACAGCAAAAATCATAAAAAGGTGATATCACTCATCATCACATCGTCTAACTATCAATGTGCTGTTGAATAATATCACCTTTTTATGATTTTTGCTGTTTTCGATGTGTCAGTCATTGCATGTCGCCGTTAACAAGTGTATTAACTGATGTTTTGTACATTTATATTTGCTGTTTTATTACAATAAAAAAGTTTTTATGTTGATGGTCAATTATAAACCATCTGCTTTCTACGGCCATAAAGACACCGAACCTTAAATATTTTGAGGTCACGATTTTGATCTTTAGGAGTCACGTGACGTCATGGGAACGTGACCATCGGACTCGACGAGGGCACTTTCCTACTGGTGGTCAATGATGAGCATGCGCCTATCTTGCACGGATACGGAGATACGGGGCTTCAAAGATTTTGGGGTCATGAGTTTGACTTTTTGGGGTCACGTGACGTCATCGGGCACGTGACCATTGGACTCGGCATATGTGGTTTCCTATTGGTGGTCCATTAGAACCATGCGTCTATCTTGCACCGTTACGGAGATATAAAGCCTCAGAGTTGCATTTGCTATGTTAAAGGTCAAAATTTCACTGCCCATGCTTCGTGTCACGTGACCTGAAGGCAGGTGATCCAAAGTGACCACATATTTGGAATTCCCGAAGTCATATTGTCTATTCATTATACAACTTTTGTGGGCCTACAATGACGAATAGGGGCCGTTTATAGGTGAAATTTTTATACAGGAGCGTTTTTGGCCAAAAATTTCTGTCCGTTTTTGGGTCCAATTTTCGACTTTGGACGGATTTTTCAGGGGTTCCCGAAAAGGTTTGACCCTTGCGTGAGGTCGCGTTGTCTGAGCTATCGCGCGTGAAAATCCATTGGGCGGTCTGACCTGTAAGTCGGTCAACAAAAAAGTATACTAGAAAAAAATTTCGTTATATTTCACCCATTTGCCTAGAAGTCCCCAATAAACGGATTTGCACAAAATTTTGCACAGGGGGTCGTCTCGCGGACATAATCACCTGTTTCAAATTTTGTGCCGATCGGTTGAGGGGTTTCGAATCTGCGCGGGGTCAAATTTTACCATTTTCTATTGACTTAGCCGGTCGCTATTAACACAGGGCTGCGCTACCGCGCGCCTGTTATTAAAATTAGTGATTTGGGCGACGAAACTACGGTATACTGCAGAGATGCTATTTATGGAGCTGTTCGGCACCGCAGTCGGTCCATCTAATTAAAGTATTGATCCCAGTGCATGGCAGGGCCGAACCGGGCCAGCCATGCAGGTGCCTATAGCCTATGAGACTGAGCGTCGTTGAATGTATAGTGTCTCTTGCCGTGCAAACTATAGCACTCGCGGCAACCCCGCAGGTTCATTAGTGCATAGGCGCACAGGTATCCGCACATAACCCCCACCGGACATAACCGCTTTCAGACAGATCCCTCTTACTGCCAAAAATAACCACCTCTATACTAGCAGAGTAGGAAAGCTTTAACTTTCAAGTTTACACCTCTCCATTCCGTTGTCTTCAGGAAGGGTTCTGTCCTACCCTGTCAGAAGATAGAGGGTTGACGTAGAACTAAGGGATTATATGCGGGAAGGGTTTGTCGTGGAGGGGGTCTTGTCATCCATTTCCAGCCAGCAGCTAGCGCCGAGCTGTGATTGACATTCCGACAAACAATATAAGCCTATCACTGTCAGGTTATTAATCGATTGATTGCGTGGCCGGCGGCCGCCTCGTGTCAGTTTGCGTTATAATCACAGTGCTGCAGCACGGTACTGCTGCGACACTGTTGTATGTAGGTCTTACCCACCTCGGCGTCGACGGCTTGAAGCATTTGTACGACTGACGCTAAGATTATTCATTCCACTCACTCGTCGACGCATTGCAGTTTTTTTTCCGACGGCGGCGACTCGACAGTTTTTCGACGGCGATTGCGAAAAGGTCGATTTTAAAATTTTCTTGGGGCCACCGACGTTGTGGGCTTCTTGGGAAAAAGGGAGAAAGATTCCGCGATGACAAAAGCACACGGCATTGATTGTCTCTTTGTTGTGTTCTAAGTAAACCTAATTTAGACACATCACCCAGTCGACCTATAGTTCCTGTCGTCATCTTCTTCCTCCAACCTCTGATTAACAAACTTATTTTAAAAAAATATTCTAATAAATAAACACTAAAAAATCAGCGATTGCGTCATAAAACTGAACGTCAAATGCGACGTCGCCGGCGCGGAAAAATATTCGACTGCGGCGTGACTGGTAAGTCGACGACTTCGACGCCGTGGAAATTCGACGCGGTAAATCGACGAAATTCAACGGCGCCAAAGTCCACTGTAGGATAGTTGTAAGTAGGGTTGCCGAACAAATATGTTAGATATTTAGGCCCTACCCGTTTTATTTTTTTGGTTTTAAAATTGGAATTAATACTTGGTACACATGGCAAAATTGGATAAATGGTATTTAGACCACCTACACATTTTGCCGAAAATACCACTATTAACCCAAATTTTAGGACGAAAAATTTCCTTACAAAAACATAAGCTCCATAAGCTCACCTCTCGGGGATTTGCGTAAAATGCTATTTTTACATTAATAACTGCTATTTAGGGCAAAATTCAGTACATATTTGATTGATTGATTGATTGTTAACCTTGCTAAGCTGATAAAAAAACTAATCTCGAGCGAACTGCGTAAATTCAAAACGCTGCAATAATTCGACATCATTTCCGTTAAGGGCCGTTACAGTATAGGAACTAAAGCAAAAACACAATGACATTGTGCTTGGCAAAGACAGTAATTGTATCTCTCTCTCTCTCTCTGTCTGCTCTAAGCAGATGTACGTTCGTTGTGGCGTGTTACGGACAGCTGTTAGTTTTACATTCATTCACTCTCATTACTTGTCGCGTCTGTTTTCGTCAGCTCAGGATCGAGTCATTAGTCCGTTGACAGCCAAATTAGCAGCGAAATTAGTTTCAACAACACTAGAACTGTCATGGCGAAGGCTAACTGACCAAGACCAAAGCCACAGTGTCAAGGTCAAGGGCATGCAACGCCGTCGTGGGTTAACGAAAAAGGCGAGGGAAAAATAATTGCATTTTCTGCGAGACACTACAAATTTTTTGACCCAATTTTCACAGACAGAAAAAAAGATAACGAATGTTTTCATAGTTTTAGTTTTGCCCCTGTATTTCCCAAATGCGGTTTTATCCTCAGTTTTTGCTTTTTAGACAAGAAAGTTTCGACACCAAAAAGGCTTAGCGACAGCAGAAATTCTATGGGTGAGAGGCAGCTGCCCCTTTCTTGCCCCTGCCACGGCGCCAGTGGTGACATGAACCAGTAGACTAGCACCAGCACCAGCAGGTGTGTTAGCAGCAGCAGCAGTAGCGACGCGATCGTGACAGCGCATGCGTGTTAGAGCTGCAGGCTGCGTAGTGTACACTCGAGACTGACAGCGTGTATACGAGTATACGACTCGACACTCAGCAGTCGTCACTCAGCTACTACCACTAGGCCTACTACTACTACTACTACCAGTAGTAGTAGTACTGTAGTTGTAGTACAGTGTACTCTAAGGCCTATATAGTATCTATACGACTCAGCACTCTGCAGCAGTCGTCGCCCAGCGGTAGGTCTTGTCGCAGCGATGAAGCGCTGAATGCGCCGATCCTCCTATGTCACTAACCATTCGCAGGTGTCGTATGCATGTATGTAACACATGTACGAGCGATGTCGCCACTACTGCTGCTGCTGCTGCTTCTGCTACAATACGTCGCTGTGATGAGATCAGGTCGTGAACACTAAAGACTGACTGCAGGATGACGTCGAGCGGCGCTGCATGATGTATGCCGGTGTCGAAACGGCCGTCACTCTCAGTCTAACGGTTCTCATCATTCCCTAGCTTCACGTATGTAGCTTCATTTCATCACACACTTTTCTCCACTACCACCATTACAGTCATCACTACAGCCGTCATCATCATCTTTATCATCTTCAGGCATCTAACGGTACTCATCATCGCTACTAACGTGCTCATTCTGCTAATGCTCTTCACGACCGATATGCTGGCGCTACTCAACAAACATTTCTTCGTCTCTCTCACGCTGGCCGATCTTTGTGTAGGACTGTTCGTAACGCCGTTCTCCGTCTGGACGACCGTCTTCGACCGGTGGATTTACGGCGACCGCTTCTGCCACGTCGAGGCCTACCTGGCCGCCATCCTCTACATCGCTTCCGTCTACAACAACAACAACTACTACTACTACTACTACTACTACCAATTGACTGTCCTGTATACATCGCGTCCGTCCACTCGCTGGCCTGGCTCAGCGTCGACCAGTACGTCGCTCTGCGCAAGCCGGACCGTCACGCCAGTATTATGACAACTGCGACACAACGTAGACAAAATTAACACAACGAATACAAACTGAACGGGGACAAACAGATGGCTGAAATCGACACAATCATAGGAGACAGCAAGTATTATGACAAGCACGCGGTCGAGCTGCTGGGTGGCGTTCGTCTGGGCGACTGCTGTCGGCTTCTGTTTGTCTCCGTTGTCTCTGTTCCAGTTCAAGGGGTGTATAGCTATAGTTGCTGGATATACCCACGGAGCATCGTTTTTTTCAGTCTGTCTCCGTTGTTCGGCACGTCGACGGCGCGCTACTACGCCGAAGCGTACGTCTGTGTCGTCGACTGGTCGTCGCAAACTGCTTATTTTATCACTGCCGCTGTGCTGCTGGTGGTTCCGCCGCTCGTTGTTCTCGGGTTCGCCAACGTCTACATCTTCACGTCCACCTACGACCGCGACAAAGCCGCATACGACCGAACGTCTTTTGAGCCGCCAGTCGTCAGGCGTGACGCGCAGGCCACTGGGGCAGTGCTGCAGGTCACAATCGAGTCCACCAGACCAGAGCTCTATGTAAGCCTACTACTAGCTTACTATTGCTACTATACTACTACTACTACTACAGATGCACGCGGTCGACCAGAGCTGTATGCGGTGAACGTGATAGTCGGTTGGGTCTACGTCGTCGTCTGGATGCCATGGTGCATTCTGCAGCTGCTGTCGTGCACTCGGCGATGTTATACTGATGCCAGAATATGACCAGAATGAAAACGAGACCAAAGCCAGTAGTGTGACGCCTAGAACGAACGAGAACAATCACTGAAGAGGACGAGGCCAGTGAAATTATCAGAGTAGGCTAAAGTTTAACATTCAGCATAGGCCTACGCCGTAGCATGCAGTTGTGGTGCATTCTGCAGTTGTACTGCTATATGACTGCCAGTGTAGCAGCTACCGACCACACCGAACGGCCTGACACCGGTGACGTTGCTACTGCCAATACAACGTCTGGATCACCGGTAACGCACACAGGCAGCCTGGCGGCGCTGCATTTCTGGCTGACTTGGCTGGCGATCGGTAACTCTTTCTGGAAGTTCGTCGTTTATGTTATCTGTTTTCACGACTTTCGTACCGGGCTTAGGATTCTTTACAGCAATTACGTCGCATGTCGGTAGCAGCGGTCCAGTCTGTGCGTTAGAAATAATTGTGTAAGCTGATGTGAGCCTATCTAACATCTATCTCGAACTCGGTCGTTTATCTATTGTCTCCTTATCGATAATAATGATTGTCTCGGTTGGGCCTGTAGTAATATCAGTATCAGGTTGTACGTACGGTTAAGATTACAGTTTAGTAATAAGATACTAGTATACTTCGAACAATACTCACCTGACGAGCGACAGCATTCGTGCTGCCACCTGGAGAATTAGTGTACTACGTGCAATAAAATAATAAAAAAGAAAGGATACCCAAATTTGAGGCCTCCGTACGAAGGACTTCTTGTACGGTATTTGAAAAGTCGAAGCTTAAACGGTTAAAATCTTACGTTTCGTCTTAAAACATTCCATACACGTCGGGTTGTCCTAGTCTATCTTTAGTAAATGCGGTATAATTCACTGTTGAAATATGTGTGGCAACTTTATATCGCGATAAAATACTAAAACCACGCTTTTTAAAATTTTAAGGTCGTTGAAAGTCATCAAAGTGGGTACTCCTGGAAAAATTGTGAGCAGTGCTTGTTATGATGCAGCGAGTTGCTATCTGCAACCGTTTTCACGCTAACTTAGTATAGATAGTAACAGAAATCGCGCAATTTGAAGAGGTGCTCAAATTTGACGTTTTCATACGGAAAACTCCTAAAACCTAGGGGAATAAAATTTAAAGTGCTAAAAACTGCGTTTAACGCGCTGACAATTGTTTTACACATTGTCTTGGTCTATCTCCAGCCATTTCGGCTCAATTCACTCTTGAAATGTGCGCCGCAGCCTAAATTTGCAAGCAATCACTAAAACTCTTTATTTTTAGAGTTTAAAGTCCTTTAAGGTCATCGATGTTGGTACCCTCGTATAGCTCGTCAGCAGTGCTTGTTATGATTAGCAGAAATGTGTGAATATATTCAACCTTTTTACGCTAGTGGGTAAATAGCAACAAAATAACGATTTTTTGGGGTGGGGAGAGCGGTGCCCTTTTGACGTTCTCGTTCGAGTAGGCCTACACCGTGTTCCAAAATTAGCAACACCGCTTGCTTCAAGCACATCAAATTCAGTTTGTAGTTTATAGATTTCAACGAAATATCGTACAATGAACTACCTTGACATTTTTTACCATCATGCCTATTATAACTTCCGCATCTTACCGTGTGTCCTCAGTGTGACGTCATTATTATCTGTCCCATTGCTATGGTATAGCATGGGACAGATTATAATCACTTCTGTCATTCTGTCATTCTGTCTGTCTGTCTGTAAACACTCCTACTGCCGCAATTTTGATTCGATCTTGATGAAATTTTGCACAGTGATTTGGGGCCCGAAAAGTAAGATCGAGTTTGTTTGGGATAAAAATCTGATAACTTCGTCTTCTATTTTACTCCAATTTTTAAATTGGCATTACGGCCTATGGGGACTTCAAAGCGGTAGCCTATAACTCGGTCCCCGTAAAAGATGATTGCGCGCTGTGTTTACCTACCCCCTTATTTTCGTGGTCGGACAATCTAACGGTGTTATTTAAATTTACCCCCTAACGACCTTTTTGCCATAATAACCATTCAAAAGTTGCAAAATTTTGCATTACAGCCAATGGAGATTTCGAAGCGGTATAACTCGGTCACCGTAAAAGATAATTGCGCCCTGTTTGCACCTACCCCCTTATACGCAGCTGCTAGGCTATATACCTCGTGTCCTCGTTTCACAGAACGTATTTCTAGTTACATCAGAGTTTGTTCAAAATAGGGCTACGTTCAATACGTTGTTATTGACAGGGCAATTAAGCAGTGGCGTACCCGCTTAAGACTAAGAGGTCAAAGCGTCGAGGTCAAAGGTGGCCACTTTGAGCATAAACTTTAAAGACTAGTTCAAAATTGTTATCTCTGTGAACGTTTTAAATGTTGTAAAAATCTGTCAAGTATTAACGATTTTACACTAAATTATCTGTAGGAGTGTTTCTAATTTTGGGACACGGTGTAGAATCGCCTTACATAGCTATATGAAATTTTGTCACAGAATATTGAGTCTTTGCGGCAACCCACAGTGAAAATTTCGTGATCCTAGCTTGCGTCGTTTTTATACAATACAGCAGGCGGACACACTAACAGACGAAACACGGACGTCTCCCCGATAGCTATAGACGTGTGACGCAATGTGTGCTCTCTCTCGCGTAAAATATCGACATTAACGTTATTTCGTTGTTGCTTGTGACAGATTTGTCTATTTTTGGCTTTTGTCTTTTTTATATTGACATATTCACTGCGACATTTTAATTTTGCTATAACGGACTTAGTATGACAAGGTTTGTCAGTAGTGTATTACTATAGAATTTAACGTGATGTGATGTCGTTATTTAGAAATTTAACTGTTATAGCATTGAATGTACTGCTTTGGCCTGAATACGTCTTCAACAAAGTTAAGGAGTTTTGATTTTTTAAAAGTTGTTTTTTTTGCCATAAATAATTACATCGTCGCCATGATGTCAGTAGAGTTATTTTGATCTTTCAACAATATTTAGGCCCTAATGGGCAACTTGGAATTTTGTGATGATGAAAAGTCTGCATTTCTAAATATGTGTAACGATTCTCAAAACGCGTATAGGCTATAGGGCCCCTACAGAGCAACAACATCTGAACTAAACTAAACTTTACTTAATTTAGCAATATGGCGAGCAGTAAGCCCCTAATGCACCACTACTCGCCCGTTAGTCAGTTTAGTTTAAATCAGTTCAGATAATCGTTTCCGTCAGTTAAGTTCAGTTCAGTTATATCGCTTTGTACGCGGCTTCAGGCCACAGTTTCTCTAAACCAGGCAGCGTTTACATTCTGTAGGTTACATGTTATACACTGTGTCTCAAAAAACATCCCAGACATTTTCGACTGTGACTTGAAAAACAATGATCAGATTCTGATAATTTTTGGTACGAATATTCCTGACACAATTTGCGATCAAATGACTAATCAGTTTCCCACCTCACCAAACATTTGTTTTTGCACTATCTGGGGAAATCACAACCAGCGAAATATCACTTTTTTTGTTCAATGCGATATGATTGCTTAATTAACATGACGCGTAAAACACATTTTGTTCACATTTCTGACACTTTTGACGACATTTTATCCAGTTGTTCATTTTTCAACTGCCTGCAGTAAAATTGCTTGAAGTGTTGGCCCACTATGCGAACACAGGCAAGGAGACGCTTTCTCCGATCATTGACAGCAGTATCGATAAAGTTCTGTTCCAGACCAATCCAGGCTGTACCAGTCGCTTCTTGATTTTGCAATCATTCCTGAACTTCGTCTGGTAGACACACTGTTGCATGACAGTCAAACTTTGTAATAGTTTGGCTCACAGATTAGGATAGATGGAATTTATCGACGTTTTTTGTTCATTTTAACACGTGCTTGGTCTGCTTTCCCCAGGTAGTGCAAAAGCAGACGTTGAATGAAGTGGAAACTAAAACAATTATTTAATACCCAGTTGTGTCGGAAATGATTCTGCCAAAAATTATTAAAATCTGCTAATCATTCTTCAAGTTACCATCGATAATGTCGGGGATGTTTTTTTTCAGGTTTTCTGTTTATTTCAATACATATTTCGCTTGATCTGCTTTCCCTAGGTAGTGCAGAAGCATACATTGGATGAGGTGGGAAACTTAACAGTCAAAACGTAATGCAAAAAATTCCTTTCGAAGAATTTTGCTAAAAACCGCATGACTATGACGTACGGGTGCAAAATTATGGTGTCATAAACTTTGTGCCGTTTTTGGACCACCCTGTATTTTATTTATTTTGTCCGAATATACTAAATAAGTTTTTAATTAGTATATTTGGTTATTTTGATGCTATGGTTTTATGACCACGAGGTTGAAATTGAAATTAAATAAAGCTCTGTCTGTCTTTACTGTAGTTTCAGGTATAGGCCTACTGCACCTGCACAATAGGTATAGGGCAAAAGGTTGAACAAATTATGGCCAACGTTTTTTATTCAACGTTTAGACAATCCTATCCATTTGTACTTTTGTCGTGACTTGCGCTTTTACCTTGTGGTCCTAGCAGTTTTTTTTACTTAGGCCACGTTAAAAATCTGTAATGTAATGTAATGTTTATAAACCTTTTTTATTCTTGCCACGTTTTAACGTTTCTAACGTTTTTTTAAAATATTTTTCTCAAAAGGTTTTTTTGCATCAATGCCAATAACGGAGAGAAAGCGATTTCTCAGAGGCGACTCAGTTTTATGCACGCTATGTTAACAAAACGCTGCTCCCGAAAGCTACGCAAATATCGGACGCAGGTTTCGCAATTTTTTTTTACAATAAACACTTTTTAAACAGCCATGCTAGGGAAAATGCGCTACAGCTTATACAGTTTCTGTTGCAGTACAGATTTTCAAGGTTATCCAAAGGTCGATGATTTTCGTGTCCTTTGAAAGCCAATATTCGACTTCCTATTAGTGCTTAATAGCAACCTAGGCAGACTAGGCTCTATCTCGAACCGTTTATCCACAATATTGTGTACTGATTTTCAAGGTCATTCAAGATTCAAGGTTAGTGATTTTCAAGTCATTTGAAAGCCAATAATTTTTATGGTAGGCCTACTTCCTGTTAGTGATTAATAGCAACCATATTCATACATGTAGCTTATCTATCTCTCATAGTTTTCGAGATATGGCCGGTTTTTCATTGAATTTCCTACCTTTCTTTATTCAAACACAATTTGAAAATGTCCCCCTTGCACTAAATCCCTGAAATTTTGCATGCCTGAGTTTAAGGCACACGCGGTTACTTATTCGTGTAAAAAGTTTTTCCTTGCGACTATAAGGCTTAGCCACAATACATCCGTTACGGACAGACAGACAGACAGACAGACGACGAACGACAACTAGTACCATAAGCTCGCCCGTTATTACGTTCCAGCGGCTACGTGACAGAGGTGACCAGACTATAGGCGCGTTTGGTAACTTAGCCGCTGCGAGCGGCTGGCCGTTTGCAGCGGCTAAGTTACCAGACGCGCCTCATGTCTGTGGTCCAGACAAAGATTATAGAGCGAGCACTTCACCTTCTAACATCTATAATCTTTGGTCTGGAATCCAGAGTCCAGACGTACGGTCAGCTAAAAATAACTGGGCTCTTGCTGTTACTTACTGTTTCACTTTTCACCTGCCTGGCAGATTGTGTTTGTAAACAAACGGTAAATCAGTCATATCAGTCAGCGATGTTTGAAAATCTTTGAATTGATACATGAAATGTTCTGACGTTCGGTTATAAAGTAACGAGTTGCTGGCTACATTACGTAACCACACAGAAAGAAGGAACTGATAGAAGAAAACCGACTAGTGTGAAAAAAGTCTAACTGATCGTGCATAAAGTAGGCAACAGCAGTGTGACACAGAGGCCTGGGCTTTACAATATCTGAATATTTGCAACTTTGGGCCGGTGTGTTGTGGCTTTCATACTCAACTACGAGGAGAGACGCTACTTCAGAAATGGGTTCTCGTTTGAGGTAATACCTTGTGTCGAAGAACTTCTGTTTAGGTCAATACTTCGTTATGTGATTACGTAGTTTCATTTTCGTTCTGTTCTTCCTTGTTATCAAATTAGTCAACCGCCTTTAAAATGACTAGTCGTTTGCCAGTTTTTGGTGCATAACTAGTCAGTAAATTTAGCCATTAATTGACCAGTTTGCATGAGTTGCATTTTTGCAGCTGTGAACCATCTGTAAAATGTTCGCTAATTTTCTTTCTAGCCACGTGATAGAGGTGTTTAGAAATGCATCTAAATATAAGCCCTCAGTCTATGTGAACTCATTGTTAGCTGACTAGTTAGTTTACCAAAAGAATGCAGAATTGGCTCATAATGTAATTTTCTCTGTCGATTTAGTACATTTGTTGTTCTTATTATACCACTGTTTCTGTGAAATTTTGTTTTTGGTTGTGCTTGTGCAGAGTGGATGCAGACAATATTTACGAGTTGTTTGCTGAAGTGGTGCAGGTCTCTGCAGGAGAATATTCCATTGAGCAGCAATATCCGACTGATAACATTCATGATGTAATTACAGTCAATTTGTTTACAGTCATTGCTGTAATTCTCCACATAGATTTTACCCAGGCTGGAAAGCATTAGAAGTCCAAAGTTTAGTTTGCTTTAAGGATTTTTTGTTCATTATTCAATTTTGTTTACAAATCCAATTTCAGTTTTGTTTTAATCGTTATTTTTGAGTCATTACTTTACATCATTCACTCAACAAAAATGATGTCATATTGGTATGGCGAATGTTTTTCTTTGGTTTTAAAATTTGTGCCCCACATTTTTGTGCACTACAGCCTAAAAAGGCTGAAAACTTTTTCCAAAAAACCCGAAGTTTTTCAGCCTCGGATTTTACCAGCATGTGGATTCTGCCCAGTCGTAGGTATCAGTCAATCGATCAATCTTTATTTGTATCAGGTAAAAAACCCATATAATCTAAGCCTAAAAGAGTAGTAAAAAGTAAGAAAATATCTATACATGCAGACACAAAGAGCAACCACAAACACAGTCAGCAAAACACATCAGCTACACACAGGAACAATTCCAATGTTTCTGAGATTAATTATCAGCATATTGCCAGACGACCACCAGTGTGCACTGTATACATGACGGAAAATAAGTTTTTACGACATTAGGCCTACTTCGAACGAGGGATATGTCAGTCAATGTTTCATGCGGACCTGCCCAGCGTGATTATTCAGTGACGATTTGAACATTTCAAATGCATGATCCTTAGTTTAGCGTTCAATTCTTAACTTTGGCAGCAACAAACGCAAAACGCCATACCTGTAACAAAAGTTTATAAACGTTTTCTATATGACGCAAAACACGTTTTTGACGTTTTGTTTCTGAAATTTCTATTAAATGTCGAATAGGCAAAGTAAAAACGGCGGTAACTTAAATATTTATATATGCAAAGTAAAATGTTAGGAACCTACTGATGAAAATAACGACAGACGATAGACTTTGTACCTATATTTACCAACTTGCGTACGATGGCCAAGAATGGTGAATAAGCCTAGAATACATGAAAGCACAAAACGAAAAGTCCTTTCCGAGCCACAAGGCACATAAGGCGGCGCTGATCTCCGTTTCCTTAGCCCTCAACCAGACACCAGTTCACACTGCAAGACCACAGATACTAGAACAGTGCATCGCTAGGTGTGCCTGTTTACGTCCCAGCTTTCGCTGGTAAGCTGGTAGGCAAAATGGACGTAGAGAACGACGTAACTGAACTGAACTGAACTGACACGGATTAGTTTTTGACGAACTGACCATTAGGCAAGCATTAATGCTTACAATAACCACCGCCTAACGGCGTTCGTGACTATGTGACTACGCTCACGTACGCGTCAACCAATGACCAGTAACCTCGCTGTGTCAGTTAAGTTCAGTTCAGTTACGTCGCTTTGTATGCGCCTTAAAATGCTTTATACACGCCTTACCTTTCTGCAAGGAAATCTGATGCCAGCGCGCGATTTTTCGACCACATCTTTGAGTATGGAAGCAAACGGCGTGACCCCAATACCACCCCCGACCATAATGCTGACGTCATAGCGATGCCAGTCCTGATGTCCTTCGCCGTATGGACCGTCAACGTACACCTAAAACAGTACAATAGGTCGTATTACGCGCTTTGTCCGTCCGTCTGTCCGTCTGTCTGTCACACTTGTGATTAACAATAATAGAATGATCACGGCTTGTGCGGTAGTGACAAGCTGTGGTATAAGCAACGTGTCAAGTCAATGAGAACGCCAAAATTTCGACCCCCTCGCCCTATAGCTCCCACATTTCCAACCGATCTTTCTGAAACTCAAAACAAAGAAAGATTACCACTGCTCATGCAAAATTTTGTTGACGTGGAACGATCGACGGAAAAGGGGTTTATGGAAATAGCGAATTCAAGCTTACTTTTGGTCCTTTTTTAAAATAATAATAACAAACAAAACGACAGCGACAGTAAGCGCCTGACCGTGGGGTACTTGTTGCCTTCCATATTCCGCGGATCATACAAACGTCGGATGGCATAGGTCCACGGGCCCACTGCGCGTATATGCAGCTTGAGATTCTCTTCGTGTGGGGCGGAGGTTAATGTAAACGGATGGTATTCATTGCCTCCTCGCTTCAAGCACGCTATACGGATCCACTGACCCGACTGGTAGTTGAAGCCAGGAGGCTTCTTCATTTCCAAATACGTCACCTCTACAGCAAACAGAAACTGCTACTGTGTTGACTGTGCGACCATCCTCGTAGGCCGCATTACAAATCTTGCCTGTCTGTACGTCTGTCCGTCTGTCCTAGCTTGAACATAAAGACAGGTCGAAAAACCGAAATCGGTGTGTGAATGTTTCACAGAGCAAAAACAGTTTTTTAAATTTTCAGTTCAAGAAGTCAATGACCAAAATCACGATCACCGGACGTCAAAAACCTGCCAAAAATGACGCATATTTCGCTTACATGTCTACGTATAATAACTTGCGGTGCGGCAAACCAGCCCACGGCACACTAGACGCTGAGCTTAACTCACCAGCGTGGAAGTTAACTTTCAACTGAAATGAAATAAATGCTTATTTTGTAATAGCTAGGTGAACGGTGGCATACTGACCGGCGTATCGTTTCTAGTTTACTTTAAAACATGGGCAATAGATGGCCGCATAGTGCGCTGCGGTATCATTAGCTCATGCCACTTGACTTACATTGTAAAGCGCTTCTGGTCACAAGTTTGACTCATTTAAGAAGCGGTAGGCCTATAGCAAGCACCGGACCTATACCTTTACCATTATTATTGTTAATCAGACAGTGGCGTCAGTTCAGAAATCATGGGGGGTTCTCAGTCTAGTAACGTATTAATCTTGCAGCAGTAACATTGTTTCAGAAGTACGATTTTAAAAAATTAAAATCATAAATTTTTGAGGACTTCATAGACCCCAACCCTTCCCCCCTAAATGATTCCCCTGTAATCAGAATATTCTTTAACATTATACGCTTACCGGAGGGCAAAAGTTTTGCACTGACAACGGGTATTTCAATCTTTCGTCTGCTGACGGATATCAACTGATCAATAGCGAACAGAATGAACGGTCCTAGCACGAAGTAGTACGTGTAAGGCGCCTGTATCATTCGCCCGGCGCCGTGCAACAGCATCAGGATGAAGAAGATGGGATAGCTGAGATGAATCAGCCAGAACGCACGGAACGTGTGCCGGCGCGAATACTGCATGCTGAAGATGAAAATCAGGAAGAATTGCAGCGTTAGTAGCATCCCAGTAAAACCTATAGATGACAGACAAATATGCTTTATTGTAGAGATCATTTACAATGTTTCTAATGTGAGCGGTAAATTATGAATAAGTTACTAAATAAATACACAAAGTATTAAATTATTTAATAAATGAATAAAAAAATAAATAAGTTGATAAATAAATCGACACATAAATAAATAAATCAATCAATAAATGCTTATTTATCAGTTTGCAGACGTCACCTTTAGTGTTAAAATGGATTAAATAAAAAAATCAATATCGGACTGTATCTGGCAAGTAGACCTAAAATGTGGCGTCCTTGGTCAAAAAAGAGGGGCAAAAATTGCACTTTTCCGGAAAAAAAACAGCTGCAAATTTCCGATATAAATTACAGCCTTTCAAAATTTAAACTTTTCCCTAAATGTTTTCAAAATGAGTGTTTTTAGCTTCAAAGTTTGCATTTTTGGACGCAAATGTTTGAACAAAAACTACATTTTTGACAATTTCTTTTTCCCTTCCACGTTGCCCCAGGTGTTTATTACCTGTCAGGGTTTCCCAGGCCCATCGCTGAAACTTCGGCAGCTCGTCCGTTCTAAAATACAACAAACAGCCAATCAACCTCTAGCAGTTTTGACACTTCAAACGTTTAACATTCATTAAGCTATCGCCGCAGTCGTAACACAAGCAAAAGTTAGCAAAAAGCAAAAGTAAAGGCAACTCCGATAAATTGCTAAGGCGCTTCTTACATGAGTCGCGACTAAAAGCGCTTTACGATCTTGGAAATGGCAGCCAATTGGCAGCGCAATATGCGGCCATCCATTGCCCACGTCAGCGGACATGGACTCTCGGTTTGGTTTGCAGCCCCGATTAGTCACACTAGGCCTTCGCCACGTGAAACTTAAGCTGCTACCCATTTCTCGTCTCACTGAGAGTAGGAGGCTGAGTTGGCCTAAGCACACAGTCGGTTAGCAACTTGCTCAAGGTTGCTTGCAAATGACGGCAGCGAGAATTTAACCGCAACCTGAAAGTTACGAGTCGACGCTAACCACTAAACACTTGTACCTACACAGGCAGATAGGCGTGAACAGTTTGCCCAGAGTTGTTAATTAATAACGGACATGCCCGGAGTCGAACCAGGGACCTCTCGGTATAGAATACAACGCCGTAACCACTAAGCCACTGAGCAACCATTGGCAAAAATGTCAGCCCAGTGTCGACATTATGAGCGGCTGTCCATTTAGCTACAATTATCCGCCCACTGCACTGTAAAAGCCCGACCATAATATTGACCTACAAGCAAACGAAAAATGCACGATATCATAAATTACCATAAAACAGTGGATAATAATACACTGAATCGTGGTGGGGAAAGGGCAAAATGAGCTACTAATTTTGGGTTGTCAAAAAATTGGCAATGCAAAGACACCAGCAAGTCTTTTCCTGTATAAAAATTTCCTTCAAAAATGCAAAATTTGGCATCCCCACTTTGGAAAAACTTAAATTCAAAAAATAACCCATTTCTTGTTTAGCGTCTCCAACAAATGGAACACCTACATGTACTTTAACAGCAAATCATAAAAGAATTCAGCATCAATGGGTTAAAATTTTGAGCACCTATGATATCGTGTGTCGAAAATTTGCACTGCCTGACAAGTAGCGCAACTTCGTGCCAGGCCTATTTTTATAATCTACGATACGAATATAAACTTTATTTCGCATAAAGCAACACAGACGTGCTATAGTTACAAAACACACTAACACGAAACCACTAACTAGCAAACACACAGTTAAAAGCAAAAACTAAAACTATATACGTGCCTAAGATTTATACAACTTGAAAGACTGTCCATAAAGCGAAGCTTACGTCTTTCTATAGCAGTCGCAACACTTGGAATATTCAAGTATCATCTAAGGCAGTTCATAATTCATATTGGCACGATCAACTTTGAAAATTTTGTACAGTGCAACATTAATGATGTTATAGTAGAGCTACACTAAGTCATATACGCACGCGTGAAAGTAGTTACGGAAGAGACAGGCGAGGTCGTTTGGCGTCTGACTGGAGATGTGGTAAATGTTGAAACAGTGACCGATAATGTGAACCACTGTATCCACAAAACATATTTTATCAAAAAGTTACGTATCATCAAAAAAGCAAACAATCACTTCCTAATCCCAGCCTTCGCCTAGTCAAGTAATAGTGTAACTACTTTATAATGCACACAAACTAAAATAATCATAATAAAAGTCAAGATTACAAAAAAGTACAAAAACACTATAAATATTCCATGTGACCTTGGCATTTGACCTTGACATTAAATGAGCTTTTTGTGACTGTCAAGCTACATATTCAGTTGTTGACACAAAATTTCACCAAGTTAATCAAGTGCAGCTTTTTTGAGTTAAAGATATCTTGTTCACGGAAAAAAACTTAGCGACGATGCTGGGACAAATTATACTGCCGGGGATTTGCGAACGGTACTAAATGGACGAGTAAATAAATAAACACAGAAAACATACAAATAAAAATAAATAAATAAATGCTGACGCGTAAAGACGGCGGCCCAAAATGCGATGAATTTATGCATGCTGACGGCGTCATCAAACGGTACGTAGACATGTAGGAACGTGTCTCGTAGAAAAGTGATGATGTTGCGACACATTGTGACTAGCAGCGAGGCGTAGGTGAACATCATGGCACTAGCAGCTCCTCGGGTGATTGTGACACCGTAGCCGCAAATGCGTCGCAGTCCGGCCGACTCACGCTCTATCGCAAAAACTACACGAAGAACATAGATGTTAAAAACATTCATTTGCAAATATAAAAAAAACATAAAAAACACGTTATTTCACTTTTAGAAAAAAACGTAAAACATACATAAAAACATCGAACCACATTTAGCACAATAACATGTTACAAACGAACATTTACCGATTGTGAAGACTGAAGACCAAAATGTACTGAATGTTAATCTGTAACCGTGATTATGGTATAGATCGAAAACAGGACTAAACGCAATTTGCCCACGAGAAATGCATCATATTTGTAATTTTGTACATTTATTTTTAATAATAACAAAAACATGACATTAAAAATAAGACAAAAACATTTTTTAAAAACATAAAAACATGTTTTTAAACTTCTATAAAAACAAAAAATGTTTTACATCTATGACGCAGACGAAACAGTTCAAACAATCAATTGAATTTACCAATCATTCAGTTAATTAAATCAATCAACCAACCTTATTTTACAGATAACATTACGTGTACATGCTAGTAAATATTAAAATAGCGTGTCGCCTGATAAAAAACCGTAAGGTAGATAAGTTATACAAATTCGTCAAAATACAGTTTTTTATATTTACACAAATAAGTTACGTTTCGATCAACTTATGACCCTATTCAAAAACAGTAAAACAGCATTGAATCTGGTCGTATATAGTTTACCTAGTATTTTGTAATAGCATGTAGTACAACAAAAATTTTGAAATACGATTTTTAATTTCGCGCAACTTGTTTGTGACTTATTGTGGTACCTGGTGGCAAATGTATGGTTTGTCCGCTGTTTTTCTTTTTATGATCTCTAAAGTTTTCGCCGATTTATCGCGGAGCAGAATTATAGCGCTGGTATCTTCAATGGGTGATAAAAATGCGCCATTTTCTGTAGATTTTTAACAGCGCTGATTTCTGATCTTTTGCGCGAAACAATTGGCACACCACTAACTCCTAGAACGATGGCACGCAATGAATGAATTTCTGTTTTGTCCAGGCCTATGCCGTTTTACGTACGACATTTAGTTTATTTTTAGTTATGCTAAGTTTAGTTTAGTCAGATGTTTTTCACATTTTTTGGCAAAATAAAAGTGTATATAATGCGTTTTTTATAGTAGCTTTGTTACGTTACAAAAGTAAAAAGCTATCTGTTGTCTCTTTTAAGTGGAGTGAAAATATGGTCACTTAAAACTGGTGGCGTCATTTTAGTAAATCATTGGGGGACGGTCTCAGTCTGCGTAACGTATTGTTTTTGCAGCAGTAACACTGTTTCAAAGATTATGATTTGCAGGAATAAAATAAAAATAATAAATCCTTGGGGGTCCGCAGACCCATTCAACCTCTCCCTTAAACGATGTTCCTGCTTATATCACCCCAGACGTAATAGTGAGAAACAGCGGGACTAAGTAGGTGATGCAATAAAACGAGTTCTCTTACAATAGCCTCTCTCGATGAAGACGCCAAACAGCAGAAGCGTATATAGGACCGCCCAGAAGATCTGTCGCCTGTAGTTCTCGACGAAGCTCATCAGCCACTGGCAGTAGATCTCCGGCTTCGTCTGCGGCGCTGTTCTCTCAATCGTTTTCACTTGAGCCAGGGGTCCGAACGTTGAGTAACGGTTCCTTGCCGGTGCAGATGGACTGCGCAGTCGATCAAGCAATCAATGGCTTCTATCGCTGCACCTGATGGGCGCAGCTGCCGCCAAGTAAAAATGGGGAAAGTTCTGTTAAGGTTGTAGATCAAAACTTCCCCTATTTTCACTGGGCAACCCTTAGCGAAACTATGACGTATTAATCACTGGGAAATCTGGGCAATCTACACCTTTAACCAAACTTTTCGTTATTCTTTACTTACCCCCTATTTTTTAGTCTACACTCTTAACAAAACGTTTTCCCTAGAAATGGCGAAAAGTCTAAAAGGGAGAGGGTACTTAAGTCCAAATGTGGGGAAAATTGAGCCCAAATGTGGAGGAAGGTTGCGCCTGATTTCGATTCCAGATTGGGGAGGGAAATAAAAGCCACTGCAATTAATGATTCAATCGAGTATTATTGAGACCTATACACGAACAAAATGCACCCAGTCGTTTTCAATACACATAACTCATTACAGCATTAACCTTTTTGAACGTGCAAATTCACGATGTTTTCTCACAAAAAACTTTGTAACTTTGCAAGACAAAGAGAGTATCACATGCCGCTTAGCCTATGTGTGCGGTATAAACGTTTAATAAGGGTGTAAAATTTTGCGCTAGAATTTCAAGCGGTTGCCCAGTAAATGGCAAACAACTTTGGAGATTACTTTTTGCTGCACCCTGTAGAATGCCCGCAAGTGAGAAACGTACTACTGTAGTGTTGCGCGTTTAAAACCTTCATATGCCAGATAGAACACTGGTAGCTTGTCTGCCAGTTTTCCAGTTTAAATCATTTATCATAATAATATCATAATTCATCGCCAGATGAGTAATAATATAAGAAATCACTGACGGCGAATCAAGACGGAGAGTTTGTCTGGCTCGTGTCGCGGCGTTTGCTCTCTTGCCAGCCTGAACTTTTGTCGCACCGACTACACAGACCAGCAGAGTCCAAGACACACAGGCGGATTTAGACATGTTTAGTCTGTTCGGCTAATGGCATCGTGACCAAGGAAAAAGAAAGCAATTTTCCCTCACCCATATTTAAAGCGGTCAAAAATAGTCGAAAAATGTTTTCCATGTCGAAAAATTTGCATAATTTGGAGCAAAAACCTAAGTCTGTCAAAATGCAAAACAAAATGCAAACCGCCGACCTCAGAGTCACTAGTTCGACACGTTATCGCTACACCACCGAGCTAAAGCTGCTACAATATGCGCTATATGAATTTGCATTTTACTTACTTACTTACTTACTTACTAGGCTACTACTACTGCTAGGCTACTACTGACACTGCATGTCGAGCGACATGTAGCTTAGTTCTTCGCTGTAATCCCTGAGCACTTGCTGAAACTCGTCAAAAGATATCTGAGGCTTGTCACTGAAGCCAGTTCTCCGAAACATGTTGTCTACCAAGTCGTCGATTTTGTCCTCCTCGATTTTTTCATTTCCCAGTTCCACCATAGATCTGTCAACAATTGCAACAGTCTGCAACTTTAATTAATTAACTTAACTAACTTAATTAATGTAAATGTTTATGTAATTTAATTCAAACTGTATCCTCAATCTCCAATCAACCAGAACAAATAGTGTTGTCGTCACATTATCGTTTTTGTTGAATTTCTATTCTAATTTTTTTTATTTAAAACACCACTTTTTTTAAAGTTATGTGCTAGCTCAAACTAGTTTGTTCTGACAGCTTTTGACCTAACGATGTTTTTTTCAACTCGTTTTCAGGTCACACCGTTGCTAGTTACATGTTGTGCTTTTTTCTTTTTGTATACTATAAATGCGATTCAATAATAATTACACTAATTTATAATAGTTTATAATAATTTAACAATTATCATAATTTATAATAATTTATAATTATTTATAAATATCTACAATAATTATTAATATAGTAGTAATAATATTAGTAGTAATAGCAGTAGCAGTAGTATAGACAGTAGACACGTAGGCCTAATAATAATAATAATAATTATACCTGAGCATCATTTTGAACTCGTTCTTTGTCAGGTTTCCCGAGTTGTCCAAGTCATACATGTTAAACATCAACTTCGCTTTCTCCTCTGCATTGCCTATAAATAGGAACAGCACCGTGAATTATAAAAGCCATCAAAGATCTGAAACCTCCAACAAAAATAATGCTGCCATCTGGCAAACACAACGAACTTAGTACACTCTGCATAAAATTTTGTCAAAATCCGTTAATAACATGCTGAGAGGGCCCGTCGAAAGCCACAGCCGAGACCGAGGAAACATTCTCGCCGGACCTCTCTGAAAAGAAAATTTTTGATTTTTTTAAATGGCGCATTCTAGTGCACTTTATATTTCTGAGCAA
>Ga0209367_1000249_pt1 | contig 46448 bp, 31 predicted proteins | sample WorMetLIZISLAND2_FD_187412 | JGI IMG/M metagenome (GOLD analysis project Ga0209367, IMG submission 187412) | Marine gutless worms symbiont microbial communities from Max Planck institute for Marine Microbiology, Germany - Olavius geniculatus... ... | reverse complement strand
CCGTCCCCATACGTTTCGTCCCCATCCTCATCATTATTTTGATGAAAATAATTGTCTCTGATAAGGCGCACATTTTACTACTCTTGGTTACTAATTTACGGTAAATTAATAACATTTATAAATTCCACAGTTTACAGACCAAGCACACAAGCGACGTAACGGTACTATTTAGTGGTATGCATTATTCCCGTGTGTATTTTTACACCACGTATAATGCACAAAAGTTGTAGTTGTCCCATTACCGCGGATATGCCGCGAATTCTATCCCCATCCCCGCGGTATTACCGAGGCTTTTATCCCCATTCCCTCGGGAATACCGCCGTTATTGTCCCCATTACCGCGGTAATTACCCCATCCCCATGTCACTTTTTAGCATATAGCTAACGGCGCGAATTGGAAAGATTTTGTGGCGTGTGGCGTTTTACTGTAGGGAGATGTCCGGTTGCCTGACTCGAAAGCTATGTGGGCCGATGTACGTCAAACGAAGGCGCAACAGGAGGCTTTGTTCAAACCATCGACCAGGCGATACCGTCTGGTCGAGTACATTTCTTTCATGGACCAGCTTGCTCGTATGATCGGCTGCAAGCCACCGAATTTTCGTCAGTATATAGACTCTTACAGTTGCTATAGTTCTTTTGTACTGTTTAACTGGAAAGAAATATGTCGGCTTAGTGTCGACGTATACGTATATTGTTTGATCGTTTGATCTGTTGAGCTAAAATCTGGCACACTGGTTACTTGTGTCGGGAACATTTATGCCATCCATTTCTACATCGTGTCCAGAAAAAAAACATCCCGAACATTATCGGTTGTTACCCGAAGAAGGGATATCCAATTTTAATCATTTTGATACCATTATTTTTGGCACAACTGGCCATCAAATGACCGTTTAATATTTCACCTCACCCAATGTCTGCTTTTGTACTAGCTGGGGAAAACAGAACCAACGAAATATGAGTTGAAATGAGCAGAAATACGTCAAAAAGCATCCTCAACATTATCAATTGTGACTTGATAAAGGATTGACAGATTTTAATAATTTTTTGTCTAAACATTTTTGGCACTACTTGCCATCAAATGACCGTTCTAGTTTCCGCCTCACCAAATGTCTGCTTCTGCACTACCTGGGAAATCCCTAACAGACGAAATAGGATAAAATGCAATATTTCGTTGGTTTTGCAGGTAGTGCAGAAACAACCAATGGGTGCGGTGGAAAACTGGACAGTCATTTGATCGCCAGTTGTGTCAGAAATATTGGTGCCAAAAATTATTAAAATCTGTTAATTCTTCAAGTTACAATCGAAAATGTCTGGGATGTTTTTTTCGGACACGGTGTAGTTCTTCTGCGCCTTTTGGCTTTAAGTTGAGAGTTGGTCCAAGAGACATGCAGACAAACAGACAGACAAACGAGCAAGACCCATAACGTGGCCTGTTAGGACCGCCACATAGTAATAAATGGTGGCAGATATATTTCACCCTCGTTGTTCTTACGTCTAAGTTTTAGAATCACAATTTATGTATTTTGAGTTAACTTAACTGTTTGATTAATCACCGGAAATGTTTTTAGTTGATTACTTTTATGTTAACCTGTTTAGCGCTTGACGCTTGTTGTTGGATCATATAGGAAGGCACTCGTCTTGTAGAATGATCAGTCAGAGTTTCTAATTTGGCAATGTTGGGATGACGTCTTTGCTTCTGTTTTTTAACACACGGGCCCGTGGTCGGCAGTATTTTAGTGGATGACAGCGGGTCTGTGTCAAATAGCAGATCCAAGGACTCGACTCATTCGCAGTGTCGCATAACGTTGCCGTGTTGCAGTTCGCTTGCTGTTGACTGATCCTCGGCTGGCGATGTCGGTATACTTTGGTCTGACGACTCCGTTTCAGTATCGTCTGGTGGGACCGGGGGCGTGGCACGGAGCTAGAGATGCGATACTGTCGTCGCGTGAACGAATGATGCAGCCGTTCAACACGCGACGTCCTCCCCGTCTTGACATGGCAACGGTTGGCATGGAGACGACCAGCGGCAGCAGAACGAGAAGACTGCTTCTGCCGGCGGCACTCGTCGTCGGTGCGATAGCGGCGGCAGCATGGGCACTGTATCAGCACCACGACGAGTGGTACTGACCTGACCTACATGTATCACTCGGTGACGTATTGACGTCGTAATTTGGCGAACGTTCATTCTCGTGAACTCATTGGACTCGGTCTCGGACTAATTGGACTTGACTGCGCCACTGTCTGTGACATGAAGACACGGTGAGAACACTATAGACATTGTTGCCGGCTGTCTGGTGTTAAACGAAAATAATATGTCTGAATTGTCGGCCCAGTGGCGATGCAATATGCGGCCGTCTGCTTAGCTATTCACATATCAACGCTTACGTATTTTGAACGTCAATTAAAAGTCCACTTTTACACTGTTTGGTGTGGTGTCGGCTGGCTCGCTGCGCCTTGAATTTAAATAAATATCTCAGTAAATACTGACGCCAGACATGCGTCACTTTCTGGCGGTTTCTGATTCTGACGTTATGTCACTTTATGTGACCTTGTGCATCAACATCATCAGCGTCATATAGGCCTATTCGTTTAATTAAAAGCAGACAAGCACAACCGCTAACTGCATATAAAATACACTTTAAAATATGCAAACATTTGCGTAAAAACGTCTCAATGTAGGCTATGTAGCCTATGCTAAAACCGTCTTTAACAAACATACTTATGATAAACATACTTTTTAAACAATGCCGAATCATGAATGTATGTTAAGACGTTAAAAACAGCTAAAAGCTGCTAATAATGTCTTGTGATGCGTTCATGGGTTAGTACCTAACTGTGTTCTTGTATAACATTTTTATAACGAAATGTTTATCGTTAATTTGCGCTTTTTTAGAAATAAAAGAATGGCATACCGGTCATTTCTGCAGCCTTGGGGAACTTTCACGCCAATTTTGGATGTTTTATTTTCTACGCCTTTTCTGTTTTTAAATTAGCAGAACGTACATGACATACAAACAGACGGACAGGCGAGGCCCGTAATGCGTCCCCGCTTAACAGTAGGCCTACTAAACCGATGCACTTACAAGAGCATTGGCGTGCCACATTCTGTGCGACCGTGAGACGCATGAGTGTACTCTTAGAGAGTATAGACCTATATACTGCGCCTATACATGACGGCGAAAAATAAAGTGAACATTTCATTTTCAGTTTTAGTACATGCGGAAACATAATGTAGGCCTAAGACGGACAGACTGTGGAACTCACTACCTGATGATGTTGTATCGGCATGCAGTGTTAGTAGTTTCAAGAGACGTTTAGACTTGCTCTTGCGTGGTTTTAGTTTGTATTAGGCCTATGATTACAAATCCGCCATCTACTACCGGAAGTCAGCGTGACAATAGTTTTAATTTAGTTTTTGTTGATATTCGTGTTGAAGTTATTTACTTCGGACGGAAATAGAGGCCTTTGGCCTGCTTCCGGCTATTCATTGATGATGATGATGATGATGAGACTGATTAGCACAATGATGTATAAATCCGCTTTATTATTATTATTATTATTATTAAAATGCAACAAACGTGCATGGACACTGCATAAGCAATTTAGAAATAGCACACTTGCTTATGCCACTATTAGACCCTACCGGTACTCATGCTGTTCAGCGTGACTCTACTTCAATAATAGGCCTATATTGGAGATAATCATTTTCGAAGCCAACCAACTGAGCAGATATCTGCTTAAAACGTGCGTGTTCTATTTTCATCCGCCACCCTCTACATCCGAGCCATGCCGACCGGCGTATGGAGACACGCTATTATACGGGTAGTAGGCCTAGGTGTTATGATTGACACTCAAATAGGCCTTCACATAGCTCGGAGAAACATCTAATGAACGGGAACGCCAAGTGTTGCAGATGATGACTATACGGCGCATTCGTGCATGTTTATATTAAATAATCAGCGAAATCGGTGCCTATATAACAGACATATAGATTAGGGGTCACCTCGTGTCATTATTTTGCAAGCAACGTCAGGCAAACTAGCTCAGATCAACTCGGCCTCCTGCCCTCAATGAGATGGGAAATGAGTGGTAGCCTACGGGCTACGGGTAAAAGTATAGTGTGACTAATTGAACTGAGCTCTGGTAAGCGTTCGGCGGTACCACACCTGCAATCAGGACCTCTGCTACAAGGACAGCCTTAAGCGCAGCCTCAACAACAGAACTGTAACATCAATCTAACAGACTGCGGGGGGGAGCAAGCAACACACAGATCAGCGTCGAGAGGTATCATTCGTGATGGAATTAACCACTTCGAGGCCAACCTAGCTGTCCAAGCACAGGTTACGAAAAACACCCGAAAATCGAAAGGCCCGTCGGATATAACTTCGCAGCAGTCCACTAGTTCTGACTTTACATGTACAGTTTGCAGTCGTCCATGTGCCGCTCGTATCGGATTGCACCGTCACATGAAGACTCACAGGAATTCCAGCTAGCGTTCTCCTTCTCGTCAGTGCGGTCGTCATCGGCAATCGATGCGTCAGCCAACAACAGTGTGACTGATTGGGGCGGTGGTATGTCTGCTGGCTGCAACGAGAGTTCAATTATTTGCTGACACGAGTAGTGGATAGCCTCATAATGAGCTGCGGTGACGTTGGCTGATGCAAATCAGCTGCCATTTCTGAGACCGTTAAGCGTTTCTGGTCACGAGTCCGACTCACATACGCAGCAATAAGCTATAGTTTACATCAAGTACAGGAAAGGGTGGGGCAAAAATGGTATCATTTTATACGCTTTAACTTCGTCAAGTATTAACCGACTTTTATTTTTTTCAGTGTATGAATCAGGAGAAAATTTATAGTAACACTATCAAAATATCCCACGGCACCTCAAGTGTGTCGCTACACTGCTTTGCGAAATGTTAGTGTCTTAAAAGCAACAATTGAAAACAAAAGGACTCCTGTAACAGCACATTTTTGAAAAAATAACAACAGAAAATAAAGTGTTTATTGTCTCAGCTATTGTTTAAAGTAGTCTAACTGTTACATCCTGCAGTTTTTACATCATTGTTTAGTGTGTACCCTTTGCTGCTGGATGACGCATTCAACCTGGCGACGTCACTGACCAATGACTCGATTAACGAAACGCTGCGTTGTGATGCTTTTATAAGACACAAGGAAGTGTAGCGACATACATGAGGTGTGGTGGGATCTTTAGTTATAGTGGTATTTCCACAAATTGTCTCCTGATTATAATAGTAAAAAATCGAAAATAATTTAATATTTGCCGAAGTTAACGCGAATAAAACTGTGCCATTTTTGCCATACGTTTACGGTTAGGGTTCAGCACTGATTCAGTGAAAATACATTTCTGAGCAGCTGAAACGTTCTGACATGTTGTCTTTTGCATGTGATATCACAAAACGTCATCTTTTTTTCTATTTGTGCCATTTTCGTCTGTATGAATTGCCAAATACGCGAACAGCTTATTATGTTAAATTTTTTGGCCATAGTGTTAAAAAATTTATGTAATTGTTAATTTCACTTTCAGCCAAGCGTTTTTACGTTCTGAATTCAGCCTCTGGCTGCAGTCTGCAACATTATAATAAACGGGTGTAAAACTATAACACTAAAGCAAAAAAAATATCTGTTTTTAGCTGTTTCAGCATGCAAGATTTTTGAGGATATGCCTAGTTTTAGTATTTTCAGTGAAATATGTTTCTGCGTTCCCTGTCATTAGAATTGTGTAAAGCAGCCCCTATGGCTGACGCTCTGTCCCACCCTCCCCTCTCTCCTGGGAGGAGGAGTATATATCGTAATGCTGTATGCTGTTTTGAGTGTCAGTAGGTATAATAGGGCTAACCTATATAGAGCCACCATAGGCTGATAGGCAGGGCTTGTGGAAGGGCATTGTGGCCTAGAGTAACGACGCAGAGCGTGCAAGAGAGAGAGAGGCTATAATGCAGTTACTGCTGTGACAAGTAAGTTATTGTCACATATATATTATTGTTCATATACATAGGCCCTATGTTTTTTATTCTATACTCTACCGTTCCTGTTTTGTTTACCATAAGATCCAGCTAATTTCAGACAGGTATAGGTTTTAGCACTAGGCCTACTATAGTGTGTCAAATCTACATGACATTATGTCGTGTGTGTTTATTTCGTATGCCTACGTCGTGTAGGCCTATTGCATGTGGTGCAATCTTGCTGTGTCTGTCCGCTATTGAAATAATAAAACTCAGACCTACCTGACGTCGTCGTCGGAGTATGGTAGAAATTTAGAAAATAGACGAAAAATGATGCAGCAAAACTTACTTACTTACACTAAGTTCTTCCCGTTGTCAAGGCACATTGGGCAGCAGGTTTCCGCCAGGGTGATCTGTCAGACGCTAGTGTCTTTGCCTCGTCCCACGATATGTGGACTCGTCGTAGGTTCTTCTCCACGTTTTCTTCGGACGACCTCTTTTGCGTGTTCCTTTGACTGGTGACCACTGCATTACTATGTTGGAGTGTCGGTGATTGGGAAGACGGAAAATGTGACCTGCCAACCGAAACCTGCGTTCTGCTAATATCCTGTATTGACTGCAGGCCTAGTTTTGTTTACTCGGCAGAAAAACAAAAAAAACATCAAAACACACTAGAAACACAAATAAATGTACAGTACGGACATGCACACAATACGGTAATTAAAAACATTAGAACTGTTAAACAGCATTCACAGCAAGGCTTAAACGGGCTATAGCATTTTGCACTCCTGCTGTACGCCTGCGCAAAGACAAACAGCTTAAAGTCACAAAATAACGTTTAAAATAAGCCGTCATCATGCGACATGTCGAGATCTTATCTCACGATTTTTTAGGTCGCGGAGGAGCTCGTCACTATAGTGTGCCTATTGCGACCGATGTGGCGGTCTGTTTGTCTATCACACTCACACGTCCTGCTATGGCCGTTAAACGTAATTGGACTGATGCTACGCACATATTTGGAGGAAGGACTTCTGCTTTGCTGGAGAATGGCCGGCGGGGAGATCCGAATGCGACCTGAAAGTCACGAATCCGATACCTCGACCGTCACCATACGGACTTACAAACAGACGGATGTACAAACGGACGGGTATGACGGTAATTCGGCCTGTCAAACAATTTACGTGCAAGTGAAAATGTGCACAGTGCAGTCTCAGTGCGGCATATGTTGCTGTATGTACGCCGTACAAAAGTTCGATCAGCCAATAATCAATAGGCTAGGGCATACAGGCCTTATAAGGCTATTGCTTTTTCTCAGCGCGTTGTCGCGATACGTATCGACAATGCGGAATCGATCTAGGAGCGAGAGTTATTTTATTGCATTAGCAAAGCTATTCTTGTTTTATTCATTTTTGCCGACAGTTGAAACAAGCGAGTAATCGTTCTGTCGCAAGGAAACCGCGCGAAGTAGGAATTTTTATACGGTCAGATCACGCCACATCATTTTGTTGTAGAATTGTCGGTCCGAAAGTTCGAGAAACGTTCAAGATCCACATTTGATTCAAATTGCAATCTTCAGATTGCTTTAACAGTGTTCTTGCGATGTCATGTATGCACAAGAGTTCACACAGGTATGCATAAGTTTAAGTTCGCTTAGTCAGTAAAACTCAGAAACATTTGTCATTTTTTGAGTTTAACAACTTATGTTTAGTTTATTCTGTAGGTTAACTTTCTCACGGACATTTTAAAGCTTGTGTTTGGTATGCTTTTTATGTCTGTATAACTTCGGTTTATTGTTTGTCTTACTTTCTATCTGTCTCACTCTACACTGCTTTTGTGTGAATGAAGATTATCATTATAAGAAACCTATTTAATAATATTTATAACTGAATTCCTTCAACTATTTACTTTTTGAATTTTATGAATTTTGTTCAGTTTATGAAAAAAATTTATAAAGTTCGAATCACAACATTACTATGACTGTTATGATTATATTTAGGCCGCCTACTGTACTGTAACACTTTTTTAATCATTCACGAGAAATCATGACTACATTGTGACGAATACAGAATCTTTTTATCTTGTTTTGTACCGTGTGTTGTTACTTTAAAGCGGCCAATTCGGTGTCGAATTTCTGAAGACGTCACGTGACGAGATTTTGTGACGTCATCATGGAGAAGACTAAGCTGCTGGTCGGAGGGGTTATCGCGCCAGAAGGAGGAGATTCCGCTGTGACGTCATTGTCAACAGGTGCTCCCAGGGACTACGGTGGTGCTCAGCAACTAGAAAAACCAACTTCGCAACAACTCGACACAGAAGGTATTGAAACCAACTTCTTGATCAGCTGAGATCCGTCAGCAATGATTTGTTTGGTTAAAAAACGCTGTGCAACGGATGGCCGCATAGTGCGCAGCAGTATCATTAGTTCATTCCAATCAGCTGCCACTTCCAAGTGAGCAAATTTGTAAAGCGCTTCTGGTTACAAGTTTGACGCATGCAAGCAGTACTGCAGCAAGTACTGGACTTCATTTTTGCTTTTACATGTCGACACTGGGCACCGATATCTTTACCTATTCATACTGCATATGCTCTGACCCATGTCCCTAGCGATGAGTAAAGATAATATGATAATGATGATAAAGTGTGGTGTCTGCTAGGGTTCTTGATGTCATTTTTTAGTAACTTAATATTTGACGAACATGTTAAAACATTTTGACTATCTGTTCACAGTGTTGTTACTTGTCGAAGTGCTTAAAAAGGCAAGGTCTTCCTACCATGCAATTTAGTGTTGTTTTTGTGCTATTGTTACGTCCCGTATTTTCTATATCTTGCTTACTTATGTCGGCATCGTACGCTGACTGGCTGTTTTGCAGAAGTCGAAGAATTGACAGTGGACGAACTGCGCCAACTGATGACATTGCGAGGCGAAGAATGCGTAGAAGCGATACAACAGAAGTACCAAAGCATCGACGGGCTTTGTCAACGACTACATACTGATCCGGATCTCGGTTAGACACTACTATTATTACTACTACTACTATTTGCTATATGACAAGTAATCTATTACTTGGTGTGAACGTTATTCAGGGCTTAAATGACAGTTTTGTGACAGTTTTTAGCTCAAATAAACGAAGACGATGACCCGCAGACCGAATTTCAACATTTTGAATGGAAAACTGGCACATGTGTTACTGCAGCCTTGGAAAACATTCGTGATTTATTAGTGGTAGTTTTCTACACTTTTAGCCTTACACGTTTTTATGGGACAAACAGACAAACAGCCAGAGGGACGGGCAAGAACTGTAGTGCGGGCTGTTATAGGGCGGCCGCATAATAATATAAAACAGACCGAAACAAAATATCCAAAAAGTTAATTACTGCATGCCGCTGGAATAAAACCATGCAAGACCTCTCGTGTTTACAAGTGGGAAACTGCTTATTAAACTGTTTCGAGGATTTTTTTCTGGCTATGGTACGGCTTTGTCACTTGTAGGTTTACGCGTCGAAAACGACAACGATTTAGCGCGTCGACGACGACATTTCGGCAGTAACACCGTGCCTACCAAACGGTCTCGAATGTTCCTTTATTTCATCTGGGAGGCCACTCAGGACATGACTCTGATTATTCTGATTCTAGCTGCCATCGCGTCTTTCGGACTTAGCTTTTACGAACCGCCGCCATCCGACAAAAACTTCTGTAAGTAGGCTTTTCCTTGTCGTTCATCGGCACTATTTCTTACTACGGTACTACTATAACAGCAATAATGTAATAAACTTTGGAACAAATGTTCTGTCATAAAAATAGAGAGAAAGATTTTTAGCGTTTGGGGAGTTGGTATAACTTAGGACTTAAATTATATGAACTTTTTCTATAGTTTGCTAACTTTGCTATTAGATGCATTTTTTTGAGGCGCAGAATGTCCCAGAAATAAAGTTGACCGCAGAGAACGCTATCTGCATGGCGCAGTGCTAATTATTCTAAAGACAGCCTAACTTAGCCTTCTATCTTCAGCGGAACGTTAGATAATAATAGCAATGAATGGATAATACAATGAAGACTGTTTTGCGTTTAGTTGATTTTATAGAGCGTATTCAATCCTATGGACAGCATCGTCACCACATTTGCTAGACTCATAACGGTCTTACTGACTTAGAGCATGACTTCGACTCATATTCCAGGGGGACTGCAGGATCTGATAATAACGCTGTCTGTTTGTATATATATTTATTTTATTTGAATGTTCAGCTGACCCTACAGAGCGCACATCCGGTGCCATAGAAAGCGTGGTGATCATGATAGCGGTGGTGCTGATCATTCTAGTCTCGGCGCTAATAAATTATATGAAAGATCTGCAGTTCCGTGGCCTGCAGAGCCAACTCGACCGGCAGTTGAAGTGTTTGGTCGTGCGGAATGGAGACATTAGTCAGATACACAACCACGATGTGGTCGTCGGTGATGTCTGCATCATTAAGTACGGTCAGTGAACCGCGGCTAACTGATTGATTGATTCATTCACAGATTCATTTATTGATTAATTAATTTACTTATTCATCTGTTGATTTATTGACCGATTGTCTGAATGGTTGGCTGGCTGGCTGGGTTGGGTAGCATTTCGCCTATCTCATTTTGCCTAATCTCATTTCGCCATATTCCATTTCACCTAATTATTTTGATAGGCGGACCAAGAACAACGACTTGCTTTGTCGTTTTTTTGCCTCTTTGACAATCTTTGTTTTGTCGTTCATCATTTTTTTCTGTACCATTTTTTTTTGGCCGACCGCTAAGCTGTAAGCTTAAGGTCGACGCTTTGTCGTCGTTGTCGTCTGTCGGATGTAGGGGTGCGGTCATATGGAACGCCATTTTACTATTTAATCCAGAATTTATGATATGTACATATCACGAATTCATTTCATGATATCATAAATTCAATTCATGACATCACGAATTGAATTCGTGATATGTACATATCATGAATTGAGCAATTCATGATGTGTACATATTATGAATTCTGGATTAAATAGTACAAGAAATTTGACAAAGCAAATGACAAACGACAAAGCAAGTCGTTGTTGTTGGTTCGCGTATCAAGAGAAAAGATTAGGCGAAATGGGATTAGGCAAAATGAGAATAGGCGAAATGAGATTAGGCAGAATGAGACTAAGCGAAATGAGATTAGGCGAAATGAGACGACACCGGCTGACTGACTGATTTATTTATAGCTGATTCTAATCCTATCCCTAACCCTAACCCCATACTTCCCCAATATTACATCAGCCATATCACAGGAGCATAATACACAGTGTACGAGTATATGCTTTGTCTTATTATTTTAGTTTAAAGAGAGTTATTTTTCTCTGCCCGCACTTCTAGCTAGTAAGACTTGGCTATAGCGGGCGGTCACCGTTGATTTATGGATTGACTGATTGAATTCGTCGTCGTCATTAAATACTGTACAGCACGTATATATAGGACACTTTTAGACAGGCTCGATATGTTTACCACAAATGACTGTCTGCCTACACTACAGGTGACGTGATAGTGGCGGACGGTATACTGACAAAGAGCAGCGACTTGCGAGTTGACGAAAGTTCACACACCGGGGAATCGGACGACGTTTATAAATCCACCGACACCGATCCAGCACTTTTCTGCGGTCAGTAGCTTATAACGAATACTCGCTGTACACGAAGTGCAGATTAGACTATGTCCCAAAATACTTTCTACTTTGTCACTGTCTGTATCTTTGCCAAATATTGACCGATTATTAAAAAAATTTTTTTTACTGGCACATTCAGTGAACAACTTGCAATAAGGTGATTTCTGTTTGCCATTGTGCTGTAGGTACACGGGTCGTAGAAGGGATCGGTAAAATGGTCGTAACTGCAGTTGGCGTCAACTCGGCAAAGGGCGTCATATGCTCACTACTGGGTCTCACCTATAACAGTGTATGTACTATGTATTGTTAAGTCCAGTGGTAGTAGTAGTAGTAGTAGTTGTTGTTGTTGTTGCTGCTGCTGCTGCTGTTGCTGTCGCCTTTAAATGTTCAGAGATGTTTTGCAAAGCTTTGTGAATCACAACATTGCTTTTTTAAATTTAACTTTTTAAAGATTAATCTTGATTCTACGCACTAGTTTTATTTTTTTGGGTAATTAGTCGCCATAAAAAGTGCTATGGCATGGAAAAGTTTCTTGCATGCCAATGTGCCGTTAAGAAACTACTTACTCACTCATATACAAATTATGTCTCCCTCTACATAACTAAGTTTTATTACCTGTACGTAATTATTGTTTTATTGATGTTTGTTTCTTGTCATTTTCAGTGCGAGGTCATCAAGGTCTGTTGGCCGACCTTCTCCAAACTTCGGAAATGGGTGCATTTTAAAATCTGGATTCCGAAATTTCCGGTTCATTTAAAAATTGGGGAGGGACAAAAACGTTGGCGGGATTTCCAACAACTTTGGACTTTGATCGCGTGTATCTTTGAAACGGAACAAGCGCAATTTTTGTATTTTGTGATCGTACAATCTCCTTGTGCCGTATGCTGACTTAATGTGGTAGAATTTTGTCCATGTACAAAAAAAGTTATTGACCGTAGTTTGGACTCACCAAAAGTCAACATGCAGAGGTATTAAAATTTCTGCAGGAGGAAGAACCAGAGGACAAAAGATCGATCCTACATCGCAAGCTTGTACACATCACTCTGCTTATTACTTATGCAGGTTTGTTGTCTTTGACTACTACATTACATTTTTATTTACATATTTGATACGTAATACGCATTTGATAAGTTAATGCTGGAATTTGTTGCTGCAAGAAGTCGTGTCGGTCGCACGGTTTAATAGTTCCGCGCTGCATCTAAACCCATGAGCCACCGAATACAACCATTGAACCCTATTTTTTTACAGCAGTAGCTATAAAACCGCTTTAAAAATTGATCGCTAGCCGAAAATCAACAGAAAAAATACTTTTTAAATTCATTTAATTATCGAATGTTAGCCGTTTTTCTGGACTTTAGCTTTTTGACATCGTATACAACAGTTGCGTAACATGCGGTGTGATTGTTGGGTTTAAAAAATTGTCCTTTAGCAATAAATTTGTTAACTTCTGCAATTTTCAGGTTCAAAATATCTGTGTCAGTCACAATTTATTTAGCTTTAGAAAAAAGTCATAAATTTGGTGAAGCAGCGAGAATTTTTAAAATTACAAACTAGCTTCACTGCTGTTTTTCGAAGCGATCACACGTCGTCGTCGTCGTCGTAGTAGTAGTAATTGTCGTTGTTGTAGTTGTTGTAGTTGTTGTCGTAGTTGCTGCTATTGTTGTTTCAGGTACTATCACGGCTCTGTTAACGTTCGTGGTGCTGGTGGTACGATTCAGCGTTGAGACGTTTGTAGAGCAGGGTCTGCCTTGGAGCAACTACTACATACAGAACATACTGGACTATGTCACGATTAGCATCACTCTACTGGTGGTTACAGTGCCAGAGGGACTGCCGCTTGCTGTTGTATTGGCACTCGCCTACTCCATCAAGGTAGACTAGTAGTAGTAGTACTAGTATAGTAGCAGTAGGGCATTATCAAAACCAGTAAAGGGTCCGCCCGGGATTCCACTGCACCCCAGAATCCATAGCTGGTGACGAGAGGACTTGTTGTTCAAGAACCTTGCCCCTGCTGTGGGTCTTCGGCCTTGATTTACGCTTTTCAGGTCTTGGTTTTTGTGCATTAAAGTGATTTTTTAAAACTCCCTGATAAAAATCAGAAATTTGATACTGTCACCAGTAGACCAATTGCACCTACTAGTAGCAGCACACCATGTGTCAAAACTAGCGACACCCTTTGCTTCAAACACAACTACAGTATTTAGTTCATGGATATTTTACCGTCATACTTATTATGACGTCCGCACCTTACCGTGTGCGCTCAGTGTGATGTCATTATGACGTCAGAGTTTGTCTGGGATGAACTTGACCAACGTATTACTGAAAAGGCAATCAAGCAGTGGCACACCCGTTTAAAATTAAGAGCTTGCATCGAGGCCAAAGGTAGCCACTTTGAGCACAAACTTTAAAGACCAGTTTAAAATGATTGACTTCACAATTGTTTCAAATTTTAACGACGTCACACTAACTGATTTGTAGGGGTGTCGCAAATTTTGGGACACGATGCAGTACAAAGATAAAGGTAAAGGTCAGAATATAGCTCTTAAGGAGCGAATCCCTCACAGAGCTACGGAGCGTCACTTGTCATATGGGATCACACAGTGTTACCTGCCACCCGACAGAGATAGACCGGTACACGATTTACCTACCCCGGAGGGATGGAAGGCTGAGTTGATCTAGGCCGCTGGTTACATACCGAGATAGTTTACCTGCCCACAGGCAGTCACACATCGCAGTACTAACCGGGCCCAGCGTACAGTAACTTCGCAGATCAAACGCGTTACCACTACACCACGCCACCAACCCAGTGTAGTAGTAAGGTGTTGTTTTCGTTGTAGCAAATGATGCGTGATAACAATCTAGTGCGTCATCTGGACGCCTGTGAAACGATGGGAAACGCCACTACAATATGCTCTGACAAAACAGGCACATTGACTACTAACAAAATGACAGTCGTACAGAGCTATGTCGCCGGTATGTAGTAGTTCTAGTAGCAGTAGCAACTAGTAATGGTAGTAGTTGTTGTTGTTGCAGTACGTAAACTAAATCTTAAATTTTTTCCATGTGCGACTGAAGCCCGTGTCTAATGCGTTGTTGCAATGTCAAGCCTTGCTTAACGAAACAATTTCATGAACTTTTGTCCTCCAACAAAAAATGATTTTGAACTTTGACCTTGATATTCAGTAGGGTTCTTTCAGTTGTCAAGTACTTGTTCGTGCAAAATTTTATCAAGCGGTTTATGAGTTATCGTGTTAACAACCATTTTGCCCTATCTCGCAATGGTGAGAAATCCGAAAATTTGGTCCTGTGGCATTTCATTCCGTTTATCCGCCTTGGCACGACGTGACAAACAGACAGACAACATGCATCGCAGTAGTCGCATCGTTATTGTTTTGAACGCTACCGGCTAAACACAGCAGTCGCCTCGTAAACGTTTAGGTGCTGTTCATCTCCCTTTCTGCTGACGGTAGGAGACTGAGTCGATCTGGGTATATGCTTACGTATAGAGATCATTTCGTTCAGCATTATGCCATTGTTCGATGAGATGCGTGGTTATTATATTTCAGGTCGTGTGGGGCGTAACGTGGCAGAAATGAGCGATATGCCGACAGAAATAGCAGAGCTTCTTGCTTCGGCCATCTCCATCAACTCCAGCTATACGACCAGCGTACAGGTACCAGTAGTAATAGCAGCGGTAGTTCGACGTAGATAGAAATGTCTCGTACCTAACTCCACGTCACAATTTTTTACTTTCTAGAGAGGAAACAGGCAAAGCCGCCGGTGTCTTCCTGTCCAAAACTTTGAGGGGATATGTACCCTGTAACTAATGAATAATCGCGCATCGTTTTAGGCGATGTGCACTTTTTTGCAGTACTTTAGTGAAGATCACTTAGTTCAAGGCCGAGTCGAAAGAATTCCACGTGGCAGAACGTTCGTAAAATTCCCTAATTACAGCTGGTGCATGAGGCGAGAAACCGCAACGCAATAGAACGTTAGAAATTAGTCAACGCTTGTCTGCAGTTAGTCAAAATACAAAAATAAATTAATTCCGTGCATAGTTGCTTTCAAGTCACACAGAGCTGAGTCTCAAGTCCAATGGGTCTGAGTACTAGTCTGAGTCACGAGGGTTTTAGTTCGAGTCCGAGTCACGAAAATAAGGACTGCGGTTCAACCGGTGTTTGTTGCCGGTCGCGAGCACTAGATCACTGTTTTTTGTAGTGGTCAAAGTGTGTAATGGCAACGGGGCCACCGCTGGACTGCAACGGGGCATGCCCTATGTTTAGCATACCTTCGCTACCGTACTACTAAAAATTAAAGGCTAAAGGTCGTGTATAGCTTTTTAAGCGAAACCCGTCGTACAGCTGAGAAGCGTCAGCTGCCATATGGGATCACACAATATTACCGACGCATATGAACGCGCCCCACTTTAACCCCAGCTAGACAAGCCGGTACTCGATTAACCTACCACGGAGGGATGAAAAGCGGAGTTGACATTGGTGGTGTTGGTTATGTATCGAAATTGTTTACCTGCCCGCAGACATTCACCCATCTACTTGATGGCGACCCGACCGGGAGTTGAACCCACGACCTCTCGATCGTAACTCCGACACTCTAGCTACAACTACAACTGTTGTTGTTGTTGCCGCTACTACGATGACGGCGACGACTACAACTACGACTACTGCAACTACGACGACTACTACTACTAGTAGTACCACCACTATTACTACAACTAGTAGTGTTGCGTAGATATCGGGTCGTGGCGACTCGGTCGGCAACAAAACCGAGTGTGCTCTGCTGTCGTACGTCGGTTCATGTCTCGGTCACAACTACGAACAGCTGCGTAGTAGCAACCCAGAGTTGAGCTTTCGCAAACTGTACACCTTCAACTCGCAGCGCAAGTACATGGCTACCGTCGTGCATCGTATTACTACTACACCCCAATCTGAGATTACTACTACACCCTCTGAGTCTGCTAGTCAACCCGCTTACCGGCTGTTTGTAAAGGGCGCAGCTGAGGTCATATTAGCCAGGTCAGTAGCATAGTAGTAGTAGTAGTAGTAATTTCAGAATAAGCATGCAGATAATGGATTGGAGGTTATTTTTTTTAATTTTATGCACTATTTAACTATAAGTTCACGTTTTACTTACTTGATTTACTTACTTACTTACTTAGTAGTAGTAGTAGTATTCGTAAGTTTATAGTGTAACTAGTAAAAAATAAGCAAAACTAACTTTTTAAGAACTTAAGAAATTTGAAAAAAAAATTAGGAAATTTTAAGAATTTGGTTTCTGGTAATAACATCGTTGCATCTAACTGGCGGTGATTGCGTATTGCAGATGCAACTGGTTGGTCGCGGAGGCAGGTCAAATCAGACCGTTAACTGCTGATCAACGCACACAATTAACCGCTAATATTATTGATAAAATGTCAACACGAGGTCTACGCACTATAGCCATCGCTTTTCGCGACTTCGTCTCTTTAGGTATAGTCGTACTAGAGGTAATAGTAGTAGTAGTAGTAGTAATGAGGTGACGTACTTGTAGTTCTAGTCAAAGGCCGCTAGGCATCTATTTCCCAAAGCATTAACGGCAAGTTTCGTCTACATTTTTATATTTTTTCCTTTTTCATTTTCTCTTTCTTGTTTTTTACCAGTCTTTTTTTTATAAATCTGGCCAGAGGTTTTTCCAGAGAGTGGAGTTTGAACTTTGAAGCGATGTCCCAGCCGCCAACGACTTTTTTGGAACATGAATCTGCAAAAATGCATTTGAAAACAATATGGAAGAACTGAAAATGTACGAACATGTTGGAGAAATATATTTGACGTCATTTTTCTTTTATGACTCAAGTCATAAATTATATTAACTTTTCACTTTTGAACGGGTGAAAAATTTTTGCTACTTTGGCCGGATTATTTGCTTCAAGGTTTCGTTTATATGATGTTGAAATCGTAGCAGACTTTGTTGTTGTTGTTGTTGTTGTAGACACGTCAAGTCTTGAGGACTACGAAGCTGCTTTTGACAGTGAGCCAAACTGGAACGACGAGACTGACGTGATACAACAGCTTGTCTGTATCGCTGTTGTCGGCATTGAAGACCCCGTCAGACCAGAGGTACGTCTAGTAGTAGTATCGGCAACAGTAGCACTGTTGCTTGCCAGGCGCCATCTTAGCAAAAATTTACATGGCCATATCTCAGCAGCAATTTGTCCAATAAATTTTACGAATAGTTTGTGTTGGAGCGTTTTCAGTGTCAGCGGATAGTGCGCAGAAAGTACCGTACATTCGGTAGGTCACAAACTAACGACACGTTTTTTTTTGTTTTTGGCTATTGTTACCAGTTATTTACACATTCTGTAATTTTTTTGCGCTACCGTTTATGCAGGTACCGGCGGCGATAGCCCAGTGCCAGTGCGCCGGCATAACTGTGCGATTGGTCACTGGCGATTCACTGTCAACGGCAAAGTTCGTCGCTTACAAGTGCGGGATACTACGACAGCGTAGTAGTTGCAGCGACAACAACAACGACGAACAACAACAACAACAGCAGCAGGAGGAACTGGCAATCGAAGGACGAGAATTCAACAAACTGATACGGCCAGAACCTGGACATCCGGTACGTAACTAATACTACTAGGCTACTACTAGTCTACTATTACTACTACTAGCATCTGCCATATTGTCGTACGGGATCTCATAGTGTTACTTGCCACCCGACACAGGTGAACGTGCCCCTTAACCCTGACTGGGTAAGTTGGTACTCGATTCGCATTCTCCCAAAAGGATGGTCAGGCTGAGTTGAGCTATTTGTCTATTTGTTTTAGCCTAGTTGCTGAATTGTCACCTTCGCTAACGGCGCGGTTATATAATTGCTGCCGTTTGTTTATTTTTCTGTCGGTTTGTCTGCAGGTTTACAAAAAAAGTTAGGGACGGATTTGGTTGAAATTTTCAGGGAAGGTTGAATTTGACTTAGTCTACAGTTGATTAGATTTTCGTGGGAAACTGTGCTGCTGCCTGGCGAATGCGAACAAAAATTGTCGTTGAGATGATGCAGCGTTGGCAGAGGTTTGCACTGTACCATTGCCCTTCTTGTTGTGCATTGTGCTGTGTGTCGGCCAATCGCTGGCGGACGATATCCGGCCGCTACCGCGAACAGATTTAGCCCTGCGCAAGGTTTGGCAGTCTACTTGTTATCGTGTATCCTACAGGTAAGCCAGTCGTTGGCGGATGATATTTGGCCGCGTCTGAAGGTGCTGGCACGATGTTCGCCGGAAGACAAGTACAACTTGGTGCGTGCAATAATGGACAGTGATCTGAACAATGAGAGACAGATTGTAGCTGTTACTGGAGACGGCACCAACGACGGACCAGCTCTGAGGAAAGCACACGTAGCACTGGCTATGGTTAGTAGTCACCAGTAGTGGTATTATTAGGCCTAGTGGCGTAGTAATAGTAACAGCTAATAGTGGTAGTAATATTCATACTATAGGCAGTAATAATAGCAGCTTACGTAATACGTACTAGCAATAGTGGTCGTTGATACTGTCCGCGGTAGCGACGACAGTGTTGTTTTCAGCATTGTGGCAAAGTTTTTTTTGTTTGGCTGTTTGACTGTCAACACGATAACTCGTAAATCGATGCACTTAGTTTGATGAAATTTTGCACAAACACGTACCCCGACAACCGCTAGAACTTGTTGAATTTCAAGGTCAAGGTCATAGCATCGGATTTTCGAATACCTTACCATTATCAGATAGGACCATGCTGCTAATATCTGCTACTAGACAGGGCCAGCTAAGCCGATAGCTATTGGCCGACGCTGACGTCATTGCTATAAATATCGCAAGATGCCACGGCGGCTACCGCGGACAGATTTAGCCTTACGCGAAACTTGACAGTTTTGTTGTTTCTGTAGTTGTTGTTTTTATGTGGCAGTAGTAGTAGTACGATTGCTACCAGTATTAGAAGTTGTTGTAGCTGTAGTAGTTGTTGGTTGCAGGGTGTGAGTGGTACGGACGTTGCTAAGGAAGCCTCCGACATCATTTTGCTTGACGACAACTTCGCCAGTATTGTGAAAGCGGTGATCTGGGGCCGCCATATCTATGACTGCATCGCCAAGTTTCTTCAGTTTCAACTGACCGTCAATGTAGTCGCCATGACTCTTTCTCTACTCGGCGCTTTTATTGTACAGGTTAGCGCAGTACTTGCAGTATTAATAGTTGTCGTAGCAGCAGCAGTACTAGCAGCGGTAGTAGTAGTAGTTGTTGTTGTTTTCTTGTTGTAGTTGTTGGTGTGGTAGTTGTTTTTGGCTTTTGTGCCTGTTTTGACTCGTGCGTTTACTGTCCAGACCAGTTCTGCCACTCGCCCATCGTAGTATAGTCGCAGCAGCAGCAGCAGTAGTAGTAATGGTTGTTTTTGTTGTTGTTGTTGTGTTATAGGACACGCCATTGAAAGGAGTACAGATGCTGTGGGTGAACTTGTTGATGGACTCGTTAGCCTCGTTGTCTCTGGCCACAGAGAAACCTTCAAACGAGCTACTCAACCGGCGCCCTTACAAGCTGACACAACCGCTCATATCAGGGACAATGCTGTGGCACATTGTCTCACATTCAGTCTACCAGCTAGCCGTGCTACTAATATTGCTTTTTCTAGGTCAGTACTACTACTATTACCACGTTCGAAATGCTACTAGACATATTACTCTTACTGCAAATTAGCTGACAGTACCTTTACGCCCTCGGCGCCAAATTTTAACGTCTATTGTACAGCAATTTAACAGTTCTTAGTCTGCCCTTAGAGTGTCAACAGTTCACTAAAGCATCTAGTGTAGTAGCAGCAGCAGATGCTGCAGTATTCAGGCATATTTCTAGAAAACTGAAACTGGAGGGTGGGAAAAATTGTTGGGCGACTTCCCTTTCCTTTCTCTTTTCCCTCTTTTTTTCTTTTCTTTTTTTCACTCCCCTTCGACGCAATTCCAATAGGCCTAATTCCTCCTGAAACATATATGCGTCTATTTGCATTTTCTTTTTTTTTCTTTTGAAGTAAGATACTTGAAATCGAGCTAGAGGGTCTGGGGAGCGATGTAAGGCTCCCAGCAGGATTTGGGGCAAAGCCTCAGCTCAAATTGTATTTGGTACATTTCAGACATCTGGTGGCAACAGTTTCAATGATTTTCCTGAGCATCCAATGATCAAAACTACTATGAGAAACACCCAGAACGCACAGTACAGCATTGACATAACGCCCTGTGGCTCAGTGCAGTTCTGATTGGGGCATGGTTTCACAGGTGGGGGTTGGGAATGTTAGGTGGTTTAAAAATATCACTAACAGTATTATTTCTGTGTCCAGGAGACAAGCTGTTAGACGTGCAATCCGGTTGTTCGGAGTCAGTGCGCGGTGTGCCTACCATTCACTACACGTTCCTGTTCAATACGTTTGTGATGATGATCTTATTCAATGAGCTGTGTGCAAGGCGTCTTGATCTATCACCAAACGTCTTCACGCAATTGCATCGCAGCCATGTCTTTGTTGTTATCTGGATTGCCTCTTTCGCTACCCAGGTCTGTCGTCTACTGCCAAATAGCACATTTTTCATCACTGCGAACTCGCACTTGCGTTTTCGGTATTTACGTTTTCCATCCGTCCTGTTTTGTACTTACATTTTTCGCGGTTGCGTTTTTCCAATACTTCCGATTTCAACGCCCCATTTTTAATGAAGACTGTGATATGGAAAACAGCCTGGCAATGAAGCTTGCTGTTATTTGTGATGAACAACATTTTGTATGCACTGAAAACACTTAATAGACAGGTGCTTTTTTCATTGAAAAACTATAACAACCAAGCTGCCCGTTTAATCTAGCACGTACGTAATGGAAACGAACTAAAACTGTTTTGAACAAAACTGAAACCAGAAATTAAACACATGCAAGTACTGGTATGTGAAATATCTAAAAATCAAAAGATATGCACATCTAGTGTCGCCTCGGCTTTGGTAAAGATAAGAGCTTGAAATTTAAAAAAAAAAACAAAAAATAAAAGCAAATAACGAGAACTGAAACGAGAAAAGAATGAAACAAGGAAAACGGTAAGGAAGGAAAATACGAGAATAGTCCAGAGATTTATGAAGTCAGTGTAGAAATTGCCATATGTCTATGAAGGGTAGGATTATAATGTCTCCCCTCTCTTGCATATAGACTAACCAAATATTGTCTTAAAGAAATGACAAATTTTTCGAATATTGATGATCGTGTATAGTAGTAGTAGTAGTAGTAGTTGTTGTTGTTGTTACAGGTGGTAATAATACAGTGTGGCGAAGCCGTGTTTTTCACCGTTGCTCTCACGTTAGAACAGTGGCTCTGGTCGCTGTTGTTCGGCGTCGGTGACCTACTCTACGCACTGGTATATCAGATATCAGATACTATTACTACTAGTACAATGACAATAATACTGTATTAATAATGATGAATCAACGATCTCATCTAGCGGGCTTTGTGCAAGGTCAACGTCCCATCCGTGAAAGAGCCGTCTGGTCTTGTCAGAGTCGATGGTAAACGCCCCGACGGCAGCACTTTGATTCCTTGGCACGCTGGCAAAGCAATGGCATAGGATGTCACTGTAGTCAATACACTGGCGGAGTGCTATCTCACGCTCTCTGCCATTCCAGGTGGCGCAAAAGAGCATGCCGCGGCCAGAAAATCTGCAAAATATTCATCACTTACACCTTCACATTCATTCCAGCTTTTGGCTTTGGAAACACTCGGACCGATAAATTCTACTGGAATTTCCTTCTTCACCGAGCTTGGCCGCAGGTTGTCAAATGTCTCGGGAGACTGTCGCGAAACCACACACTTATTTCAGCAAGTCTCTTTGGCGGTCCAGCGCTACAACTCGGTAGCCTTCAAAGGAACCTTTACAGTTTCTACTGAATTGGACTAGTGGCACTCCAGCAACTTGGTTTTTGTTTTTAACTTTTGTTTTTAACCTTCGGGAACCTTTACTACCGGGGGTATAAAAATAATAATAATAGTGTTTGCGTGTCTATTTTTTTCAAAACATTTTTGACGCGCTACAGCTATGCTATGGCACGATTGTTATCTGTCTGTCTGTCTGTCTGTCTGTCGTTTGTCAGTCACAGATGTATTGTGGCAAAGCCTTGTGTCATAGGTGAAAACTTTTTACATGATTAATTAGCCTTGTGTCGTGGTTTTGTCATTGCAAAATTTCAGCGATGCAGTGCAAAGCGAACATTTTCAAAGCTGTAGTTGAATGGAAAGGTATAAGAAAAGTGTGCATTTTTAACGGAAAACTGGCCATATCTCGGAAACGGTAAAAGATAGGGCCAAGGTTACCATTAATCACTAATAGAAAGTAGCATATTGGCTTTTAAATAACATGAAACCATTGACCTTAGATGACCTTGAACGCCAGTACTGCAACATAAATTGTATAGGCTGTAGGGCTTCTCCCTAGCGACAGCTGGGCTTTCTTTTAATAATTGTAAATCTAATGGCTTCGTGTCTATTGGCCATCAAAACTTCCACCCAGTGAACTTTTTCTTCTAGCTTTGAAAATAGTATTATAGTATTATACAGGGTGGGCCAAAAAACCGGACCTGTTTGAGTGTTGATAACTCAGCGATGGTTAGTGGTAGAAAGACGTGTAATACGTCAAAAGTTTTAAAATGCTGTAAAAAATAAACGTCAAATTTGCATAATAAAGCATTTAAATATTCTTTGCCCAATTTGCATAAATATTCGTCACCCCCGAAATTCTGCAAAATCTGACAGTAACACATGGATTTAACATGGATATATGAGCTTTTGTAACTTAGCGACGTCTATTGATGGAAAGGCGAGTAATATGCCAAAAGTTTCAGAATTGTGTACAGAAGAAGTGTGCAACTTGCGTGTTTCAGCATTTAAATACTTTTGCCTGATTTACACAAATCTGCCCCACCCATAAAATCATGCTAAATTGGCAGTAACACATAAATTTAAGTTGATTTTCATTCAGCATACTGTGAAGTATCAACAATCATTAACACATACGTTGAGTTTAGATGAAATTCAACATAGGCAGTTGCCCAGCTTTTGCATTCATAACCGTCATCAGTCCTTTTAGGCAGCTGATCTATCGCTGGAGTCATTGTGTTACGGATCAGCTTAGCCCAGCATTCGATTAGTACACGTTTTAGCTGGTCAGTTGCTGAAATTTTGTGACCATGCTATTGTTGCAATGCCTTCACACAGAATAATTCACAGAATTTAAATCTGGACTTTTTGGCAATGAGTTTTTGAGTTCAATGAACTCGGGCACATGGGAGTGCAGGCAAATGCCTAATTTCGAGGGTAATAAAGATTTATGCAAATTAGGCAAAAAAAATTTAAATAAGTTGCTATGCAAGTTCGGACCTTTTTGTCTACAACATTCTAAAACTTTTGACATATCACGTGCTTTTTTACGAGTAACCATCGCTGAGTTATCAACGCTCAAACATGTCCGGTTTTTTGGCCCACCCTGTATATTACTATTATTCATTAAACAATGTATATTAAAAAGACCAAAACCACTAATATGCCGCAATGAAAAATGTACCAAAATTGCAATTTAAAAAATTCGTAGATGTTAGACGTTTAGACAAAGTAGACTTTGAGATATATGTCCAGTTAAAATGGTCGTCAAAATTGTTTCCGCCACTACAACTAGGACTACTAGTACAATTGCAGTAGCTGTGTTTATGCGCGTGTTAAGGTGGTGAACATGGCAGCGGCTGGTTTTCTGTCTCTGTGCAAAACGTCAAACTCACCAGTCTGTGAAGTGCCATACTCCAGACTTGATAAATCGTCAAAGTTAAAATCTTCTTCTGCTTCGCTGTACGACGCTCTCGGAGACTCGGACGTCATTAAACTGACATTGCAGAAGAAACCACGTGATCAACAATGAACCAATCACGTGCAGCTATAGACTGTGCGAATTCCATCAATTTGCTTGTTTAATGGCTTTCGCTCAGATACTTAGAATTCATTCATAATAAAAATGTCTTAGGAACAACGGTGCTGCTAGCAGACGTACTACATCCCTCATCAGTCGCGCTAGTCCGTCACCCCGTGAGCTATGCTATGCTATGATTTTCTGGTCCGCTAAAGACAGGAGACTAAGTTGTTTATTTGCGTATCTGCCAGTATTTTGATACTTGACTGAAAGTCTACAGTACTTTGTCTTTCTTTACATTTTTGTACATTTTTGTGAAAATGCCAGTTGCACTTTATGCTGCCGCTTTATAGGCCGCATTATGCTTTTTGCTCGTCCATCCATCTGTCCGTCCCTGCCGCATTGGCTCTTAAATCGAAAACAAAAAAGCGTAGAAAACCTACAATGGATGTGGATGCTTTCTGGGCAGACAATATGTATGCCAATTTTCCGTTTAGAAACAAGGTGTGCAAACGTCAAAAGTCTCGCAGAAATCACGCATATAATCTCTTAGTAGTCGGTATGTTGCATGCAGAGAGCTACACTAGACAGTAGCAGGTAACATACTACAGAGATTCAATATAAATTTTGAGCGTGAGTTCGGGCGCATAATCTGTCCGAGTCAGTAAGGCGTGAACTTGCTGGTGACGAGGGGAAGACCGGCGCGCATCTTGGTTGTCAGGCAGCTCTGTAGCGGCGCAAACAGCGATCCACTGACACCTGCGTGGGAAGAACTTCCTCCCACGTGTGTATGGGTCGCTACTAGGCCACCCAGTTCTAGGCTGTACGACTCGCCGAAGTCCACGTGGTGACCCAGCAATGAGTTGGCTGCCGCTGGTAGTATCGACGCATGCTGATAAGCACTGGCGGGCATCACTATCGGAATAACTTGACCCCCCGTCTCCCTCCAGTCTTTCTGACACGATGCTGGCGCTAAATAAGCAAGATTATTATTATGTTGATTATTAGTAGTATTGCTAGCACATGACGAGGTGGTGTCGACGGCACATTGGTGAGTTGGTGTGAAATTAGTCGGCATGAGCGCTGCTGCTGCTGTTGTTGCTGATGTCTTGGAACCAAAGTCGAGTTGTGGACCTAGACCTACGGCGTTCGACTGAATCGTTTCCAACCTGAACGCACACAGTCAACACGCCGCCGCCATTTGTTATACGATAGACTAGCGTTTGCATCTATTATTTTAATTTTAGCTTTAAAAATATTTCTTATTTTTAGTTTCGTTTCAGTTTCCAGAATTTTTTGTTTCAGTTTTATTTATCGCTGTTGACGAATTCGTTGTTTTTTTTCTCGTTGTCAACAATTTTCGTCAATTACAATTACACTGTGGCTAGTGTCACTGTAACCACTTTGCAGACGGCAAGTCATTGGCAAGTTTCACCAAGTAGGTCGGTAACAACAACTAATGTGTCAAATCTCTTTCTCAGCGCAGCAATTAGGCATTAAAAAAACAAAACACTGTCAAAAAGCATAGTCGCTAGTCAGTTAGCTTCACAAATTGTGCTCTGCTGGGCGATTAAATTTTTAGCTGACCGTACTTAAGTAACGATCGAGCTATTGCCATGGTTGTCGTTCGTCTGTCCGTCCGTCTGTCCGACTGTCACGGATGTATTATGGCTCATCTTTAGGTCGTAAGGAAAAACATTTTGCACGAATAATTAACCATGTGTGTTTAACTCGGGCATGCAAAATTACAGCCATCTAGTACAAGGGAAACGTTTTCAAACTGGGGGTTGAATAGAAGGACAGGAAAAATGTGCGTTTTTAATGGAAAACTGGCCATATCTCGGAAACGGCGAGAGATACGGCCAAGGTTACAATTAATCACTAATAAAAGTGGCATACACCCTATCAGACGAAATGGAAATCATTGATTTTGGATAACGTTGAAGGCCAGTACGCGTGAGATAAGCCTAGGTTACTATTAATCCCCAATAGAATTAAGAAGTGACGTACGCCTTTTCAGATGAAATGAAAATCATCGACCTTGGATGACCTTGAAGGTCACTGACAACCAGTACGGTCGGCTATCCTAGCGACAGCTGGGCTTCTTGTCTTTAGTCGTGCGAGTTGCGGTACCTGGCGGTGATCAGTTGGTAAGCAGTTTTTATCGCTTCCGCTGATCCGTTGGCTGCCATGTGACCGCTGTCGGCGGCGGTACAATCTATGTCGTCTGACATCTTAACGTTAGTAGCGCCTGCCATTCTATGCCTTAGCACAACAAATCCGTTACTTCGCTTACTTCTTGGTTTTCTTACTTTATCTTTATCATCGCCGTTTTTTGTTAAGTATTTTTGCCTAATAATTACTCGAAAAACTGGTGTTTACAATGTTTATTGCAACTTGCTGTCTCACAACAAACACTTGTAAAACAATATTGTTTAACTTTTACTAGTGTACTTAGCGCATTATAGGTTAATTTTAACGTTATGCGCTACATTAATTTACGCTTTACTTATTTACTTAGTTACTTTTTAATGACTATTTATATTGTTTATTTTGCGGCCGTTTCAGTAGGCCGCATTACCGGTCTTCACCGTCCGTCCATCTGTCTGGCATGCTCCTAACTCGAAAAAAACGCGTAGAAAACCGCAATTGGTGCAAACGTTTTCCAGTGCAAGGGTAACCCGATATGTCAGTGTTTTCAGTTCAAAAGCTAAAGTCAGGGTTACTGTTAGAATTGTGCTATACAACAGATGAGTAGGCCTATGTATAGGCATGTTATGTCGGCACTGGGCCAACGTCTTCGCTTGTTAAAATTTATCTACGATACATAGAAATTGACAAGTGCAACAGAGTAGGATGAATGCGTAAGAATAGTTTCAGACTTGATGTCGCTGACGTTTGCTGCGGTGCCACCGTGCATGACGCCGGCCAGTAATTGTTCTGTTGGTAGAATCAAGTCGAACGTCGCCTGATGCACAAGCCTGCCTCGGCTGTCCACTTCTGCAGCCGAAACAGACCGCAGTTGCAGGTGTAAATTGCACAAGAACACGATATACTATAGGTCCACCGTAAAACTTCTGATAATCCTTCGTCTTCGAACAAATGACCAAGAAGTGAACCCCCGGCTTGTTATAAAGACCCGGCTTCTATTTGAGACCCCGCAGCTAAAAGTTTTGCGGTATGAAAACAGCACAGTCACGTTTACCAAAACTGTTGACCGTGTTGTTTTTATGCCGTAGAACAAGATATGCGTGAAAAATTTCAACCAATCTGTGTTGCTGTCTGAAACAGTCTAGCCTATTGTAATACTGCACCTAGTTCACAGCAAATGTCTGCCTGCTCTGCTGTATGGTCTGGAGGTTTGTCATTAACTAAAACTGACTACCGAAGTTTAGACTTTGTGGTGATGCGATTTCTAATGAAATTATTTTGTACGTCAAACAGTGATATTGTAAACGAATGTCGAATGTGTTTTAACTTTAGATTATACCCAGCGAAATTGTATCGACACGAAGTGTTAAATTAATGTCGAAATTATCGAACGTTGCTCGAACCTAATATGGTTATGCTTACTGAGTACTGACAGTTTCATTGTTATCATTACTGAATTAGTTTAGTTAATTAGTTTAGTTAAGGTTTTTTTTTTAAACTGTGCTACCATTGTGTTATGGTGAATAAAGTTGTATATTGTGTTTTTGGTCCCCAAAGGTGTAATTTTTAAATGCAAGGTGAGGAAAATTGTTTGCAATTGTGGCATCGTAGATGATGGAGCAGGATGCATTTGCCCCCTCTAAATTTTTGGCCGTCAGAAAACCTTTTTTTCGGAAAACTTTTGTTCAGAAATGCAAAATTTGAAGCTAAAACAAGACATTTTGGGAACATTTAAGAACAAAATTAAAATTTTGAACACGTATAATTTTCTCTGTGAGAAATTTGCAGCTGTCTGTAAAAATTCCGCCGAAAATTTGCACTGTGTGTCGGAAAAGTCCTGCCCACCTACTTTTCTGACGCACGACGCCGTTGGCTTGCAAAGCAAAATAGTGCCCCTACATTACACTACAGTCTACAACAGATTCAGAACAACGTTGCAACTACGCTTAGACTTACAGTAGGCGTGAAACTGCAGCATTATGATACTAACAGTAGATACATTAATACAAATAAACTACTCATAAGCACAAAACATTTAGCCGGCAGCCGTATCAATAGCCGATAAGTTTACTGTAGCCGATAGGTTATTGATAAGGGGATACGGCGATCAAATAAATATCCGGTCCTACCCGGCCGGTTATTTATCCAGTCGCTGTCTTGGACGGCCTTAGCCGGTACGCACGAGCAGCCGGCCAACTGGCGACTTCAACCCTAAGAATACTAGCGACTATACACAATGCCAATGTACAAACACCGACACTGGTGCCGCCGCCTAGCTGAACTGAATCGAATTAAAGTTATCACTTGACAGATCGAAAACGAGACCCTCGTTTTCGTTTTGACAGGAAAATAACCTACAGGCCATTTGTACGGCTGCCGGACGAATAGTCAACGCGCTGCTAATAATGCATACCGGGGGTGCAGTATTGCGGTGTTGCTGACAGTGGGCAGGGAACGACTTGATCCGACGACGTTGACTGAAAAAAATATTCAGTCACATTCAATTAAAGCTGCGTTTCATTTATAGTTTTTATAGTACAATAGTTTGGTGCTTTATTTGTGTATAAGTATTTACTGTACATTACACTTGCACAGTTACACTAGACAGACAATGCTAAAGAAACAACAGTAGGCCTAGCGAAAATAAAACGCGTTAGGCCTATGCCGTTATGCAAAATCTTTTAACCACATTGTTTAACTCAATTGACATATAATTGTGACGTACGTAGCCTGGTATGCGTTTTCATGTTTTTAATGCGCAACACTCAATAAAGATATGTCGTTTTATTTCGTGTCAAAAAGCACTAGGGACCTACTTTGTCAGGTTATGAGACTGTACACTTAACTGTACTTAAGCCAACTACGTAGGCCTATATTGTCGTTTTTCGTCTATCAGTTTTTTTATGATTTCTAATTTATACTTGATTATGGTCTATTCCCCGTATATACTATATTAGCTTTTGACTCGTTCTTGTTGCATACTTTATATTATATTGTTGCTCCTGCTGATGTCGTTCATGCAATAAAATGATGATAATGACGATGTTGCTACTGACACTATAAGTTGGCGGGGATGCCGGAATGACTGCAGTGTAAGCTGGTTGCGGTAGGTACATATGACCACCATCATACGCCATGACGTACGATGACGTCATCATCACAGCCTGCTGCTGCTGCTGGCTACACGTCATCGGCCTGTAGCGCACTGTAACGCCTTTACCTGGAAACTGCACACGCCGCATTATCATACAATACGAAACAGATTTGCGCCGAAAAACCTACAAACAAACCGCCAGAATTAATCTAGCGCTTACGTCAAAAAGGGTTGTAGGCCACTAACCTGTATCATGACGTCGGAGATGTGAAAGATGGCACGAATGACTGCATCGACGCTTCCTGAGACGACGACCAGACGTTCACTCGAGTTGACCAAAGTGTCACCGGCTATATGTATTGACGCGCCGGCTGCCTGTCACAACATACTGATAATAGACTGTAATAGTAGTGGTGGTTACAGTTTCTATCGTAAAACCAGAGAGAGAACTTTAACAACAGTTGGGGAGTGGAAGATCATAAAATAGAGTATCAATAGCAGAGATTGCAGCCTGCGCAGAAATGACTAAAACAACACTAAGGAAAACTGAAATAAGAAAAAAACTGAAACGAAAGAAAAAAACCGTGAGCTTGCTGCGAACAGGAACACCTATTGCAGTCAAAAGGTTAGCAGAGAATGGTTTCGACCTCCACCGGCAAGTGCCTAGCTGACCTAGGCTGCCGGGGAAGCGTTCGTTGAAACGAACACGAACGATGATATTATTCGTTCGTTCGTTGAAGGGTGAAATCACGCCAGATCACACGCGCTTTTAGCTTATTAGCAAAACAAAGCCGCGACTACGATGCAACACGACGGATAACCTTTAACACATTACTTTGACCCCTTGACCTGTGTGTAGCCTTTGTCTACTGGTGCAAATGGTCTAGAGGTTAGAGCATTGAACTCGTAACTTTCAGGTTGCGATTCGAATCCCACCACGGACCATTTGCAAGCAACACTGAGCACGTTGCTAACCCGCAGTGTGCACTGCTCAGGTCAACTCAGCCTCCTACCCTCAGCGGGATGGATAATAAGCAGTAGCTTACAGGCTATGAAGTGAAGGTCCAGTGTGGCTGATCGGGGCGATGGAATGTCTGCTGGCTGCACCGCGGGTCCAATTGTTCGCTGACATCTTCGCTTATTTAATATGTCAAATCCATAACACATCAAAAAGTCCACGACAAATTCACAACAACTGTACAGCAAGTCCAAACTACACTGTGTCTCAAAAAACATCCCCGACATTTTCGACTGTAACTTAAAAACCAACTATCAGATTTTGATAATTTTTGGTATGAATATTCCTGACACAACTTGCCATCAAATGATCGTTCAGTTTCGCACCTCACCCAATGTATGCTTCTGCACTACCTAGGGAAAGCAGATCAGGCGAAATATGTGTTGAAATAAACAGAAAATCTGAAAAAAAACATTCCCGACATCATCGATCGTAACTTGAAAAAAAAATTAGCAAATTTCAATAATTTTTGGCTAAAATATTTTTTGATACAACTGTCTATTAAATAAGTGTTTTAGTTTCCACCTCACCCAACGTCTGCTTTTGCAGACCAAGCATAATACGTGTTATAGTGAAGAAAACTTCTATAAATTCCATTTATCCTAATATGTGGGTCCCAACAGCCAGTCTGTTACAAGGTTTGAATGTCATGCGGCAGTGTGTTTATCAGATAAAGTTTAGAAACGTTTGTAAAGTCAAGAAGCGACTGGTACAGCCTGGATTGGTCTGGAACAAAACTTTATCGATACTGCTGTCAGTGAATGGAGAAAGCCTCTCCTTGCCTGTGTTCGCACAGTGGGCAAACACTTCAAGCAATTTTACTGCAGACAACTGAATGAAATGTCAGCCAAAGTGTCAGAAATATGAACAAAATGGGTTTTTACGCGTTATGTAAATTAAGCAATCATATCGCATTGGATAAAAAGTGATATTTCGCTGGTTGTGCTTTCCCCAGGTAGTGCAGAAACAAACGTTAGGTGAGGTCTGAAACCAAACGGTCATTCGATGGCAAGTTTTATCAGGAATATTCGTACCAAAAATTGTCAAAGTCTGATAATTGGTTTTCAAGTTATAGTTGAAAATGCTGGGGATGTTTTTTAAGACACAGTGTAGAAATAGCCTCAACGTGAGTCCACCGGGCGTCGTAAATCCGATTGGGGGAAAATTCAGAGGGGTTGAAACTCTCCCGATAGCAAAGTTATGTGGCCCGAACTCAAATGCATTAAGTCTAATACATTGATTCTCAGTACTTATTGATCAACGCTTGTATACTAGAAAAGTGTGATAACCTGTCGTATTGCTTTGATGTGAGTGCCGGCTTTGCCAATGAGAGAGCCGCACTGATTGCCGGGAACGATCAGCCGCAATGTTACTAGTTGCCGCGTGCTAACGTTCAGCTGCATCTGTAGATCCTATACCGCCCAGAAACAAAACGGAAACACTCTCATATGACAAAAAACTAGACTGTCAGGCTTTACGCAAGACTAAATCTGTCCGCGGTAACCGCCGTGGCATGCTGGGATATTAATAGCAATGACGTCAGCGTCGGCCAATAGCTATCGGCCTAGCTAGCCCTGCTTAGCAGCAGCTATAGCAGCATGGTCCTACCTCGCAATGACAAAGTATAGGAAAATCCGGCCCTGTGATCTTGACCTTTGACTTATGACTTTAATTGGGCTTCAATAAGATTCTTGCGGTTGTTGAGGTAGGCCTACATGTTCGTGCAAAACTTCATTAAGCTAAGTGTAGCAGTTCGTGAGTCATCGTTTTAACAAACAAACAATCTTATCGAAGATGCTTAAAACAACAATAATGTCGTCCGCGCTACGGCGGACAGTAACAAATAAACGTTGATTTTAAACGTAAACGTGTGTCTACGGTCTCGGTGGCTTGTCTCAAGACTTTTCCGTCTCGTCGTTCATATTCGGACCTATTTCTTTGACACTTCGCTGTCGTGCGATCCCAGTTACGGCATAATTCAGTCTACATTATACTGGCGCTACATGTCTGCAGACCAGCCACTTTCGACTAATTATCTCAATCACGGCTTGACGAACATCGCAGATGCGTCCTGCAGACTGCTGCGAATGACAGCTTGTACTCAATGACAACATCGTCATGATGATGAAAATGACACTACTAGGCCTACTGTATGGAGACGAGATTCTTTTTCTCGACCCTCACTCCTCTACTTTCCATCCTCTTCAATCTTTTTCTCCAATTTGTACCAACTACCCAGCCGGTCCAGCAAGACCCCCCAACTAGTTTCGGTTTAATTAATTTTGCGCTAAAACTGGCATTGCCATGGCACGTATGTCGAAAAATTGTTTTTGCAACTATGTGGTGTGAAGACAAATAATCAATACGACGGAACAACCAAGGATTTTTTGACGTTGAGGCGAGCGCCCACATTGCCCGTCTGTACGGCGTCGGCGCCTATGGAAGACGATTCCATAGACTTAGTGACAACCTGGTTGAGATCTGAACAAGACATTCATGAATTTTATTATCCTTGAGTACACTTGGTCGCAGATGGGAATTGAAGTTGATATCAATTATTATCGATATCGATTCGTTAGTCTTTAAAGCAACAGTATACAGGGTGCGGCAAAAAAGTGGACCCCTAAAGTTTTTCGATGTTTTCTCAGCAACCGTTTGGAATTTCAATTTGAAATTTTACAGATTTATTAAATAAAACCTTGCAAATTTAAATGCCAAGTAAAATGTGATTTTGTTGAAAAACAACGAAGTTACAGATTTTTTATCATAACCGCCTACCGATTTTTCAGCATTCAAAAATGTTCGGCTACAACACCAATTTAAAAACATCGTTGAACAACACAGCTAAATAATGATCAGATGCCAAAATTCCATGTCACTGCGAATGTTCGCGCCAAGCTACAACATCAGCCGCCAGTCACCTTATTTGAGAAATCTTTTACAGCCTTGTCGATCGGTCCCTGTGGCAGGTTGTCCCAGACAACCTGAAGCGCTTTCTTAAGTTCGGTGCTTGTTTTCAGCTTTACTATAAGCTTGCAGTAAGCCTCCAACATTGCACCCTATACGTGATAGTCCATTGGGTTTATATTCGGCGAATTTGGAGGCTATTGGTCTTTTGTGATGATATCTGGACAGCTGGCCCGCAGCCAATTCTGTGCGCTGTGCGGCGTTGCGCGCTGTGTTTGCTGACGCGCCGTCCTGCTAGATGATGAATCCCGTGGGCAGCCGGCAATTGCTTTAAAGGAAAGATAATTTAGTGATAATTTATAAACAATATAAATTACTGTTTATCAAAACGTCACTGTGACGTCATCGACAGTAACGTGTAACCAGTTTTTGAAAATTAAATAGCTTTTTAGCTTGAATATTTTTAATGCTGAAAAATCGGTAGGCGGTCATGTTTAAAAGTCTATAACTTTGTCGTTTTTCAACAAAAATCACACTTTACTCGGAAATTATCTGTAAAAAGTTTCACCAAATGAAGCTGCAAAATTTCATATTATAATCCTAAACGGTTGCTGAAAAAACAGCGAAAAACTTTAAAGGTCCACTTTTTGCTGCACCCTGTATATAGGGTGGGCCAAAAATGGACCATTTATTGTACGCCTTATAACTTCACCAAATATTAACAGATTTTAAAAAAAATTCTACTTTCAGAATCAGGAGACAATTTGTAATGGAACTGTTACTATAGATCCCATCACTCCTCAAGTGTGTTGCTACACTACCTCGTGAAATATCAGATGATGCACTTAAGCCGGCGACGCCACTGAACAGTTGCATGATCAACGTTGATCGAGCCTGGCATGTGGCCACTAAACAACACAGATTTAAATCCAGTCGATTATGCTGTTCGGGATACCATTCAACAGATGGCCTATCAATGTTGACGATTCACGACAGTCAACCAGCTAAAGAAAGCCATTGTGGCTGAGTGGCGCAAAGTGCCATATCGTTTGGCTGATCGCGCCATTGGTAAGTGGCGTCGCCGGCTTCGATGCGTCGTCCAGCAGCAAGGCAGACACATTGAAAATTTGATGTAAAACTGTTAGATGTGATCTTTAGACAATAACTGTGACAACAAACACGTTGTTGTTGTTGTTAATTTCTTAAAATGTGTTGTTACCAAAGTCGTTTTGTTTTTAATTGTTATTCTTAAGACACTAATATTTCACAAGGTAGTGTAATGACACACTTTGGGTGTGGTGTGATCTGTAGCGACAGTTTGATTGCCAATTGTCTCCTGATTCTGACAGTAAAAAATTTTGAAAATCGGTTAATATTTGGTGAAGTTATGAGGCGTACAAAAATGGTGCCATTTTTGGCCGCCCACCCTGTACAAGCACAAGAGGCTTTCGAAAAGCTGAAGAGTGTAGTTTTTTGGCGCGATGTTGCATGCCAGAAATTATTAAAGTCAACCAATGTTTCGCAGATTTATTTAGAAAATACAAGTGGCAAGGTGTGTTTTAGAGCAACGGGCACCTGTTCAATATGGCGACAGATAATGGAGAAAGCGGCGACGAGTTGGTGTTTTGTGCCACGTACTGTGATAATCCTTTCTACACACGACGAGTCCGATATGTTGATGCGAGCACCACTCTGCAGTTCACACAACACAGAGATGTGCACTTTCTCGTTTGACTGTTCAGTGTACATCGTTATTGTATATTGCTTTCACGATTTTTACGCTCGTTGTGCGTTTGACACGCTATTTAATAAAAAAACTTAACAGCCGCTATAATTGCTAGTACGAACAGACATAATATTAGACCTCAACACAATGTCGATGCAACAATGACACATTATTAGAACTGTACGGTAGAAAATTGTGATTTTACTATTTAGCCGAATACAAATAATTCGGCGTTTCTCAATGACCAAACCGAACAACGACTAAACAACTGAAAATTGGCTGCTGATATACACCGTGGTCTATAAAAATTTTGTGCGACGAAACTTTTGATTTATTAGATTCAGATTTTGATCCTGGTCGATTACAAATTCCAAGATCGCAATCACTGTAATCTGATATGTCAACAAAACAGTAACTTTGGTGGCAAATATAGCAGTCTTACTTGTTCTCGGAGTTTTTTCACGTTTTCTCCTTTCTGTAGACAACAAAATACAACAACGACGTTAGTTTTTTTTTATTTTCACGACACCAACAGTAGTGAAATTAACTAAGATACAACAAAGCTGTTTACGACGTTAATTAAATAGCGAAAGTAACATAATGATAAACAAAATGCCCAGCTGTCGCTAGGGAAAGCAGACCGTACTGCTTATATCCGAAGGCTAGTTTCCGACTTCCGGTCGCGGAGAGAAGATTTCGCAGAGTGACTACATCCCACAATCAACGCTGAGGTAGATACGGTAATTTGGCGCACGTGGGTAATGGATGTAGGCAGAAAGGTTGCGTTCAAATTGCGGCCAAACCGCTGTAGATAGAGACACAGTGTCAGAGACACTGACAGTCTATAGGAACTCGTCATCGGCCTATCCAACGGTACCGTCACCGACCTCTTCACGACGTACCGTTTGCATATTATGACTGTGTACCAAATTAGCAAAAAGCACTAAATCGGATTGGATCCACGCAACAACCTATCTTAAACGATGAAATTGTACTGATTAAGTGCCAAACTAACTCTACCATTAACCCTAACGCCAACACTAACCTTACCCTAACTCTATTTCTAACGTATTCTTAACCCTATCTATTGTACAACCGTAACGCGTAATTCGTAATAGACTGTTTGCAAAAGTGCAGAACGTAAAGTTCGCTTCGACCATTAACATAACGGTGGCAAAAAGAGTGGACACAAAGAACTAATTCTTCGTTAAACATACCGTTATTGATCAAGAGTTTTAATTAGCTGCGTGCGACGGTTGCAATTTTGTTTAGCTTTACGAGAAATGACAACAAAATTATCGTTAATCGACGATGCAGTAACACGTTATTTTTATTTACAGCATCTTCCGATCAGTAAACGATTAAATAAATAGATAAATAAATAAAAATTCTAATTTGATAAATTAATATAACCTAGTTTAAAAATAAAATTTATCACTTTTTGTAACGATGTCAAAATTACTGGAGTTTTATTATTTTGGAGTAAGGTTTATTGTCAGTATTAAGAAATAAAACTGATAAAATAAAATTCTGCATTACCTTTCCGATGATGCAGCCAACTTCCTGCGAATGCGCATTTAAACAACAGCGTATGATAAATAACCATAAGTAGCTTTTTGTTAACAATTCACCAAACATAGCAAAAGCATTTTTAAAATACAAAAAAGCGCTTACTCAGGTAAACGAACAACTTATATAACGTGTCGATCCGGATAAAAAGCAAAACACTTGATCATCGTACATTAATGGGCCAACTTAAGACTGAAATTAATATAACTTAATGTTTAATAGCTTTTCATAACTTTGGCAAAATTACACATAATTCGGCGTAATGACGTGTGTGCAACCGTCCGAACTAAATCAGAAAATCTGCTTTTAAATTATTGTGACTGATACTCTGAAAACAAACGGAAAGTAAAATAAAATCGTCAAAAAACTAGCTAAAGACTGTCGTAAAAAGTATTCTATCAACTGACAACGTTATCACCGGAAAACTTACTAATTTTGTTCCTTTGCAAACAAAAAAAACAAGCAAAAACCTTCTTATAAACGTATAATTTTTGACAATCGCAAAAAACCGGTGCAATCTCGCAATATAATAATAGAAAATGACAAAGAGATTTTATTATTACTAACGACAACAATAAACCGACTGTAGTCTGACCTTTCCCACCATTAGCATCCGCATCACTAGCGTTACAGCGTTGTTGTCGTTGTTGTTGTTGCTGCTGCTTTCGGCCGTCGTCGTCGTCGCCGCCGCGGTATTAGTGCTATCGGCACTACTACTACTACTATTACTACTACATGTAGTAGTAGCGTTTGATTCTGTTCCCATCCCGGTTAACTACCACACAGCGTTACACAACACCAGTTCTTGATCATGGTTAAATAATAATCTTTTAATCATGCACTTTACATGGCTTGTTGTGCGGCTGTACTAATAGCCACAATGCGGGTATTACCAATCCGTCTCTCCGTCTGTCTATCTGTTTTTTTTGCATGGGCTCATAACCCGAAAAACTAAAAGATGCAGAAAAACCGGCAAGAGTTATCGGTGCGTCGATGTTCACCTAATAACGTCAAAAACGATTTACCGGATGTTAAAATACTCAGCCTAGAAACGATGCATATTTTGTGTAAACACGGCTTTTATGCGCTGTCATTGTAAACGTGCATTTTCACCTAAAATTCAAAATAAGTTAGTTGTGTATGTGCATCGCTAGGCGGACGGCCGCACTTAATGTCAGCTGACGTTGATTGACGCTGGTTTCAGATAACTGCTGTTTAGGTCCGGGACACACTTTATGCGCAAACTTAGCAACCACTTACTGCTTGTTTTATGGTGACATGTTTTACTGAACCTTCTTTACCTGCGAATTTAGGTCTAATGCACAGTGCACACACACACTCGTAAATACTGAATGCAAGCTGTTTATCAAACAAATATTCACCACAATTTTGTAATGCTCTGCATGAACGATTATTAATTGCAGGCTACCTTTGTGTTTATGACTTGCTCTGCAAAACAAGCCGGTAGGCAACTGGTTCGTGACTGCTATATACAATCGCCGACCTGCGGACAGATATACACCGTCGCACGCAGAGTCGGATATCTTACAGACACGATGTTTGACAATAAGCGTCGCTTATAGCAGTCGCGAACCAACAAATGTTGCTGTTACTGTTACTGCCATACTGGACACAACGAAAGCTTACGTTGATCCATGTGTTGGGGTATGACGAGTTTGGCTGAACCACAGAGAGAGGGGGGAGCGATGTAGGCATATAGATTATAACGATGAGGAGGCAGCGTCGTCGCCGGCGGATCAGCGTGTCAGCGTGTCCGAGAGGTGATTTGCGTTGATTCAATCAATGTAGTAACTACATGTATGATAGCTGCAATGCTGGCACCATGAGCGCCGACCGACACCAAGGAGAGTGAAGAGGAATAGGGATTCGCTCAAACGGCCGGCGAAAAAGCTTGTGCAACGGCGCAACAGGCGATCGACTTTTTGCAACCATACTTACTCACTTTCTTATTTAAATGCCTGATTTTTCCACATTTCGGCGTCTGGTGCAAGCTGCCTTTTTACGTGTCCAAACGGAACTGTAAAAATAAAAATGCGTGGTCGACAGTACAAGTGACAAAAAGTGCACAGTTTCAGTCTAAAAAAAGCACCAGAAATCATTCGGTGATCATTTTCACGCCGCAACTTTGCACTTCTTATCACTTGCATTTCTATTTTTACTGAGCTGGAAAAGCTTACAGCAATCCCCAGAAGCCGCAGCTAAATTTAGAGGTTGAAAAGGAAAGGATGAGAAGAAACAGATGAAAAACGCGAAGGTGGGTAATGTAGAACTAAGGTCCCCCACAATGATTTCTAAAAGTCGGCGCCCTTATACAACTGGGACAGACAGACAGACAGACAGAACATGACACATTGCCATTGTTAACTGGTCACTAATTTGCCGTCGTCGTCGTCCGGCGCCTCAACGACATAACGAGATTGCATGGCGCGGATAGATCCGATCGACATGACTTCATTATTTTCTACCACTCTCGGCCGGGCCTGCTGCTGCAGCCTACGTGTGGTTATTCTGCAGCTATCATCAAAACGCTATTAACGACACGCTGTAGCATTCTACTGGCTCCTGCATGAGGATGATAGCTGCACTGATCTCGTTCGATTAATTTTTTAAAATAAAGATGTGAAGATACACATTATTTTCTTAGACAGTTACCGCTTGGTCCTCCGATATTATTTGCTATTCTAATGAAGCATAGATTTATTGATGTAATGTGACGTGATACGCAATTTCTTGATTTCTTTCGATTTCTTTTCATTATTGTTATAATTATAATTAGGCGGCATCGCTTTTTGCAGCGCAAGTGATTTTGACTATAGCGACACATTTCTCCGCAGCGTGGTCTGTCTGTTGTTTGTCGTCTGTCGCTTTCGTGCACCTGCATAAACTGTTCGACGGATTTAAACGCCATTTGGCTGCTTTTGGCAGTTAAACTCGTGGGTTGCAATGACACATTGTGCTATAAACGAAGCCCCTGACCACGTACAGAAAAAAAATTTAGAATTAAACCCTTAAACAAAACTTGCAATTGCCTATTTGCCATGGGACAATTCCGCGTTTTACCAAATTGTTAGTATCACCTTCATTATCACGATCGTGATCGTCATCATTGTTACCCGTATATCCACAATGTGAGTCAGAAAATGTTACCCTAGAGTTTTTAGACTTTATTTGTAAAGACTAAAACTTTTAAAGCATATTTTACACACAGTGTTTATTGATAAACGTAATTTAACTAAAAAATATGTCCGCAAAGACACTATGTGGCTGTCTTTTTACTGCAGTGCTGCGCAACCTTATCCCTGGCTTTTGACCTTTTCGACTGAAAATTGGCTAAGCGTTTACTCCTGCCCAGGGAATGTTCACGCTAGTTTTGATTTTTTGTCTACGTGTTTTTGTGAGTTAGAAATCCGTACGGGACGGACAGACAAACAGACAAAGGGACAAACGCCTGTGTAAGAAATGAAGAAGAAAGGTGATAAAAGAAAAAATTGTTTGCCCTTGAAGCATTCCGTATACGTATTATTACTGCATAATGTATGAACCGGTACTCATAGTCTGATACAACTTACAGTACAAATCGGTCTGCCTATATACCGCGGATCACCGAAGATTAGCTCGAGTCACAAAAATAGTCTGAGTTAGTTATATCTGCTGTGCCATAGACTGATCACTGGTCGCCAACATTAGCAATTTCTGGGATCGCAGCTGATTTGCGATTGATCTGCGGTGGGTCGGGCAGACGCGTACAAATAACCAACTAGCTTACATACCTTATTCAACTGCAAGTTTGACCAGTGTTGTAGTAATGTTTAGTCCACTCCCGAGTCCAAGTAACGTGTTATTATTGAACTGGCAAGACACGAGGCAGCAGAAACAAAAACCTGTAAGCCCTAGACTCAGACTGTCGGTGAGTAATGCGGCCAATAACGTAGGACACCGGCGACCGTACACCACGCGACTAACCAGGCATGCTGCTGCTGCTGCCGCTGTTGATGATGCTGCAGCATAACACAAACCGCATGACGTTGCCACGGTAACCAGGTGAGCGATGACCGGCTACCGTTACACAAGTCCGTAAATCAACGCCGCTCCGCGTCGATGCCAATAAAAGACCTTACTGAGAAACCACCAAGCTACTCAACGAACGACATGTACCATACTACGTTTTATCGCGACATGTTGGTGGTGGCTGTCGCCGTTCTTTGCTGCCATGCATTTTAATGGTATAAATATACATCTTTATTCACCACAACAGATGGTAGCAATTACAACACAATACAATTATAATACAAACAAAGAGGATAAAAAATATATCAATTAAATGACAAAAAAATGACTGATCATGTGTCCATTTCTGATTACCCGTATAAGATTTACTACAATGAAATATATTATAAATTTATTATAATTGTAGCTGCCCCTACTATTTGGAATTCTCTTTCATTTGACATTCGTAATAGCTGTTCAATAGCTTCCTTCCGTCGTAAACTCAAAACATTCTATTTTTCAACGTCTAGCCATCTTTAGTGGCCCGCCTCACTCCTTACCTCAGCGCCTCAGATTCAGTGAGTTTCTCGCTGACATTGTGCGGTTTATAAATTAAATTTACTTACTTACTTACTTACTTGTTCTTTTTTGTTCCTTCATTTTCGGGTCCTCTATTTTCAGTCAACCCGTTTGATAATCGCATGATGTAGGCCTATTCTCACAGCTGGCGCTCTAGCGAGCAACTGTAAGCAAGTTGCTAATGCATCTACTCTGTGCTCAGGTCAACTCAGCCTTCTACCCTCAGCGAGATGGTAAATGAGTACCGGTAGTAACTTATGGACTATGGGGCAAAGGCCTACTGTGGTTGGTTCGGCCTGTGGTATGTCTATTAGCTGCTCCGTGAATCCAATTGTTCGCTGACGCGGGCAATGGATGGCCGCATAGTGCGCTGCGGTTTTATTAGCTCACGCCGATCAGCACTTCTGGCCACCAGTCTGATTTATGTAAGCTGGATTATATCAAATACCGGTCTTTACTTTTTACCTTTGCTTTGTGACAAAAACGCGCAATTGTACCGATTCGCAGAAACTACTTAACCGACATAGATGATTAATAACGAGGAAAGGCGGTGATTATTAGGCCTATAGAACATCGACGAACAATATATGACGCACAGCGTGCCATTATGAAATAGCATCGAACGATCACGAATCAAGCCCGACTCGAGCATCACAGTCGCAATTAACTTGAATAGCACAAACCAGGCTAACTACGAGCTTCAGCGACCAGTCAAATGACGCAATCGCCGAGTTCTTGATTGCTCATTTGTTAACGGTACTTTCAGCCTCTGCGCAACGCAAAGAGTACTCTCCACTGGGATAATAATGAAACATGGACTGGGAACGCGACAATGAGCGTGTGTTGCGTTATCAGTATTACGTTGCTGCTGCTGCTGCTGCTGCTCCTGCTTTGACGTATTATGCCGAATTGCCGACGCGTTTGAGAACCGATCGAACCGAATCTGCAGTAGGGGCCTACGTAGACCCAACGTTTGCTGCCTGCTTGTTGCACGGTTGATGATGGTTGCGATGTTTTTCATTGAAACGTGCAGTTAATTTCAACTTTTCTATGACAGACTATAGATGGCATCGTGATACAGCAGCCGATATTGGATGTCGTTGTCGCGCGGTGATTTAATTGCTCCAATCAGTGGCGTAGAGGCGGGGGAGAGGGCTGAGAGCATGGAGGTAAGGGGAGCCCTAGAACCCTAAATGTTAAACTGTCAAAATTTTGGGGGGCAAAAATACAAAATTTGGTATTTTGGGAAAATTTGGGAGGGGCGAAATTGATTTTCTGAGCACCCTCAATCTCCTTTGATGGAAAACAGCACCACGGCGCCACCGGATCTAATCTACCCTAATCTGAAACATTTGTTTTGTAGCTCGGTTAATTACGCGATGAATCTGAAGCGCTGTGATATCGCGGGCAGCCTGCCCAGTCTCCGTGCATGGATGCGACGTCTCCGAAGCCGACACTCGAATTTATGGAGCAGAAAAAAGACAATCAAAGTTCCGCTTAATCATTGGCCGAGGAAATCTTTACCTTAGGTCGACCGTTAATCGATGACCGGAAAACGGCGGACATCAGTCCTCTAGCATTAGCGATGCAGCTGGAGACACGTACACGGCTAGCGTAGCCTAACTGAGTCCAGTTTATGCGGCCATGAGGCTGGCGAAATTGACGATAGCTGGCACATGGTCTGTACGCAACAGTGCATAAACTTGTGAATTTTGTATCAGCGAAGACTTAGCGCGGCTTTAACGCGCGACTGACGTTTACTGCACACTTGGTACTGCAGCAGCGCGTACGCGAAGTCAAGTCTCGTTCACTTCCCAATATAGGCCTACAAACCCGTACAATGTACATGTACGATAAGCCATTGAGAATTTCGCTGTCCGCAGGTGTATGCATTGCGCCGTGATTATACACTGTGCCCCAAAAACATCCCCGACATTTTCGACTGTAGCTTAAAAACCAATTATCAGATTTTGACAATTTTTGATACGAATATTTCTGACACAACTTGCCATCAAATGACCGATCAGTTTCCCACCTCACCCAACGTTTGTTTCTGCACTACCTGGGGAAAACCCAACCAGTGAAATATCACTTTTTTATCCAATGCGATATGATTGCTTAATTAACATAACGGGTAAAAACACATTTTGTACACATTTTTGACAATTTAGCTGACAATTCATCCAATTGTATATTTTTCAACTGACTGTAGTAAAATTGCTTGAAGTGGTAGCCCACTATGCGAACACAGGCAAGGTGACGCTTTCTCCATTCATTGACAGCAGTATCGATAAAATTCTGCTCCAGACCAGTCCAGGCCGCACCAGTCGCTTCTTGACTTCACAAACATTTCAAAACTTCATCTTGTAGTCACACTGCTGCATAACAGTCAAACCTTGTAATAGACCGACTGTTGGGGCCCACAGATTAGGACAGACGGAATTTATGAATGTTTTTTTTTCATTCATTTTAACACGTATTATGCTTGGTCTCCTTTCCCCAGGTAGTGCAAAAGCAGACGTTGGGTGATGTGGAAACTAAAACATTTATTTAATAGCCAGTTGTGTCAGAAATTTTTCTGCCAAAAATTATTAAAATCTGTTAATCTTTAAGTTACGATCAATAATGTCGGGGATGTTTTTTTCAGGTGTTCTGTTTATTTCAACACATATTTCGCTTGATCTGCTTTCGCTAGGTAGTGCAAAAGCATACATTGGGTGAGGTGGAAAACTACATGGTCATTTGATGTCGGGTTGTGTCTGAAATATTCGTACCAAAAATTATCAAAATCTGATAATTGGTTTTCAAGTTACAGCCAAAAATGTCGGGGATGTTTTTTTGGGACACAGTGTAGAAATACAACACCGGGTTTTAGGGCCCAAGGCAGGGGCGCAAGCTATCTGCCGATTTTCATATAACCGATTCAAATCAAACCACTTATATCAACTCACGTGAATTACGCAGAGCTTACCTATTGCACGGCTATAAACTCGGGTTCGAGAAGTTTTATTTTCGGCCGTGGAGGTAAGTAAGTAAGTAAGTAAGTAAAATGTAAATTTATATAGCGCATATTGTTAAATTAACCTCTAACGCGCTTGTCACACTAGTACTGACCGAGCAGGATTGTTTTAATGAACTGTTTGAAACTGTCAATGTCACACGCTGGATCTCTGAGTTCATTTGGCAATGAAAGTAGCTGCCTAATTTCGAGGCAAATAATCGACATACGGACTTATAGGCCTAGTCGTACGATTATTGCACACACAAAAACAGTCACCGCCAGCACTATCGGTTCAGGCGTCGAAATGTGAACTTTTCACAGCTTTCTAGATCAAAAGTTTGTTTTGGTGTTTTGTGAATGCTTTATAATTTGCGCGTATTTTGTGCGGCGGACCGGGTTCAACACAAATAGGCTATTATTCACGTCCTGTCGATAATGAAACACCATGCAGACTCTGAGCGGATGCATCACGCATTCTGTATAGGATATTACTATACGTTCTTCTGCGTAACCTTTCACCCTGCCGAAAATGGAAGATAGCGCATTGGTCTACGTTATTCGATTACGCAATTCGTTGTGCATCAGTCTTAGTGAAAATTTTATGAGCTACCAGCAAAAGTATGCAGGTGAAGTCCAACGAACATCCGACCGATAAGCCATAAGATTGCAAGCCGTTGGCTTATCCTTTCTAACGACGCCACTCATTTTTAATTGGTGTAAGCTTACGGTATGAAACGCACATTTTAATTGAAAAAAAGATTACTTGTACTAAAATAACTTTTGACTCATCTAGGCTTATGAACTTTCTTACAGTAGGCATAAGTTAAGATTAAAATTGATCCCAGAACTCGGTTCTACCTGAGTTGAGAACATAGTGAATTGGTGTGGCTTACTTCTATTGGATTATCTTGTCACTGTTGTTAAACTTGTTATTCTGATAAGCTTAGTTTAAAAGTGCAAATCATGGATCATGTAATTCAGTTATACCGCGTAGCTCCTACTTATTTTGAAAAATTAATAAAAATCTGCTATCAAAAATTTAGATTTTTTATATGCACGCATATATTTTTATTTCGCATGCTGTCGCATGCTGTAGAGGCGTCTGTCCGTCCGTCCGTCTGTCACACTCTGCGATTTTATCAAAACGATACAAGCTAAAATCACGAAACCTAGCACCGTTAGCCTAGCGCCGCAAAGAACTTTAGCTTAAGGATCTGTAAAGCTTATCCAGAAATTTAAAAGAGATCATTAGGACCAAGAGCGCATAACCCAATATTAAGGGGTTTTTAAAAAAAAGTCGGTGTAGGGTCTATCTTAGAAACGACGCGAAATGGGACCAAAGTTATTATTAATTATTAATAAGAAGTCGTACATGCACTTTCGATTGACACCGAAAGGAATGACCTTGGATAATTTTGAACACCAAAATACGGGTTTTATTGATTTTTTGCGATTTTAGGCTGCGACACACATTTCAAGAGTGAATTGCGCCGAAATCCTTATACCTTAACTTCGGAGACTATTTTCTCCAAATTTTTCCTTGCGCTGAAATCACAAGAGTGAATTTTGGGGCAGGACAACCTGGGTACGAAATATTTAGCATTAAACGTAGCCTAGGAATTATTATTTCAACAGTTTAAGTCTCGACACTTTAGATTCAAAGAGGCCTGCGCAGGCGGGCATCAAAGACGGATACTGCCATAACAAGAAAAGCCCAGCTAACGCAAAGGGGAACGCGCAACAGCTGTGCATGTTTAGTTGAAAGCCAGAAGGCGCCAGACGACCGGCGGCTAAATATCTAGTGTTTTACTTGTACTCACCAGAGGGCGTGACCTGTCTCGCTCTGTC
>Ga0209367_1000248_pt1 | contig 46468 bp, 26 predicted proteins | sample WorMetLIZISLAND2_FD_187412 | JGI IMG/M metagenome (GOLD analysis project Ga0209367, IMG submission 187412) | Marine gutless worms symbiont microbial communities from Max Planck institute for Marine Microbiology, Germany - Olavius geniculatus... ... | reverse complement strand
TGAAAATGGAAAGGGGAAAGGACAAGGGGAAAGGACAAGGGGAAGGGGGAGGAAACGGGGAAGAAGAAGGGAAAGGAGAAGGGGAACGGAAAGGGAAGGTGGAAGGAAGATAGCTTAAGAAATGTCAGACGCACGCACGCACGGACGGACACAAAGGTGATTTTATACTCTGTCCAATGCAATGCATTGCATTGGACAGACAAAACAAGACCAAACACAAATGACAATAACTACCTTTCCTGAAAGAAGGAAACTAGCTTTTTCTTTGTTTATCCGTACGTACACAAGATTACTCAAACGCATTTGGACATAATTTTTTAATGGTAGGCCTGTGACAATCAGTAAACTTTTGCTGGCGATCTAGATCAAAATTTGGATTTAGGATAGGCCTACCCAGTGGCGTAGCCAGAAATTTTAATTGGGGGGGCTCATCTCCCTTCCTCTCCTCTCCCTTCCCCAATTTGTTTTTTCCTCCCTTTTCCCTTCTTCTTTGACCTCTTCCTTCCCTTCCTCTCCTTTTCTTTTTTCCTCCCCTTCCTCCCTTAGAAGTAGAACCCCTAAAATCCAGCTAGAGGGTCTGGGGGAGTGCCGTGACCCCCCACCAGCAAGTCTGGTGCGGATCCTCAGCCGAAATCGAATTTGGTCATTTTAGCTTTAAGAAATAAGATCTGGTGACAACGATTTTAATTGTTTTAAACTGACCAAATTCGCAGATTTCGTGCAGTTAAAACGTATGCGTATGTTTATCTGAAGGATTGGGGGACTGGGCCCCTCGGCCCCTTCTTCGCTACGCCACTGGGCTTAACTGGATGATGTCTGATAACGATCCTTATTCATGTGGCCATCTTCATACAGGACGCGTTATAGAGTGAATACACGAGACGACCGATCGCGGCGACGCGACCGGCGATCGCCACATCGATCGCCCGTTGCGGTATCTATAGCGTCGGTAGTCGGACACTTTGAGTGGTTTGTATTGTTTCTTGGAGACGGACACCTTGGGTGGTAGGAGTGTTGGAAATAAATAACTCACTACGCATGCATAGCGACGGAATTTTTTCACGGTTGTAAAGCAGTTTCGAAAATATTCAAATCGGTCAAGATTTGATCACGTCATTTGGAGCCTCGCATAACAAGTACCACTTTGCACAGTACTTTCTCATATGCGTATAGTCATTAACAGTTGCGACGACATACGACAACGCATTGAGTGCCATTGACATGACACGACATGGTGTGCCATGATTTTTTGTGCAAAACGGCTTAGCAACGGTAAAACGATATATCAAAGTTTTTTAGTCCAATAAAAAAAGAAATCGGTTAGCGCCGATGGAGTCCTGCTCGTCGGGCAGTAGCCTAGTGTCTACTGATAAAAAACCAAACACGACACAGAATCAGCGAGTGGAAGCGCTGTAGGCCTTATCATCTTCTTCCTCAAAGCAAAATAGTCAATGCGCATCAACTTACTGCTGCTTGCCAATCACGGCTAAGCTACGCCCACCTACGACGAAATTTAAGCGCCGGACCGAAAGTAACTCGATGCAAATTGGCAGATCAGCAGAGCGTACATACAGGCAGGAGCAACACGCGGTTTGACATTACGTCACACGTTGCCTGGCAGTAGAGTCTTTAAACCGCAGCTGCAGCAACCAGAGTTCGTTAGTCGACCCACCGCGACAGTTATGTAAGTTTGTAAACACATGCGTTTTTTATTCTATCGCTATTTTGGTCAGCGTTTGTTTTCCGCTATGACATATCACGTCGAATTTGCACATATTTTGCGGGTTATAGGCCGATGGTTTGCCTGTTACACGGCTTAGTTTTTTTATTCACAGCGTAAAGGCTCGGGCTTTGAAACTATAATACCGGGCACATGTGTAGGCCTAATGCTGCTCTAATTACGCACAGGACGTCAGTAATATTCTTCTCACTTGATATTGCCGACGCTCTGAAGTCGTATCGTTTGCGCCATCATCATCGCAAGCTCGCGACTATAGGCCCACATCCGGTCTACCCGCCACGTTCAGGAAAAAACATAATAAAAATATAAAATACCTCCAACTTATGCTGGAAGACGCCACAAAGCTTGGGAAAATGGAAGAATATTTTGGTCTAATGCCGACATTATTATGCGGCCGTCCGTCTACATCTGCGTAAACCTAACCCTAACCTAGTATAGTTCTGGAAATTGGCAAGCCGGTTAGCGTAATCGATTTCGGCACTAACGCCGTTTTGGCTTAGCAGCACATTTTATTTGTTCCGTAAAGCACAAACAACAACCAGTGAAAATTTTCAGAGTTGATTTCAACATTAGCAAGACGTGCCAGGCTCAACAGAGGCTTAGAAATAGTTCTAGCACGTGACACAATTTACAATAGAAACTAAAAATATGCCTGCTAACAGCGGCAAAAACATTAAGGGTCAATTATGTGAAGCACACTCAGTAGTTGAGTTTATACAACTGGCACGTTTGAGTAGACTTCACTTCTTGACGCCGTTTCGCTAAGTGATTAAAACCGCGTTGGTGCCGCAATCGGTTAGCATGTGCGAATACGCCGTCGGTTACTCATGGCCCGGAGCCGCTCGGGGAACATTTACGCCGGATTTTTGTTGTTAACTTAAGAAACCGTACGGAAGAAACGGACCATCAGACAGACAGACAAACAAACAGACGGACAAAACCAGTGTTGCGGCCTGTTAAGAAGGCTGCAAAACAATATATCGGATGCTTTTCGTTACGCTAATGAAAATATCATTTTTCATTGGTCCGACTTCAAGACTGACCAGCGGGGGCTAAGGGTAAAAAGCGGATGCACGGATGTGCGAATGTCACGATGTAATTAAGTGGTAGTATTTAAAACATTTATACTGTCGTTTAATCATTCCTATCTATTACGCAACTTGTTGCATCAGTAATAAGAAAGCTTACGTTAACTTTTTTTTTTATTTATAAAAGTAGACTATCTGTAGATGTAGCGATGTAGCAGACAGTTTGCGGGGAAACAAACGTATCGTTATCTTAGTATACGTGTGCAGAAATCGTCCTAACATCTTTTTCGTGATGAAAGTTATAATTCCAAAAGCAGACGCTAATTATTGTTATTTAGACACTCGTCCATGTGCTTGATGTACACTGTATGAGTATTGAGTGGGTTTATGATTGTCAATCTAGTTAGTTTAATCGTTGCACAATGCGTGAACGAGCGATTCCATTGCATCGATAAGCCTACTTAACGTCAACGTCGCTCATTAATATAGGGCGGGTCGGCGTTGATAGCAGAAGTGCATTTATAGTCGCAGATGGAATAGGCTTATTATAATGACAGCTCGCGACGAGTGTCCATGAGTGTCCAGACCACAGGTCTTTGCCTCACGAGCGATGACGCACCATCTTATTTATCACTGCTCATTAGCTGAGTCTGTTACTCTGTTAGTTAACTGACCGCAGCATCCCTCCAGCTTCCCACGCCATCAGTCACTCACCCGTGCACGCTCCGCGGCGGGTGATATTCCCAGTAGACAACAGTACTGACTCACTCGCTGACCAATCAGCATTCGAGCACCTGCCCGGTGGCTGTTGGCATGCAGCCAAATTCACCACAACAACATTCATCATTCACGCGTGACGCCGGGCGTTTCTTGTGGTCGGTCGGTTAGTCGCTATTTACATGTAGGTCAGCTGAGGTCACGTCGAGTCACGTGCCACCTCCGAAGTGGGTCGGCGACGTGTTGAACGCATTTTCATCACTGCCCCGTCTTGCGACAGTCCGAGCGATTTTGTTGTCATCATCAGTTCATCGTCATCATTAGTGGCCTTGATAAAAAGCATAGTTATATACAGTAGTCAGTGAAATGTCAAATAAATAAGTACATTAAGTCCAGATACGAACGAGAACATGGGAATGGAAAAGTCTCGAGACGCTGCAAGCCTGAAGACGCGGCTGTGATGTCCGATGGTAGCTCGTTCCACAAGTCGGCAATCACCGAAAAACGGAATATTCGTTGATTGAAAGATCGGTCCAGTAAATGGTGTTCTGTGTCCATATTTTTGTGGTCTGCGTTTGTCACATTTTTTCGACATGCAATGCACAGTGTTGTAGACCTAAGCCTATGCCTATACGACGTACATTGTCGGAGTATTGTAGCGTAAAAAATCCGCACCGCAAAGTACCGCGAGTGCCTTGCAGCGTTGCGCAACGATCCGCAAGAGAACAGAAATGAGTTCTATATTTTTCGCATCGCCGGTTGTTAGAAAGGACTCGACGAAACACTGCACCGTATCCGCAAAGTCCACTGAAAACGACCGCATCCGTCCCAAAATAATTGCGGAAAAGTCTCTCTTCTACTCCGACCAAGTGTCCCAGTTACCGTCCACCTAAGGGTAGAGATTTGTAACTTTAATTCTAATTTTAACCCTAGGGAAACCGCCCTTGTGGTTTGCTGGTCCGGTGCGGTGTTTCATCGGACTTCGTCTCACAGATCGGCCAGTGTGCAGCTGGAAATGAAATATCCTCCCATGTCTTGCGTGACTTGCTAAGATCGCCCGACGTATGCTGAAACTGCGATACCAAGCCATGCAAGGTGATGCGGCAATCAGAGATGAACGTTGACCTATTAGTCTACGTTTTTAATGCGACAGACAGACTTTCGCATTCGCAGAATTGAGACACGGCGTTGAGCAGCCTGCAGTGGCGGTTTTAGGCCCGGGCCGGGAAGGGAGCACAGGCCCCCAGTTTTGCTCCAGCTTTTCCTCCCCCAGTTTCGTGGCCACTCATGATTTTTTTGCAAAGATAACCGAAATATTTGATTTCTTTGCGTTTGCAAATTTTAGAAAAATTGACAAATTTGCGGTTTCCATTGAACGTCCAAAAACTAAAAGTGCTTCAGCTTCAGCTAGGGGACTTCGCTCCTAACCCCCTGACCAGGGTCTCTGCCCCTGGACTCCGCTGAGGGCTCTGCCCCAGACCTTTGTGGCAGGCTCGCGCTGCCGCGTTCGCCATGGGGTCGTGCCCCCATATTGTGGGCTAAATCCGCCACTGTGAACAGGGCGGCCAAGTAATTGATTGTGTTTTAACGCAAAGCCGAAATTCAGCCATTCGCCGCGAAGCCGGCATAAACAGATAGGCTGCAAGTCGTTATTGCGGTCACTGTGTAGACCTGTCTGTCTGTTGTCACTTCCTCGACTTTTCTTTATACTCCACTTTTATTGCAAGTAACTGGACTTTCGACTAGTGATAGCGAATCAATGGGTCTATAAAAATAGCGTGTTTTTGTAATCGCAATTAGACCCACAGCAGCAGCAGCGAATGCAGCAGTTGTTAGTTCATTCTGTTTCTTCTGTAGGCTATTCTTCGCTAGATTGGTCTGCGGTAAGTCCAGTGAATTTTAAAATTAATTTACAGTTATAACTGCAGTTTATCAAGTCTGATGCAGACATCAGGAACCGTTTATAGTTTATTTGCATTTTGCACCCCATTGATGTCAGGTATGTGGGCCACCCTGTACTGGCTGGTTCGCTACGTCACGGCTCGAGCTGCAATACACATGTACGCCTATGTAGCACGTGCGAGGTCAGTCATTCTCACGCAGTTAGACAAATTATGTGTGTTCGTGGTTTTTGTGAATGATATGTATGTTGTATTACATTTTTACGAGAAAATGTTGAGTTTTCAAGCGATCTCACGATTTTATCCATAACACTCATCACCAGCCGCGTTAGGGCCTACTTTACGGGTTTGCTGTAAACTGTCGTCAGCAGAATAAGCTTACTTTGCAGCAAGCAGTCGCGATTTGCTTCATACGCCTATTCGTCAGTTGCGTAAAACGTGCTTGGCTGCAGTCGGAAAATTTAAAACGTCGATTAAGAGTTTTCTGACACTTTTTTGCAGTATCAGTGTTGGAAAAGAAATTTAAAGATAGCTGGAGTTTCATGCGACCATTTTTGCAAGCGGATCATAGAGGATAGCCAAAACTTTATTGAAAGTACAGCCAGAAGTGAGCTAGCGTCACGCGCGTGCGCTTATCACGGTTGTTAGCATTTTTCCTGCACGCTAATTTACACCTGCGGTCGGCGAAGATCTGTTACGCAGTAAAACGATTATTAGAATTTTCTGCAAGGGTGTATCGCTCAGGACAAACTTTATGAAAGCATCGCAAGAAGTGGAGTGTCAGCACTGCTGTCAGCACCACGTGCTCATCACGAGTGCGTGTGGGAGGCTCGTTTTGCAGGAAAAACGCATGATTAACGCTGAACTGAACGCAAGCCGGACCTGCTAGTCAGTAGCCAGCAACCGGTCAGTGAAACTGGCCACCCGTGTAATGACCGATGTTGTCGTGTGTGGCCCGCGCGGCGACCACACACAGAGTCAAGCGCGGGAAAACGGCGTCAGCGGAAGTACCGCGAACTGGTGGTCGTTGGGCGTCTCGTTAATGTAGTTTCTGCGTAGAGCGCGAGCGGCGTCTGTCGTTAGAAGAACCGTCCGTGCGTGGTTTTGTGCCGCCGCCAGTGACTATCCGAGCAAGCGGGCGCTGACGATGTCTTCGAAACGCCGAGCGATGGACGTCATTTTGAGGACGGCCGCCCGCCTCCTGCTAAACGCGCGTCGTGGGCGGTAGCGCTACACCACACCCGATCCCGAGCCGGCGCATCTTTTTACTATGTCATTCGACTAGACGAGACACTCACTCAGTCAGCGATTTGTTCAATAAATCCACATCGACGAAGACGACCGGCGACTCGAATTCAGTCATTAATAGGCTGTAGCTATTGAATGAATGAGCTACAGGCTAGCACGGCCGAGGGGCGATGGGAAAACACCAACCACCCAGCTAGCGGCCCATTGAGCTATTGAGCCGATTGCTGCACTGTGACGTGCGACGTTAACGAAGAACTGTGCTATAGGCCTAACAGAGCGTCCCAACGTCATTTCAACGTAGCGTCTGCCCGCCCGGCCGCGCGCGCCACCTAGCGTCTCTTTGATGTGCCGATCGGCGCTCGTAAACGAGACTGGTGGCTATTTGTAGGGTGATGGCGTTACTCGTTAATAAGCCCAGGCAGCAGCGGAAGTGGCTGTGGCCGCATTCGAGTAGGTTCGTGAATCACGGCGGCCTCGTCAGGTCACGGGCAGGCCACCCGGCAGCGAGCAGATAATATAAACGGCGCGCAAAGCGTGCTGCGATCAGCACAATTCGACGTCGTCGTCGTCGCTGTCACATCTCTGACAGACAGACTGACTGACTGACGTCGTTGTTATAGGCGGTCCGTTGAATTTCGCGTGCCGCCGCCGTGACACTGAATATATCACCTCGGGCTCTCCTGTCTGTTGCAGAGACGCTGTACTTCGGTTATCGTGCATCTCGGTTTGACTAGAGAGTCTTCATCTTTCCTCATCATCTTGGACTTTATCATCATCAGCAGCATCAGCAGCAGCAGCGCGGTCGGTGAATCACAAGATGCTGTCGGTCTGGACTTGGGCGCTCTTGGGCGTCATCACCTCATTGTCTTCCGTCTACGTTTTCATCACACACTTCGCTCGTAAACGGTATTGAGAAATCTTTTATTCAGTAGGCCTATAGAATGGTAGCAAAACAGAAGCGCAAGCATTAAGACGAGCGATGTACTGTACAGTGTGGGCAATAAAAAAAATCCCAAACTACAAATAGTTTAATATTAATTTTAAGACAGAATAGCAATTTTAAACGAAATGTTTTGTAGCTGTTTACGAAAAAATTATTACAGACCGGCCAAGTTTCGTGCAATATTGCGAAAGTTTGTGTAAAAGCTGTCACTTTTTGTTTTAAAGCGTTATTTTTAAGTAAACACTCTACTGTCACTTCAGTAGAAGTAAATATGATATCTGTCTGAATTAAAATAGCAAAACAGCCAAAGACTGACGTACGGTATATGTAGCTTATTTTATTATGTAAATAATCGTTTGCTTTGCAAAAAAACTGTTGATTATAATCATGGTACAAGCTGCCGGAAGAAGCGTCAGAAAATTATATCGTCGGCCTCTGCAAGCGTTCGCTGTAGGTCTATCGTTGACGCAAAAGCGGACAGTTTAGACTCAACTCAACTTTTTAAAAATTTTATTTTAATATGTAATAAACACTCATGACAAACGCGCAAGAACAATAACATAGAAAAACAGTGAAAAAACAAGAAATTTGAGAAAAGCTCACGAGACGCGCGAAAGCCTATAGCAGTTCCTGTTCGCAGGTAATCATAGTCTATCTCCATCCATTTCGTCGTAATTCGCTCTTTTGCAGCCAAAAATCGCTAAAAATCACGCTAAATCAATATTTTTAGGGTTCAAGGTCAAGTAAATGATATTTTGTTTTAAATGACCAATAAGTAGTTTTCTTTCGCTGTTAGAATGTTTCAAATGTTTAACATACGTTTGAAGTATGGTTATTTGAATGTGCAGTTTAAAACAATGGTCTTTTCTATTCAGGATAGTGCCAATTTTGAACCACTAAAATTGAGATGATGAAATGTGCAGTTGCAAATAATTTATGATAATTTTGTTAAAAAGTAGATTGAATTATACTGCATACCAGAAACTAAAAATTTGGGGCAGAGCTCAACGTGAGTCCGCCCGGCGCCGTAAGTCTCATTGGGAAAAAATTTAGTTGTTGAAGTTCCTCTCGTAGCAAAGTCACGTAGCAAAGTCAAATACATTAGCAAACGCCGAACGCGCATTTTCGACTTAGGATAAGCGCCTATTTGATAGCTTTATTGCTAGTGGACCGAATTTCACGATTTTTTTTGGTTCAACTCAGGGAGATCGTATAGCTGATAACGCCGTTTACTGCTTATTTTTATTTTTTAAAAATTTTATTTTAATATGTAATAAACACTCATGACAAACGCGCAAGAACAATAACATAGAAAAACGGTGAAAAAACAAGAAATTTGAGAAAAGCTCACGAGACGCGCGAAAGCCTATAGCAGTTCCTGTTCGCAGGTAATCTTAGTCTATCTCCATCCATTTCGTCGTAATTCGCTCTTTTGCAGCCAAAAATCGCTAAAAATCACGCTAAATCAATATTTTTAGGGTTCAAGGTCATTCAAGGTTATCGATGTTGACATTCATAAGAAGCTCCTCATCAGTGCTTGTTATGACAAGCAGCATGGCTGTGCCTATCTGCAACCATTTACACGCTAGACCAGCCAACAGAGTAAAAATAGCCACTTTTTACAGGGGTACCTCTCGTTGACACCCACGTGCGCAGGCCTGCTTGAATCTAGAGGGTCCGGACTTGGACTGCTAAAATCTACATTCCATGCTGAAAATTTCGTATGCAGGTTGTCTTGGTCTATCTCCAGCCATTTTGGCGCAATTCACTCTTGAAATGCGTGTCGCAGCGCAAAATTGTGCAAAAAATTCACTAAAACCCCTTTTGGGAAGGTTCAAGGTCATTCAAGGTCATCGATGTTGATAATTTTAAAAAAGCCTGTCACCAGTGCTTGTTATGATAAGCAGCATGTCTGTGCCTATCTGCAACCGTGTTCACGCTACACGTGATAATTGCGGTAAAATAAGCACTTTTTAGGGAGGTAGCTGTCTTTGACGCCCGCCTGCGCCGGCCACCTTGAACGTAGGGGGTCGGGACTTGAACTGCTAAAATCTGCGTCGAATGCTGAAAATTTCATATGCAGGTTGTCTTGGTCTATCTCCAGCCATTTAGTCGCAATTCAGTGTTGAAATGTGCGCTGCATCCAAAATTTGCGAAAAATTCAGTAAAAACCTCTTTTTGAGGGGTTCAGGGTCGTTCAAGGTCATCGATGTTCATGAATCCAAAAAGCCTGTCACCAGTGCTTGGTATGATAAGCAGCATGTATGTACCTATCTGCAACCGTTTTCACATTATTCGAGCCAATAACGGCAAAATGACGTCTTTTTAGGGGGTACTCCTCTTCGACGCTTTCGTTCGAGGGGAACCCCTGCACCCAGTGGCACGAAATTTTAACGATAAACTAGAGACCTTGGGGCAGCTTACAGTGAAGATTTCGTGATCCTAGCTTGCACCGTTTTGATACAGCTCACGAGTGTGACAGACAGACGGACAGACAGACAGAAGCCCAGAGTCCCCATACGATGGCAAAGACGCGCGAAGCATTCTGCTTTCGCGCGTAAAAACAAACATTACTAAGAGAAACAAAAGAAACACAGAAAATACATGATAAACAGACTGCAAGTGAACAAACTAATAACAGTTGCTAAATAAAATTATGTTGCTGTCCGTTTGTGCTTGTCGATGTCTTCATTCGTTCCAGAAATATTAGCGCCTAAAGTCAAAAGTTTTGCTAAATTTTTAAAAATTAAAAAAATTGCGGTAAATTTTGGACGTTTTTGCCGTCCTAACTTTTAATGGGGCTGTGTCTCCCAACAGTTGTATACACGTTATTATGCTTACCTAGTGACACGTCACGAGGCAAAGTTTCGTTGGGATTGTTAGCCAGTTTTTGACCCCTTTTAAAAAAACTTGCTGCTTAATTCTGTCCTAACTGGGATGTGTTATAGCAAGCCTTTGTCATTTTCTAGCGCGTGTAAGGATTTTAAAGAGCAGAACCCTCTAGGCGCCAAAATGTGGTCTTCCAAAAAGTCGATTTGGATAGGTATGATTTTACATTGAGATCTCCGTACTTAATGGACCAAAATTCGCCGTATATGTTTTGCCTCGAACGCAGAAGGAATCGCGGTAGATCACGTAATTTTGGATTTGGTTAGAAAATCGAACAAACTTTTCATCACGGTGCAGTCCGCTCCGAAAACTGTCGTTTCCGGGCGGACTAATAATGATAAGTGAGGTTCTTTTTTATTGCCTCACGGTGTATAGCCTTAAATAGCAAGCTATTGATTTACTTAGAATGAAACTGACAATAGTGAAAATGTGAAATGGTGCAAAAATAATTATTTGGACAAATATTCGCCACAAAAGGGCAGACAAGCATAATATAGGGCCTAATACAATAATAACAGTCATATAACACTGAAAATCGCACAGACAAATAAACAGGAAATTAGAAGAAAAATAAATATAGTGACTTAGGTGATTGTGCATGTAGCCTACAACAAACAAGAAATTTGAGCTAATGCTCACCGTCACGAGACGCGCGAAAGCCTATAGTAATTCCAGTTCAGTAGTTTAGCTGAAAATTGAGGTGTTCACGCTAAGTTAATATACAAATATCAAATTCCCCATCTGGATCGCATAACGATAATTCCGTGGCGCCACCTTGTGAATGATATAGAGTTGTGTCGCAGCCCGAAATCGTCAAAAAATCCATGAAACCCCTTATTTTGGCGTTCAAGGTCATTCAACGTCATTGGATTCGGCGTCAGTCGAGAGCCAGTGTTCGACTTCCTATTAGTGATTAATAGTAACTTAGGCCTCATCTCGCACCGTTACTGAGATACAGCGACTTATTGGCCCAAAATCGCAAATTTCGTCTACCCGCTCTCATTTAGCGCCCTTGTTCGGGGTGATCCCCTTCGAATTTATGGAAAAGCTTTACGGTTTCTGAAACTAAAAGTCTTTCCGCTAGCCGATGGTAAAGATTTGGTGATTTTTGTTTGTACCGCTTTTGACTGATCCACCCGTGTAACAGTTAGACGACAGACGGGCGGACACGCTGAAAGCAGTAGCTGCTTTCGCGCGTAAAAAAACTGCATAGGCCGTAGTAAGCCGAATAGGCTGTAATTTTTGCGGGCACTAAATAGCCATTATTAATGTCTACGAATTTTTTTACTTTAATCAGAATTGATCTCGCGATGCACGTCGGAGTTTGCAAACACTTCATCGGCTAATTAACTGCAAATTGTACACGATTTTTAATACATAAATCATGCCGTTGAGTTATCTAAATCAAAGGCGCGAGATTGTGTGAAGTCTACTTCGATTATTCGTTTGAAGTCGACGGCCGTGACTGAGCCATGGGGCTATATAGGTTTAACTCACTGGTTTAACTCGGTCTAGCCAGCATTTATGCTGCCGTGTTTTTAAATAAGCTAAGCCGTGAATTTGATTTTGGTGTGGTGGCGCCGTGGCGGCTTTGTTTTTTGTCGGTAACGTCGCATCAACGAAGTTAAATCAACGCCGCGGACCTTAGTATTTGGATGGGTGACTGTCGTCACGGTCGGCGGGTAAACCATCGCGGTAGGCCCAAATTCCATTACGCCGACTTTCAACGAAACTTGCCGGCGGAAAAAGTCGTGGACACAAATCACGAAAGTCGGCGACATGATTTGTGTCGCGGATTTTCATGATTTCTGTCCGCGCGATTTTCCCCGCGGGGAAGTTTCGGTGAAAGTCGCAAAGTCGGCGTAATGGAATTTGGGCTAATTTAACCAGCCACCCAGGTCAACTCAGCTTGGCTCTCTCTTCGTGGGTAGGCGCGATGAGCACCAGCTAAAGCTGGGACGTAAGCAATCACACCGCTCGATGTACTATATTTCCTTATCCGTGGTTCGTGAGGGCTGAGGAAACGGAGATCAGCACCGCCGTATAAGGGATGGCTCGGGAAAGATTTTACTTTTACGTTTTACGTTACGATTTAATTTTTGGAATGACATATGACTGAGAAAGCCTACATTGCGTCAGCGTCTATCTGTCTTATTTGCGCGGTCGCAGCGGCGTTACGTCTTAGTCATTTCTGCGCCAGATGTCGCTCAGAGGCAGAGCGACACCACACGCTAGACAGATGGTACTCTTCGCGCTGATGTCACCCATTCACAGATTGCAGTTGCCGCATTAGGCCTAACGCCACGCGTCTTCCTGAATGAACGCGTTCTAATTCTAAAACGTGATCCGATCGAATCTTCCCCGTGATCTGTCACTTGTCACACCCACGGAGACTTGCAAAGTCACGTAACAGTTAGTTTGTACCGAAACTATAATAGAAAAAATAATAAAAGAAACAGCCGACTTCGAATTAATTATAGAATATGCTCAGTAATTATTATGTGGGATGCAAAAACGCTGCAGAGACCGAGCCTGTGCAGCCTCTACAAATTGTGAGACGCAGCCCCATTCATTAACTTGCAAAACCAACTGTTTTTTTTGTTATTTGAAATGTAGACCTAGGACTATAATGTTGCATCGTATTTCATGTTCTCGTTTATTTCGTATCTTACATAGTCTTCCGATCTCTCACTATAGTGTTATGTTTATAATCTCGTTCCACTGAAGCGTGACGACTGATAACGTCTCGCGCTTGTGTTTCAAACGTGCGTTGAAGCAGAACATGCCGTCGATCACGGTCATGAAATTAGTACGTTTCAACGCGGTCTATGCCAGTCTAACGAGGAAACCGATACGTTGGCAAAATAACACTTACTTACTTACTTACTTAGAGTCCGCTTATGGCATTGCAGACGAGAAGGTGAGCCGTTGATCGTGAAAGGCAACTTGTTGCTGGGTTCAGCCAAGCCTTTCTCAGAGGACGCTGTCAAGTTCTTGCACGCCGCCCACCGCCAGTACGGAGACGTCTTCACCATTCGACTCGTCAACCAGTACCTGACGATTGTCATGGACCCACACAGCTACGAGGCCGTGTCGCGAGAAAAGAACTTCGACTTCGACCCCATTCAGAAACAGGTCAGCAGGCCACTTGCTGCTTTGCCGATTGCATCGTGACTTGCCGTTTTTACGCGCGACACCGGGAACTGCTATAGCGTGTCTTAGCCATCGCAATTCTGTCGGTCCGTTTGTCTGTCTGTCTGTCCGTCTGTCCGTCACACGGGTGGATCAGTCAAAAACGGTGCAAGCTAGAATCACCAAATCTTCACGTCGGCTGCTAGGAAGACTCTGGTTTCAGGATTCGTAAAACTTTTCTATAAATTCGAAAGGGGTCACCTCGAGCTAGGGCGCTAGATGACAGGGAGGTAGGGAAAATTTGCGATTTTTAGCCAATACAGCTGCGCGCGACCGGTCACGCTTTCTGGCGAGTGTGAATGAAACGCTATAGATAAGTAATGTCAATTGCTGGGATCGGTGAGCTTAGATAATCATCGTCGTCATCACGATAGTGGATTTGATGTTTTCAGGCGCAACTTAAACAAGATTGATTAAATATAACATATTATAAATTCAAACTACATAAAAAAATTGCCGCTGATATGCACGATGACCAGATTCATTCAGTGCAAAGCAAATTCGTGGTATTGCAGCTGTCTTTGAACTTTAAACTCTTCTCTCTTTAGGATGACCATAAGCAATAAACATTTTGTAGGCTGACTGAACTGTTTCAGTTTCAATAACAGTTATATGTATTTCAGCGTTTTTTTCAGTATTTTCCCGGTACTTACACATAGAAATATTTCTGCCTTAATTTCAGTAATATATTTTCATTCGAAAATTAAGTAGCTGTAAGCCTGTAATCATGTTAATTCTATGACAGCTGGGTAAAATCGTGTATTCACTTAAATTACATTTTGTTGGCTCTGTAGCTTAACTAAACGGGTTCGGGATTTCAGTGTGATTTTGCAGCGTGGTGATGGTGAAGACTGGCGCGAAAAACAAACATTCAGATTTTGGTGACAATTTGATTTTAGACATAGATCTATAGGAAGCTTGAATCCGCACCCTGATCCAGGAAAGTTGTTACACGTATTCGAATGACATTTTGGAGCGGTTGGCGACGCGCATTGAATAATTATCAGATCCGTTGTAATGGCCAGGCGGCGGAGCTTTGAGATCTCTGGTCGCTTCTAATCGTTCTGTGATGCGAACTGTCGGCATACAGGTAAACCGGAACGTGTTCGGCTACCAGGTGCACGAGGCCAGGAAGCTGATTGTGGAGACAAGTAAAACCGTGCGCGGTCAGATGCTCATCGGAGCAATCGACAACTTCGCCACGCATCTCGACCGCGCCTACGATGACGTCACCGGTCCGAGCGATGACGTCACCAGTGACGGAGAAGGCTGGATGTCCGATGGACTGCGTCACTTCGCCTCCAAGACGATCTTCAATGCTATCTTCGCGACGGTCTTTGGCCAAGTCGACCAGCATGTCTTCAACTCTGATATGGTCTTCACTAACTTCGAGACTTTTCACAAGTGAGTTAGCTGCTGTTCACGCTGTTGTCGTCTGTCAGAGTTTAAACGTAAAGTAAAACTTACACTACTTCCCGAGCTATCACAGCTAGGCCCGTAGGACGGTGTTGATGTCCGTTTCCTTAATCTTCAATCAAACACCAGTGTACACTGTCAGACCACGAATAGAAGGCTACTCCATAGCGCGGTGGGCCGTTTACGCCATGGCTTTCGCTCGTACTTATAGCAGGGGCGCCTGTGATACCCACATAGAGATGGCTAGATTGGGTTGACCTGGGGTAAGAGTTTAGATGAGCATAACAGTGTAGTACCGTTAAAGGTTTAAAAGGTGGTGTATAGCTCTTTATGGGTTTATCGCAGAGCTACGGAGCGCCACCTGCCATATGTGATCGCACAGTTTTACCTGCCACTCGACAAAGATGAACGCGCCCCAGTCAGACAGGCCGCAGTGCGTGTGTCAGCAGTGCGTACAGTAGCCTATAGCTTGATGATGCTGTCGTTGTGTCAGGTACTTCAACTACTTGTGGCTTGGCTTTCCGCTGAAGTTGTTTCCGAAGGCCGTGGCGGCGCTGACGGAGCTGCTGCATTGTCCGGACGCCGGCGAGCTAATGGCTCGACCCGATCTGTCACACTACCTGCGCCGTGCCATCGAGTTCATGCAGTCGAACGATCAGAACGAGCTCGAGATCAAATGCCACAACCTCGTCTACCTGCACGTCAACTACAACACGTTTCGACTCGCCTTCTGGGCGCTGAGCAACTTGCTCGAGACCCCGGAGGCCGTGACAGCGATGAGGGCAGAGTTGGATGAGTTGCTGGAGACGAGATACAACCCGGAGACAAACACAGCTTCACTCGACTCCGTTGACATCGACAGCTTGAAAGTACTCGGTATGATCCATGCCGCTGCTCAATTCAACTTTCATGAAACTTATAGGGTACATACTTCGAGTTGGTTAGACCTTTCAAGTTTTAATGTTACGGTTACGTTACTGTCATATCACAACAGGAAAACCGCAATAGGCCTAATAGTGATGATTATAACGATATGCAACTTTCAACGTGATTTTTAATATTTGCGTATTAAAACAGTTTTAGTTTCTTTTTGTAGTTTTTGCTGTCTTATGGCCTTTATCATATTGTATCATTAGTAAGAAAAATCACCGCCGAAGCGAAGTGACAAAAATTAGGCCTATTTTTCGCATCGGGCGACTTTTTGTCAGCTGAATTACCCGAATGAACGAATGTTGAGTTGGGTCAAAAGAAATTTTTGGGCTATCAGGATTCTTTGGTTGATTCTGGATGGTTCCACGTGGTGGATCCACGGCCTTTTATTATTAAATTAAATTATCTGTATTTTTCAAATGGCAACGCCGTTCTCGGCCGATCTTTTGAGATTTCTGATCGCCTGTCGTTGTAATAACTAGCAGTAACACGTAGAGCATAGCGTTCTTTTTAACACGCTACAGCCATGTAAGCGTTTTGGCACGGTTGTCGTCTGTTTGTCCGTGGTCTGTCTATCTGTCACGGATGTATTGCGGCTGAACCGTGAGTCGTAGGAGGTCGGCGACGGTACCATCGGATAGGGCACTGGCGACTTCCTATAGGTTGTCAGTAGTAAACATCTCTACATTTGCAGTAGTGTGAATACAATTTTCAGTGGAAAGTTTCAAGCTATTGGCCGTATCTCGAAAACGGTGAGAGATAGGGCCAAGGTTACTGTTAATCACGGAAAGGAAATCGCATACGCCTTTTCAGACGAGATAAAAATTATTGACCCAGACCTTCGATGACCTTGAAGGTCAGTACTGCAACAGAAACTGTATTGGCTGTAGCGCGTCTTCCCTAGCGACAGCTGGGCTTTCTTGTTCTATCTTGGTTGAGTTAGGAGTTTGAAAAACTGGCACATCTCGGTGAAGGACAGCGTTGTGCTTGTTTGCAGACAGTATAGTGCAGGAGACAACACGACTGTCGAGTGGCGTGTTCATGGTTCGATACGTCACCAAGGACACCAACTTCGAGAGTGAACGTGGACAGAGGTTCCTCATCCGGGAAGGAGACCGACTCGCCATCTATCCACCGGCGCTTCACAAAGATCCAGAAATCTTCGAAGACCCATTGGTGAGTGCTGAAAGACGATAATCGTGATCTGTATGCTAGTGTTTTCACCCATCTATTCACTGTCCCGTATTAGAGAAAACTCAGTCTTGTTTTGAACTGCTGTTCGTGAGAACCCACCTAACAGCTATAAGCTACGAAGCGTCACCTGCCATATGGGATCACTTGACACAGGCGAACTCGCCCGCTTTAGCTCCAACAGGCAAGCCGCAAGCCGGTACTCGGGGAGTTAACTACCCCCTAGGGATGGAAGGCTGAGTGGACCTGGGTGGTTGGTTATATACGGAGAGGTTTACCTGTCTGTAGAGTGCAGACACTCACCCATGCAAGTATTAACCGCGCCCAACGCCGACCAACGCATTACACCAAGCCACCGTCGTAATTCGTTTGACTTTCTAAAAAATCTATCTTCATAAAGCCGTGACGCCTTGTGGAACGCCGCACATTGCGTGGGCGTATGTCTACACTTACAAAAGATGTTTGCACCTCAAATAACATATGTTGCTGCCAGATGACTTCTACGATGATATTGCCTCGTAGATAGTCGTGGATTGGTTTTGGCGGCAAACATCACGTGCTTGCTGTTCAATTACTGCAGGTATTCAAGTATGACCGTTTCATCGACGCCAAGTTCTACAAGTTCGGCCGCCAGGTGAAGCACCCAGTGATGGGCTTCGGTACTTTGTGTCCGGGCAAACGTTACGCGCTGCTGCAGCTCAAGTGGTACCTGCTGACGTTCGTGACGCGGTTCGACATGCGTCTGCAGCCGGGTGAACACGCCCAGTACGACGCCAACTACCACGGGCATGAGATCCTCCCGCCCATCCGCGACGTCAAAGTCGACTTCAGGCAGAAGCCGAGCTTCCCCATCCTCAAGTTCACGTCGCGCGTCCACTTCTACGATAGCGACTGACACCCCCGTCCATCTCAACACCATCACCCAGTACTCACTTCGGACCCTGCCCTAACATCACCCCAGTCTGCCTGGATTTTGATTTTAACTATGACCACCTCTTTCGGTTGCACTAGCCGGACTGGCCCCGAAGCAGAAGCAGAAGCAGACCGTCGTAAAAGCCGAACAGTGTTCTTTCTCTGTGTCTGTGTGTGACTTTGACAGTTATTCGTAGTGACCGAGCGTTTGCGCTCGCATGCATTGCTCGCGCTGATATCCTAACTTATTGCTGTACAAAACACCGCATCCGCATGGCAATGGCTGGCGCGCAAGCGTAGGGCAGCAGTCCGGTCGAATTATCGTACGACGAACAGTAACGGGAGACTTAATTTACCTCCGAGTAAGTAGGCTGCGTCCACATTTAGGGTCGGCAAGACTAAGACGGTGTGTCTGTCGCAGCGAGATCACACACAAGAACAGTGCATGATGTCATGGCAGAACTTTGCTAGCAGTATAGCGGAGCTAGTCGCGCAACCACTTTCTGAGGGAGGGAACAGTTCTTTGCCTCCTCTTCTTCCAATCCTTTCTTATATATACCTTTTCTTCGTAAGGCTCTCATTTTCTTCACTTCACTTTTCTTCTTTTTCTTCCTCTTCCCTTTTTTCCTTCCGTCAAACACATTGCTTTCGCTCCTCGATTGCAGCGTTGAAAAAGGGGGATGAGTTTCCATGCAGTGAACTTAGCTGTCTATCTGAAATCTGTCTGTCTGAAATCTTCTTTATTGCAGCTAGGTCTGGGCAGCGCTGTAAGCTCCCGCAGCGGGTCCGGTCAACAGTCACTTCGACTGCAAAAAAATTAGGGGCATCTCCCTTTTCATCCAGTGGTTGCACTACTGAGTACTGAACTAGCAAACAGACCGTACGAAATACGTGACATCATTACTATAAAGGCAACCGTTTGATCGTGCGACTGAATTAACGGACTGAATGACTAAGTTTGTTACGGTGGCAGCGGACTTCGTCGCACTATATAGTGTATTTTCTAGAACAGTATTTACGGTGCGCGTCCGTTATATAGCGGCCATTGTTGCATGTATATTATCCATACTGTAGTGGTTTTCAACGTAGCTTTTCTTGTCTACTACGCGTTAGTTGTGCCTACGTATTTCTCTGCACGCATATAGGCCTATAAAACGAGTAATAAGAAGAAAGCATTTTAGTTAGATGTACGGAGTGGTCTATAACAAGTAAGCTCCTAACTTTCTTGCCATAACTTCGTCGAATATTAACCAAAATTCTTTCACTAGCCAAACCAGTGGTGAACTTAAAAAAAACAATAATTGTTAAACATTCCATAACATGCTAAACGTGTCGTGAAATAGTCAGCTTTAAAATACTGAAAGTTGCCTAAAGCTGACTATTCCACAAGGTAGTGCAGTGATGCGTTTCGGGTGTGATGACCAGTGACCACTTAATCGCAAATTTACTGCAAAAGATGTCGATTAAAAACTGAAAATAGAAAAAAGGCTCAATATTTGATGAAGTTGCGAAACAGAAAGTTAGGGGTTTGGCCTACGTAGTATTAGTGCCACTCTGTGTTTAACAGTTTGTTCTGTAAGTTTAGTGCTGTGTAATTAGTCAGAATCGTGCAGCAGCTGGTTTTTATTTTTGTTGATTTTAAATGTTATTTAGGATAATTTGTCGAAACATGGAATTCGATATCTTTTGTTGCATTTATATTTGTGTTTTGCGTAGGCTAAGCTGATTGAATCCTTTTTTTTAAAATTTAGTCATTTTTATTTTAAATGTTGATGTTTTAAAATGCTTTAACTACCGGTATATTTTTATGATAATTTAGTATTAACTTTGTTAGCTTAAGCTTACATATTGTACTGCCAAATGATAATTCTTTACACACCGCATAACGCGTTAAAATATTATGAATTGTAAAAGTTTTTTAATAGAAACAAAAAGCAAACCAAAATTGCCGTTCGAGTTATACAGTATGTACATGTGTCGTTATTATGGTTCCGTTATGTTGCCAAGTTATTTAAAAGTTCTATTTGATCATAATGACTGTTTTTTTTATTTTGTTTAGATCTGTACAGTTTCAGCTGTAAATATAAATTCGTTTCCAGTGAAAAAACACAGTATTACAGCTAACGTTACCCGGTACGATGTACAGATTGCACCATGGCCTATATATACAGTACGACTTGTGTATAATTAAAATGCGATACACTGGCAACATTTTTAGCGTAGCAGTTTTGTTGATTTTATTGGTTACTTACAGGTTGAATCTCATTGGCTTTAACTTGGTTACGATACAGTTGCAACTGTCTGATTTCTCACAAATTTCACGGTCGCATTTTCTTATTCGGCCATGCCTTTATTTTGTTAATACGCGAGCTTACGACCCGAACAGCTTCATAGTTAAGTCCGTGCCTTTAAGAACTGCTTCAATGCAAACAGACGTATGTGCATTATCGTACGTTTTGTCTCGTAAACAGTATATTGATATGCAGTGCTTGAATGCTGACATAATATACTTATTTATATCAAGCAATTACTGTAGTTGGTGCGTTATCACGCTATTGGGTAGTCTGAATATAGCTGCCATACAGTTGACTTCAATGCAGATGTTGTCGAAGTATTCTTAAGCAAAGTTATGAACTTACGGTTTTATTACATGTAAACAAACTTGTTCAGTCACTACATGTGTGTCTAATGTGTGTGTCTAATAATAGTTCAGCATGTCAATATAAACCATGCAAAATACGTCACAGTTAAACACATGGCGTTTGACACCATACGGTCCACAGCTGCATATACACTGACTATTAAACAAATGCAGTTAGTGGAGCTTTCAGCGCCTCAGATTCAGTGAGTTCTCGCTGACATTGTGCGCTTTATAAATCAAATTTACTTACTTACTTACTTTAACGTTTTTTTGTCTTTCAGGTTGGAGTTATTGTTACTACACTGTGAGGCATAAAAACACCAAAATTTATCGATCGCAACTTGAAGGTGGATTATCAGATTTTAATATTTTTTCTGTATGAATATTCCAGACGCAACTAGCCAGCAAATGACCACTTTTGTTCCCAACTCACCAAACGTCTGTTTATGCACTACCTGGGGAAACAGGACAAGCAAAATATTACATTCTTATTCAATGCAGTATCATTATTTGATTCAAATAACACACATTCAGCACATTTTGTCCAAATTTCCAGCAATTTGGATGACAGTTTATCCAATTGTCCAGTTGTGCAACTGCTGACAGTAAATATTCAAAGCCGTTCGTGTGAACACAGGCAGGGAGATGCATTCTCCATTTTGTCGATAGCAGTGTTGATAATGTTCTGCTTCAGACTTCAACCAGTCGCTTCTCGAGTTTATTCCTAAATAGCGTCGCATAAAGTCGCTGCTGCATAACACTGCAAACCTTGTCGAATGGACCATGATCAGGGCTGTTACAGGCTACATACCTGGAGTGATAAAATTTACTGATGTTTTTTCTTTATTCTAACTCATGTTGGATTTGTTCTGTTTCCCCAGGTAATGCAGAAACAGACGTTAGGTGAGCTAAAAACAGAATTTTGTAGGGGCCATGGTGTTTACAAGTCCCTGAAGTATAGTGACTGTGGGCCTTCAAATGGCTGAGAAAACTTGAGAGGAGCCAATTATACATAATTGGGATATTTTGGCGCTAAGCCAAAAACTAAGTAAAAATCGGAAAATCCACATCACTGACAAATATACCACTGCAGCTAGAATGGCAACAAAATATGGCTTGTGTGACTGAAATTACCGAAGTTTACTTCCGCGGACGCAGCTAAACTGTAGCAACGTTGTAAACTGGGCCTGCTATGCTTACGTGCATGTTGCCACTGACATCTGTCAGCATCTTCTACACAAAAATAACTCGGACAACTTACAGAGTACATCTATTGAGACCTGCTTCAAGTTTGCAAGCCAAAAATAACACACCATCAACTGAACTATTATTACTTTTAGAATAACAACAAAACAGCGGCAACATCTGTCTCCAGTCCATCTGAACACTGTTTAGTCTTCAACTGTCTACTAAAATACTGTTAAACTGTGACACACAGAGCAAGCAGCAGTCCAGCTGCCACAGTCTCAGTTCGCTAACTTACTCAACTACCGGCAGGCGCATCTAAACTATAAACTGCTTGCAAATGCATTTTTTCAGCCACAATGTCGCCAAACCGATGTCAACTGTGGCTCTGACCCAGTCCCAGCAGCACTCCCGACATTCCATAGATGGATTTAGAAAAAAGTTCCCGGAAAGCAATGAAAATGTAACAATAAAAGGGAAAGGCAGGCAAAAAGAAGGGGTAGGGATGGCTCAAGCAGGGAGATGTCCCCGAAACTACACCATGTCTCAAAAACTGTGCCACTTTTACTTTTTGAATAACTCTGTGAAACACTGGCCAATTTTGATAATTTTTGGCACGCAGAATTAAGAAACAACTTGACGCAAGCGACTATAGTTTCGACCACCTTACCTTAATACTGTCGCTACACTACCTTGTGAAATTCAGAAGTCGTAGTTTGGCCGTTTACAACAATGAATTCGTACTGGGTAGCGCATGCATCGGCACAGAAATGATTAACTGAATAGCAACAAACACTAGTGAGTGAGTGAGTGAGTAGGGTTTTACGTCCCGCCCGACACAGTATAAGTCATTTCGGAGATGGCCTTTCCAGGCAATGCACGAGTAACAGATATTATTTCTCCAAAAAATCACATGCATCACACCACATCATGTTTATTACAGCATCTGCTCAAAATGTCTTACTCCAGCACAAACGCCAGTGGTGGACGTCAATGCCACTCGCCAACAGCGCATTCAGTAACCACTGACCCAGAGTGGCTCACTCGCTGTTGATGCATTATTTCACTTCATCGATGTACGATCTTAAAACCAATACGATTTACACATTTTCAATGATTTTGTGGTTTTAGTGATTTTCTGAGCTGATGCATGCACTATGCAGTATGAATTCATTGCTGTAAACAGACAAATTGCGACTTATGCATTTTACCAGGTAGTGTACCGACAGTATTAAAGTGAGGTGGCCAAAATTAAAGTCATTTATGTTAAGTTGTTACAAGATTCTGCGTGCCAAAAATTATTAAAATCGGCAAATGTTTCACAAAGTTATTCAAAAAATATAAGTGGCAGTTTTTTTTTTGAGACACGGTGTATATACAGTATAATTATATCAACAGATGAAACCAAAGAAAACAAGTGCAGCATCAACCATTATTGATCATCAAGCAGACTAAATCTATAAAACCAGCTGTGGCATAATATACACTAGACAACTTGCAAAGGGGCAAATACCATCATATTCCATTACACTGATTTCTCTCTAACTTCCCCATGACGCAAGAAACACGGAAGCTAGCGATCTGTCACAGGGAAGTAATCAACTTGTTCTGGAGATTTTGTGGACATCCGTCATATCACCAGAAAGTTGCGGGAATTCAAACGGATGTAACAGAGAAATCGACACAAACGGAATCAAAGCTGAACCAAACAAGACTGCTCTCTGCTGTAAACAAAGACGAGACAGGATGCAATTAGGCACACCAAGCTAACAACAATGTTGTAGTACGGGGTCAGTAGGGCCAGACTGATGGCACATGTAAATACTAAGAACAGCGTGGACCTAAGCGACATATTTCCTGGGTGACAGGAGCCTGTGTAAAGGGACTCGTTACAAGACACAGCAACCTTGTGAACATTTACACTAATGCACTGATTTTCTGCACAAATGCCAAGCAGCTTTTGCACGCAGCCATCATAACAGGCAGCATTACATGTCCTGGTCAATCACAAAAGCTCTTAATTTGAAAACAAAAAGACAAGAAAAACTGAAATTGGCACGAATGTTCCCCAGGCAGCAATAGCCAGTATGACAATTTTCAGTTTTAAAAATTAAGCCAGGGTTAGGATTACACGGCTCTACGTGGACAAAAACAACATGTCTGCACTAAGCTGATGCATTTTTCAAGTCTAGCAACAGAGTTCCCACTCTTTTACTAACAAAAATATCCAGCACTTTTCCAAGACTTTAAAGGACCCCATGAGAAATTCTCCAGGACCTTTTCGTAGCCACGAATGTTTAAATATAACAAAAAAACATCATTTACTTACAATATTCAGAGCATAGTCCTTTGCAGAAACTTCACCAAAGCAGGAAAATGTTGACATGAGCTGCTTTCAACACAAACTGGATGATATACTATTGCTGCTTGTTTTCCATTTGAGCCTACGAAAAAATGTGTGATTTTCAAAGGTATTTTTCCACGACTTTCCAGGTCCCGGAATTTTCAAGACAAAAAATCCAGGACTTTCCAGGTGTGGGAACCCTGTAACGATGTCTAAGCCTAACTCTGAATAATGCCAACGAACACGCTAACAACCAAATGAAGCATGCAACCAAACACATAGCCAACAAATAATTGCTAAAAGGTTGCATAATTACGACAACAACAGGTTTCTCCACTAAATTCATCCACTGTGTTAAGATTCTGAAAGCAGAGAAGTAATAATTAGAGCTGCCAAATTAATGCATTAATGCTTTAACAAATTAACGCACTTGAAAAAATTTCTGAAGGTTAAAAAAATTAATGCACATGCGTAAATTTATTTAATTTACTAAATTCTGTGAAGCAAAAGCTACAATATTCCATTAAATTGCGATTATTTGACAATTGAATGAATTCAAGTAACTAAACTGAAGTTGCCATTCCATCACTAGTGTAAATTAATATTATATAGATGACAGGCTAATAGATTTCTATGCTAGCGGTGACGTCAGTTATTGTTGAAAAATGTGTTTCTACTTGCTTTCTAACTTTCTATATTCTATAGGTGAGCCCCCCAAATGTCGAGGGGCCCACGGCAAGTTCCCCTTACTCTCCCTTTCGACGAGCCTGGTTGTGTCAATAACGTGCTAATTAATGCGTTAAAAAATTAATGCTTTGACAGCTCTACTAATAATAAATATAATACACAAATAATACATATTTTCTATTGCAAATACTAGCAGAACCAAACAATGCTACCAGGAAATGCACTTGTAACGACAGAACCAAAAACTATAGTGCAATAATACATTATTTCGCATACACTTTAAACAGTTTTCAAGCAAACTACAAAGAAAACACTGTAGGCATTCGTAAGCACACATGGCTACAAACACTTTGGAACAACTGAAAATATAAGCTTAATACAAACTAAACCTAAGCCAATTATCCACACAAGCCTCGGTATGTTCAATAATAGTCCTACCCATAAGCATGCAGTCGAAAAATATCTATACATCAGAAGAGTAAATGACACAAATACAAGGCAATATACTAGCAATCCTGCACACAATAATACTAAAGCTGCTTACATAATAATTGTTCCTACTACAATGATAACGTGACTCAGTCACTGCAGAATCCCCAGCATGGTAGATCAAGAAGTTCTTGTGTAACATTTATGCATAAAAAGCTGCATTGCATAAACTACAAATTATTTCAACCCGGGAGAGCAGCTTCATTCAGAAATCACAAATAAACAACTTCTTACCACGGACAGAGGTAAAGTTTTGTATTAAATTCTGCCAGCTCTATGGACAGTGCTGAACTGAAACAAATGGAAGTAGAACACATTAAGAAAAAAAAACAACAGCTCGTGGAAATGAAAACGGGTGTTTTGTAACATTACTGTTTGATATAAGTGAGTGTGGACACGTAACACTAGCGGGGAGAAGGGCATGGTGACAACATTGCAAAGAAATCACGGACACAACATCACCTGGAGACAAAATACTTTAGCGCAGTCCTACACAACCTTCCTAAGGCATGGACCACACACTATACAAATAGTGACTGATGTCGAGGACATCATTGAAATCTTTCTGTCAGAGATTCGTAAAATATTGCCTCGAGATTCAAGACAGATGGCAACATTTTACCAACTGAGGGCAAGAAAATTTTAATGACGATCGATGACACCAGTCACTATTTGTTTAATTATATCCCAAAACCAAAACAAAAAATTTAAACAAAAATCATTCGACGACTTCAACGTTTCTGCCTCACTATTGCCCATGTGGGCAACAGTTCACTTCAGTGTTGACCGTGCAAGACACAGTGCGTATTTGTTAACGTCACGTGACGCAGGTATTTTGCGTTGAAGTGCAACAAAGTGTAGTGTTGAAGTCTCCACTGACCAGACTAATAATACAATATATGACTGCAGTTTTTTTAGTCCTTAATGATGAAAATTATCATTAATGATGAAAAGCAGGAGACATAAACTGTATTTTGTATCATACTGAGCTCAGTCGCTTAATCATGTTGAAATATGAGGTACAAGATATTCAAAAAGTCCAAAAAGCAATCAAGAGTGCAAATTAGTTATGGGCTAAGCATATAATTTTATATATCATATTTTAATGTTCTTCTCTTGAAAATCGCAGGCAGGGTAACAACCAACCATGGGCTTGATGTGGCTCGTAGGCCGAAGGCGGTGCAGCACTGCATTAGAATGAGGCTTTCACAATGCACAACAACATGCAGAATAGTCTCAAAATGCCATCAAGTAATATATTTATCAAAGAAAATCAATGTACGACGAATGAATATCAAAGCACGGCACAAGTCACCAGTACAATTGCCACAGAATTCAAAAACAAACAAACTAATTAAACGTAGTGAAATTTTACGACGTAGCGCGTAACAATCATTGTTGTCAAAATATCATCACGCTACAGTGTGACAGCAGCATGATCAGTGTAAATGAAGCCAGATGAGGTGCATCAATAAGTGAAACGTACCTGTTTTACAGAGATCGGACAATGGGAGAAGTTTTGGAAATGATCAATAATGATCATTGAAGTGAAGGGTGGTCAACGACTGGTCACGTTGAACACAATGCCCTCCACCTCAGAGAATAAAGCCAATCTTTTCAAAACTGTCCCGTGTGTTCCATCTGTCTAAAGCTAGCACATTTCACTTTTTTATGCATCGCACCACAGTGACAGACATATTACTAATGTTATTAGACTAGGCTTAACAGTCATCAAATTAACTAGTACAGAGGCAATAATCTTGAAAATATCTGGTACTTTCAAATGAGTCCCATGAACTAGGCAGCATGTGTGGAAATGAAACTGTACAGGGATACCGGATATCATACAAACCTGTGATTGCAGCATATGTCACATCTCAAATGTTTTGCCAAAAACCACATTATGGCATATCTCCGACACATAATATAATTTCCAACCTTGTATATATGGAAATATAATAAGATGTGCATAACTTTGCATATGCGAATTAGAATTTCTAATAATTCTGTGTAATTTCTGCAAAGCCAATGCCCACTAAATAGTTTTTGCGCTTTGTTCTGTAATTTCTGCTATGATTACATGCATATGCCAAAACATACATGCATACGTGGCACATAAGCCGCATATTTTAGCAACAAATCCTGCATATTTTTGGCGAATCTTTTTCAGGAGAATGAAGCGCATGCATGCATTTCAAAAAATACTTCCACTGTAAACCGGTATCGTTAGCTGTACAAACGTGATGCTGCGTCAGTGACAGAAGTCTTCAGCTGAGGTTGAGATAATTACTGAGTTGAGTTCGATCCACTGCAGCACTAGTTCATCTTTCCAACATTCACAAATTAGCCATTAGTCCTGCACCACATACAAGTAACTGCCAAATACACTGTGTCCCAAAATTAGTGACCCCTTCACAGATAAGTTAGTGTAAAATCATTTATATATGATGGATTTTTACCAAATTTGAAACAGTCATTGAGACAATTATTGCATACCAGCATTTAAAGTTTGAGCTCAAAGTGGCCACTTTTGGTCTCAATGCAAGCTCTTAGTTTAAGGCGAGTACGCTGCTGCTTGATCATCATAATAACGTTACACTGAGCACACATGGTAAAGTGCATACGTCATAATGGGTGTGGCAGTAAGTAATGTTTAGATAGTGCAGTGTATGACATTTCGTTGAAACCCATGAACTAAAAACTGAATTAAGCATGTTTGAAGCAGGGGGGGGTCGCTAATTATGGGACACGGTGTACAAGCAATCCGATATCAAATATTTGTTAATGCCAACCAGGAAATGAAAACACTTAACGAGCAATATTATAATTATTATTAAGAGCATTCATACAGCGCAAGGTCGTGATAAAACAATGCCACAAATGTGCTAGCAGTTCTACTGTGTGTCAAACAGAAACTTCTTTCAGTGGTAAAAAATACCGGATAATGATGAAAAATCCACAAAAAAATATGGATTACTATAAAAATCCAATGAAGTAATCACTTTGTTCATCCACCAAATCTCATCAAAATGAGATCATGATATTTTAAGTAATTCAGATGACAAAAATAATTGACTGATCCGAAAACAACAAACTTCGTCATCACTTGAAACTAATTCTTGACAAGAGCCAAGTAACATGTTCCTACTGACCAAACCCAAATACCGGGTCTGTCTCTGTAAATGAAGGAATACCTTCTGACAAAAACTAAAATAATTGTACCATTATCAAACACTATTAGCAATTAACAAAACACATATATTTCTAACTGTTGTAACTAAGTACTGGTAAAAACATCTAAATGTTCACATCAACCTTAATGGATTAAATTCTGGTGGCAAATATACAGCAAAAAATAAAGATACATACATCAATGCAGTATATGAAAGTACAAAACATACCTTTTATCACAGAATACTGCAGCGTGACTTCTTATCCTTCTTGCCACGTCCGAGTGCATCGGGATTCTTGCGATTAATTTGACGGACAAGATCATAAAAGATCTGCCAACAAGTTAAACATATCTTAGCAAGTTCAATCTAGCTAACTTAGTGCTATCATGCGGCTTTATTCTATTATCACATTAATAGCAACTAAAAAATGTTCTGAGCATTGTATACTTCACAGGAACTAAAAACAACGACAGACACAAAAAATAACAGGCTATTCTACATATTTAAGTTTATTTACGTATTCACTGTGTAAATAGTATCACAGTTGGTTACGAACGTAGAATCTAAAGCCGATTCTTGTCTCTAGGCAGCCAACCAAACCACAGAGAACCCAGTACCAGTGATTGCCATTTGAGAATGACAGGCAATAAAAAAAATTGATCACGCTGCCCAATTACATAAGCCACATTATACCAGTCACACCTGCACTGCCTGTGTGTCTCCAGCACTACGTCTGCAGTAGCACAATGGGTTCATAATATCACGTGTTCATTCAAGCACGACCAAAAAATGACAGCACTTGTAGACTTACGGTAACAACCATGCAACAAATCACTGTCTGGTCTGGACAGTATAAAGTTCATCCCACTCCAAAGCATGGTTCAACGTATACTGAATGACTGTATACAGTAATTATGTGCAACAGCAAGAACTGCTATAGTGCATTTTAGCCATTGCAATTCTGTCCATCCATCAGTCACACGGGTGGATCAGTCAAAAATGATGCAAACTAGGATCACCAAATCTTTACCGTCAGCTGCTGGGAAGATTCTAGTTTCAGGAACAGTAAACCTTTTCCACAAATTCGAAAAGTCACCCAGAAAGGGGGCGCTAAATGAGAAGGAGGTGCAAAAAATTCGCGATTTTCAGCCAATAAGTCGCTGTATCTCAGAAACGGTGCGAGATAGGGCTTAGACTACTATTAATCACTTATATGAAGTCATACACTGGCTTTTGATTGGCACCGAATGCAATGACCATGGATGGCCTTGAATGCCAAAATAAAGGTTTTTGTGAATTTTTGGCTGCAACACACATTTCAAGAGTGAACTGCACCAAAATCGCCAGAGATAGACAGTATGAAACTTCCAGCATTAAACATAGTTTTCACTAGTTTAAATTTTGCCCCCCTGCATACAAGGAATTCTCCGTATAGGGTGTCAAACTTGGGTACCCCCTTCAAAATACTTGCATTTACACTCGAATGGCAGCAGCCACGTGAGATGATAGTGCCATCTGGCGTATATGAAGGCATCGTACCCAATGTCAGTTGGGCCTTCAAACATGCATTGCAGTCACACCTTCCTCTTTGCATTAGCTAGGCTTTCTTGTATATATGGACAATGCAATGTCACCTCATTGACGTTGATCTTAGACTTGGCTGAAGTCTCCAAGAAGGCAGAGTTCCACTGTCTGGCCAGACCCTGTCCCTGGTCCTTGCCCACGACTCGCTCATCCTCCAAGTCGCATTTATTGCCGACCAGAATCATCGGCACCTACGCACAGATGTACCCAGTATCAGCTTTGTTTCTGTATTCATGAAAAACAATCTTTAATACAAAACACAAACAATGACAAACAGATGTATATAATGCACATGCAAATGAGTCCCCTCTTCTGTGAATTATTTAAACTTATATTACATTTTACAGCGATAGCTGGGGCAAAAATGGGCACACTGCATAATGTACTAGCCATGCATCCATAGTCTCACAATGTAAACATCTGTCTGACTGAAGACTAAGGAATCAAAGATCAGCACTGCCCTATGGACTTTGTGGCTTGGAAAAGACATTACATATTATCAACATAGTTAAACCGTAATGGAGAACCCAATCAGTATTGAAAACAAAAACATCAGGCAGTTATAAGTCAATATGTGTTGACATCAGTAATAATAATTAGAGCTGTCAAAGCATTATTTTTTAACGCGTTAATGCATTGCATTAATTTTTTTAATGCATGCGTTAACGCGTTAAGAACGTATCATCAGTATCACTGGGGGCACAAAATTTCCAGGATGCGAAAATGACGGACCATGAAAAAACAATGACTACTCGAAATTGTAATACCAGGAAAATGAAGGACCAAATTGCACCCTGTCATCTGAATATTATTATTATTTATGTAAAAAAACTGTTATTGTGGTTGTAGATATAAAACAGCACAAATCACAATTTAATAATTCAAACTTTACTACTCAGTCAGCAAAGTTCTTCTGACATTGTGTAATGCTGATGTTTGAATTTTAAATTGTGATTTGTGCTGTTTTATATCTACAACCACGATGTCACCCTTACACTGTATATAAACTGAACAGTTTTTTACGTAAATATTTGCAGTTTTATTGCCGTTGGAAGTAATCTGGAGCTGAATAAAATCTGGCAGTAGAATAACCACTGCAACTACTACCACAACTACTGCTACTCTTATTTCTACTTCGACTATAAGTAACTTTTACTTTACCATTACCATACTCTACCCCTACCATAACTTACCTTACCCCTATTGCTACCATAACCCTACGTCTACACTACCACTATCCTACCCTATCTGTACCACTACTACTACTACTGTGATGGAAGTCACATTTTTGACAAACCACATCAATAATTTAAATTGACCCAACTCTAGCACCAACGTTGTCTGCTGGCCTCATCATGGATACTATCAACTTCCGTTAAATGTAACGACTCAAAATCCGTCTGTTTTGTCTCCACAGTCTACTTTTCGCCAGTATTTTATTTATTTTATTGTGCGTAAAGTAAATTTAAACTTGGTTTTATCTTGGAATACGAGCTTCTTCGCTTAGTACTATGGGTTCCCTATCAATTTACGTTCAAAGCAGACGGGTGTCCTATCTCGCTTTAAGCAGCTCTCGAATTAGAAAATTCTGTCATTAACTTTTAGAATGTCATACTAATCTAACGCTTGATTAATTAATTATAGTAATGTTAGAAAATGTAGAAATGTTTTTGTTGGTAGATAATAACGATTTTTCGTATATTTAACGTATGATTTTTGTGGGGGTGGATGTGTGCACTTTCGAATAATTGCGCACGTGACTGCCCATACCAAAATAAACCAACCTCAAAAAAACCCCATCTGACGCAAAGATCTTCGATATAACTCTTACGTAAGCCGAGTTCTAACCCATTATGTCCCAAATTTTGTTGCAATGGCAACGAGGGTCGCTCGGGGAAAAATTCAGTGGGCAGCATTCGATGGCCATAACGAAAACGCTCCCATTGATGCAAAAATCTTGCAGATATCTCTTACACAGACCAAGTTATAGTCAATTTTGTCCTAAATTTTGTTGCCATGCTAACAAGGGTCACCAAGGGAGAAATTTAAATGACACCATCGGATAGCCCGGGCCCGAAAACAAAGGGTTAGGTGCAAACAGCACACAATTATCTTTCGCGGGGGCGGAGCTATAGTCAATGTTGTCCCAAAATTTGTTGCCTTGGCAATGGGGGTCAGCAAAGGAGAAATATAAATAACACCATCGAATAGCCTGGGGCAGAAAATAGCGGGGCAGGTGCAAACATCGTGCAATTATCTTTTAAAGGGGCCAAGTTATGGCCCATTTTGTCTCAAATTTTGTTGCCATGGCAATGGGAGTCAATCAGGGGTAAATATAAATGACACCGTTAAATTGGCCGACCCCGAAAACCATTCCTGTAACCAAAAATTACGACTCTATTTTATACATAGCCAGAGTTATGATGGCTTAAAGCATTGTCTAATTTTTCCCATAGGCGCCATAGTAATTTTTCATATTTTTCTGAAAAAAAGATTAAAATGTTGAACTTAAATTTTGTAACCCCCAAAAGGCACTTCCTTGCATGAAACCATGTCATATGAGCCATTGTGCGTTAAAATCAGCTCAGTCGTTATTCCTGTAGAGGACGGCAAGAAAAAAGGGAAGGCACAAAAAGTAATGCAAGCGTTATATTTCACCTATTTGTGGGGAAGCCCCCATAAACGGATTTTCACCAAATTTTGCACATCAGGAGATATGCTGGACGTAATCATCTATGCAAATTTTGGTGTGGAAAAATTAAGGGGTTTAGGAAATACAGTGGGTCAAATTTTGGAGTCTTCCATTGAAATGCACAGCCTGTGATTTACACTAGTGATGGAACCGCAACTACAGTTTAATTACTTGAATTCATTCGATTGTCAAATAACCACAGTTTAATGGAATATTGAAACACCTGTTTCACAGGATTTAGTAAATTTATGTATGTGTGTTAATTTTTTTAATGCGAATTAATTTTTTTAACAGGTGCACGTTAATTTATTAATGCGCAAGTTAACAAGTTAGTTTGACAGCTCCAATAATAATAACAACAATACAATAATAAGTCTTAATGTGTTACATACATCATCAGCATCTTTGACACGAAGGATCTGATCGCGCAGATCTTGAAGGTCATTGAAGGTCGACTGTGCCGTGATGGAGTAGACCAGTAAGAAGCCTTGTCCATTCTTCATGTATAAGTCACGCATCGCTGTAAATTGTTCCTGCAACCACAAAAGTGTCAATAAAAATTAGTGCTGCGGAATCAGCGACTAATGACACAATTAATCATTATTAACTTCTAACCCTATCAAAACTTAGTTTTGCATGCAATGTCTACCGACATCTAACAGCAGTGCCCTTTTCACTAACAAAAAATGCAATTTCGGTATAAATGTATCATTGCTGTGTTGATATACACCGTGTCTCAAAAAGCTGTGCCACTTTTATTTCTGGAATAACACTGTAAAACACTGGCTGATTTGGACAATTTTTGGCAGGCGAAATCATGAAACAACTTGACGTAAGTGACTATAGTTTTGGCCACCTCAACTTAATCATTTTCAATGATTTTGAAGTCTCAGTGATTTTCTGAACTGACGCATGCACTAGCCAGTATGAACGGCCGAAGTGCAACCTCTCCATTTCACAAGGTAGTGTAGCAGCATTCTTAAATTGAGGTGGCCAAAACTACAGTCATTTACGTCAAGTTGTTTCATGATTTTGTGTGCTAAAAATTACCAAAATCGACCAATGTTTCACGAAGTTATTCCAAATAACACATCCCACTGCTGACAGGCTATCCTGCTCAATCTGATCACGAATACACAAACAGATACCACTACTTTTGTAGGTCGGGCAAACCGGTATGCATGAATAAGGACAGTAGAAAATTACGGCAAAAAATAGCAACAATCACAAAAAGTATGGCAAAGATATGGCATAAAATAATGGGCCCAAAGACCACCTTACAGTCTATAATATAAAACTTAACATTTAGCATTGACGACCATCATTACATGCACTGGACAGTTTTCATTTGTGAAAATTTTTATCACTGTGGAGCATAAAAATACGTATTCTATGATGACGTCATGCTCAGATATTAAGCCAGAAAGTAACAAAGCACATGAAATTTGATAGCACAGGCAAAAATAAATATTTTTGCGATTAAAATCACGTGATAAACTTCAACTAAAAACAAAAGATTCTTGTGAAAACTCAAAATCATGGCATTTGACGAAAATCACGGACTTCGTGATTTCCGTGATTTTCTACTGTCCCTATGCATAAATTAACTCAACTCTGAATATTAAAACATGTTAGGTGACGAAAACTGTGTCTCAAAAATTCGGATATTAGCAAATTAAAGAACATATGTAATCAATACTTACAGTTCCGGCCGTATCAAGGATCTCGAGCATACACTGCTGCCCGTCAATCTCCACGTACTCACAGCAACCACAAAACATCCACCAACCACAAAAATATCAACGCAGTCAACGCACATATTAACATTATCCACAGATCCATCTACAACTAAAACCAAAAGAACAGTATAACCAAAATATAACTTACTGACTAGCCAAATATGTCGGTGCTAACAGATTACATGGTTCTTGCCCATTTGTCAAAATTAAATTCAAGGACTTCCAAGGACCATACAAAGAATATATAAGGAGAACTGAATTAAATCAAAACGGTACTTTTATAAGCATACATAAGCAGGTTCAGTTTACATTCAACCATTTAACAGCTTCAAGCATTAATCAAAAATTGGAATTATCAAAAAAATAAGAAAGTAACAGTAATGATGTCTATTCAGCACTCAGACTCAGGCAACACTGATTCTGAAAATCACTTGTTCAATCACGGCATTTTAGAATTTATCAAATTCAAGCACTTTCAAAAACCTTCAGACACTGATTCAAAGACTTTCACGAACCATGTCTGTTTTCAAGAATTTTCCAGGCCTCGAAAATCTCAAAAAAAAATTCAAAGACTTTCAAGGACCTGCAAGAGCCCTGATATTACATAACCACATGATATACACTGTCCAGCTACACACTGAACTGCTCAACTATGATCTTAATCCTAACCCCAAAACTGTACCTTTTGACCTCAGCAGCTGAAAAAATGGACACCAGTTACTCTTCCCCTGGGAATGTTTGCATAAATTTTAATTTTTCTACACCTTATTGTCTTCAAGTAAGGAGCGTCTGCGAAACAAAGTTGAAATAGAGAGGTAAGACCGGTAATGAAGCTTAATGAAACGGTAAACAAAAAAGTAAAAAAAATATTCTTAGGCTGCGTTCACATAGACACAAGTATGTGTACGGGTCCGGGTTTCTGTTTATGGCCCACAGAAGCTTCACTCATACGAGTGGAGCGTTCACGGTCACTTTTACAAGCACATAACTCAGCACCTGTCGGCCATATTGAATGAAATTAAATCGAGGAAATGCTTCGCCAACAACAATATTCCATCGCATCACAAACAATTTTACCAACTTCTAACGATGAACAATCTTACAATGACATCATTTCTAACGTCACATATGCACTACAGCTTTTATAAATTATAATAGTGCTATTTATGGGCAGTTTACTTCACATGGGTTGGATAAAAAACATGACCTGCACAGAAGCTACTCATACGAGTGGAATTTACAGGTAACCCGTACTCGTATGTATGTGAATGGCCGCCATTGAAATACATGTATGCAAACTCGTGTTTGCCGTAACTTGAATATGGGAACTCGTACAGTTCCGGACTCATACTCATGTCTATGTAAATGCAGCTCTAGTCTGTTATCATGGATAATATACGTATTACCTTCCTGTAGCTGTCTTCAATGGTTGGATCATACTTCTCAACAAATATACCTTGGACAAACTGCACCGTCTGAAACAGGCAATTACAGAAAACAACCATTACAACCAAACACATATATCCAATCCATGAAACATACATCGATTATTAACAAGAAACAAACAGAAGTTACACAAAAAAGTTGAAATTATAGCGTAACGCATACCTAATATGCATTTGGCTTTTAAAATGTTTTTCGCCGAAAGTAAGTACATATAACTCACATTAGTTAACTCAGCAAACATGGAAAAGGCTTCAAAAATTGCATTCTATGTACACAACACCACAACAAGTACCAAAATTTTACATATGGGGAACTGAGTAGCCCCAAAATGGGCGAGTCTATTAATTAAAAATAATTTACTAATGTATGCATTGCATATTAAGAATGTAACGCAATATTCAATACTTGATTGTGCTAATAAGGTGTTAATTTGTTTAAAAGCATTAACGCATGTCTATTTTACTAGCTCGTCAACTAAATATTACTTGTGTAGTGATGGAACGGCAACATAGCAACTACTAGAATATTACTCAATTCTCAAATACCAAACTGTAGTTAAATGGAATATTGAAACTCCCGTTCACAGAATTTGTTAGTTAGTTAGTTCACACATTTAACGGCATCCATTCCCCCAATCACAAATGCAGCTACCGGTATTCTCCAAACAGATTCATTGAGTCTTGAGGCTGTTGGTGAAAACAGCAAGTGTCAAATGATGGGTCACGAATGAATGCCGGTAGACTGTTCCACACATGTGGTCCATCGATGGCAAAATATCGGTCGCCGAACATTGTTATGGTCAGTGGGACCTCCAGTTTGGTCGTTGACGACGATGATCTAAGACTGAGTCAGCCAGCTTAAACAGAATCTGCTGCCAGGCAGGAAGCTAGTGAAGCAACCGCAGAACTGGAGTGATGTGCTCCTTACGCCACGTAGTGCATACCAGTGACCAGATATGCTGCCGCATTCTGGATGGACTGTAATTGCCTTAGTTGACTGTCGGCAATTCCATAGAGCAATGATCTACTGTAATCTAGCGGACAGCTACTGAAAGCATAGACCGGTGTTTTTTCAACTTTTTTGCTGCAGCGAAACCCTAAACAAGCATGACGGTCACTCATGGAACCCCGTGCATTGATCCATGCATCCAGCGACGTATGCGAGGTAGAAGCCAGAGTCATTTCCCTAGCAGAGCAAAGCCCCCATGGACAAAGCAGGCAGAAATGACCAATAACAAGATGAAATGTGACCGCTCCGTAGCTCTGAGATAGGCTTTACATGAAGAGCTATATCATTTAACCATTAGTAGGCAACAATAAGTTACTGTACGGTATTTAACCAAACATGACGAGCGAGGCGGTCGTCGACGGCCACCTAGCCCCAGCCACCAAACCAGAAAATTTATCACGTGGATGCCCTCGGACATATAGAGCCTATGCGTCTTTTTTATTTTTCTTTCATAGTGTACAAAAAATTGAATTTACTAAGTAAATGGTCAAACAATTTCGTAGCCATAATCCTAATCAATACGTGCTTCTTTTTTCCTTTCATTTCCAATACTGGACTAATCCTCGTAGTTGAGTAATGCCATGCATAGGGGCCGACATTATAATATAAACCTACAATGCAAATATGCCAAAATTACTAACAACAAAAATGATTAAACACAGTAGATCTGGGCCTACGCAAAAATAGACACGCAGAAGTGCAATTTCGTTCGGTGCTGATTTTCTACGACTTTGTTATTTTTTACTGGCCAGCTGCGGAACCCTTGGCAGATGCTCGCGGAACCCCGGGGTTCCGTGGAACCCCGGTTGAAAATCACTGGCATAGACTAGCATCTGAGCGACTGTCGACGTCAGTGACTATGTGACGTAGCTGGAGCACATAACGCATAACCAGCACGACAGACAGTTGTGACATGATCAGCCATCGTTATAACACATTTATTTACCATGGCAGGGATGTGCACGAGACCTTCTGAGCCGAGACCGAGACGAGACCAAAACGTTCAAAATTTTGTCTAAAACGAGACCGAGACCTTTAAAATCCGAGACCAGACAGAGACGAAACATTGCAGCTTCCGAGACGCTGGCCGAGACCTTAAAGCTCTTGAGACTCTCGAGAGTGTTGGGAGCTTCAACGTTTTGCCGAGACGTTTTCCGTGACGTATGATGAAACACAGTGACAATGAAAAAAAATTATACGGATAAATTAACTCGCACCATGGTAAGCGCTTTCTATTTGTGATATTGTTGGTTTTTGCACTTTATTTTGACAATTATCACTGAATAATTAACGGTTTGCACCATAAAGAATTGCAACTGCAGTGCTGTAAACATGAGCCATTATGTTTATCGCAATTTGCAAGCAACAGAAATTAGTAAACTACAGCTGATTATAGCCTCATACATCGTCTAATTTGGCTGGTAGTATTCATTCTGACATCATACACTTTATCTTCATTGCAAATAGGTCATTTTATGACGAAAAAAGACTGACATGACATAACTCTGCTTTAAACTTACGATAAATAAGTAAATGAAAAAGTAAAAACACTCTAAACAAATGTCTAAGCCACAGATAAATGTCATGCTGGTTAGCATCACTCTGACTGCAGCTACAGTATGCACAGCGCGCGCCTGCACAAAACGTCTGGACGAGATGCAATGGCCGAGACCCGAGACGAGACCTACTGGGCCAAGACCGAGACATACTGCTCCGAGACTGAGACGAGATGCATCGATCCAAGACCGAGACGAGACCTTAGTATGTCTCGAGACCGTGTCAAGACCGAGACGTCTCGACTGAGACCCCATCCCTGCACCATGGTAACACAACGACAAATGAACATGACACACATATACATGAAATGAAAAATAATAATAACAATCATAATAATAAATTTTATAAGTATTATTCTTATTATCATTTACTTTATTTTATTGAAAAAGATGAAACCACCAACTAAAGACAGAGAAAGCATTAATTTTTTTGAACACGAGTTAGCTTTTTAGCAGAGTTAATTCTTTAACGCGTTAATATGTTAACGCACTAATCTGACAGCTCCATCAGGAGGATTACATACCAAAGCCGACTTGCCGACACCACCACTGCCTAGAACCACCAACTTGTATTCCCGCATAGCGATGTGTAAATACCGAGTTTTGTTGAGACACTTTCAACAGCGCAATAACAGGCGAGCTGCAATAAAAACCACACAGACAAATAACACACACACGCAACAGTAACGCCACCAAGTGGTCAAATACCGGATCCCGTAATATACCCCACTGGGAAAACTGCAACTGTGTTTTGTCACTGCTGTCTTATTGACAGAGACCGATATACTCCTACTCAGACCGACCCCACATAATGTAACAGTACCCCCAGTTCGTTCAATTATTCCGTCGTGTACACACCAGACACCATTTTACCACATTCGAGGACGTTTACGTCCGTGCGAACACTACCGCGGTAATGGCCGCGAGCACTTTACGGAAGCAATAGCCTAATTAAGTACGTTTTGCATCACTAGCGTCGACGAAAATCAAGGATGTTTCAAAAATATAACTAGTTACCCAGCCGTAGCAAGCTTTAGCAACAATACTGAACAAAAATTAACGATATTTAACACTTTGCCTGACAAAAACCACCCACAGCCACTGCCAAGCGTCTACCGTTCATCAACAAATTCTACCGTGATGACTCATTTTTTACGAAACGCAAAATTTACTAATTTTAGCATAATCGTTAAATAAAATTGGAAATTAATATTACTTACATATTATAACGGGTATTAAATTGATTTGGACTTTATAAAACACACAAAATTTTTGAAATTAATTTATTTTCAGATATTAAAGGTTAAAAATAGCATCTAGGATTAAGCTGGAACTCAAATATCAGCCTGAGCCCAGTAAACGTGATAAAGGTAAATTTTCGGAGTTGAGGATCACCTGAGTACTGCAGGTGCTTGTTTTGATGTGGGTGTGGCAAATGTTGACAACTTGACACTTGGCAGTAGTAGGTTTAGTTTTAGTATATTTTTGCTGCTTTTTGTTTGTCGATAAAGTTGCGTGTTGCAGCATGAAATGTGGATGCTGTGCAATTTTATGCTTTGATCTGAGCTTGTCGTTTCTCATTAATTATCAGTAGCTCTGTCATCGTTTACTGTTACAAGTGAATAGTAATCATACAGCAGTCAGTTGACTGACACAGCAAGGGCCGTAAGGCGAGGAATTTGTAGTTTTAGATGTGATTGGCTAATATACAGTGTTTTATTTTGTCTTGTAGATAGATGCTGAACAGCTGATGGAGAACAGCGAGGCGTCGTTGGTTGGTGCTGACCCTGTATCCAGTTGTGAACAACCAGCTATGCAGATGCCACCCGTGTCTGTCAGACGTGTTGTACGGTGTAAGAGTGCCTCAGCAGCAGATGTTCAGTTCCACAGTAGGTGGCACTTGAGAAATTGCCGGCACGAGCGGGTTCCCGTCAGCAGTTGTTCGGAGAACACTGCAAGCAAATGGTCGCATAAACTGGCAGCATTGAGATTATCATCGGAAGGTGACGCCGGTGAACTGATGTGTAAACGACATCAACGTAAGAGTTGCAGCGTGGCACCATGTTGCACGTCATCCGCACCACTGTCTTCATTTCATACAGAGTGCCATTGCATAGCTTGCTGCAGCTGTTCACCATTTGATCGGCGCACTGGCAACTGTCCTGCATTTACTTTTCCTGTGGGAGGAACAGTTGCAGTTCGAAGAGCTCTGAGCCTTGACTCTTGGCGTGCCGTGTGTCACTCGCAGCAGTTATCGGTGGAAGGGAAAGACTCTATCTGTGCTAACGGGGAGGTGGATTTATTGGGGAATTATTCTGTCACTTTCGATGCAGTCATCATTCATAAATCCAGCAGCGTCCCAGCATGCTGTAGTTCTCAGATGAGGTACTATGCCGCTGGGATTTCGTTTGACTCCCTCAATGATGATACAAACCATCAGACTCCGAATCCTGGTCTGAATTTGGCATCTTCTGATCAAAGTGCAATTTCTGCTGATGCAAAGTCTCTGTCTTCATCGTCATCAGCTGCTGAGACGAGCATGTCACCTGCAGTGAATTATATGAATAATCAAGTGTCACCAGAGGAATATCGTAGTAGATTTGAGGTGTGTGCTTTTGCAGCTGTATCTCGATGCATGCTAATTTGCATTATTATTAGCATGTTACTCATATTATATTATTATTGTCATTCATAGTTTTTATTTGCAGTTAATGTGTGCATATCTTTCAGTTATTTTGTTGAAAGCAATTTTATGAAATTTCTGTTTTGCTGCAACATAGATTCTTTATTGACCAGAAACCTGTTTTTCTATCATCCATTTGTAGCCTGAAGCAATGACAGATGAAAAACCAAACTGTGTCACTAACTAGGGCATAAGCTGAAAACGATCTGTTTTCTGTAAGGCAGTATTCGATACTCAGTAGTTGATCCAATATTTATTCAGCTGTTAAAAACAGTGGAAGAAGATATTGCTAATTCGCCAATGTTTAATGTTTTATGTACATTGCAGTGGCATAGCCAGGATCTGGATTGGTGGGGGGCGAGGGGCAGTTGAAGGGTGAGATGTGGGGAAGGGTGTCCCTTGCCTACTGTGGGAGGATTTTGTGAATGGGGCACATCTCAGAAAATTTTATGTTTTTTTAGCCGACTGTACTTAAGTAGCAGTCAAGGTATTGACACGGTTGTAATCCTTCCGTCTGTTTGATTGTCGCGCACTGACGCTATGCAGTCACTCTTTTCTACTCAGCACTGCAGATCAAGTCTGTCTATCTGTCTGTTCGCTTATCTGTCTCTCTATTTGTCTGTTCGTCATCTGTCACGGATGTATTGTGGCTGGGGCGAAATGGTAAGTCATAGGGGCTCAGTGATGGTACCATTGGATAGGGTACTGGCGACTTCTTATAGGCTGTCAATAGTAACCATGTCTCCATCCGCAGCAGTTTGGCCACAATTTTCAATGGAAAGTTTTTAGCTATAAGTGACCATATCTCAGAAACAGTGAGAGATAGGGCCAAGGTTATTACTAGTTACCAATAGGAAGTTGCATATGCCCTTTTAGATTACATGAAAATTGTTGATTTTAGATGACCTTCAAGGTCACTGACAACCAATACGGTCTGCTATCTTAGCGACCACTGGGCTTCTTGTTTTTGTGCATGAAAATGAAGTGCTTTGATGCATTTCTGGCACTGTTTTAAGTAAATGAGTATTGTGTACTGGTAGGCTATATATGTCTCGTATGGGGGCCCTTGCCTCCAGTGCCCCTCCTGTGGCTACGCCAGTGGTCATCGAAACATAATAATGTGACTGTTATCTGTATTAATTAGTTTTCTGTTGTGTGATTGATGTAAATGCTCATTATGCTGTGTATTCACAGACTTTTACAAGATGGTTTCAGGAATTCAGTGACGATCAGAAGAACTTATTACTCTTGCAGCTGCTGGTTGGTGAACCGTTAACTGTTTGCATATTTAACAATTTCACTATGGTAATCAGATTATAAAATTTTACGGCCGAAATGTAAAGCATTGTTTAAAGACATTTTTTAGTTACAGCTTGTATTATACTAGATGTTTGATTTCATTGCTGCCATTCATATCACTTATATTGTGTAAATCATTGCAATGTGCCGGCTATCCTCGGAATATATGAATGAATGAATTATGCAAATTACTGCTGTTTTCACTCGGTGAGTTTGTATCAGTGTTTTTTTTATTGTGTCTATATCGTATCAACAGACAGCTTCAAGCACGAAAATAAATAAGTAAGTAAATTTATAAAATGTACAGTGTCATTGGGAAACGTACCAAATCTGAGGTGCAGGGCTAGGGCAGAGCAAGATGAGGCTTTTGCGTGCTTTTTATCTGCCATTGAGATGCTGCATAATAAAAGGACAAGCTATTAGCTTAGAAAACTGTCGATGCAACGCTCAAATAAATGAAATAATGAGAAACAGAAAACGTAACACAATCGTTTGGACAGACAGAGACAGCAGCGACACAGCATAGCGACAAAGCATGCCGTGTGCTCAACCTCAGCTTGTCCAGAGCCAGAGCCAACAGAGCATGAGGAGTGTAAACAAACTGACTGACAGAATCTGCAATCTGTGTGATTATAACGGGCTGCATTAGCAAGAGCTCCACAAATGAAACATCCGATTGTGATCGAAGCTCACGGACAAAATTAACAGAGCAGTGAGACAGTCTATTCAGCATGCAGCATGAATGCTGAATACCGCTTGACATCAGTCTAACCTAGCGATGAGGAATGGCACCAGCAGCATCATCAGCCATCCAAACATTCACAAAGACTCGACCTCGGCCAAAAAATGAAGGGGAGAGTGGAGAAAAAGAGATAGTGATCATCACCTGCATTGGCGGTTTTCGACGGCTCTGCGAGCAGGTGGTGATATTATCTTTTGCCCGAACGGGTTGATCGAAGCGATGATCGCGCAACCAAAAAATCTGCTAATTAAAATGACGGCGAAAGTTAGTGAATGTGCAACTGGATGGAAGCACGTAGAGCTGAGTAGCAGTCAGCAGCAGCAACAGCAGCGCTGTAAATAGCGACTGTCGGTCGGTTGTTGAATCGACAGATTGACAGATATTGCAACAGCCTACACCTACAGGTGATATTATAGACATCAACATGCATCGAGGTCGCTATTGACTTACTGGCAACTTACGTACTACTAGTGCATGGGTCCACTTTGCACTACGAATGGGGTTCTAGGATGGGCGGTCTCAATAGGCCTAAGTGAGGGGCGTCAGCCTGCAACAGCAGAACTGTGTGACTGCAGTCCCGAGACGGGCACACATAAGGACAGACATAAGGAATAGGCTTTTTGCTACATAGTCTTTTTTTCTCTGCCTGACAAATAGAACTGCTTAAAGCACAAGTGCATCACCAGTTAACAAAGTGTGTCTACCTGACGCTGTCAGTGGAATGGTGTAGGCCACACAACATGTTGTACATGGTTGAAGTTTGGTTGTTGCACGTGTGAGCAGAAACAGTGTTGGCAGCCACAGATACACTTGCTGTCGTTGGAGCTATCACCACGCATGCATGAAGGCTGTCCTGACAACTGTGAAGATCGGCTTGGCTGGATGCCCGACACCATGTCGTCGTACATACTGTCTTTCCTTGACCCCGGTATTTTTGCTTTCATTACATATATTTATCGTTATCTACGATAAGGAAGTCTGTTATTATTTTAATAGAGCTGCCACCTAGTGAATGACAGCAGACTCCACATTGAGCAGTATGAGCAAGTTTCCCTCCTTTGTTCCCTTTTTCTCATCTTCCTTGGTCTTTTCATTTGTTTTTTGGAGACTTTTCCCGGTACGTAAATTTAGCTAAGATGTTTGGGTAGCATTGTAAGATCCTGCATTCAATTTCCAATTATCTGCTGCTGATGTCGTCTGTTGTTGGCTGAAAACGATCTCGACGTCGGGTCTCGTAGTACACTTCACGTGGTAGGGGCGAAGTAGAAGAGGAAGGAAAATGGGGAGGGTCGAAAGGGGGAAGGAAAGAGGAGGGGAAGGGAGACCAGGCCCCTCCCAATTGAAATTGGCTACGCCACTGATGATGCTGCAACCCTGTACCGGGTACTGACTATACAAAAGACTGTTATACCAAGGATCGCATAAATGGTTCTGTTTTGATAGGCCTAAGCCACGGGGTCCCCTTTTCTGTATGTCAACTGCTAAACTGGATGGAGCGCCCGTTTATAGCAGGGCCACCGGAAATTTGTCTTTTTCCAAATTCCCCCGGGAATTCCCAGGAATTTTGCGAAAATAGAAATTTGTGTATTTTTCATGCATTTTTCATCCAGGAAACCACCAAAGTTATCATATTCAGGTGCAGAAATGTACTGATTACTGCTAGTGATATGGTCCATATGGACGAATAGTGTACATTGATGTATGGTAATATTTTTATATTGATGAATATTAGCTTTTCTGTCTATTACCATGGTGCAGGCGTGTCGAGTATTTGAGTACTCGATTACTCAAATCCAAAATTTGACTCGAATGCTTTCAGGAGTCTGGAAAATTGGTTGGAAAAACGAGACCCGTGTGATCAATCAAGTGACTCTCTTCAAAAACTTTCTGCTACTGTAATATATAGCTTGCAATAATTGAGTTTTTAGAAACTGGAAATTTTCGAAAATTTTTACAAAACGGGGCAGTTTTTTTTACTTTCAACAAGCAAATTTTAGATGGCTAGGCTATGATCGAGTTTAATGACTGCAAAATAATAAAAAAAGAAGTAATTTTGTACGGAGATAAAGTCTTGTAGGCCAAAGAATATATGGACATTTTTATGGATATGCCTATAAAAAATGTCGTTTATAGTAATAGCACTGCTTTTACTACTATAATAGCTGTCATAATCGACGCGATTATAGAAAAGGGGATTATGGGGATTTTTCACAACTGAGGGGGGATTTCCACTTTCAAAACTGGAATTCCCGGTGGCTCTGGTTTAGAATGACTAAAGCGATAGTGCAGAATGCGCCAGTGAAAGAATGTTGAAAGTCGATCAATATTTAGCAGAGATGTGGAGAAAAGTTGGAGGCTTACTTTTTTTGAACTGTACGTTCACCATCACGTTCGTTTTTTAGCTGTTTGTCAAAACAAAAGGAAATACATAGAAATACGTAAACTGAGTTTGCTATAGAAGTTCCTCCAAAATGAATAGCACATATTGGACGTGCATAGCCTACATGTACATACTACCCCGTTTTCACCATCCAGCAAACGTCGAGCACGTGTATTTTGAATACATTTGCTGGACGTTTGCTGGATCGTGTAAACGGGGTATAAGACTGATATTCTGCACGAGTGTTCTAGTGAGCTGTAGCCTAGTATAGTAGGCCTATCTGCCGCTATAGCCGGCTGGCTGGTGACTCACAGGTCTGGTAGACTGTGAACAGAGCTGCCACCTACCGAATGACGTATATGCAGAACGCCATTACAACGTTACATTACTAAATACTAAACGAAAACAGTACTAAAGTGTGCGTGAACGTGTGTTTTGCAAATTTACATAAATAAGATATGCAATGATTATTTTTTAGATTAGGTAAAATGTTAAATGAAGTTGTTGTTTTATATGTCTTGTGTATTAAAATAAACACCCAACCTAAAATGCATTTCGCTGATACGAATAGAAAGGCGAAGAGCAAAACTTTATCGCTTCTCGGCCTTTTGGCTAAGATCAAAGTGTAGTATCTGTTCTTATCAGCTTAATATCTGATACGTCCCCCATCGGGGGACATCGATATTAAACTGATTTTTGGCACTGGGGGAAG
>Ga0209367_1000247_pt1 | contig 46516 bp, 23 predicted proteins | sample WorMetLIZISLAND2_FD_187412 | JGI IMG/M metagenome (GOLD analysis project Ga0209367, IMG submission 187412) | Marine gutless worms symbiont microbial communities from Max Planck institute for Marine Microbiology, Germany - Olavius geniculatus... ... | reverse complement strand
GCCCCTTTCCTTTCCCCTTTCTTTTCCCCATTTTCCTTCCCCTTTCCCTTCCCCTTCTCCATCCCCTTTTCCTTCCCTTTCCCCTTTTCCTAGCCCTTTCCTCTTCCCCTTTTTTCCTTTCCCTTCCCCTACCCCCTACCTCTTTTCCTTTCCCTATATCTTCCCCTTTTCCTTCCCTTTGCCTTTTTTAACCCTTTCCTTCCCTTCCCCTTCACATAGGCGCCATATAATTTGAAGGGCCAGTTGACCCCCATTGAACCCCGTTGCCATGGCAACGAAATTTGGGACGAAATTGGCTATAACTCGGCTTGTGTAAGAAATTTTTGCGATATTTTTGCGCCTATAGGGGGTTTTCGGGGACGGGCCATGGAATGGTGCCAATCGCATTTTTTTCCTGACCGACCCACGTTGCCATGGCAACGAAATTTGGGACGAAATTGGCTATAATTCGGCTTGTGTAAGAAATTTTTGCGATATTTCTGCGCCTATAGGGGGTTTTCGGGGATGTGCCATCGAATGCTGCCAATCGCATTTTTCCCCGACCGACCCCCGTTGCCATGGCAACGAAATTTGGGACAACATTGGCTATAACTCGGCTTGTGTAAGAAATTTTTGCGAGATTTTTGCGCCTATAAGGGGGGTTTTCGGGGATGGGCCATCGAATGGTGCCAATCGCATTTTCCCTCGACCTACCCCCATATGCTGCTGTACAATTTGAAATTGAACTGTTTGATTTTTTCTACCGGTCTAAACGGCTCACTGATTATATTTATACGGACATATACTGAAACTATCGAAATGCATTGGACAGACTCCGTGTTCGTATGAACATTATCTTGTTTTACGCAATTATCTCGCGTAGTATGAAAACGGTTCCAGATAGGCTCAAAAATGTTGCTTATCATAACAAGCACTGGTGACAGGCTTTTTAAAATTTATCAACATCGATGACCTTGAATGACCTTGAACCCCCAAAGAGGGGTTTTTTGTGAATATTTCGCGATTTCGGCCTGGGATTCACATTTTAAGAGTGAATTGCACCGAAATGGCTGAGATAGACCTGGACAACCTGCGAAGAGGAATTGCTAAGGCTTTCGCGCGTTTTATGAGCTTTGCTCAAATTACTTGTTAAATACCAAGATCAGAGTAACAGATGAGATTTTCCTGTAAATCTCGCAGTGGAGACGTCGACATGGTAATACTCCAACAAAACAACAACGTCGGTCACGAAATTTTTAACTAATTCAATATGATAACGTTAGGAAACAATGGATAGGCCTACAACGTATAGTTAGAATTCACAATAAGACTAGTGTTCAAACTAATGTCATTACTCAGGCACAGGCCCGTAGACGTCTTGCCCATTGGTCAGGTTGCATTGCAACCGTAAAACAATCGTCACGAATGAATAAGACGTCTGCGGGCGTGTGTTCGAGTAAAGGGACAGCCATGAGATTAGGATAAACACTGTCGTCCTGTTTTCCTCTGCAATTAGCCACGCACCTTGCAGAGAAAAACCGGACGACAGTGGTTATACCGTATGTACTTGGCCTGTCGGAAGCCGTTACCCGAGCCTACGGACGGCATGGTATTTCATCAGCCATGAAACCAGGGTTTCATCCACAATCGTTAGGACTGTTTGTCTAGAAATAAGTAACGAATGAATTTTGCACTCACATAAAGTTGACGTCAAGTCGCTCGGTTGTTGGCGTGATTCGAGAAGGTTTTTCACTTCCATCAACTTCTCGTTGATCGTTTGCACGGTTTCGGTTAATTCGTCTGACGTAGCACACGTGCGGCTTAAGTAAGCAAGTAAATAAATGTTAAATGTTTTATTGATAATCTTTATTCACACGAAAGCAGTGTAGAATGAGACAAACAGACAGAAAGTAAGACAAACAATAAACCTAAGTTATACAGTCATAACAAGTAATTTGAGCAAAGCTCACGAAACGCGCGAAAGCCTTAGCAACTCCTCTTCGCAGGTTGTCCATGTCTATTTCAGCCATTTCGGTGCAATTCACTCTTAAAATGTGAGTCCCAGGCCAAAATCGCGAAAAATTCACGGAAACCCCCTCTTTTGGGGGTTCAAGGTCATTCAAGGTCATCGATGTTGACAAATTTAAAAAGCCTGTCACCAGTGTTTGTTATGATAAGCAGCATGTCTGTGCCTATCTGCAACCGTTTTCACTCTACACGAGATTCACCGTGTCACGAAATATCTCCAGCCATTTCGTCGTAATTTAGTGTTGAAATGTGCGCTGCATCCAAAAATTGCGAAAAATTCACTAAAACCTTTTTTGAGGGATTCAAGGTTGTTCAAAGTCATCGATGTTGATAAATCCAAAAAGCCTGTCACCAGTGCTTGTTACGATAAGCAGCATGTATGTACTGTCTGCAACCGTTTTCACATTATTCGAGCCAATAACGGCAAAATGACGTCTTTTTAAGGGGGTAATTGCGGTAAAATTACCACTTTTTAGGGGAGTAGCTGTTTTTGACGCTCGACTGCGCCAGCCTCCTTGAACATAGGGGGTCGGGACTTGAACTGCTAAAATCTACGTTGAATGCTGAAAATTTCATACGCAGGTTGTCTTGGTCTATCTTTAGCCATTTCGTCGCAATTCAGTGTTGAAATGTGCACTGCATCCAAAAATTGCGAAAAACGCCCCACACGTGATAGTCCATTTGGTATTATGTTGGGCGAATTTGGAGGCTACTGTTCCTTTGTGATAAAATCTGGACAGTTGGCCGCAGCCAGTTCTGTGCGTTGCGTCCTGAGTATGCTGGCGTGCCGTCCTGCTGGAAGATAAACCCGGTGGGCAGCTGGCGATTGCTTCAAAAAACGATAATTTAGCGACAATTTGTAAACAAAAATAAATTACTGTTTATCAAAGCATCACTGCGACGTCATCGGCAGTGAAGTGGTAACCGGTTTTGAAAAATTAAATAGCATTTTTAGCTGGAACATTTTTAATGCTGAAAGATCGGTAGGCAAAAACTATCTGGATGCTGGCAGGCTAACTACTTCTTGCACGAAGTTGACTGTTCACGAGCTCGGTATGCTCTTAGACTTTTCAGAAAGGATTTACGGATCCTAGTCGGTATACTCACTGGTCATGCAGATCTTAATCGACACCTTTTTTATGGGTGTAAGTCAGGATTCCAAATGCCCTCTCTGTCAAAAAGATGAGGATACATCTTTACATTTCATTGACCAGTGCAGTGCTTTAATGCTTCTCCGGAAGGATATCCGTGGAGACTATACTATTTCGTTAGACACCTTGAGTGATATCCATTGGTTTCTCCTCTTGAAGTTTGCGAAAGCTTCCAAGAGGTTCTATCGACCTTGAGGTCTGTCGGGGTTGTGCACTGGGCCCATGAAGTGGCCTCAGCGCAGGGTGGCCGCTTAGGTGATCACCCTCCCCGCGGGTAAAGGTAAAGGTAAAAGATCGGTAGGCGGTCATTTAAAAAGTTTATAACTTTGTCTTTTTTCAACAGAATCACATTTCACTCGGCATTTAGATGTAGAACTTTTCACGAACTAAATCCCTAAAATTTCAGATTACAATGCCAAACGGTTGCTGAGAAAACGGCTAAAAACTTTTGAGGCTACTTTTCGCCGCACCCTGTATATTAGGCTTACTATAGTACATGTATAGTCGTGGTGCTGTACATAGGCCACAGAGCTACGGACGGCATGCTATAATAAATTAAATTTACACGTCGGAATTTAATGCTCACCGTGCCTTGCCACTCATTCATGTCATGTTGCCTAAACTACTGCAACTTCAAAGATGACCGGGAATGGCTTTTTTCATTCCCATTCTTTTTCGTTTTCACTTGCGAACAATCGCTTAGGCCTAATCGTTGCGCAATAAACACTTCTTGGCCTATCGAAGACTCGAGCCTATAGGCGCGTAGAGAGCGATGTAACTGAACTGAATTGACATGGTTTAGTGTTTGACAAACTGGCCAATGGGCAAGCAGTAATGCGTTACAGTATAATAGGCACTGTCTAACGGCATCGGTGCCTGTGTAACGGCAGCATCGTAAAAATATTATATTCAACTTTATTCGTCATTCAGTGACGGCAGGTCAAGTGACCAAATTAGCACACAAGAAGCAGAAACAGACAGTGGCGGCGCCAACGGGGGTCCATGGGGGCATGACCCTTCATTTAAGGCTTGTCTCTCCCCTTTGGCCCCCCATTTGAGTTTCACAGATATGAAGCAAAGTGCAGTCTATGCCTAACTAAACTGCAGTAAATAAATTGATCTCGCTAAATTATTACTGATATTATTACTGATAACTAATTTTGAGTTATTTACAATGCCACAAAGTAGAATAAGCATAATTTACAAACTGAGTGCATAAGTTTCCAGGCATTGGATGCTAGTAGAAGGTGTTACAACACAGCAGCTGACAGTGTATCTGCTACATTTTTGACTTAGTCAGAATAGTAGTAACTATAAGCCACCAGTTCTGTAGGCTTGTGCAGTAGTTGTCTATCACGTGCCAAATTTAAATTTATTTCTGCAACTCCATGGCAGAACGTTAGGTAGTCAAATGTGACTGAGCTGCCAATCAAAAACAATATTTTAAAGGAACTGGCATTGATACTATCTGGCTGAAATTGAAAACACACACAATAATCACGATTATTGTCCTTTATGTACGGTACTTGCTATAAAAGCTATCTTATGATCTTTCTTAAACTGCATTAAACATCAAATAATCTGTGTCTTACGTCTGAAACAATGTTTATAAAGAATATTATTTTTTGCTTACAGATGCCAGATTGGTGATGCTGGCAGTTTACACGTTGTAGGCTAGATGGAAAATATCTGATGTATAAGCTTTTTATGAAGTGTTAGATCTATTTTAATGCTTTTTGCACCCTGCGTAGCCACGTAGCTCACCTGTTAACTGTCAACAATTAAACCAGTATTTAGGCTATCTACATCTATGCACGTAGGGTGTGTCACAACAGACTATAGAAAGGTAACAAACACCCTTTAAAAGTGTCCAGCAAGATGTATCATTATTCCAAAAAGTACTCTTTTTTATCACAAAATGGTTGATTTCTAGGCTTGGACCCGATGGGAGAGTTTATCAAGCGCTAATGCTATAGCTAAAGAAAAAAAGTTAGCAGGCCCTAGTGAAATGGGTTAAGTGACGACCGAGAGGAGAAATACAATTCGCCTTCATATGCTTGTGGGTCGTTTTGACACCATATGAAGTAACAGGGTGACCACTCACCTGAAAAATCTGAAAAACTCAGGGAATTCCATAGTGGCCAGAAAAATGTCAGAGGAAACTATTCTAGGCCTACCCCGTTGGACAAAAATTGGTGGTGCAATTTTTTTCTTTTTACCCCCTCTACCTTCCGTTTTTTTATATTTCCCTTTTCCTGGTTTTTGTCTTCTAGCCGTAAGGGTCTGAAGAGCGCGGTAAGTCACTCCGTGTGTAGCTGTTGTAGATTTTTGTACATTTTGTGCCTGAAAATACGCTTTTTTCAGTGAGCCAGAGAGAACGTTCCCACCCCTTTACTATCATGATTGGCATGAGTTACGAGGTTTCTAGGTTTATATGACGCCCGTCGTGGCCGCGTTATTGTGTTCGTGGCCTATATGCATACTTGCCTCGTAACTTATACGTCTATTATCAGTCTGTTCACGCACTGCACATTCGCGCGTACGGTTTTGTTGCAGAAATATTAATTTTTTGGCAGAAATAAAAATGTCGTTCTTGTTATGGTTTTTCTCTTGCTGTACGTTTAGGCTACTCTACATTTTTGTAAACGGTCACGTCCTCTTTTTATAAAGACCATAGCGGTTCCAACACAAAAATGATACAACAGCATGGAGTCCTCAGCTGATCACGCATCTAAAAATATTAAACTGTAAAACGAATTATTTTATTTTTAAATTGCTACCAGCGATAAATTTTTTATCGACAGCCAGAACCGTATCGGCTATTATCTTGATCTAGGCCTACATTTGTAAAGTTCTGTCTCTTGAATATTAAACACGCAGGCGCACACGCACTTCAGCGTCAGCGTTAATGTTCGCGACGTCGTGTTCTTTTTTTAAAGATTTCGCTTTGTGATTCATCGCACTATTTCACCGCCAATATGTTAGAATACAGTCACTGTGTTGTACTCGGCGACAGCCACGAAATGAAATATGCATAATCATAGTTCTGTTGTTTCATTTCAATTCATTTCGCTCGCTCTGAACGCGCCTTAACAGCTAGTTATAGGCCTTAAGAACGTCCACAATCTTAACAGTCCTCGCTACCTGGCTATCGCATGCAACAGACAACAGGACGCCATCAGCGGTATGTTTGATCACTGCTCATCTCTCTGGCGTAGCCATAGAGAGGAGGTACTGGTGGTATACGTGTCGCACTCTCACACACTTTTAGGAGCCTACAAAGTTGCTCGAAATAGTGCCAAAATGCACCACAACACTTGGTGTTTACACGAATAAAACTTGAAAATTCTCTGGGAGAGGGCACAGCTCCTCTGCAAGCCCCTTTTAGTGGAAAGTTGGAGAATGGCTGGAGATGGACCTGGACATCCTGCGTATAACATTTTTATCATAGGACGTACATTTTTAAAAATCTAAGTCGAGATATCTTAAACTCAAAGTCTTCCGTACGGAGGACTCAAATTGAGGTACTCTTTTAAGATGCATTAATGTCTTATTGCTGTAGGCCTACACTGATTGCCAAAGTGGCAGGACCGCTGCTATCGCGCGTCACGTGAGCTTTGCTCAAATTACTTGTTTTGTTCAGCGAGAGAGGGAACGTAGGGCTGTATCCCAAAGCAGCTAGTTTATTCGATACGTGTACTTTTGGCAAAAATTGGGTCAAGTTTTTTTATTCAATTTATAAAAACATTTTTTAAAATTTTTGACAACTTAAAACTGGTTTTAATGTTTTGAGTTTTTTGACGTTTATTACACCCGTTTATTCGATTATTATTTATATGGCTTATTCACACGTTAATGCATTTACTATAAGCCTAACAGTGCAGAATTGTAAATCAGTTTTCTGAGTATAATAAAACTGGGACAGTCACTAGCCCAAATTGGAGCACTCGTCCGAACAGCGGGAGGGTTAGAGATAATTATTCTGGTTAGAGATAGTGATGGGCCTTTTATGCATTTATGCCCAGTGCCCCCCAATCCTCCAGACAAAGCAAAAGCTAACGTATAAACTGCACGAAATTTGCTAATTTAGTCAGTTTATTTTCGCGCTATAGCAGTACCTGCTGTCGCGCGTAAAAAGCGAATAAATTTTGCACTCACATAATACTGACGTCGAGTTAAAGGCACTGAACTCGTATGGCTGTTGGCGTGATACAAGAAGATTTTTCACTTCAGTCAAGTCTTTTTTCACGTTTCTGGCGATGTCAGTTAATTCGTCGGAGGTAGCACACATACATCCTATATAAGTAAATAAGTACAATTTTTATGACATAATACAAACGTGAATGCAAAAAGCACAAAGAATATAATGACACAAAAACTACACAAACTCAAAAGACGAAAGTTTAATTAACAAAAAATCTGAACACTTGAAAAACCTATGGTCTATATGCACAACTAGGGACCTGATTGGCAAGACTCGTTGTCATCGACTGTTGGTTGAGCGCTCACGTCTAAGAACGTCATCGTCGTTATCAACAACACACCAATCCAGATATCTCCAGGGTTGCAACTGGACTGTATACTACTTTGAACATGGTGATACTGAAACAGAATGCTGCACGCTGCAGTACAGAAACTTTTACGATATTTAGTGTAGCAATCCCACCTATGGCTTTCTTGATTCTACACTATACTTGCTGAATGAACGTTGTTTTTGCGATGTGAGACGGGCTTATAGACACACCTATACTGCTACACATATAGGCTTGTAAAGCTGTAAAGCTTTGTACAACGTTGTGCAACGTTGCGTGACTGTGAAGGAGTTTAGTCATCGACTCCGCTTTAGTCTTTTTGGACTCGCGCGTTAATGTCCAATGGTTTCTTATGGGTTTCAAGCGAAACTTCGCGGTCACGTTGCGCGCCCGTTCGGCGGCCGAGGTTCTCCATACTACGGGGGCACATAGCCCCCGTGGCCCCCTACCGGAATCTGGGACGAATCTGTGGCTAGCGGTTCACCGTCATCCCCTAGAAGGCGCAACGTGAATTTCTTTGGACCTCGATATCTCGGCCATTTTTCGAGATATCGTCGCGATCTTTTCGCCGTACGGTAGGTCTCCTTAAGGGCTACAGATCCCCCAGGCGAATTTGTGGCTAGCGCCCCCGGTTTGGGGGTCAGCCCCCAAAAACGGACGAAAATTTCAAATTAATTTTTGAAAAGTTTTACGAATTAAAATTTTCCCAGATTTCGTCAGAAGGTCGAGAGTAACCCCCTTTAACGATCGCACTCATCTCCCATGGAAGTCATCGAGCTAGTTTTCGAGATAATGGGGGTTTTCCGTATTGCGCCCCCCACGCGATATCTCCGCCATTTTTGAACTTTGGTCCACAAAATTTTGGTGACTTATAGCCCTGCCCGAGGGCTTTCCAAAAGTGTCAACAAATGTGGACCAAAGTTCACCAGTTTCGAGAAATGGGGGTTTTCCGATTTCAGCCCCCACCGCCATATGTCCGCCGTTTTTGAACTTTGGCCCCACCATTTCCGAAGCGATCCTTCCCAAATTTGGCACACTTATAGGGGACGACAATGTCTAAAAACTCAGGAGGCAGAATTTCGATATCGCTCCCCAATTTCGAAAAAGTGGGGGTTTTCTGTTTTTCGCTCCCATCGCCATATCTCTGCCGTTTTTGAACTTTGGCCCACAAAATTTTGGGGTCATGTAGCCCTGCCTGAGAGCTTTCCAATAGTGTCAGCATATGTGGACCAAAGTTCATCAGCTTCGAGAAAGTGGGGGTTTTCCGATTTCCGCCCCCATCGCCATATCTCCGCCGTTTTTGAACTTTGGCCCACAAAGTTTTGGGGTCATGTAGCTCTGCCCGAGAGCTTTCCAATAGTGTCAGCATATGTGGACCAAAGTTCATCAGTTTCGAGAAAGTGGGGGTTTTCCGATTTCCGCCCCCATCGCCATATCTCCGCCGTTTTTGAACTTTGGCCCACAAAATTTTGGAGTCATGTAGCCCTGCCCGAGTGCTTTCCAAAATTGTCACCATATGTGGACCAAAGTTCATCGCTTTTGAGAAAGTGGGGGTTTTCCGGTTCTCGCCCCCATCGCCATATCTCCGCCGTTTTTGAACTTTGGCCCAGAAAATTTAGGGGTCATGTAGCCCTGCCCGATGGCTTTCCATAAGTGTCACCATAATTGGACCAAAGTTCATCAGTTTCGAAAAAGTGGGGTTTTTCTGTTTTTCGCTCCCATCGCCATATCTCTGCCGTTTTTGAACTTTGTTCCACAAAATTTTGGTGACTCATAGCCCTGCCCGAGGTCTTTCCAAAAGTGTCAACATATGTTTACCAAAGTTCACCAGTTTCGATAAATGGGGGGTTTCCGATTTCAGCCCCCACCGCCATATGTCCGCCGTTTTTGAATTTTGGCCCCGCCATTTCCGAAGCGATCCTTCCCATATTTGGCACACTTATAGGGGACGACAATGTCTAAAAACTCAGGAGACAGAATTTCAATATCGCTCCCCAATTTCGAGAAGGTGGGGGTTTTCCGGTTCTCGCCCCCATCGCCATATCTCCGCCGTTTTTTGAACTTTGGCCCACAAAATTTTGGGGTCATGTAGCCCTGCCCGAGGGCTTTTCAAAAGTGTCAGCATATGTGGACCAAAGTTCATCCGTTTCAAGAAAGTGGCGTTTTTCCGATTTTCGCCCTTATCGCCATATCTCCGCCGTTTTTGAACTTTGGCTCACAAAATTTTGGGGTCATGTAGCCTTGCCCGAGTGCTTTCAAAATGTGTCACCATAAGTGGACCAAAGTTCATCAGTTTTGAGAAAGTGGGGTTTTCCGATTTTCGCCCCCATCGCCATATCTCCACCGTTTTTGAACTTTGGCCCACAAAATGTTGGGGTCATGTAGCGCTCTGCCCGAGGGCTTTCCAAAAGTGTCACCATAAGTGGACCAAAGTTCATCCGTTTCGAGAAAGTGGGGGTTTTCCGATTTTCGCCCCTATCGCCATATCTCCGCTGTTTTTGAACTTTGGCCCACAAAATTTTTGCCGCCATGTAGCCCTGCCCAAGGTCTTTCCACAAGTCTCACCATATGTGGACCAAAGTTCATCACTTTCGAGAAAGTGGGGTTTTTCCGGTTTTCGCCCCCATCGCCATATCTCTGCTGTTTTTGAACTTTGGCCCACAAAATTTTGGGGTCTTGTAGCCCTGCCGAGGGCTTTCCAAAAGTGTCACCATAAGTGGACCAAAGTTCATCATTTTCAAAAAAGTGGGGGTTTTCCGGTTTTCGCCCCCATCGCCTTATCTCCGCAGTATTTGAACTTTGGCCGGCTTACTTTTACCCTATGTAGCTATAAGCAGCCAAAGTTTATATAGTCATGTCATGTCATCTCGCCGTTGTCGCTTCGCAACGGTTGGCTGCACGGATGAGTCTAACACCCTCAGTCTGTCTCTCACTGTGTATAGTAGGTTATCACCTGATAGACCATTCCACTGGCAAATATTGTCCAACCAGCACATTCGCTGTCTTCCACGGTTTGTCACTCCTTCCGCGAGACCTACCATTACACTGCTTTCAACGTTATCATGTGACTGCGTCATCACGTGTCCAAAGTATCGTAGTTTACGGGACTTAATGTGATTTAGCAGTTCGTTTTCTACTCCAGCCATCTTGTGAAGTTGTGCTGTGGTCATCAACTTCGTCCACGGTATTCTCAACAACTTTCTGATGCACTTGTTCTCAAAAGCCTGAATGCGTCTTTCTTCTCGTTTCTTCAGTGTCCTTGCTTCACACCCATATGTCGCCACCGGCCAAACCAAGGCTCTCATCAGTCGTAGCTTGGTGATGGTACTAACTGATTTGTTTTTCCGGAGTCTTGTCAACTTGATCATTACAGCCATGCCCATAGTCAGCCTTGACTTCACATCGTTCACACAATCTGCATTACTTGTCACTTAGCTACCCAGGTACGTGAAAGAGTCGACCTGCTCCAGTCTTTCACCATCCACTGTTATTTCCAGCGTGCAGTCATTGTTTGTCATGACTTTCGTTTTTGTGGCATTGATTAGCATGTTGTATTCTTTTGCCACTCGCTCAACACGGCTTACCGGCTCCTGTAACTCTTCCGGTGATGGTGTCAGTAAGACGATGTCGTCCGCATACCTGAGGTTACTGATGGTTTTTCCCCCAATCCGAAATCCTCTTGAAAAACCCTGTAGCGCCTTTCGCATCAATTGTTCCGCTAGAATGTTGAACAAGCATGATGAGAGATTGCATCCTTGCCGGACTCCTTTCTTGACACGTTTATATAGAGGGTGGGCCAAAATACGTGGCACTTTACTTTTGTCCATATTTTCGTCAAATATTAACTGATTTTCAAAATTTTTACACTGCCACATACTGTGGAGAATTAGCAATAAAGTGATTGTTAAATTTCCCACCACACTTTAACTGCGTTGCTACACTACCATGTGAAACACGAAGTTTCAAAAATCACTAAAATCACTATAATATATATGCAAAAAATCGTCTTCTGAAACAATTTGTATCAATTTTCATACAAAAATTATGTTTAGCGTTACATACGTTTCTGATGTTTGTAAACAAAAGCAGATGATATTGTCGTAAAACTAATAATAATTTTTAGTGCACTGACGATATACCGGCGATGTAATGTGCCATTTAACAGTAGAGACAAAGCTCTGATAAAGCATTAGTACCAGTTCAAAAATACAGTTTTCGGAAAACACTGGCAAAATTTTTGAAGATAAACTGCAACGGGGAAACAGTGGGAATGTTATTAGAAGAGATTTGGGAAACATGCAGCACTGATCAAAGGCGTGAAACCAGCAAATTGAAGCACACACGTACTGAAGAGAACGTGATCACTGCGGATGAGTGAGTGAGTAGTTTCTTCACGACCCATCAGCACAAAATAGGCCATCCAGTGCCATACGTGGTTAAAATTAGTTAAAGCAGTTAATATATGTAATTAAAAGCAAAGTTAAAATACTTGTTAATATCAAGGCTATTAAGCTAATGTAAAAACAACATTATATACGATTGTAAAAGTTGATATCTTTAACATAAGCGATAATGTTGCGAGATGCAACATTTTCAAAAAATCGTCCTTGAGTGTGTAGTCATGGTGCCATTCATACCTAGCACCACGCATAATGCACTTCTATCTCTGATTTCTAGCCGATTACTTTTACGTGACAAAATGGCTAAGAGGGTGCTATCTTTCTCGCAAAGTTGCTTACTAGGGCACGTCTGAATTTATTGCTCGCCCTACGTTACCAGGCGTTCATTTCATGTCGCCTGGACTATAGCCACTCGTTGTTCTATGTCATCACCGACGGTCTGGTGAGCCGGCTGCAGTCTGTTCTGAATGCGGCTGCACGTTTGGTGTCGGACGTTCGACGCTATGACCACCGCCGGTGCTACAAGAGCTGCACTGGCTTCCGGTTCGGCGTCGGGTGAATTTTAAGATGGCCACTTTGGTCTCCTTGTCACTGTCCGGCATGGCTCCCGCATACCTGGCCGCCGACAGTCAGCTGGTCTTCGACGAAGATCGTCGTCAGCTGCGTTCTGCCAACTCAAGAACATTGTGTCGTCAGACGGACCTGCAGCAGCTATGGAGACAGATGTTGTGCTGCTGCAGGTCCTAAGCTGTGAAACAATCTTCCAGCTCATATGAAACGAACTGATACAAGGTGGCCACACACCTGGAAAACTTGAAATACAAAAGTAATTCTCTGAAAATGGAAATGTTTTTGGATAACTTATGGAATTGACAGGAAAATTTGTGCAACCTCGGGGAAAAATATTAACAAACAAAATAGTGTCACCAGATGCGGTTTCTGGGATGCAAAAATGCTTTAAATAACGTTTCGCGGCCGTTGTTCCGCCCCGGACATCGCGGGGGAAGCTTACATTATTCTAGTTACTTTTTGTTGTGATAATCTGTGAAAAAGTCAGTTTATTACTCTGGAAAAGCCTGGAATACTCGTTAAGTTTTTTTCTAATACTTTCTGGCCTCGCGTCAAGGGAGACTTTGGCAAAAAGCCTTTTCATATAAAGCTCCCAACGTTTGGAACAATCTCGGTCTCTCAGTTAGGCATTTCACTTTACATCCAACCTTCAAACGACACATTAAACCTATCTACTTAGGCTATCATACCGCCCATAGTACACCTCTACCCACTTAGCACTTAGCCGCTTGTTTTGGCGACACCGTTGTTTTGTTGCACGAAAATGCACTTGTTTGCTCTTGCGAGTTTTGAAGTTTTAACGGTATTGTCTGTACTTGGAGACGCAGCTTGATTTCAAGGGCGTCGCGTCCATCTCCTTAAACAGTTGAACCAAGTTTCTCTATCCCCCAGTTTTTCACGCCTATTTTTACACGCGATAGCAGAATGCTTCGCGCATCTTAGCCATGGCTTAAGCGTCTGTCCGTCTGTCTGTCTGTCCGGCACACTGGTGTATTGTATCAAAACGATGCAAGCTAGGATCACGAAATCTTTACTATGCGTTGCCCCCAAAACTCTGGTTTATCGTGACAAAATTTCGTGCTCCTGGGTGAGGGGGCTCTTTTCGAACGAGAGCGTCAAAAAAGGTACTCCCTTAAAACGTTATTTTGCCGGTATTGGCTCTTCTAGTGTAAAAACGATTGTAAATAGATACATATATGTTGTTTATCGTAACTAGCACTGGTCACAAGCTTTTAAATTTTATTAGCATCGATGTCCTTGAACGACCTTGAACCCCCAAAAAATTACGAATTTTTGTGTATTTTTCGTGATTTCGGGCTGCGACACGCAGTTTAAGAGCAAATTGCGCCGAAATGGCTAAAGATAAACCCAGACAACCTGCGTATGAAATTTTCAGCATTAAACATAGATTTCAGTAGTTTAAATCCCCACTCCTTACGTTCAAAGAGGCACCCTCTGATTACGCAATTAGAGGGTGCTACGGAAAAAAAGAAAACTAAGCCAACAAATTTCATAAATAAGTCAAACATTGAACACATTTTTGGCTTTAGTCATTGATTCACTGAGCATTGAGATCACAAGACGCAGAGCAAGCGTGCATCAATACTGTTTTAAGATAGGCCTATGATTCTAATATTTAGAAGCAAACACGATTTAATCACGACACGTTTAAGGTTTGCTGAAATCTAGCTCCACGTTCTAAAAATGGAGGGGGTTTCCCATTATATTTCCCCTTTTCCCCCTCTCTCACTTCATTTTTGTCAGTCTCATTTACCTCCCTAAGGCCACCCGTTTATTTGGGAAAAGTGTCGAAAAACGTGGGTGATGGGTCACTGTGTCGGAGTTACGGCAAAAAGTAGGTGGCGTAGTTAATTTTCCGGACCGCCCTGTATTTAGCGAACATAACGTGACAGAACGGCACAGCATGCTGTCCTGCCTGTCGCCGGATCAAAAAGTCGGCGCCGAAAACAAGCAAGCCGCAACTCCACTGACCACTGACTTCGATTTCTCGTCATATCGTATCATATCATATCACATCACTTTCTACGGCGCCCCTCATCCGTAGCACGCGGCCACAGTATACAACAAACATTAGGTCTATACTAAACATGCAGTAATACAATGAAAATGCGATAAAACCAATTGCCGTAGGCCTACAACTGACTGTACAATAAATCTAACTCTTGTATGCAACAGGTCCACGACATCGCGACATGCCGAGATGCATTGTGTTACATCTTGTCACTGGCGTGGCCATAGGGGTACTAGGACACGTGCCGTTCTCCCCTTTCTAGAAGCCTACTCAGTTACTCAAAATAATGCCAAAAATGCACCAAGACACTTTATTTTTACCCCCAAAAATCAAAACATTCCTGGGGGAAACTTAGCACCCTCTTTAGACTCTTTTCTTGGTAGAAAAAGAGACACTTTTTTACTTTTACCCTTTGTGTGCCCCCTACAGACAGATTTTGGCTATGCCACTACTTTTTGTTGCACGACTTGTTGTCGTTTAGCGAATCCACAAACAACCCAAGTCAAGTGGAGTTTGGTTTCTTCAGTCTACCAGTGTCGCATCTGAAGATACTGGATAACGTCGTTGTAGCGGTTGCTGTAGTTGTAGTTGTAGTAGTTGTTGTAGTAGTTGCAGTAGTTGTTGCAGTTGTATTTGTAGTAGTTTTAGCGGTGTTTGTTGGTTTTTTTGCAAATATAGTTGTTTTTACGTGCAACTGTAGCTGTTGTTCTAGTTGTGGTAGTCAGCTAGTAGTTGTTGTAGTATTTTTAGTAAGTGTAGCGGTTGCTGCTGGTTTGTCTGTTGGTATAATTGTTCTCATCGCCGCAATGCTCTGTACCTTTCTGCCGACACACGTGGTACTTTCGACCCTTCAACAACTACAACAACAACCAAACTACTACTACTACTACTACAACCACTATGGATGGTATTTTCGACCCTCCGACAACGGTTCGCCTTTAGTTATTGCTGGACTTGCGCACTGGCCGTACACTCGAACGACCTGTATAGCGGAGGAAAATAATTCTTTTGTTATTGCAAAAACAATAAATCAAAGTATTATCAAACATACACATGACAATATTGCAAATTATAGTACAGCTAAAAAAACTACTACAATGAAAAAGTGCTCTTAAACCGCTCAAAAAGTGGGTGGTTATCCATTCCACAATTAACTGGGCAGCCCGCTAAATTTTTAGCTGTCGGAGATTTGTTTGGAAATATTTTCTTGTCAGAAAATTGTGGTCATGTGGTCTAAAATGCAAAATTTGGGCTAAAACCATTTTGAAAAAATGTCGGTGCAAAATTAATATTTTAAGCACCCGTAAATTTCCTCTGTCGGAAAAATGCAACTTCTTGCTTAGCATACTTTTTTTAATTCACGACACCGCTGGTTATCCATCTTTGTACTAACCGGTCTCGACGTACATCAACTTTGCTAATTAAAAACCACTATAGATACAGACCTGCGTGCTCTGATTGGTCGGTTGTGCGTGGGAAGTCCAAGCAATTGCGCAGTCGCAGTGAATGGCGTTTCCGGTCAGCCAGATCTCCTCGACACCCATTGGTCGGCGAGTGAATCACGTGACCGATGACGTAACTGGTCACGTGACGTGATCTCCTCGATACTCTGCAGCGCGTCGTCAAACGCACACGCGTTGATCGTCGTCAGCAGATTGTACTCCAACTGCACCTAGATACACGGTTAATACGTCTATTAACACGAAAACCAAGCTATCGCTAGGGAAGACGCGCTACAATCTATGCAGTTCCTGTTGCAGTACTGACCTTCATGACCATCCAAGGTCGATGATTTTCGTATCATTTGAAAGCCAATATGCGACTTGCTATTAGTGATCAATAGCAACCTAGGCCCTATCTCGCACCGTTTAGCCACAATACATTCGTAACGTACAGACAGATGGAGCTGATGGACAGACGACAGATGACCACCGACAACCGTACTACAGACGCCTACAGCATAGCTGCAGCATAGCTGTAGCGCGTCAAAAATTAGGCTAGACGCAGGGGCAGATAGGCCCATCTGCAGATTTTCGATAAAAACATTATGAGTACGGTACTCAAGATTTCAATTTGGCCCCGAAATACCCCCAAAATGGCGTAAATCGAGAACCAACCATTGTGTGACTGGAGTAAGACGGGCGGCGTGTACCTATGTCGGGTGGCAGGTAACAATGTGTAATCCCATACGGCAGGTGACGCTCCGTTGCTGTGCGTCCATTAGGAGCTATGAAAAACAAGTCTTTTAACCTTTACCGCAAATCATCTTGGCGGATGCCAGATGGCATATTTCATGATATTTGACAATATTAAATCGTTGGCCATACAAAACATGGCGAAGTTTCAGGAAAATGTTGGGCAATATTTTAAAGTGCTGCAGTGTTTCTTTAGATACTAATGTAAGTAAGTAAACAAGTAAGTAAATGCTTGTCTGCGTACCTTGCGAAGAGATCGCAGGCCAGCAAACAGCTTGCCTTGCAGTTCCCTGATGGTGTTGTCGCTGAGTGTCAACGACCTTAGGCTGACCAGTCCGTCGAATGCCCCCGGTCTGACATGACCCAGTTCGTGAGGGTTTGATCTGACATGACCCAGTTTGGCCTTGTTGAGCGAGAGTTCACGCAGAGAGGTCATGGCCGAGAAGCTGGAAGGTGAAATGAATGAGATCGGATTGCGAGTCAGAATCAAAGTCTCCAGCGATTGCAAACCACTGAACATCTATTACAGCACGACACGACATTTTGTCTATATCTCAGAAAGCAAAGCACAATATTTGCATTTTTAACGTTTGTTGCGCATAAAATACAACAGACATCTCAGACCTCCGCTGAATGCAGTGCTTCAGCTGCCACCCGGCCAGTACAGCGAAAATGACGTTCATGTGGGCGACGATCCAGACATCTAAAAGCTCTATCCAAATCTGTCAAAAAATAATTCCTAGATCCGGAGCTAGACTCCGAATAGAAAATCTTGGTGGTTGGTCCTTGGGACTTTTTATCTTTTCGTGAAATTTCACCAAAATCCATTTATAATTTTTGTGAGTAACTCAACTGTGCAACAAACAGAGACACAAACGAACAACAGACAGCACCGATTACGTAAGCTGTGACAAGTTTATAAACTATGGTTTATAAACGACGTTGATCGATAAAGTCTAACAATCTGCAATTATATGAAATCAATTCAAATCGAATGACGACTGATTAACTGACGAATAGATTATCAGTACCTGTGGAAATAGCGCGGTCAATTCATTGTTGCTGAGGTCGAGTTTGCGTAGCGACGACAGACGACTGAACCCATGCGGCTGCAGATCTCTCAGCTCGTTGACAGCATAGAAACCGACTGAATGAACGAATGAACAAATATATAAATTGAGAATGAGAAAAAATGAATGAATAAATGAACGAACAAATAAATGAGTTAATAAATAAACAACAAACGAGAGATTGAATAAATAAATGAGAAAACCAATTGAAAAATAAAATGATAAATTATGAACAAGTTAAAAGATAAACGAAAGAGTTAATAAATGAGCGAATGAACAAACAAATAAATGAATAAATAAATGTATCTCTCAGCTTGTTGGCTTTCAGGTCAAGAGTCTGCAGTTGCTTAAGAGCTCTGAACGCCTTGGGATCGATAAGCGTCAGCAGATTGCGGGCCAAGTACAGCTCGGTGAGGTTGACCAAGCCGGCGAACACATTTTCTTCTAGTCGTTCCAGATGATTGCGCTCAAGATGAAGAACTTTCGCCGCCGAAGCGCCGCGAAACACCGCGCGATGCAACACAGCGATGTCGTTGCGCTGTAGGTCGATTTCCTTTAGCTGGCGATGCTTTCTGAACAGGCCGGACGGCAGTTCTGGAATCTTGTTTCTCCTAACGAAAACAAAGAAAAAACTTTGTTTTTGGCCCAAACTACTACCGAATACTAAGTACATCGTTTTCAAACGTCATCGTCGGAAACAGACAAGACATGTATGTATACAAGTAAGTGTTCCGATTAACCACATCGCGTATTTTTTTCACTGCGCATTAGGGGTCTTGCCCGTATATCCGGTTGTTTATCTCTTCGTCTGTTTGCATGTACAATACGGGCTCCTTATAAGGCTAGAAAATAAAAAAACGTAAAAGTTCAGAATTGGTGTAAGCGTCCTCCAAGGCAGAAGTGAGCGGTGTGCCATTTTTTAGTTCAAAGGGTCAAAGGTCAGTGTTTGAATTGGCGTTGTGCAGTGCTGTGGGCCGCAACATTTTCGACTGTTTTGGGTATCTTAATTATCCCCGCCAAGGTGAACGTAGTAAACACTGGAGAAGATTAAGAGATTGGTCGTTCTGTCAGTCGTTCTCTCTGTGTGTACATGATAACTCATCATCATTTCCACATGTCATACATAACCGGCAGGAACGGTGGCGCCCTCCTGTGAAAACTTCTACATTTTACAGTAGTAATGTTTAAATCACTTCACTTGGCGGAGATATGCACTCTCACGAGCGCCTTCTAGTTTATTAAATAGGCTAGATAAACCTCATCGAGATGAATTGTAGCACACTGCTCAGCGGTCTAAACGCTCGTCCATCTATCTTGAGTGCGCCGCGGTTCTGCCAGATTTTGACGGAGCGTACGCGCAGGTTACGGAACGACCTGCGGTCCAGAGACTGAATTCGGTTCTCACTCAGATCGATGTGAGAGTAGATCACCGTCGTAGTATTGTCTTCAGACCTACATGCAAACATAGCCATATAAATTTACGCAATTATTTGCGTACAAGTAACCGTACTTAAAACGTAGATAACCATGTGTAAAACATTGCTGAACATGTTTAATTTATTCTGTACGTAACCACTTCCCATCTTCAAGCCGTGTTCAATCGCGCAAACCGGTTTTTGCAAATGCAGCGTATATAAAGCGACAAAAAAGCTTCCGCGAAATAAAGTGAAATGAACCATACTGTAGATCAGTTCTGTCGCTTCGTACAAGCCCCTTTAGGCATAAAACGTTTTAGAATATGTTTCAAACGTGGCTGCACATAACATAAAACGTAAGAAGACATTTTTGCAAGAAATTATTGAAAGTTGTTTTTTTTTCTATTTTATGCGCAACTGCGGCTTTACTGTCTATACTGTACTGTACAGTACAAAAAGAATTAAAATGGTAACAACGATGACGAATATCATGAAGATATTATGAAAATGTCACCTGGTAAATCTGGGCACGCGCCTCAGGTAGATGCCAGCACACTCGATATCTCCGCCGGGAAAACAGAAACACACTTCGGACACGCAGCCTGATTCAGCAACAGGGATGCGTTGCCATAGCAACAGCATCAACAACAAGCCGATGATCGGCCAATCAGCGGCGCGCTGCCACGGGTATGGCGTCATCACTGGCAAAGTGTGTCCCCGGGCGGCATTTGCCTGCAAAATCACAAAATGGTTAAATCGTATAGCTTTTCATAAAAAACTTATCTCAGAGCTATCGAGCGTCACCTGCCGTATGGGATTACTTAGTGTTACTTGCCACACGACACAGGTAAACACGTTCCGCTTTAACTCCAGCCAGACAAGCTGGTACTCAATTTGCCTATCCCTGAGGGATGAAAAGCTGAGTTAAGTTTGGTGTTGGTTACATACCGAGATGGTTTATCTGTCCGCAGACAGTCGTTCAAGTAAATTACGCAATAAAATATTAGCTCATTTTACTGAGTACATACTTAACACGACTCTGCAGTGAGAAAAACAAAAATTAATTTTTAATTAAAACAAAAAAAAATTGTTGAACGTTTCTGGATTATCTGTTAACACAAAATTAATTCATTTCACGGAACTGTCATAATTGTCAACGTACATGCAATACAACTTTTCGTAAAATATAGGGAAAACTCTAATACGGATAATTTATAGTTAATTTTTTACGATTTTTGTAATATCGAAAAGTATATGTTTTATAATGTTAAGCTCGCAAAGTGGCAGAATAAAAACGTATTTAAGAAACTATTTTAAAACAACGACAAACCTTACGAAAAATTAATGACTGCAAAGAACAAATGCTTATATTGCTTATTAGGTTAATTTACGTGAGTTCAGACTAGGCCCACAGTTTCATCCCGACAACTCCCGCAGCTTCAAGTTTTTTTCTCAGTGTCATATGGACTTCATTACATAACGTGCTCATCCATAGAACAGCAATAAAAAACACCATCAACAGTATACAGCAGTATCTATCCATCAATCTTGTATGACAGCATAACAGGCAGCAGACGTAGAAAAAAAGTAAGCTTACAGCATAAATGCCAAATAAAAAGTACACCGACCAACGCCGACAAAGTCCGCACTAAGGAAACATGTCCGACCTCAAAACACAAAAAACTTTGCAACCAGCTCAAAACTGGCACAAACTAAAAACACTCAAACATAGAAAAATCAAACCAAATACCAGTAGTAGGCCTAAAATTCGTAGCAGATCTTCGTAGCTTATGGGGCGTTTACACGATCCAGCAAAGGTCCAGCAAACTACCAGCAAATATATTCAAAATACACGTGCTAATGCTGGACGTTTGCTGGATCGTGTAAACACCCTATTGAGGAACGGTGGGGAAACGTTTAACTATACAATTTATGCATCTCTTTCAAAAATTAAATTTCAACTACGAAAGTCGGAAACTGTTTACTTACCTTCGCGAGTTTCGTTAACCGGACGCGCGGATGCAAACGTGAACGCAATAAAAATGTCAGAAAGTTTTCTTCTGTCCCAATGTCGAGATCCACAACTCGCAGTTGTTGCGACAACGTCAACGTCTAGCAAATCAACTAGGGGCCTAATATGACAATATCCACAGGCTGCTACAGCGTCTTCCGTAGTTAGATCTCCTGATATTAACAACGTTTCGTCTGTGAAAATTTGCAGCTTAATTAGCCAACAGTGATTAAATTTACACCGGCACTATCGGTACTGTATTTGCTATTTTGTATTTGGCATCATCATATTGTCAGCTGCAGCAGCAGCAGTAGGCTAACACTGTCAGAAATGCTCAGTTGTTCGATAGGCCTACTGACGTTGCTTCAGTCAATCTGAAACTCGCAGTGTCACACAGTGTGCGTACGCTGCGCTTAGCCAAGAAGCTATAAGCTAACGCGTCCGTTTTAGCTATTGGAATCGGATCATTATAACGCTTTGCGAGTTGAGTAAGCTTCTAATGTAGTTGCGTCCACCCCACTTGACTACTGCAACGCACTGCAAAGGCAGCAACTGGTCGAGTTAGATTCCTCGATGGTAAAGATAGAGATGTGCTTTATTCCATTTTTATTGATTCCGACTCGATTTCTACAGATTAGTTATGCGGTCATCTTTAATCTGCCACATTACGGCTTTCCCCGTCCGTCCGCCTACAAGTAAGTATGTAAAACGTAAATTTATACAGCACAATTCATAACCGGAAAATTCGAAGGCATAAAAACACAGGCAGTGGAAACCGTTGTGACAATTTTGAGCTCAAAATAAATCAAAGGCCATGATAAGGGTACACGTTGGAGTTCGGATTGTGCGGATTTCGACAGACGGCCGCATAATTTGCCGGCACTGGGCCGACAAATATTATACTTACTTGCGTATAACTGTAAACACAGACATGTCTTGAATAATTCAGAGAAAAAAGAAAAGGGTCATACCAATTATCATCACACATCATTTATTTATTTAAACCTACTAACATACGTTCATGCACTTATCTATCGCTTATCTAACTCACCAAATTCAGCTGCACTTACTGCAGACAAATAATAACTCTATGCAGATGATTAATTCAAAACCGTGCAGCCGATAAGACTTTTTAACTCAAAAGTCTTTGAAAGGTCTTTGTTTAGAAGCAACAGGTTTTGTTGTAACTTAATAATTTTGGCTAGCAATATCGATACCCAATAGTTTTCGATCGAATCCGATAGCACGGCGCAGCGCTATAGATAGTTTCCAGGCGGTTGATTCAGTCTAGACGGAGTAGCTATAGAACGCGGTGCGACGTGGCGCCCGCCCAATCTTGCGTGTCATCTGCAGCGCGCTACGCATCACCGAACACTGTATGTGACGTCATTGATGCCTGCAGCCACCAGACTCTGAATCCGATCAGCATCCAGAGCGGAGCGTCACATCTTTACGCCGCCATACACGTCTAACAAACCGCCGCCAGATACCGATGCTGACTTGCCGCTATATAAACTACAGGCTGAACCGAAAAAGTGGCACCCCGTAAACTATAACACTGCGACATGTCTTTCTGTTTAAAGTTTTTTTTTGTTTTCAGGCAGTTTCTCGATTTTTGTGCTGACTTTTACGCTATATAACTGTACTTCTATTTTTGCACTTGCTGTCATTTTATTACTTAAAATATTTAAGTTATTTTTAGTTTGTGTGCTAGATTAAACTGGCAGCTTGTCGGTCAATTTTCAAGTGCAAATTCGTATTGTATTTTATCTTATTGTAATACTTGAGTTTTCTCTCTTGTTAGATGCATTATATTTACAACTTTTGTTTACTCACGCACCATTTTTTTAAACGACGTTGTGTTGTGTCTGTCTATGCAAAACAGTTATGTTTATATGCGAATGAAATAGCTGTAATTTTTATTACAATGTTTAGACTAACGACGAAGTTACAGACGAACGTTGTTTTATTTAGTTACAATCTGCGTGTGGAATATTGGAGAAACACTATAGAGTTCCGAAAAAATATGATTTAAACATGTTTTATCAAATCGGCATATTTCAACAGTACTATAGGCTAGTTAATTAATATAACAAATGTTAAAGTTGCGTAAACAATATAAATATACGTAGTGTTTGCCGTTTGTGTGGCATTATATTGACTCGCTTTAAAAGAGTGTCACTTTTTTGGCCCACCCAGCAGTTTTAGACCATGCCACTTATGGCCGAAATGGGTTCGATAGGTCGCAGTGTATTTGGCCGTCAAAATCGGTCTATTCCCTTATATTTCGAGTGCCGAAATAATTATTTTGTTGTACGGCCATACTGATAGGCCGCAGTACGTGTTTTGCCCTTCTATCCGTCCGTTCGTCTGTCCGATTAAGCTGCGAGTCCACTGAAAGTAATGCGACGTAACGCTGGTAGATAGTCGGGCTTTAAGAAAATGCAACCCGGCAGTGGCGTAGACAAGGGGGCCTAGGGAGCCCAGATCCCCCCCAATCCTACAAATAAAAAAAACCATAAGCATACGTTTAAACTGCCCGAAATTTGAAAATTTACAGCCAGCGTGTAATCAAGTTCAGGAATGCATCAGAAAACAACGAATGACAACGAATGACATTGCAGAGGAGGACAACGAGCAGTAGAAGTTGGTGGCACTGTCGTTCATGACTGAAAACAGCTGCAAACAGCCTGCTTTTTAGCGGTGCTAGGGCTTTTTGCATAGTGGTCGCAGATGTACTTTGCATAAGATGGAGATAGTTTTAGCTTTAAACGCAGATTAACAATAAAATGTAACGGCAGCTGCTTTTCTTGCTTTAGCCTAGACTCGAATCAACCCAGTTAACCTAAACCACACAAAACCTTTAGTAGCGTGACATTTTGGCAGCGCTAGCTAGGTAGCCTATTATGTGCCCTATACCCATGCAGGCGGCGTACAATACAGGCTTTGCTTCTATTTTTAGATATTACGTCAAGGTAATTCCTCTATTAGGCCTAGGCTAACCAACATAATCGGTTTTTTAGTCATCGACTATTTCGCGAGAATTAATATAAGAGATTATTCTGCATCGTCGTAGAAATGTTAGTACATAAGCACGTGCCACATACCCATGCACCTAAATCATCGTAGCGTGCCATTTTGGCAGCGCTAGCTGGGTATTATGTGCCCTATACCCATGCAGGCGGCGTACAATACAGGCTTTGCTTCTATTTTTAGATATTACGTCAAGGTAATTCCTCTAGGCCTATTAGGCCTAGGCTAACCAACGTAATCGGTTTTTTAGTCGTCGACTATTTTGCGAGAATTAAATAAGAGATATTCTGCATCGTCGTGAATATGTTATTACAATCGGGCGATTGCCATCACGTACAGCAACATGTCACATGTAACTGTATTAATCAGTTGTGCGAACTTCTACTATTCAGGTACGCAGGCATAATTTATACCAAGTGCTAATAGTGGTTTAGCAGAGCAGCGAAAATGCTCGTGACAGTGGATGTTATCTGATTATTAGTGTGTAGCCTTTTATGCCATAATATAGGTAAGCATATTTACAGATAAATCTTAAAACAAGATCGCTTAAACTGACTGATTATAGTATGCATTGATGTGTCAGGGAAGAAAGATCGTATTGCGACTAACACAGACTTTAAAAATCAGAAACAAAATGAACAACGAAGACCTAAAAAATATTTTAAAATGGTTTTATTAGTTTGACGAAGATGGCACCATAATTTCTACAGAACTTTTAGAAAATATGGGGTAGCAATCGCTCATCAATTCTGCCATCTTTTTGTACACCAACCCGTAGTAAGTAAGTCAGTAAAAACGTGTAGGTCCTACTTGTAACTCAATTAAACAACAAAGTCGCAATGCGCCGCAGTTTCAGTCAAGCAGAAACATCTTCCGTAAAGCGCTTCAACTGTTCAGAACTTGTATTTCGCCGCAGCCGCTCGCCGGCGACTGTTTGCTGCTGAAAGATTCTCGGCGGATCACCAGTCATCGGCTGAGAGAAATCCCGCACACCGCATACAGCTGATTCAGCGTTTGCTTCCTGAACTGCGCAGTGGTCTGTCTGTCCGTCTGTCAATCCGTCTGTCACGGTAGGGAGACAAGGGCAATGCAACGGGTGAGGCAATTGCAACTCCCCCTAAATTTTAGCCTGTCGGGGAAATTTTCTGTAAACAGTACAAAATTCGAGGCTAAAATCACCATTTTGGAATACAAAATATCGGCAAAATTAAAAATTTAGAGCACCATAATTTCCTCCATCAAAAATTCGTAGCTGTTTCTCGAAAAAAAAACTTTCATTTCCTATCTTCTTTACTTTTTTTAACCAAAGACGCCACTGGTGCACCGGCCTATACATCAGACAAGCTAACACGCTGTTTAGCTAACACGCTGCTGATTCTGGTGAAAGGGAGTCGCGACCCTTCCGTGAGGAGCCAGTGACACATCTCTATTTTAATCGGCACTTAGTACTGCACCTTGACATCCTTCATGGTTTTTACGCACTCAGCACTGCCGGCATGTCCACAACCACTACTGGTCAGGAGTCTTCAACTGGTTGAAGTTTGACCATACACCGAAGAAGAAGAAGAAGTAGACGATGAAGCAAACAATCATGAAGCAAACTTAGAGCACACGTCGGGTATAAATGAATTAAGCTGTTAAGCTGCCACTGTTGTTGCCGCTGTCGGCTGGTTAACGCATGGAGCAGGTGCGTATATAATTATTGTGTTTAGTAAGGTGTTTACACGATCCAGCAAACGTCCAGCATTAGCGCGTGTATTTTGAATGCATTTGCTGGAAGTTTGCTGGACGTTTGCTGGATCGTGTAAACACCCCATAACGTCGCTGCAACCGTTTCGTTCGCGCGTCTTTGCCATCATCTGGGCGTCTGTCTGTCTGTCTGTCTGTCTGTCCGTCCGTCACACTCGTGAGCTGTATCGAAACGGTGCAAGCTAGGATCACCAAATCTTCACCATCGGCTGCCCGGAAGACTCTAGTTTCAGGAACCGTAAAGCTTTTCCACAAATTCGAAAGGCGTCACCCCGAACGAGGACCCTAAATGAGAGGGGGAGGGTGGGCAAAATTTGCGATTTTCGGCCCAAAACTCGCTGTATCTCAGTAACGGTGCGAGATAAGGCCTAGGTTACTATTAATCACTAATAGGAAATTGTATACTGGCTGTCGATTGGCGCCAAATTCAATGACCTTGGATGACCTTGAACGCCAAAATAGAGGGTTTTATGGATTTTTTCAGCGAATTCGGCTGCGCAGTTCTATATCATTCACAAGGTGGCGCCACGGTACTGGTGCTGGTGGCATGGCGTAGTTGTTAACGCGTTATGGCTGAAACGAGGTTACTCTACACCGAGCCCGGTTAGTACTGCAATGGGTGACTACTGAACCGGAGCTGCTATAGGCTTTCGCGCGTCTCGTGAGCATTAGCTCAAATCTCTTGTTATAGACCCAAAATTCACAAAAAAAACCGGCCGGATCACCATCAAAATCGGAACACTCCGTTCTCAATCTAAGGTCAACCCCCTCCCACAAAATTTTATTAAAATTCGTTCATAAATGAAAATTTGTCAGCATAATCCTCACAAATAGCCTAACCTAATCCATCCGTTGGACGAAAGCTATATGGGTATAAGGAAGCTAATTGTGAACGATTCGCACAGTTGCGTTTTCTCAGATGTAAACACCAGACAGCCGACAACCGACCGACAAAAAACAGTGATGGGCCGTTAGATATTTCGGTCAATTTGACTAATTTTTATCACGAACACTTTTCTTGCGTCTTTCGTTTTTGTTGCGTAGGAATTTCGTTGATTCATATGCTATAAAATTCGCTGAAGTTTGCAAACTGTTCCCTGAAAGTTGCACGTGCGGACTGCGGACTGAGTAGTCCCTAACTAAATGTAAGTTCCACCAGGGTCTAAAGTGTATTTTGCAAGTGCACCGAAGCATATTATACACTGCAGAACATGTTAAAGCGTGCTTATTGCACAGCGTGTTTTACCTGAAACGTTCACGTAACAAAATTGAAACAGACGCGAGCCGCGTTTCAACCGTTAATCAGACTGGGATGAGATTAGGCCTATAGGGGGAGGGAGGGGGCGGCTGTGAATACCATCTGGAGTGAGCGAGTACGCAGTACGATCTTATACCATTCCAGACAGTGTTGTGTCGTACTAAAACCGCGTTCGGATAGCACAGGCTACACCGTCGTTTGCTTTGTCACGCACGACTACAGCCGAAAGTTGTGAAAACTCACTACCAGTGCGAGCTGAGCGAGGTTTAAACACCGTAGACATACCGTGGGGAGAGATGGACGAATTATTTCGTGATCTATCTTTCACAGCAGCGTCTGGGGTGTTATAACTGCCCATAACCTCACTCCGCTTAAGCGTAACGACCGAAACGTGGCTCAGGTCTGTGTACAGCACCCGGTCATTTTCAGGCAGAACTCACCGTCGATCAGGGTCACGAAATAAGTAACTTACATGTACATGTAGCCTACGTTAATTTCAATTAACGGTTCACAGTGTAGTAGGAAAGAGTGGGGCAAGAGTAACACCCTTTTTTATGAACTGTTGCACTTAGAAGCAGTATGTGAAACTTCTGAAGAGTGTGAACTATTAACACTGGGCAAACATTAAGCTATCTATCTGTAGTATGGAAAGCAGCATGGGCTCTGCTATTTTGCCTGCATACTAATTTAAACCGGTCCTCTTCCGCGTGTCACTCTTGCCTCGCAGGTAGGGGCTTTGCACTCGCAGACGGTGTTGAAAATGGAAACCTATTACGTAGGTCGTGAAATAAGAACCGAACTGTATGAGAAGTAACTTATCGCGGCCAGCTCTGTATTCTAGAGTCTGATTCAGAATCAGCAGACGGCCGAGAAGGCTAAGATCCACTTGCAGCTGCGGCCCAGACTTGCTGCTGTGGCTGTGGCTGCTTCACGTGATGCTGACTGATTCAGAAGATGTTGGGTTTACGCGATGCTGCTGTAAGCTACCGGGTAATCCTACGCGGTCTTTCCGGAAACCGAAAACTTGCCAACAGACCTACCGGCATGCCTATAAGGATCCGGTGATAGTCTGTCGGCTTAGTTGCAAGTGAATCACTTGTGTGGTTAACACTGCAGCTGAAGACTCTTACATTCTCTTGTGTTCATCAGGATTAATACGGTAAGTTCCATTGACTAATTTTGCATTGAAGGGTAAACTTTTACCCTTTTTCCGGGTCGGGGAGGCCAGGCTGTCATGTCCCTCAATGCGATATGCTGTCGCTAGGGTAGGCCGACCGTACCGCCTATATTTGAACATTATAGTATCGACATTGCGGGTTTGAATTTGGCACATTGAGGCTGTTCTGGCACTGTGCGCTGTATAAATTGATGCTTTTCTTACTTACTTACTTACATAGTTAATTTACTTCGAACACCACACTGTAAACGCTTTAGGCTCGCACTTTTCTGACACACAGTGTATTCTGTTGTTAGTTGTAGGCAGCTGACGTCATCAACTAAAGAGGGCTCAATAGACGATGACGTCACGATATTCTGTGTGGTCGATCATGCTGATCTTGATATTGGTATTGATCTGTCTCGAACGTGATCTCAGTGGCAGCGGCGTTCAAGGTTGGTGAATGATTATGTTTCTCATTAATACGAGGGGCGTTCACAAAGTTTTGCAAGTCGAAATTTATACACCAGTAAAACATAGCCTATGTTTTTCCTAAACACGATTAGCCTAAAGCGGATATGACGCCATTGTAATGTTTGACACCACGTAGAGTTAAACAGGAACGATTTGCAGCATCTCAGCAATTACAGTGCTGTCATAGCGCCAGAGTGCGATAGTCAAATAAATTAATCAGCATGGCGCCACTCAAATGCGTCGCCGACCTACCTGGCCGCCGATCTCTGGGTTCTGCTATCACCAACCGTCTGACAGTGCCTCCGGTCAAGCTGACAACCGTCGCCAACCAAATGGGCTTTCCCCGTTGTCGGTCCACGGTCCTACAACGTGTCTCAAAAACGGTCAAAATTGTTTTTGTCAGAACTTCATCAAATTATAACCAATTTTAATAATTTTTGGCACAAAGATTGCCAAGACGATACAGATATGTAAGGGGCACTCACTTACTACCTCACCTAATTTGTGTCAACGCACTACCGTGTGAAACACAGTTGCTCCAAATTGTTACATTACGGGCGGTTATTTGCATCGGATTGCTTACCTTTGCATCATCAATTCGACAGAAAATGCCACGTGGTTTAATAATTTTGCGGTACTAAATATTTTATGGTAAAAACAGCGAACAACAGCATAGCTGACTGATGAGCTTAAAACACGTCTAATCGATAAGTGAATGCCGTTTGATCAGTCGTTTGTTGATTCTGCTATCTGCAGCCAGTGGCGTTGCATCTAAGCCATTGTCTTTGTATGCGGGGCCCACTTTGGACATAAATTCTGATGATTTGCAAGCGAGTTGTTATACAAACTTATAATTGAGCTAAATTATTTACATTGGGATTTATTTTGTGCTTAATTAAGTCGTTACAGCATTTACTTAGAAAATAACTCAGCGTCGTGCAACAATTTGGAACATCTATGTTTCACACGGTAGTGCGTTGACATAAATTAGGTGAGGTAAAAAATGAGTGCATCTTGCATAATTTTATTGCCTTTGCCATTTGTATGCCAAAAATTATAAAATTTAGTGAAAATTTGACAAAGTTATGACAAAAAAAATGTTGACTGTTTTTTTTCTAAGACACGGTGTAGAACGGCCTGCCGGACGACGTGACGTCTGCAGAGTCGTTGTCCAGCTTCGGTCAGCGAATCACCTTTTTACGAAACCTTTTTTCTGACTATTTCCTGAACTGAACTGAACTCTTACTAAGCTCTTTCTGGTGGACTTAGCAATAGGCCCCTAGTTTGTATTGCTAAGGTTACTTCAGAAATTACAGTGATTGACTGATGGTCGCGCTTAAACGAAGTTTTCGCAGGGGTTTTTCCATGGGCAATTTTGATTTATGTTGGTTTGCAGTGCAAATTATAACTGGGGGGTTTCGACCCTCATATATCCCAAACTCGTGGGTGTCCGGCCGAGATCTCTTATCTAATACAATATTGGGCCTGTCGCTATATACTTTGGGGTCACACGAGTGTCCCTGTCAAATAGCATCTCATTCCGTCCAGCGGCTTTAGCAGGATGAACCAGTGCGACGGACGGACGGACCACACCGCGGTAACTTTGTTCTCTCGCAGTAGGCGATGCCGCCTAAAATCGTCAGTCGAGACGCGGCGAATTTAAAACCATCAATACCACTAAGCCTAAACTCGTGCAAAACTTTAACCTATGCCAGTGCCTATTCATTTACCCGGCGCATTGTGGTTACTGTCGTAAGCAGCATAATTATTTATTGATTTTGCAGTAAGATTTTCGTTGTCAGCACGTCGTGCAGCGACGTTGAATGGTTATTTCGACGCAATCCAATAAAACAGCTGCTTCGTTCCGATAGTCAGCACACTGCAGTGTGGTATTTTAGGCCGGTGATTTTTGCTGGTATCACTTTCGCTTTCGCCGATTCGTAGCCTGATGAGTGCTTGCTAAAGCAGCTCGACGAATGCTTCATGAATGCTTGACGAGCTATGCCATTGCAATTTATACACTTGAACCTGCTTGATGAGTGCTTCATAAGTTATCGACGAGCGCTTGTCGAGCTAAAGCTTTGTCGTTTTGTCGTGTAAACATGGGGTATTAATTAAACCACTGTCCACTCGGGAGTGTAAGCCGTTCAACATATACTTAAGGCCAAATTCCGCTACGCCGCCATGCATTGCAACAAAATCCGGACTTTTTCGCCCACTTTTCCCATGCATTGTAACGGACTAAATTCCATTAGAGTGACACAAAAAAACGTGGCACGCCAAAAATCTGGTCAGATAAGACTCTAGCCTAGTTAGTTTGTTGACGTGGCGTGTATATGCTACAGCTAGTTAACAGACGTGGATAAACGTGAGCTCACTTGCATTGCCGACACCGGCGTCTGATCTGTGATCTTTAGCTGTGTACTGACGTAGCGGTCCAGCAAACAAACAAACACATCTCTGTTTAGCTGCAGCCATCTTTTACTCTCTTATCCATTAAGGATTTCGTCGTGAGAGCAAGACTCAAGAGTAGTTGGCTGTCTCTTTTTTTCTGTCCTTTTTCCTCTTTTCTTTTTTCGTTGACCCATTTTCCTCTTACCTTCTCGTTTTTTCCGTTTTTTCTCGTTTCTTCTTTTTATTGTTATTGCTATTTCGCCGCTGTGTTGCAAGTCACTAGTTTTTAAGTAGGCCTAGTAGTTAGTTTTTTCTTTTACTATCGTGTATTTGAACTCACTGACTTGTCTATTGTTACATTGTCTTGTATGGCTTTTTTGTTTGTTTTTACTGCCTGTCATGGCGAGTAAACTTTATCATTAAGCGTACACGTGTGGATTTTCGTTGTCTCTCTGCGATCGACTCTTAAAACCGTTGTAAGACAAGTCGCACCTAAACCGGCGTCGTTAAGTTTGAAGTGTGCTGTCAGAAATTCGGAGAATTAATTGTGCAGCCGTCTTCGCCACAAACAGTTGACTGTGCTGCGCTATTATTAGCCGACCGTACTTAAGTAACGGTCGAGCTATATTATTGGTATGGTTGTCGTCGTCTGTCCGTCTGTCTGACTGTCTGTCATAGATGTTTTGTGGCTGGCGACTTCCTACAGGCTGTCAAAAGTGTCAGTAGTAACCATGTCTCCATCTGCAGCGGTTTGGCCGCAATTTATAGTAGAAGGTTTTAAGCTATAAGTGGCCACATTTTGGACACCGTGAGAAACGGGGCCAGGGTTACTATTAATTTAACAATATGCGCTATATAAGTTTACATTTTTCTTACTTACTTACTTATTAATTACTAATAGGACGTGGCATACGCTCTTTCAGATAAGGTGGGAATAATCGATCTTGGATGACCTTGAAGGTCACTGACAACCAGTACGGTCGGCTATCTTAGCAACAGCTGAACTTTTTGTTTCTGCTGTTGTTGTTTCTGCTGCTGCTGCTGACTATGATGATGATGATGATATGATGATGACGTTGTCTGTACAAACATGTTTAAAGGCAGCTAACGAACTTGATATATAATATTTAGTCTACTGCAGTTAGATTAGGCCTACGTCGTTTACATGTGGCAAACCCTTAGAAGAAATTCACACGTTGCGGGTAACTTGAGGCTTCGACTAGTGGCTATATATCTGTTTCAGCAATCATCAGGCTAGAAATCGGTAAAAGCGAAAGTGATACCAAAAAACCCCGGCGACGTAATTATGCGGTAAATCGAGGCGTTGAAATAACTTTTCAACGTCGTTGCACCTTACACGTGCTGATGTCAAGCTGGCTTACTGCAACGTTAATGCTTACACCGATAACCATCGGACGCTGGGTAAATGAATATGAACTGGAATATAATAGAAGTTTATATGTCGTGGTTTTGGTGCCTTTCAATCCGCCGTTGTCAAATGGCGATTTTAAGCGGCAGGCATCGCTGGCTACTGCCACAGAATTGATGTTACAGGCCGGTAGTAATTTGTCAAAAATTGCGGACTGAAAGTGGATCGTAACTGTGAGAATCCACACACCTAGGTGTTCTCTATGTACGTAATCTGTAAGATGACTTAATAACGTCTTACTACCAGGAATCTGTTAACTCGAGTCAAAGCAAATCTAACAGGCTTACTTTGAGTCATCAGAATAACTCTACAGGCTTAACACGTCTGATGTCTTTAGCATGTCTTTGACTGACGACCTGTTTACTATAGGCTTTCTCCACTGACGATTATAAGCTTACTGTGTTGTACCCTGACTTGGAACAGCATAGCGCCCCGCCATACTGTGCGAGGTCTATATGTGTACCGTCAAAAATGAGGAAACCAGTTTTCTAATTGGAGAATAAAATACTCAAGACATAACATACTTTTACCAAAACATTAACGTTTTTATTTTCTTGACTTTTTTAGGAATCGCGCAGTATAAATAAATAACCGAATTTGGCCGCATCAGAATTCGGGGGGACGTGTTTCCGTAGGACCATAGGTCGCCGATTTTGGAATTTCTAGGAGTAAAAACTCTGTAGGCGTGAACTTTCAAGAAACCCAACCAAAGAAAGAGCCAATTGTGACACCCTTTTGCTATTTGAGTTTTATGTTGTTGGATTAATTATATTTTGCAATATTGGTTTGCAATATTGGTTTCACGGATGCCTCGAGAATGCGGACTGATGCAGTAGGCTTAGACCAACATCCGGCTTATCAAGGCTTATCAAGGAACTAAACTGAACTCGCCCATTGAAAAAGAAAACAAATTAGTAGCTCTACGTTTGCTGTGTTTTACTATATATAAGCTGTACTATATCTATGTCGTTCGCAGCAGTAGGCCTATTAAAGAACAAAACACGGTGAAGTTTTCTGTGGGCATCTGTTGGCATAATTTGGCAATCAGTGGCTTCTATCTTTAGGCCTACAAGGTGCGGCAAAAAGTAGCCCTCTAAAGTAGCCCTCTAAAGTTTTTCACTGTTTTCTCAGCAACCGTTTAGCATTTTAATCTGAACTTTTACAGATTTATTTCTGGACTTGTTATACGGCTAAATGCCAAGTAAAATTTGATTCCATTGAAAAATGACGAAGATATAAAACTTTTAACATGAGCACCTACCGATTTTTCAGCGTTAAAAATGTTCAAGCTACAACACCAGTTCAATAACATCGCTGAAACAAGTCAAACAACACAGTTAACTAATGATCATATGCCAGATTTCCATTGTCACTGTGAATGTTTGAAGTGTCCACCGACAGCTCCAAGCTCGAACACAAGTTTTAGTTGCTTAATTTGAGAAGTCTTTCACCGTCTTGTCGAGCGGTCCTTGTGATAGGTTGCCCCAGATAACCTGAAGCGATTCCTTGAGTTCAGCGATTGTTTTCGGCTTTGTTTTAAGCTTGCGGTAAGCCTCCAGCATTACACATCACACGTGATAGTCCACTGGGTTTGTATTCGGCGAATTTTGTGGCCATTGGTTTTTGTGATGAAATCTGGACAGCTGGCTCACAGCCAGTTCTGTGCGCTGTGCGGCGTTGCGCGCTCTGTGTGCTGGCGTGCCATCCTGCTGGAAGATGAATCCGGTGGGCAGCCGGCGATTGCTTTAAAAGAACGATAATTTAGTGGTAATTTATAAACCAAATAAATTACTGTTTGTCAAAGCGTTACTGCGATGTCATCGGCAGTAACGTGGTAACCGGTTTTTGAAAATTAAATAGCTTTTTAGTTTAAGCATTTTTAATGCTGAAAAATTGGTAGGCGGTCATGTTCAAAAGCCTATAATTTTGTCGTTTTATAACAGAATCATATTTTACTTGGCAGTTAAATGTAACACGTTTCCATTAATAAACATGTAAAATTTCAAGTTAAAATTCCAAACGATTGCTGAAAAAACGGCAAAAAAACTTTAGGGGGCTACTTTTTCGTCGCACCCTGTACACCTGATAAGCGCAGTTTGCGCCCAGTGAAAAATATGGGGACGATTTGTTAAAGGTGTAAAAGAAAACCTTTCACCTTTTTAACTGGGCAATCTACACCTTTAACAAAACTTTTTTCTTAGTTTTTACTAGGCAATTTACACCTTTATTCAAAATTGTCGTTATTTTTCATTTCCTTCTACTTTTTAATCTGCGTTATTAACAAAATTTCTCCTAAATAGGGAAAGGAAACGCAAAAAAGGGATACTGGAGTTTAAAATTGGGGAAAACCAGTTTGAAAGTGGGAGGAAGTTTCGCGTGATTTCGATTCCGGACATGGGGATAGATTCCTCTGTTGGCAATTGCGTTTCTGTTTCGCTCGCGACATATACGGCGCTGCGTAAATGTGTTTGATTGCTTAGTTCGTTGATTTGTTAATTGATAATTAGGTTATTTGCAGTATTTGTGTTTTATGTGTTTACTTGCAGCGGTGAAAATATTTCCTCCATTACATCCGATGCTCGTACCGTTGGGAGGTACTTTTCGTCTGACATGCAGCGACGGCCATGCTCCAAACTGGACCAGGCAACTAAGCAAAACGTTAATTAAACTATTTGCAACTACTTTTTGGCAATATAGTTAGCTAAACTAAGCTTTTCCCAACTAATTTTCAACCGTTTTCGGGATAGATAGGTGCATTATCGTCGACAAATGCCTGACTACTAGTAAACTGTCAGTTTAAGAAAAATTTGAATATCTAACTTTCGCTAGGAATGACGCGTTAGCCTACAGACTATACCAGTTCCCGTTGTAATAGAGACCTTCACGGTCATCCAAGGTCGATGATCTCATCTGAACGGGTTTATGCGACTTCTTATTTGTCATCAATAACAACCTAAGCCCTGTCGTGCACGCACCGTTTAGCCACAGTACATCCGTAACGAAATGACAGACGACAACAAGACCAAGGACGCCGTGGCATAGCTGTAACGTGTCAAAAATTGTAAAAATAATTTAACTTTTTTTATTTAAATTATTTGGTTGCTAACTATAAGTTAATAATCAAACTGAACTATTTTATTTCGATTAAACTATCTCTGTAACTATAAAATCAATTGATAACACTATCAGTTGGCAACTTTTAGCTGCTAACTTTTGCTCACCATTGCAGGGAAGGCCTACGCTCGCTGCAAAGAACCGACAGTACTTTGGCTTCTGAAGTTATTCGAGATGGAGATCATGGTTTCTCGGTTCGTCATACGATTGGATCCACTAGAAGCGAACTGGTGAAAACTAACGTCACCCTTGACGACGACGCGCTGTACGTCTGCACGGCACGCAACGAAAAGGAATCGGATAAAAAATCTTTCCACATGCAAGACGTCGTGGTCCTCAACAGTAAGTAGGTTTTTTCTTCTTCAAGTTATTTATTTTTACCACAGTATCGTCGAAAGTAACAAGACAAGAAGCCCAGCTGTCGCTAGGATAGTCGACCGTACTAGTTGACAGTGACCTTGAAGGTCATTATAGGTCAATGATTTTCATCTTGTCTGAGAGGACGTATGCCACTTCCTATTAGTGATTAATAGTAACCTTGGCCGCATCTCTCACCGTTTCCGAGATATGGCCAGTATTCCGTTGAAAAACGCACTTTTTTCCTACCCCTCCATTCAACCCCCAATTTGAAAATGTTTCCCTTGCAATAAATCGCTGAAATTTTGCATGCCTAGGTTAAGACGCACACGTCTGTGTTCTGCTTTATGTTGAACGTTTTCAAAGAAATTATTTAATTTATTTATTGAATTGTCTGAATTGTTGTCCAGCAGGGTTTTCGTGTAAACCCACGTAAAACCCACTACATACCCACCTCAAAACCCACCATGAACTCAATCTGATTTTAGCTTTTCGTTTTGCTAATAGTGAAATATTTTATAATGACTAAGTTCTTAAAACATTTAAAACTACAAATTTGCAAATATTGGTATATTTTATGCTGTCGGTAGGAAGCGAACAGAAAGTCATGTGAATCAGCCAACTGGAGACCCGTAGAAATCCCAAACCATAACGTTAGTACAAAAAAATTAGAAAAACCTTAAACCAAAAAAAACAAATAAAACCCCAGAAAACCACCAGGTTGGGCTTTAAAAACCGGTTTCTTTGCAGCATCGGCGACGGCTACGCATGCGGACAACGGTGAGATCATGCTAGCGTGCGCTGGATTTCCGTCACGCCGGCTGTTGGCGGACAAATCTCTGCTGAAGTTGAACTGTTCATGGTTCTCAGAGAATCGTCCTGTTCTCCATAGCGACGATCAGCTGACTGTCTACCGGCAGACCGACATCACGCAGACACTCACTATCCGACCAGGTTACACGCTGACGTTATTTCAGGCCGGAAAAGCAGCCATTTAGAAGTATACATCATTTTAACATTTTATTTAACATGGGTGTGCCAATGCTCTACAGTCTGTCAGTTGCATGTAAGAGACAGATATTGTATTGCATTGTCTTGTAATGCTATGCGATTGAAACTGCGCTACATAAGTTAAAAAATGGGGGCAAAATGGGGACGGAGTAGCTTTTAGGCCTACTTTTCGTGTTTTAAACGTTTGCAAAATGTTTGATAAATTTTTTTGATAATTTCTTAGTAATTCGTTGGACGCACAGAGAGACAGGCAGTAAGCGCATAATAAAAACATTGTCACTAATAATAAGCAACTAATCTCCAGTTGTAGAATTCGGAAAAAAATGATCAGTTGTATTTTCCGATTGTTTTGAGCAATTTTCTGCACTCTGATTAGGTCGAAGTGCTTGCCACGCTGTTCATATGCCTCGCTTCTATACGTTAGGTTAAGTTTTTTTTCTGACAGTTGTAAGAGTACATAATTTGCAGTCTTGCCTTTAGGCGACATGCGATTTTTTTCTCAACGCACACTGTACTCGCGTTGTTCTGACGTGTAGGTTAATAGGGTGTTTACACGATCCAGTAAACGTCCAGCATTATATTTGCTGGAAGTTTGCTGGACGTTTGGTGGATCGTGTAAACACCCCATAAATGAACTCTGATGGAACATCGAGTGGTAAAAAAATTAAATGCATGAACGCACTTATGCACCAGGTGCAGTTTTTGTACCACAGTGTGCAGAGTAATGCATAAAATCTACTGCCAGAAGTGAAAACGTAATATCCGAAACCGTGGCTGAGGTATGGCTAATACCAAATTTATGCAGAGATGCACCAGCTCCCGTGGCCCGTAATGAAAATGCACAAGTGCATCTGAACGTTACGTTTAACCTTTAACCCGTTGCCAGCTGTGTGTAATTCTGACTGGAAAAATTGCACATTGTGAATTGTGATGACAAACAAAAACTTTTGACATTTTCTCCCAGAACTATAAAGATGTTATTCGCGAACTGCCCGCTTGTTGGTTGACGCATTTTTCTGCTTTCTTCGTTTGGCTTCTGGTGACAATATTTTTACGAAAATGATGATAGGAAATGGTAACAGAAAGATCCATTTTCGGGTTTCCCAGAAGTGCGACAAAGCCGTTTTTTGGAAAAAATGCGGACGCCACGTTCTCGAACTACCCCTGTTAATGTAGGCACTATGTTTTATTCAACCGACGGTTTTGGCGCGTGCGTGTTGTAGATAGGACACGGGTTGCGAAGGGCGCCGGCGCGGAACATTGGAAAGAGTTCGAGTGCCGATGTGTTGGTCCACATGCACAGAACTTCTCAAGGTTCCTCAACATCAGTTTAGACGATAACGCGTCCAGTCTGCCGGAGTTTCGTACCGCACTGCAAACCGTTCACGCCGACAAATTGTCCACTGCCGATAAAAGCACGACTTTAGGTACAATTTTCGTTTTCGGTCAACAGTTAGGACGAGACTCCATGGGTACAATGTGTTCTCTGTCGTCTGTAACGCACGTATTGTGGCTAAACCGTACGTAGTAGAGGGTCGAATATGGTACCGTTAGATACGGCGTTGCCGAGATCCTATAGGCTGCTAATAGTAACCGTCTCTTTATCTGCAGAGGTTTGGCCGCAATTTTGAACGCAGAGTTGCTGCCTGCAGCCATAACCCAATATACGTGTTCCGAATTACCGTATCGCATACTAACGTTCATTGTAGCGTTCGATATAGCACCGTCACCATAGCGTGTACTGTATGGAAAACGATAGAATAGAGATTACGGGTGTTCAGAATTATAATTTTACCCCCACACTTTCCCAAAATAGATTTATAGCCCCATATTTCGCAATTTTCGGACGAAAAAAATTTTTCCCACAGTTTTATAGTCCACTCGTATAGCTATACATGCCCGCAACGTATACAGAAGCACGACGTCAGTTAGAAGCAGATTTTTGTACTGATTCAAACACGAACTAGATTATAATAGGCCTACATTATCACGCTGTTGATATGCCAGAAAAGGCTTTTCTTTAGCTTGCAAGTTTGTTTGTTTGTTGTTTGTTTGTTTATTTGTTCAAAAAAAACATTCAATAAACCAAGTAACCGACTGTTTCCTGATTTTTTGGTATTTTTACATAGACTCTAACAATACTTCTGTTTCAGTTTCTCTCATTTCATTTGCACTTTTAAAAAAACATTTTCAGGTTTTTAGTTTATGTGCTAGATTAAACTTCTCGTTTTTGGATAGCGTGCCAACTTCAGTATGCTGAAGGCTCCGCTAAGACTCTTGCTCGGCATTTTTCAAAGTGCAAATCGTTTATCGTAGGCCTATTTATCGTATTATCACAATTTTTGGCGAAAGAACTTGTTAAACGTTTCTCGGGGCAAAAGTAACCTGCTATGTTCGGTTTGAAAGTTAAAGGTTAAGCTTGCCCAACATCAAAAATTGTAAGAAATAATTTGTCACATGATACGCTCGATATATGCGACATTTTCGTTAAATGACGGCAGATTAGATAGCCTACGTCAAAACCAAGGACCAATACATTTTGGCAAAAGGCGATATCGATGAATCCTTGTTTGTATTCGCCAGGCGGCGGCAGAGAACTGATGGCTTGGCTCGGTGGCGTGTTATGTTAAACACACACTCCCAATCTTCTCCATTTCTTTAGGGGACCAGTGACTCCCATTTAACACAGTAAGTGATCGGACCCCACAACTGTAGGCCTACCTGCCAAATGGCGTGTTAATTCGCAAAACCATTTAAGGAGGGTGCACATAGGTGACAGCAGGCCCGTCGAAAGAGGGGATGGTAGGAGGTAAATTACCCAGGGCTCCGCGACGTTTGAGGCCCCGTAGTCGCTCAAAAATATAAAGTACACCATAGTGCGCCATTTCGGAAAGAAAAATTCATAAATTTTCTTCCCAAAGGAGCCGCGCGAGAATGTTTCCCCAGGCCCCGCTGTGGCTTTCGACGATCCTGGGTGACAGACGACACACAGAAAGACAGACCACGCAACAAAGAATGTGTAAACATAATGCTGTTTTGTTGCATTGCGTAATGTGCAGGAGACGGCGATCGCAAGCTGCCGTTATCGGTTGGCGCTAGTGAGGCTACGTTGTCGACAATACTTCTGTCGGTCATCGTTTCGGTTTTCTTCAGAAGTATTGCTGGCAGTTGAGCCTCACTAAAACAGTGTCATCGGCATAACGAAAGAAGATGTCGGCGCGCGGAGTGTTGACATAAAATGCGGCCGTCTTTCCACTTGTCGAGCGTCTCGGGCGTCGAAAGTGATCGCGGCCGGAAGGCTAAAACGTGACCAACTGTTAGGCTTAATTTACTATTTACGTCTGAGTTGCAGATAAAACGGTATGGGTGTCCCTTACTGAAGAAAAAAATTAAAACAAAATTTTATTACCTCCGTTAAGGTAATTATGTTTTTGCCACAGTTTGTTTGTCTGTCTGTGTGTTAGCAAGATAACTCAAAAAGTTATGGAAGAATCTTTCTGAAATTTTCGGGGAATGTCGGGAATGGCAAAAACTACAAGTGGTTCAATTTTGGGGGTGATTCGGAAGGAATCCTGGATTCTGGATCACTTTGAAATTTTCGTTAACATTTTTTAAATGTTGTGTCGAATCAATATGCTTGGCGGAGGTCTGCGCTTTCCGAGTGCTTTTTTAGTTTTCAGCTGTCAACATTAGTTTCTGCTCTTGCTGTCGCATGCACGGTCTAAAACTATGCAAATTATAATTAATTTAATTTTTTGAGACAAAATCGCGGTTCTTCTAAAATATTGTGTGAAGTTTTCGAATTTTTAGAAAAATTTGTGAAAGTGTTAGCAAAAGTCTGACGTCGCTAATTTTTTTTGTAAGTATACGTTAAAGATATTTGTTAAAGGTAATATGACAGGGTAATTTTAGTTTAATGAAAGTTTCATAAAATTTTCAATGATTTTGCCAATGAAAACTTTAGCTTGTAATTTATGACGTTTTTTGTTTCTTTTTTTGAAATTCAGTACTAATGTTATGAGCGTTAACGGGACGTGTAATACAATTCTTTTTTGACTTATTCTGTGCTTTTTAGATTCTTTTTTATGAATCTTTGTTGTTGTTTTTTCCTTGCAAATTTTTATTCTTTCGTTTGTTGTGATTTTGAAACAGTATTCCTACTATAGCCATGTCATCGAACACGAAAGCGCCAGGTTGTTTTGAAGTTTTTGTACATTTTTATTATTAACCGAGTCTGGCCTGTAGATTATTTAGAATATCGCAGTGCAATGAAATAAAAAAAAACATATTTCCTGAGAAAGATTAAAAATCTAAAAAAAACACGCCGCCCGTTACTTATTTCCACCCGTCAAAATGTCCCACTACCATTTTGCGGCCTCGCACATATCCACAGTGTCAGCTTCCATTTGCTAATTACATGTATGTATAGAAACTGTGCCAAAAGATTTTGCAATATCTACATTCGTGTTCGTGTAATTACTGTTAATGCAAGTATTGACTGTCGCGCCGATCATTCAGTGTGCTCTATATACTGTATAAACTGCAGTGCATTGTTTTCAACCGGTGGTAAATGCAGTTCATTCATTGAATAGGCCTGTTCTGTCTTTAAGGGCGTCTACACCAGATAAATTTAAAAGGAAATGCTCCGAGAAAAAATAAGGGGAAGGTTTTTTGAGGAAATTGAGGAAGAGTTGAATATTATAATTCTACAGCAGATTTATTTTTCGCCGGGGATTTGCCCCGGACCCCGTGGGGGAGCACGCGACACTCCCCCAGACCTCCTAGTCGGCTGAGTAGGTGGAAACTCCCTCCCCATTCCCCAGCCCTCAACGCCTACGGCGCCTCGTTCTCGGTGGCTTGCCTTGAGTTAAGGGGGAAACTTGCTCCAAGAACTAGGGGGAATAGACGCCCCTGTTTGTCTTATCTCGCTTTTTGCGGATTATAAGCATGGTGCTGTGAAATTTCCGAACGCTGTTATCATTAAGCTTACCTCAATGTTAGATGGCATATTGTTTAGATACGGAAAGTCAATTTATTTTGTAATTACGTTTTAGCGAATTTTTTCCTCGTCACCACATGTAACTGGTAAAGTAAGTAGTCGCTGTGTATATTCGTTGAACTGTCTTCTATGAAATTGCGTTGCAGAAATTACTGTAAAAGTTGTTTAAGTTATTAGGCTTATGATAAGCATATAATATATGTGTATTTTGTACATGCCGTTACACTATGTTATTGCGAAAACATATTTAATGATAGATTTAATGATTTAATGATTTAATGTAATTACGTCTCTTCTGCGCGTCTTGTCACTTCGTGTTACATCGTTAAGCGTTCGCGAAGATTTGCAGTTACTATAGTCACTCTTTTCAACTTTACTTTATTTTTCACTTATGAACTCGACGACCATGTATTATGTCTTGACACACTGTCAACAACATTAAAGCATGACAACAGACATAAGATTACGGCAGTTACATTTAAGCCCAAATTCTATTACGCCGACTTTCACCGAAACTTCCCCGCGGGGAAAATCGTAGACACAAATCATAAAGATCGCGGACAAAAACAATCTTGACATGTCGAAATGTTTGCGACAAAGTCCGCGGATTTTAGCCTAAATTCCATTACGCCGACTTTGCGACAATTCGCGGACTTTGTCGCGGATACAAATCAAGAAAGTCCGCGACACAAATCATGTCGCCAACTTTCATGTTTTGTGTCCGCGACAAAGGGACTTTGTCGCCGACTTTATCCGTCACAATTTCGAGATGGTCGAGATGGTTTGTGTCCGCGACTTTTGTGATTTGTGTTCACGACATTCCCCGCGGGGAAGTTTTGGTGGATATCGGCGTAATGGAACTTGGGCTTTTGTCGCGGACGCAAGTCATGACAGACGAATCGTATAATCGCTCCTAAACGCAAGTTAACATTCACTAAATAGTAGCCTAACACGTCAGCAAATACTGACAAGATGCTGAATTTCAAATATTCCGCAAATCCGCAACAAGCTTTACAAGCGGAAGCGAAACACATTAACCAGCTCATAAAGTCACTTCACAGTTAGCCCCCAGAACCAGTGTTGTAAGAGCTTAACAACTGGCCTGAACATTGGTAAGATGTCTGTCACAGTCAATGGTGATAATTATTGGGACTCAACGGCAACAATTTTTATCCGATCCGTAGCGACATACGAACAAGTAATTTGAGCAAAGCTCATGAAACGCGCGAAAGCCTTAGCAATTCCTCTTCGCAGGTTGTCCAGGTCTATCTCAACCATTTCGGTGCAATTCACTGTTAAAATGTGAGTCCCAGGCCGAAATGGCGAAAAATTCACGAAAAACCTTTCTTTTGGGGGTTCAAGGTCATTCAAGGTCATCGATTTTGATTAATTTAAAAAGCCTGTCACCAAATAAAGAAACATTTGTAAAATTGTGACAAAAATGCACTAAGCATGCAAACATGCGCACAAAATACAAATCAACCACCACAAATAGAAAAGACGTAGCAGAAGAGCAAAGAAAGCAGTACCCCTACCTGAATTTTAGCCTGTCGCAAAATTTGGGTCTGGATTCTGAAAACCCCTAATTTGCTGGGAATTTGGAAGCAAAATTAATACTGACATTCGTGTTATCTCAGGTGGAAACTTGCCACTGCGGTTTAGTGGACAATTGCAACTCTCAGTCCTGGCAACCTTTTAAACCCGCAAAGGGACTACAAAGTCTCTCTACACCGTCTGCAGGTGAATGCGTGTTTTGAGTCGATATGGTTTTCTACAAGTCACAGTAATAGTTAAGTGATTTTAAAATTTACTCAAATTCGGCGGATAAATATCATTATTCACAGTAATGTCTATCTCATTGTGCATGTAGTGTAATCTTTTTTATATTTAGAAACTGTGCAAAAACATGAAAATGGAGAGCGTTCATGTCGGCTTATGTGTATTGAATCTTTTTTATACTACTTGAAGTTTTACCTAATGCATTAGAAGCCAGTGATGGGTCTGGTCGCAAACACGTGGCGTCTGTCTACAACTGAATAACAACAACATCGACCTCGAAATGATTTACAAACAGACGTCGTGTTGTCTGATGGAAATACAGTCGCCGTGGCAATGACACTCCCTTTCTGAACTCACGTACAAACTCTAACGTCGGACTTAACAACACAACTCTGTGATTGAACCCATCAGCCACAAATATGAACTGTGAGTCTTCATCTACAGCCAAGTGACGCGGAACGGCCAACTGTCCTACGCCAGAGCCCCACTGACCGCCGTAACTACGTGTTACTCTACCTTCAACATCGACCATACACACTCGATGAAGTGTGTCGGCACCATGACAGACGACGTACTGACCAGTGGTCAGTTGTACGGCGTGATGCAGACACACAGTGTCTGACTGCAGTGTTATTTCCCGTCCAAGCTGACCACTGTCAGCACGCAACTCTACCAGTTTATCAGGCTTACTACGTTCCCGACATACAACGAGTAGATTACAACTGCCGGGTGTTACTGACAAACCGCGGGGTTCGCCAGGTACTGGCCACTTACTTATAGCACTACTACTCAAGTCGTATCTGTGTATGCATCTGTTACCGCAGTCAGACGCATAAAGACATTTGTGTCGTACGCATGACGTCATGTCACTGAGTCTGTCAAACCAGGCTTGTTCAGGTTTAAGTGCAGGCAGATGGATGTGACGCAGTAGTCGGTAGTCGTTGAGGGAGTAGACGGCGACTTGATTATCATCTCGCTTCAGCAGCACAAACAGCTCGTCGTCGACTGACGTCACACCAAGTACCTCGTCATCACCCGTTGAGATCGTGTTTATCACAGCTCTAGCTGTACAAATAGGAGCACAATGTCATGTACAGCGTCAGCTGTTGATGTGTAGACTGCACGAAAACATTTACTGTAAATAAATCTTAAAATTGGTTTGAATTTGATGTTAATGATGTGCAAGTGTGCAGCACACATCTGCATTGAGCAGTGACCCTCCTATATTATAGAGAGAAATAAGGTACTTCTCCAGAATTTCACCGTTAAAAACAGACACAGAAAATGTGTTAATCATTTTAATAAACTTAGCACAACGACGGCACTTTGTGCTACATATTACAGTGTAAGGAGTATTAATAATCATTTGCTAACAGCAAAATAGGCCTACAATTCGATCTGAGTTATAACTAGATATAAATGTACAAAACAACAGTTTATACACTTGTTAGCGGCAACATTTAAGGACATCGAAAACAGCAAAAATTACAAAAGGTAATATTGCCCGCATCACACTGACTGTGGGTCAGTGTGCTGCTGAATATTATTACCTTTTGTAATTTTTGCTGTTTTCGATGTGCAAGTCCTTAAATGTTGCCGTTAACAAGTGTATAAACTGGTGTTTTGTACATTTATATTTGCTGTTTTATTACTAGAATACTGCTTTCCTGCTGGTGATCAGTTACAAAGATATTGCGCTAGGAATATTTCTTACAGTAGCCAAGACTCTTATAACTGTTACTTACTACCTAATGGTGTGACTGGACAAAGCAGACGACACTTGTCAGGCATGATGTCACCATTGGCCTGCATTACTGACAGTACTGAACAAAATTTCTTTTATATCCACGAAATGGCCATATAAACAAGATAATGTTCATACGAACACGGAGTCTGTCCAATGCATTTCGATAGTTTACAGTATATGTCCGTATAAATATAATCACTGAGCCGTTTAGACCGGTAGAAAAAATCAAACAGTTTAATTTCAAATTGTGCAGCAGCATATGGGGGTAGGTCGGGGGAAAATGCGATTGGCACCATTCGATGGCCTATCCCCGAAAACCCCCCTATAGGCGCAAAAATATTGCAAAAATGTCTTACACAAGCCGAGTTATAGCCAATTTTGTCCCAAATTTCGTTGCCATGGCAACGGGGGTCGGTCGGGGGAAAATGCGATTGGCAGCATTCGATGGCCCATCCACGAAAACCCCCCTATAGGCGCAAAAATATCGCAAAAATTTTTTACACAAGCCGAGTTATAGCCAATTTTGTCCCAAATTTCGTTGCCATGGCAACGGGGTTCAATGGGGGTCAACTGGCCCTTCAAATTATATGGTGCCTATGGGAAGGGGAATCGGAAGGAAAGGGTAAACAAAGC
>Ga0209367_1000246_pt1 | contig 46576 bp, 22 predicted proteins | sample WorMetLIZISLAND2_FD_187412 | JGI IMG/M metagenome (GOLD analysis project Ga0209367, IMG submission 187412) | Marine gutless worms symbiont microbial communities from Max Planck institute for Marine Microbiology, Germany - Olavius geniculatus... ... | reverse complement strand
TTTCGCCTAACGCGGGAGGAATCGCTGTCGAACGAGTAACTCACCGATTTTGAATATCTTCATCCGTTCCGGAGATATTCGCCGCCAAACTTCGAAGTCGACCGAAATCGGGCCAAATTTTGCATGCTTTTGGCCCCTAAAAATTTTTTGGGGAGACTCCCCCAAAATTTTGGACCGGGATTATAAAATTGAATGCATCACCGAGCATCGTGCAAAATTTCGCGCCGAACGGCCGACGGAGCTCGGAGATTACGCGAGGAAAAAAAAGAAAAAAAAACCACAGCAAAACAGAAGTCCTTCCGAAAACTATCGTTTTCTGGCGGACTAATAAGAGAAATTCTTGTTCTTCTTCACGTTTGATAATTTTACTTAACATTTTACGCTGTATAGAAATGTTTCACGTTTCATACGCAGGATAAGTATCATACACATTTATGATTCAAAAATATCATTCACACGTTATCATACGTACGAATCGAACTATGACCAACGCGTTAACCACTCCACAAAGCTGCTATCTCTCTAGCACAAAATGGCGCCTACTATACGGTACAGCGGCTGATAGCATCACTGTATATATAGTACACTGCATTGTAGGCCTATAGACGCTATACAGGTGTGATAAACCGATCAGAACTGATTTGATTTGGCTCGCACGGTGCATGGGACCAAATCACGCCACTCAGCTGCCGCAGCACAGCCACAGCGGCTGCAGCATGGTCAGTGCTAATTGTAAATGAGTGCTGTCGCCTGTAGTACGATCGGTCGTCGCGCCGCCGGATGTGATGTTGGACCTTGGCAACGAGCGACCTACACAGTCAGTGGCGTACTTAGGTGAGACAACACAAATGTCTGGAGATTAAACTGTGATTCGGAATTTCTTAAAAGTAGGCAGATTTACTTCACTGAACGTCCAAATTAAATGTTTCAGCTCCCATAGTGAGGAGGGGGGCGGATTCGTCCACCCTAATTAACCCACTGACCTGGACTCCACTGGGGTTCGTCCCCTGACCCCTTTCCATTTGCCCAGACAACACAAATATTTGTCTTTTTTGCTGTGTTTCCACTTTATCGGAAAAGTGGGCAGAGTTGCCGCGTTTAACGTCCAACTGCCAAAACGTGCTTTAGCTTTCTCGTCCCCCTGACCCCTTGCCCTAGACCCGCTGGGGGCCTGCGCCCAGATTCCGCGCTTCGCGCTCGCCATGCTCCCACTGTCTTTGCCAAATCCTAAATACGCCACAGTACATAGAGTACACGACGACTCGACTCAGTGACCGGCTTGGCTCGCTTGCACCCCGCAGGCTGGCTGCATTGCATGCTTCTGATATGGCGACTGGCGACGCATAGATGCATAGATGCGGCGGAGCATTATATACAGAGGCTGTCCCGTGCAATTTTGTACCCGGCGCCAGCAACACAGAAATGAGATGCGCATATAAAGGCGTCACTGTCGAATGACGTCAGTGCCCGCCAGATTCACACGGACTGCAATATTCATATAAACATCAGTCCTTATCCTATCCCACTAACACTCTTTTTCGCTTTTTCGTTGCAGACAACCTTTCTTTGCCAAAGTTTGCCAGCATGGTGCTAATATTTTTTTTTGTTTCTGCATTTCGGTTTCCAATTTCCAACTTATTAGCGATATAGGGAGCGTTGGCTTGCTGTCGAGGCATCTTAGAGGAGTAAAACCATGACACATGGTAACTAAGTTGGCGTGGAGGTCTCAGTAACTAATGCCCAGGACAACTCAGTCTTCCATCCCTCCGGGGTAGGTAAATCAGCACCTGTCTGCTTGGCTGCGGTCAAGGCTGAGCGTTCATCTGTGTCGGATGGCAGCTAACAGTGTGTGATCCCATATGGCATGGCAAGTGATGCTCTGCATGTCCGAAATGGGTTGACTATATAGTTAAACATGTTTTAACAGCACCGGAGAAGTCCAGGCACCCCAGTGCTTTCCCGCTGAACTAACTACGATACTGAACCTATACAAGCCTACACGTTTGTTGCTGGAGATGACATCACATCGTTCAATTGGCTTTAAAAAGATTAAAGGCTGTCTATAGTTCTTTTGGTAACCCACCTCAGAGCTGCGAAGCATTACCTACCATATAGGATGATCACCTGTCATCCCGAAACAAGTTAACACCTTCCGGCTTAACTCCAGTACAACAAGCCAGAATTCGATTTACCTATACCCCAGAGAGATGGAAGGCTGAGTTGGCATTGGTATGGATGGTTTATATACCGAGATGGTTTACCTGTCGGCAGACAGTCACCCATTTAGGTACTGCGACCGACCGGAAGTCAAATTCATGACCTTGCATGGTCTTAATCGTAAGTCAAACGCCCCCCCCCCGCCACCAAGCCAGCAATTCAGCACGCAATGCAGTGATGATGCAGAGGCTCAAAAGAAGAGCGCGAAAATGTCTTAAGTGAATAACATGGCGTGATGGTGATGGTCGTGCTTTACAATCATGAATCATACATACATACAGCGAGCCGAGGTCGTCGACATATAGTAATACATAGCGCATGACGCCATTATATAGGCCTATACACAATACTACTTATTCACTTGCGACAGCCACTTTATGCGCCTATCGCGTTCAATGCTTAACCAAGGAGAACTTGAAGCAGCTTTCGGTTTGCAACCGTTAATTGTCGAGTACTTACCGTATATGTACGGTTGGCCTTGCCAACGCTGACCTTTACCGAGCTGGCTATCGTTTTAGCTCTCGGTGAGCAAAACTAAGTTAATCAAAAGTTATAGATGAATTTTCATGCATGAAAAATAGCCCTGAGACAAAAAAACTGCAATCGATTGCAACTGAAAGTCTGAAACCATGCAAATGCACATTTTTTCTACCCATACATTGTACGGTTACAGAGTAACATTAAATTAAATGTACCGTGCATAATGTCAAAAGATACAAGAAGTCCAGCTGCTGCTAGGGTGAGCCGACCATACCAACTATATCCGAAGGCCATCATCCGACTTCCGGTCGCGAAAAGAAACCCATTTCCCAGTGTGAGTGCAGTCCCATGTACACGCTATTGTGACGCTGCTATATCGAACTCTACAATCAACGCTAGAATACAATACGGTAATTCGGTGCATGTGGGAGATTGGCTACAGGTAGCACAGATAAGATATACCATAGATAATGGACTCAGCAAAAACTCTGAAGCCCAAGAAATGCCACGCCCACTCCGCATATGCATGATAAATATTTAATATATTTAATATAATTATCTCGACAATAAGCATTCCTTTATTTAGTTTACGCAACAAAAAGTCCTAAGGTTACAGCTACATGATCCAAAAGTTCATAATATGCTATTTAAAAAATAAAATAGCATAAAACAATCTGGTTTGTTAGCAGACGATAATGACGAGAATCATATAAGCCGCGTTTTTGATGGCCTTCTTAACAATAACGCGTTAGCATACCTGCTGACGGCACAGCAGACGAAAAATTCGAAAGAGTAATGTTTCGTTGTACTAAGGCAACATACTAGTACTTCGTCATCCGGCTTAAACACGAAATTAGTGTATTTATAATACTTATATATAAACTAACACTAACGCGTTAGGCATCAAAAAAGCACCTACAGGTCAGTTGATCATACCCAATGAAATATGCACGATTAATGTTTAACGAAACGGGCTTCAACTGGCGTCAACTAGTTGCATTAGGCGAATGGTGAGTAAACAGTCTACTTATTTATTTGGTCTATGGCAGGTAGCAACTTTGCATTCAAAACTGCGGCTAAACCGCTGCAGATAAAGACATGGTTACTATTGACAGCCTACCTATAGGAACTTGTCATCCTCTATCCGAGGGTACCATCTCATTGCCGACCCTCTACGACGTACGGTTTAGCCACAATATATGTGTTACAGGCGACCGACGACAAATCGTGCTAGGGAGTCGAGCTAACGGTCGGCCAAAAATGCATCGTCACAGAATCTTAGGACGAATGGACCAAAGAAGGCAGGTGAACAGTGAGCACGCTATGCAGCATGCAACGCCATCACGCACGGCAGCAAGCAATTACCAAGCTGAGCTGCTGTCACTGCAGCAGGCCGAGCCGCCGGACTCAGGTATGCAGGCTGCAGTTGGCAGGCTGTCGTGGCACGCATGCAGCAGAAGCCAAGCTCTAGACGACATACAGAACACAAAGACGATGGCGTCGCTCCACTGCCTCCCATTGTCACTGGTCCGAACTGCTCTAGGCGGCACTGCTGCACCATGCACTGCAGCCCGTACATTCAGTCACCTCACCTCATCATGACCAGCCGCCGTGACGACAGACAGCACGCCACTGCCAGCTCATCTATCCACGGATGACGGAGCACAAAACGACCCAGCAGCGAGCAGCCGAGCGCTCCTGTCTGCGGACAAACCCCTCCCCCATGACACAGAACCCCTTCCCCTAAAGCAGAATCCTCTCTATACCGCTGGGGTAAAACGAAACCCAGTTCCCTGTCTTTCTGTCTTGGGAAGATGCGGTTCGTCCTACTACCGCAATTACCTCTTTACCCTTACTTTTACTTAACGCCCGAAGTTAGAAAGAGAGGTGATCTATGATAAGGGGGGCGGGTTATGTCCAGAGGGATTCGGTCCTACCTTTGAGCGCCGCACTCTTCGCCACGTTGCACCCAGAGCTGCTACAGGCTGCAGCACACTGCAGCAGTATACAGCCCATGCAGTGACGCCAAAGCACGCAGCGTCATCCTCCTATGCTGACACGGGCAATCGCGGAACATCACCGTCAAGTCGGCGTACAGCAGCGCAGCGCGTCAACCCGATACGCTTCGTCTATTCTGCCGCACGCAGCCGGCGCCATCAACGGCCGTACCCATACATGTACGCAGTAGCCATACATAGCTTCCTACCTGTGGACTAGAGCCTCCTCCTTACCCCTCCCCGCTCCACCACTCCTAGCTGCCCCTACTGCAGCTTAGGTTCAGCAGCACAAGGCAAGAACGTCGTCTCGTTCTGCTTCATGCATGCCTGGCTACAGCGTGCAATGCGGCGGCAGCGACACGTCGCCGGGGCTTCTGCGAAAGCGCCGCCCGAGTGAAAAGTATTAACAGAGACTGTCGCCGAGTAGCACGGCGGTGTGACAGTAACCAATGCGGAAGTGAAACGACGACAGAGAGCGCACACACGATCATGTACGATGCACGACTCGTACAGAGACGGGCGTCAATACAACACATCCCGTCCCCAGCCGTCATGCGCAGTCTGAGGCGGAACGGCCGCAAAAAAACGATTTCGGTACCTCTTAGCCTTAAAACGACGACTACTTCTCTGACGCTAAAATGTATCTTTGTTTACCAAAAAGCAGTAATTTCAGTTGACATCGTTCCTCCATATTTCGAAAAAGCAGTCATGCTGAACACTTTTCATTGGGTGTCAGTCCCCACTCAAAACTCTGGGTGGGACATGTCCCCGTTCCCTGGACATAATAGATTCATAACGACGGACTAGATCGCCATCACTTCCCATCTCTCACAGGCACAAACGCCACCAGTAGCCTCAGACAGCCTATACAGAAAGACACATAAAAAGTGAAATTACAATACATGCTTTACGCAGATATGCTGATAAAGTCAATCATGGTTTCGGAAACAATAAGACTCAAAATCACTGCAGTAAACTGTGGTCATGCTGAACACTTTTCTGACTATAGCTGTATAACTACAATGTCGATAAGTCAACAGCAGCTGCTCGCACGTGTGTGACGTGCTCGATATGAAACAAGAAACCTAGCTGTCGCTAGGGTGGGCCGACCGTACCGCCTGTATACGAAGGCCAGCATCAGACTTCTGGTAGAGAAAAGAAAGCGATTTTCCAGAGTGACTGCAGTCCAACACGTTATGATGACGTTGCTATAGCGAACGCTACAATCAACGTTAGGATACGATACCGTAATTCGGTGCACGTGGCTGCAGGCAGCAACTACAGTGTATGCATTTAAAATTGCAGCCAAACCGCTGCAGATAGCGAAATAGTTAGGCCATATGCCTAATACTTACAGCCCACAAGAACTCGTCATCGCCCAGTGCAACAAACAGTGCCATCGCCGACAGACTATGACGTACGGTTTAGCTACAATACATGTGTTACAGTCATACAGAAGACACATCGTACACAAGGCTCGACCTAACGGTTGGTGAAAAAAGAAGGAAATAAAATGTTCGCTTTATTTTGCCAGCTGGGCGGTGGGGGGAAAGGAGAGGAAGAGGGGGATAGCGTTGCGCGCCGCACCAACAAAAGTTATCATATACTCAGACCTCACCCTCATCAGAAAACGTTATCATCATCTTTAGCGTCTCAGCGCACTATCATCTGGACCTGCTCGGCCGACCACTCAATCTCAAAGCAGATTCATCGCGGGCAGCACAAAGGGCACGACTTGACGACGCCTTGCCGGTGACCACCACGTCTATAGATACTGAGAGTTAGTAACATACAGTGTATAGCATAGCACTGCTGTAGACCGACCAATAAATCGCCGAGCTGGCCGGCTGGCTGGCGCTTGATGGGATGTTTGTATAATAGTACAATAGATCTACGACTACAGCAGCAATCACATCGGCCCGTGCCGTGACCACGTCATCAAGCGCACGTACGTCACGCTATGTAGAGAAATGCAGAACCTACGACGGCGACGACAACTACGCCATGGGTGTGTGCAGCGGCCGCACAGGTGAATCAGCAACTTGCTTACAAGACGCCGCCAACGCCAGGGGCAAATGACACGCTGGCTGCACGGCCTCCCCTTTCCCTTCAGTTTCCCCCTACCTGCCTCTCTGTTACCAATGGATCAGCAGACAGAATTTTCATTCAGCACTACCATCAGCCTCTAGAGCCAATTCTCCAGACACGGAAGGACCTTTTGAAAAGCTCAGCTTGAAAAAAAACTACCTAGTAACACACCCCTACAGCCAGTAATATTTTCGGTTTTTACCTGACCAATGGCCATACTTCAAATCAGTGAATTCTGGATTGGCTGAGTATGGGAGCCTTGAGAGGATTGTTTGATGACACCATTTTTTTAGCTAACGTAGTGCAGAAAGTACAGAAGCACAAGTACAAAAGCACAAACTTAAAGCTCAGCTTAAAGAGTATTTTACAAATTAAAAGTTCCAACATAAAACAAGATTCAGCTAAGCAGTCCGCGTCATGTACCAAAAAAACTATAGATAAGTTTATTACACAGAAGTAAGAAATGGTTTTTGCACTGTAGGGATCACTGATACAAAAAACTCACTTATTTATTTATTTACTCAAACAAAGTAACATGTACCAGTAATTACATATTCACCAATATCAAATAAACATTATTTCTTCTTCTTAAAATAATACTGAATTTTGTTGCAGATCACTATTATACTTAGCCAAATCAATGTTACATAAGGGGCCTAGTATTCTATCAGCAGCATTATAACATTAACATGTAGTATAACAAATGATAAATAAAGCACACATTATCTTCTCTTGTTTTCTGAAAAACTCAATTCAAAACGCTCCTGAAGTGCCAAACAAAATATATGGTAGAACCACTATATTATATGCTTTTTATAAAAGATTTTGAAATTTCTAAAAATTATAGTATGAAATAATAAAATTTTAAGAACTTAGGAAACATTCTGAATTCTGAAGCAACTTAAGCCACACACTCCAAAAATTGGAACATATGCATTGCTTTGTACACTGATGTTTCCTTTATGATACTACCTGCTGGCAAAGATCATTTTTACGTGTGATAGCAGAATGCTTCCAAATCCATGGCCAGGGCGTCTGTACGTCCGTCTGTCTGTCTGTACGTCTGTCTGTCTGTCTGTCACACTCGTAAGCTGTATCAAAACGGTGGAGGCTAGGATCACGAAATCTTCATTATGGGCTGCCTCAAGGTCTCTAGTTTTTCGTGACAAAGTTTCGTACCCCTGGGTGCAGGGGTTCCCCTCGAACGAGGGCGTCAAAAAAGGGTACCTTGCTAAAAGACGTTATTTTGCCTTTATTGGCTCATTTAGTGTGAAAACAGTTGCAGACAGGTAAAGACATGCTGCTTATCATAACAAGCACTGGTGACAAGCTTTTTTTTAAATTAATCAACATCAATAACCTTGAACGACCTTGAACCCCAAAAAAGGGTTTTTATTGAATTTTTCACAATTTTTGGATGCAGCGCACATTTCAATGTTCACTGAATTGTGATGAAATGGCTGGAGATATATCAAAACAACCTGCATATGAAATTTTCAGCATTAAACGTAGATTTCAGAAGTCCAAGTCATGATCCTTTAGGTTCAAGGAGACCGGCAAAGGTGGGTGTCAATGACGGCTACCCCCTAAAGAGTAGTTATTTACCGCTATTGGCTCGTGTAGTGTGAAAATGGTTGCAGATAAGCACAGACATGCTGCTTGTCATAACAAACAATAGTGACAGCGTTTTATTGGTGTCAACGTCACGTCAATGACCTTGAACCTCCAAAATAGAGGTTTTTAGTAAATTCTTTGGCGATTTTCGGCTGTGTCAGATATTTTAAGAGTGAACTGCACCGAAATGGCTGGAGATGGACCTGAACAACCTGTGTATGACATTTTTAGCACACAACATACATTTTTAAGAACCCGAAATCTAAGTTTTAATCTCTTAAATTCAAGTAGTCTTCCATATGGAGGCCTTAAATTAAAGTACTTTTTAAAGACGCATTAATATCTTACTGCTGTATACTGGTTGCCGAGGTGGCAGGACCACTGCTATCGTGCGTCACGTGAGCTTTGCTCAAATTACTTGTAAAAAATTAGGCAGGCTAGGCCCCCTACAGCTTTCTGAATAGCTTCTCTATTAAATATCCAATATAATTAAATATATAAACATCAAGTTTAAGCTAGATGTAATTTTGTAATATTTTATTTTACTGAGATTACTGAGAAAATACAAACAATAAAACAAGCTAAAATTACATATTTATACTCAATATCACAGTGAATGCACATGAAGAATTACACATTGAAGCGAGATACAAGGGATGGGAAGCTTTCACAGCAACTATCAAAATCAACGACATCATCGTACCTGGTGCGTTTTAGAACATAGTACCAGTAATTTTAACTGATAAGAGTACTGAAAGTAGACTATACCAAATATAGCAGTGTAAAATTTATTTTCCAACACTTACCACTGAAACATTACATCCCACTGATCTCTAACTTCCTCAATGTAACATATTTAACTGACTAACTCCAAGTAAACGACGTGTTACATGTAGGATCAACTTGCGTGATTCCGCAGTCAAGTGCTTACAACGGCAATACAAATGGCGGATGATGATGAGCGATGACGCCATCAACGTCTGGATTTTTGTCCACGTCCGTGTTCATTCCTCTGGGCAAAATCGGCGCCGCGCGTCAACAAGCAACCAAATCAAACGACAAAACAAGCGTCTACAAACCTTTGACGGCTTTAGGATTCAGCTGTTTCCTGCGCGAAGAAGCCATTTGACGCGACAAAACGCACAGGATTCAGCGATTCATCGTTGCACTGAGCTACAGCAGACAGCAACGGCACGCAAGCGCACTCCCGTCATGCACCGCTGAAGACGCCGCACACGATAACCTAAAACACAGGACCGTTTGACCTACGAACTCTTCTCACTTCAAAACGCACGGTTTTTTACCCGGTATATAAATATGACAACTGGTTTTAATGGTGGATATAATATAAGCTCACTTGTACTTGTACTTGTACTTGATGATGAGCTTTGTAGCTTTCGCTTTATATGCCCATATCTGACCAGTGTCTGTTCAATCTGTTCTTGAAGGCATTCACTGATGGAGCCTCGATTACATGTTGTGATAAACTATTGCACATATGGAACTTTAATACTGCAAAGTTTTTAGATACCAAAATGCAGAAGTGCTATCAAATTCACAGTAACGCAGCACACAAACAAACCGCAAACGTTCCTACTTCATAAAGAAGCCTTGCTATATTATTATAGCGGGGTCCGCATATTAACAGTCCGCAGTTTACCCACGGGTCCGCACTAGCGGTCTGCAGGTTTTGGTCCGCACTCCGCAGTTTACATGTTGGCTGGTCCGCAAGTCTGCAGGTCCGCAGGTCCGCACTTTACCGCAGCCCTATTATTATGCCATCCCATAATCACTAAATAAAAAGCAAATGTTAGCGTTTAATCTACATGACCTGCATGCTGTAGCTGCAGCTGCAAGTTGCAACAGAACAGTTACTGTAGCGTATAGTTTACGTCTCTACTCTCTACATCGTACACTGTAGCGAGAAATCTTACCCTACGTTTTATAACTCTGGTACAAAAATGAAATGCTGATGTAATGACGTCATTGGTGACAGTTGCAATGCACGGTGCACCCTTGCACGTTGCAACTTTTGAATAACTGTGATTTCCGGGTACGCTCGAAAAATGAAAAAATAGCATTTCCAATCTGCGCGTTGTATTAAACCTCTGAAGTTATAACTTTGCATGTTGAAATCAAATGTCTTTAACGCGACTAAGGGCTCAAGCGGGAGAGGGGACCCTGGTTTAACAGTAGTAGGCCTAAATTTACGGCACTGTTAAACCAGGGCCCCCTATATCGTTTGAACTTTTTGCCGCGCGCAAAACTCAAGTTCACTCATCGCGACGCTCGCCCCTCCCTTTTCCTATCCTCCTTGTCCGTTTCCTTCCATCATTGTCCCGTTTCTTTGCCGGTTTCCCCTTAGCAAAATAAAACCTGGCTTCGGTAAGGCGGCCAAATTGACAACTAAAATGTTCTCACCACGCACCGTCTAGAACCGAAGCCCCAAAATTACCGCAATAAAAACGTGACGACGAAATTACCACGACGGTCGGGCGAATGATTTGTTGCCGAATTCAGCGGCTGCAGCAGACAAGCAACGAGAGAAGAATGCAACAGAAACAAACTATATACGACTGCGACTGTGAACTGCGTTAGTTGTCGGTCGGCTAATCGGCTGCAGTGCTACTGTCACGTAGACTGCCAATACCTAACGACAATGCGCGGCGCGCTACTACTGCAGCTGCAATGTTCTCCGCGGCGACACTGATGTAAAGACATGCAGCTTCACCCTCCTCCCGCCATCAGCTAGGTAGGTAGGTAGGTAGACCGTAGCCTAGGTAACCCAATCAACAGGTGTGCCAAGCCAAGCCTGTTTGTCCGTCCGTTCGTCCGCTTATCGCGCTGCCTCGCTGGACGATGAAGCCCCAGTGGTGCCCCACCCCACACCGGCCACTGAGCCACACAGTGGCCACGGTATAAGCCTCTGAATGTTCGTACATCGCCAGGTAGACGCAGTGCAGCTGCTGGCCAATCAGCCTCCTCTCACCTGCCCGCCAGTCCACCACACCGGCCTGCCGCCGCAGCAGCAAGCAAACTTCTCAGTCAGTCACTCTCTCTTTCTTCATTCAGCTCTGCACGGCCGGTGTCACATTAAAATGTTTTTCCATGAAAAATCCGCCCAGGGAGAGATAATCCTGGAATCGACAATTATACGTTCAGATCGGCGATCTGAACGTATCACCGTGCTCCCGGAATTGATACGTCTCCCCCTTATTAAAATATCGCCGGCTCCATAAAAGTCTCCTCATTATAGGATCGCTCCCAGAAAAGTCTCCCCCGGCCGACAATTTACTGGCAAAAATTCGTCTCGCCCGGGCGGCCGCCGGGAGGGGCGGATTTTTGCCGGTAAATTGTCGGCCGGGGGAGACTTTCTGGGGGGGAGATCCTATAATGGGGCACCGTCCGTCCGTAGGTGCGTTGGTATTCACGGTGACACCTGCTCAGGTAGCATGCAGTTGACACGACTGCAGCGGCTGCGGCTGAATGGCCAGCCGGCCGGATTCGTGCATTGCCGCTTTGAGTGTTCCGTCGACACTTCACAGCTTACCGTAGTTTTCTGCCACCACAAATCTTTAATAATACAACAAAGTCACGAATCGACAGAAACAACAGTGTCATCTTTAGATAGGCTACTACAAGGCAATCCACGACTATGCCTACACCGCATCGCGTATAGCCTATACATTGCACACAGGCGACCTCTACTCACTTTGCTATATTATTATTTTGTTTTTTTTCTTCGCACTGCAGGGATAAGCAAATATTGGTATAGCGTATAACTCTATATAGTGCATTGCACTATAGGCCTAACTAGTAAATCTTATATCTTTTCTTTAATAACAACTGCATTTGACAACAGTGAAGGAACCCTGAGGATTTCAAGGATGAGAATTTCATCGCAGCATTGAACTCAAGACTATAAAATTGGTTCAAAGAATAAATTTTAAGTTTTTAAAACATAAAAAAACTCAAAAGTTAAATTTTAGTTCGTTGCTATTTTGTTTGTTGTATAATTTACATTACAAATCAAATGTAATGCCATATTTTAATCACACTAACTATTGTTACGGCGGCCGTACAAATAGCTTGTAGGTTATTTGTACGGCAGTCATAAATTCAATTACACACGACAAGCGGCGGAAATGGCGTCGCTTGCTATTGTTAGCGTTATGCGTAATGCAGTATAATTAGGATTAATATTAGAGTTAGGGTTTAGGGTTAAGGTTAAGGTTAGGCAGTGGCGTAACCAAGGGGGCCTAAGAGGTCTAGCCTCTTCCCAATCTCCCAGACGAGACATAAACACATGCTTGAACTACACTAAGTTTGCTAATTTGGTTTGTTGATTTTCAAAAAAAATAATTAAAATTGTAACCACCAAATCTTATATTTTGAAGCTACAAAACACAAAATTTGATTTTGGCTAAGGCTCCGCCCCAGACCCCGCTGGAAGACTTCATAGCTAAATTTTAAAATGTCTTACTTTTAAGGGAAAAAGAGAAAAAAGAAGAATAAAAGAAAGGAAAGGGGAGGGGTAAGTAAGGTAAAAAAGGGGGAAAGGACGAAACGGGAAGAGAAATGGAGGAAAAGAAAGACGAGCCTCTAATTCACATTTCTGGCTACGCCACTGGGTTACGGGTAGGGTTGACGTATTTCAAAAATTATGTGACGATAAATGAACACTCTAACTAAGGCTGCAACATTGGCCATGAACTAGAGTGTACTGAAGGCAAGCATTACATTTGCCGACTGGCGCAACTCGGAATACCCTTCTAGGGTTGAGGTCGTCAGTTAACCGGCTGCCAAGTAACGTGTCTCTGCGGCGGTACGACGAGCACGTAGGCCTGCCGCCGCCAAGACGCGGCCTTGGCCGGTACGGTGCTTGTACGTATCGGCTAACGCTGTCTAAGACGGCTGCCGGATAAGTAGCCGGGTCGAATAGGACCGGATATTTATCCGAAAAACGTGTCGCGGTTGTTGATACGGCTGCCGTATAAATATTTTGTGCTTATTTTATTTGTGATTTGTGAGTTATGACGTCATAGGGGAGAGGACTGAACAAAAAACGACGTAGGTTTAACATGGAGAATGATGTATACAGGGTTGTTAGCAATATTTGCAAAAAGTATTGCAATAGCAATAGCAATACTTGGTGGAAAAAGTAATGCAATACTGATTGCAATACTTTTTACCAAGCCAGTATTGCAATACTTTTTGCAATACTCCACTATCTGCTTTCTTAAATAAATTGTTATTTTTCTTGCTGCGTACAACTTTTTTTCTAAATTTTGGGTTGACTACTTGACTACAGACTACGCGACAATGTGGTCAACCCAGAATTCAAAAGATGAACAAGTCATGTTGACATTTTACTTTTCGTTCAGTCTTTTTCACGCGATCAAACAAAAGAATGACAAGATTCTTTGCGTAATTGAACAGCGTCCTCGCGATTAAAATTGTGCTTTACATCAAAAAAGTATTGCGTCCAAGTATTGCTTTATTTCAGTCCTAAAAATATTGCAATACCACATAAACTTCTAGCTCTTTTTGTAGCAAAATTTTGTGCAATGTGCGAGGGATTAATAAAAAAACGTTATAGCAAAGAACAAGCGTCAAACCGTTTGCATTGTTGTGGAATATGTTCATATAGGCCATTGCAACACATGCACACTAGGATCCTTTAAAACTAAAGGCGTACGGTCTATACACTGTTTTAAGTTTTAATGTTTGAAATTTGCAATGTTAAAAAAGAAAGAGTGCAATGACGGAGAAACGGTCAACATCAACCGTAACGGGTTGACCGTTGATTAGTGTAAATAAAAACAGTAAAAAATTGTTAAAAAGAACAAGAAGCCCAGCTGTCGTTAAAATAGCCGACCGTACTGGTTTGTCAGTGACCTCAAAGGTCATCCAAGGTCGATGATTTTCGTGTCATTTGAAAGCCAATATGTTACTTCCTATTAATGGATTAATTAATTAATAGTAACCTTGGCCATCTCTCACCGTTTTCGATATACGGCCATTTATAGCTTAAAACTTTTCATTAAAAATTGCGGCCACATCGCTGCAAATTGTTATTATTTACAGCCCATAGAAAGTCGTCAGCGCCCCAGCGCCCTATCCGACGGTACCATGGCCGACCTCCTACGAGTTACGATTGGCATATCATAGTGCTTTATGACCCTTCAAGGTCATCCAAGGTCACAGATTTTCATGTCATTTAAAAGTCAATATGCAACTTTCTATTAGTGATCAATAGCTAAATAGCCTAAGCTCTATTTCCCACCGTTTAGCCACAATACATTCGTTACAGACGGACGGACGGACGGACGACGACGACGTCAAACGAAAAACCGTACCATAAGCTCGACCGTTACTTAAGTAGCCTACGGTCAACTAAAAACACGTCAGAGAGAAACAAAAAACTGTTGGCAGTTGTGAGCATGGATATATTGGATATCATTCGTTGAAATAAAATTCTAGTAGGCGTATAATCCTTAAAACTGTAAAGGCACGTATAGCTAGTGACAAGAGTAGGCTTAAATGTGATAGGCTAGATGCAGAGAGGAAAGAAGCAACGAGTAACGACATGCACTTGTCTAGTTTAGGCCGCGGCTCTATATGATGCAGTTCGCGTTATATGCTGCGCCTGGCTACAATGGTCTTAAGGGCTTAACGAAGCAACAGAGCAATGCGACTTGCTTGGTGCTGCAGTAGGCCTACTGCGTGAGACGGTGGTGACGATATATTCGTGCTATTCAACACGCTGTCTGCTCGGTCGCACCTCAATAGGACCTTATAATACATTGCCATTTGCTTGTCTTCCATCAATGTCTCTGCCAGTCTCTCACAGCATATACCCGGCTCACCGCGTCTCGTCTGTCAGTCTCTGTATAGACCCAGACAATACGCGCTATAGGCCTACAGTATACAGTCACGCCAACTGCAGCAACTTTTTCACTCTGTCACCATACCTCCGTGACCTCCTGCAGCCAATACGCCGTCCCAGCGACTAATGGCCTCCCTGTACTCACGTGCGCTGTAACCAGCCATCCGAAGCACTGCGACTATAATGTTCATGTGCGAAGGTGTCTATGCAATGCAGATTGCAGACTAAGCACGGTTTTTATCGCTACATGTGCGCCGCATCGCGGCTCCGTCGTTTGATTTCGCATAATTTCGGTGTAGACGCTCGGAGAACAAAAATAAGAAAAAATCTTACAGCTGCACGACATCTGATAGGCGGCATAGGCCTATTCACTAAGACCTACACGTGTTACGCCAACAGCAGCTGCTTTTTTCACATTGGCTTATTCTCGACTTTGAGGCTCCAGAGTAAAGTAAGCACTTACTTACTTAGCACTTAGATCCTCCGGTCCTTGACAGGACAATGGGCAGCAAGAGTTTGCTATCTGCTTCTGTTTGTAGCCACAGTCCGGACGCTGTTCCAATCGACTCTTCGGTCCACCAGGCAAAGTAAGAGTAAAGCCTAAAGTCTCCATCCACTGCAACCCACGCCACGCAGTGGTGCCATGTGCATCTACGTTCGGCAAGAAAGTATCTCCTAAATTTTTGGTAATTTTGTTAGCAATCGCTGAGAATTTTAAAGCAAAATTTTACTTTTATTACTTATTCATACTCACGTAAAAGTGCCAAATGACATTAATTATCTCTAACTGAGACAAAGATACTGGAATTTTTTTATGCAGCGACATCGTCATTTCAGACGTTCACGTGCAGCACTATGTACCTGTATGCAGAACGAAAGGCGCATGATGTTTGCGTTGCAGAAAAAAACATCATCATTCAAAGAAAATAATAACAGTTTGCCAATCACAGTGAGTATTTAAAGTGTCCGTCACCACTCTTCACACATGCATTTTAACTTTTACTGAAGTTTTCAACGGTCTCGTTGATGGCAATTCCCAGATCATCTGCAGCGCCAGTTTGAGTTCAGCAACGAATTTCGTTTCGTTGAAAAATTGTCATCAAACACATAATAAATTAAAAGTAAAGGCTCTACAGATATTGTTTATAATTTTGACGCCACCGTGACGTCACTAACAACAAAATTGTCTCGGTTGTTTTTAATATTACAATACTCTCTTCGCATGTACAATATCACATTGTTAATTGTGTCGCAATAAAATTCGTTAATCTGGAACGGTAAAATAATTTATAACGCCGCTTGGCATGCAGGTGAAAACAGATAATAAATGCGTAAAACTTTGCGTTAAAATTCCAAGCGGTTCCTTAGAAAATGGCGAGCAACTTTAGGGGACACTTTTTTGCCGATAGGGGTAGTTTATTATATCGTTTTATACTATTAATGTGATTTTTTTGCTGTTGATTTCTAACCTTCGCTTGTCAATACCAGTGCCTGGAAAAAATAGTCACGGAAATGACCTGTGCTGCAATGACTGTCAAGTTGGACGCAAAACTTTACTCATTTATACCCCGTTTCTGTTACACGATCGAGCAAACTTCGAGCAAACGTCGAGCAGGCATCGAGCAAACATCAAGCAGGCCTGATGGAACTCGCCCCCTGGCTCAAATGTAGGCCTAGGCTTAGCCCACGTGTTATATAGGCCTTCCAACTACAACCTGCCTGCCTTCCTAATTAGCATGCTAATTACCATAGCTCGTCGAGCTAGCTGGATGAATTCTAACAAACAGTGAGCATACGTCGAGCAGACGTGAAGCAATTAGCACGTGTATTTTGAACACATTTGCTCGACGTTTGCTCGATGTTTGCTCGATCGTGTAAATGGGGTATTACACTCACTCAGTCACTCACTCAGTTCTTAGAGTAGAGTTACGACAAAAAGTTTTTTCCTTGGAATCTGGATGAATAAGATAATTTTCATGATTTACACGGTGCATCTCAACAAATCAACAAAGTAACGCACAATAATTTTAAATTTAAAATGTACACGGTGACTACTGTATCGCTCGCGTTCAACGCACAAAAACGGACAAAACTAACTTCCACAAAACAGTACAAGTTGAACACCTGCAACAAAACAAAAACGTTACAATACAACAATGAAAACCATGAGAACGACAGAAACAATTAATCATGCACAAAATACCCTGATTGCCGACGATTCGCTTAGCAGACGTTTACAAAACATAACTGTATTTCATGGAAAATCATTTTTAAAAATTCATTTCCTGTCAGGATTATCTCGTACTGAAAAATACGCTAAATAATGGCGTGACTTTCACATGAAAAAAATACTGCAGGTAAAAGATACAATACAAAACATCTAATTTGCTGAATATCTTGCTAACGTTTAAATGGCAAAGCACAATTTTCTCTCTGGTTTTGAAAAAAGTAATAAAATTGCGAGTATCAATTTTTGACTTTTTTTAATTTTAAAAAACAGTGCAACGAAGAAGAAACGCTTACGCTCAATATTAACGGAATGACTACAGTAAATACAGCACTGCAACAGAAACTAGGCTAGAGATTTACATATTACAGCTTTTATTCACCACATAATGGTAATAAAAATAAAACAGTATATATACAAAAACATATAGATGATGTCTAACAGTTCGGCTTTTAAATTACTCCTACAAATGCCAAGATGGCCGGCCTTGTAAGTGTTCAAAAAATCATCAATCAACACGTCAAACTGAAAAAAATATTGTTTATGGAGACGGACATGGTACTTGCTTCTGTGTAAAAAAGTACCATTGGAGCTGGCTTAAGGAGGGTATAACGGTACCGGTATGAAAAAGTGAACGAGTGGAAAAAATTTTTTTTTAAACTAGAAACGTGTCAGCCTAGTGCCGACATATCATGCGGCCGTCAGTCACGAATTGCACAGCCCTAACCCAACCTGCGAGCTTTTAAAGTGACAAAAAGGCACGGCGGTTACTCCTCCCCCGAGGAACGTTCACACCAATTTTGGTTTATAGTAAGCCTTCTGTTTTTCGTGTAAGGAGCCCTTATGAAAGACTCGAGAAACCAACAGACGGACAAACGGCGAACGGACAGGCAAGATTGTAATGCGGCCTATTAGGACGGCCGCATTAACAAGCATCAGAACGCTAAAACTGTTAAGACGTAGACAAAATGCTGCTTATGCTTCAGACTGGAAGCCAGAAGCACATTAGGCTACGTACAATGTCGGATCACAGGCTGAACGGTAGTTCAAGCCCTGTGTTAACGGCGACTTCTCTTTCTTATGGGAAAGCCAAAAATTCGACCCCCACAGAATCAAAACTTCTGATCTGATTGAGATAAAATTTTCACGGTTGATTATGTCGGCGAGGTGACCCCTCATGCAAAATTTCATGTAAATCTGCCCAAGGGGGGCTTCTCGGCAAATAGGTGAAATATACGCAAAAATTTTTCTATCCATATACCTTTTTTTCAGAAACTCACCTACAGGTCGGACCCTTCGGTGGATTTTTGCATGCGATGGCTCAAACGATGCGGTCTCGCGCAAGGATGTGCCTTTTGGGAATTAAAAAATTTCAAATTAATATTTAACGTATTTATTCGCAAAAATCAAAAAAAATTACAATCGCGCCTACGGGGAAAATTAAGCAATTCTTTAAACGGTCATAACTTTGGCTGTGTATAAGATAGAGTCGTAATTTTTGGTTCTATATATGGTTTTCGGGGATGGCGAATCTAAAGGTGTCATTTAATTTTACCCCGGACCCTCCCTGGTTGCCACGGCAACAAAATTTGGGACAAAATGGGCTATAACTCGGCTTGCGTAGGAGATTTTTGCGAGATTTTTGCGCCTATAGGGGGTTTTCGGGGATGGGCCATCGAATGCTGCCAATTGCATTTCTCCCCGACTGACCCCTGTTTCCATGGCAATGAAAGTTGGGACAAAATTGGCTTTAACTCGGCTTGCGTAAGAGATTTTTGCACCTACAGGGGGGTTTTTAAGGATGCACCATCGAATGCTGCTAATTGCATTTTCCCCGACCGACCCCCGTTGCCATGGCAACGAAATTTTGGACAAAAAAGCTATAACTCCGTCTGTGTATGAGATATCTGCGAGATTTTCGTGCACTGACATGCGTTGCCATGGCAACGAAATTTGGGACAAAATGGGCTATAACTCGGCTTGCGTAGAAGATTTTTGCGCCTATAGGGGGTTTTCGGGAATGGGTCATCAAATGCTGCCAATTGCATTTTTCCACGACTGACCCCCGTTGCCATGGCAACGAAATTTGGGACAAAATTGGCTATAATTCGGCTTGCGTAAGAGATTTTTTGCGAGATTTTTGCGCCTAGGCCTATAGGGAGCGGGGGTTTTCGGGGATGGGTCATCAAATGCTGCCAATTGTATTTTTCCACGACTGACCCCCGTTGCCATGGCAACGAAATTTGGGACAAAATTGGCTATAACTCGGCTTGTGCAAAAGATATCTGCGAGATTTTTGCGCCTATAGGGAGGGGGTTTTCGAGGATGGGCCATTGAATGCTGTCAATCGCATTTTCGCCCACCGACCCCCGTTACCATGGCAACAAAATTTGGGACAAAACTGGCTATAACTCGGTAACAGTTGTAATTGGCTTGGCTACTGTAAGAAAAAATCTGAAGCGTAATATCTGTGTAACTGATCACCAGTAGGAAAACAGTATTTTAGTAATAAAGCAGCAAATATAAATGTACAAAACATTAGTTTATACACTTGTTAATGGCAACATTTAAGGACTTGCATATCGAAAACAGCAAAAATTACAAAAGATGATATTATTCAGCAGCACATTGACACACAGTCAGTGTGATGCGGGCAATATGACCTTTCGTAATTTTTGCTGTTTTCGATGTGCAAGTCCTTAAATGTTGCCGTTAACAAGTGTATAAACTAATGTTTTGTACATTTATATGATATAACACCTGATTGTAATAACACTGCTCTAACAGACAGCTGGACGGTGCATCACCCGAATAAGATACAGACTCGGTAAACTACTACTAATTTCATTATTTCCCTGGTTGAAGATAGAAGACTGAGTTAGCGCAGGCACACAATACTTTGGCAACTTGTTAAATGTTGTTTGCAAATGGCACTGTCATTACATTAAAGGTAACATAAGCTTTTCGAGTTGTATTCTGGGTGTGTTCAAGCCTACGTGCTGTAACTGTGGCCGCTCTTAACTGCGTAAAAACAGGGCATCGTGTTTTGCTTATGTTCTTTTAATCTTCGCAGTAAATTGGAGGAGCAGGGCAAAACGTCCGAAATTCGGTGTGATTTCGGCTGACTTTGGGTTTTGATCGCGAATATCTCCAGAACAGAACCAAAAACGGCGTTGCAAACGACCATCGCTGCCGCGTATGACGACATAATGTGGTGAACTATATGATCCACAAACGGCAAAAAATAGAGGCAGAATTTGTTCGGACACATTCAGCATCACGCAGGGGGTGGCCATTACGCTGTGAAGAGCAGGACACCGTCCATAGTTATTTTACATTTACAGTTTACATTTACACACGGCTTCGTATATAAACAAACACGCAAGACGGCAGGCCCAACGAGAGCCAAAGCGGACTACAAAAAAACATTCTCCCGGGGCTCTATATGGAGTTGTGTCTGGGGAACGGGCTAGAATACTGAATACATTCATTCGTTCAAGAAATAGTAAGATTTATTGAGAAAAAAACGTCGCAAAATAACAATAACTGACGACTGAGAAAAGCTCAATTTATACTATAAGTTCTGCTGTCAAACATCGTAGCAAATATATTTTTTAAGCGATGGAGTCTCCCACCCAAACGTCTCGGAGTTCGGGAAGACCTTCCCCTCTTTAACTTCCTCTCGACGGGCCTGCGAAAGGGTCGGATGACGTCGAAGACTGTCAGAATCGGATCGACTAGCACTCTTCGTAGAAGCGGTACTGCACATCGGAACCGGGCAAGGTAGACATTAGTGCTACGGGATGATGTAGTCGTGGAGACGACGACGACGCGGGTGGTCCAACTACACCGATCACGCCGTGTGTGGTCTGCAGCGAGGGGCTGGCCCCGGTGGTGGTATCACCTGTCCACTCGACGCCGGCGTTGAGTCGGAGTGGCGTAGGCGCCTGCACGAAGCAGCGCGTGTACTCGTCGGCGTTGGACGGCGCGGCACCTGGCAGGTAGGTGGTCGTCGTCACTGATGACGTGGTTGGACCAGCACTGCTACCTGCGATCTTCTACAACAGTTTACACAGGATATTATTAGGCAGAATTGCTCTTGCAGCTAGGTACACATTCCTATGTAGCATAGACTGCAGTGTCGTAAAGACAAAGGTAAAAATGGTGTATAGTTTTTAATAAAAAAAACCGATCACACAGCCGCGGAGCGTCACCTGCCATCTGCAAACACGCAGTGTTAGCTGCCACCCTACACAGGTAAACGCCACACACATAGCCGGTGCTCAATTATTTACCTACCCCAGAAAGATGGAAGGCTGAATTGAACTTAATGTTGGCTATATACGACTAACAGAAAATATTTAACTAACAGCCAGATTTTGTTAAGATATTTTCTAAAATTTGTATTTTTTTCAGCTACAGCTCGTAAAAATTTCGTCGTGTAAATTTATCGCCATTCGACTGAGTTACGAAAAAAGGTGCTTTTTACGAAACACTGCGTAGATGCGACCGACCTGGGAGACGTGCGTCTGTGGCGGCGTCGGCTTGGAAGCAGCACACGGACGACGACAGCAGACGACACAGACGATGACGACAACGATGCCGCTAACGACGATGAACGATATGGGAGCAACGACTGATAGATGCGAGTCGCTTAGCGCTAGCCAATCCACGATCCCGTTCACTCCATTGTCGCTAGCACGTCCTTCCAACACCATACAACACAAGCGCAGCAGGTTAGGCGCTTTTAAAACGATTCTGTGCTTCCATGCAGCTGCCTTCCGCGTCCCAAAAATATTGGTCGCAAACTGAACATTTTATTGAACCATCAACATATTATCGGTACAGTTTTTTTGTTTGCTTTCGAAGTTTTACTGAGAAAAAACTATTCACAGCTACTCTGCTATGCTAAAGTATTTTTACTTTACTTTTCATGTGTACTATTTACAGCACAGTGCTAGGGAGCGTCATCTGCCATATAGGATCACACAGCGTACATGCCACCCGATACAGGTGAACGCGCCCGCCTTAACCCCAGCCAGACAAACTAATACTCGACTTACCTATCCCGAAGGCGTAGAAGGCTGAGTTGACCTTGGTGCTAGTTGTACATCATTACGATACTTGTCCGTAGACACCTACCCATGGGTGAATGCCACCCACGTCCATTTCTGTTTTGACCAGTTTTCTCACTGTAATTATAGCCTTTTTTGTGGCGGATGTCGACAAAAGTCGACATTGGGAGGCAGAAGGCTGACACTATAGCTGATGTGTGGACAGACCTCGACAACCCAACGTCACAACGTAAACCGGCAAAGTACTCCGCCTCGCAGGCCTATTGAAAAACATTATTCTGCCTCTAGACGAGTTGAAAGTGTCTGCTCACCTGACCGAGTTACGTGGAGGAAGGTGCGAGTCTCGATGAAGCCATGGCTGCTGGCTGCCGAGCAGATGTAAGCGCCCGTATCCTGCGTCACGACAGAGCGTAGAGTCAGCGTCGACGTGAAGTAATAGCTGCCGCGACTTTGCTGCTGCTGCTGCTGCTGATGATGATGATTGTGTGACTGCGGGGGTACGTCGGCTGCAGGCACGGCGTCTACTGAGACGTTGTGCGTCACTCTGTCGAATTCCATAGCCAGCTCCGTTCCCCCGCCGTCCCGACGCCACTTAACAACCAATGCAAACCACCGTAAATTTCACTTCCGTCGCGCTTAGTCTGAATAATTCATTCATTTTGCGACTGTCTTAAATCGGACTCCCAAATTGAAAACAAAAAAAACGTAAAACCAGAAAAATGATGCGGTTTTGACCGTTGATCAGCATGAACCGGTTAGACAATTTTCAGCTCCAAAGTCAAATATCATGATCACAGGACGTCAAATCAAATTCATGTTGCTCAACGTTTTTCCATTTAACAACTAAACAACATTTAGACATATTTTTCTAGTTATTTCACACTATCACGGTCTCAAAAATTAACATCAGCAAAAGAGAAGCCACGCTACATAGCTGTACTATACTTTTTCCATCAAGCTCTGTCTTGTACACTTTCGCCTCCATCATTCTCTAGCTGCATAAAAAGCATGCTCTGTACATTAACTTCTTAGGATGATGTCGATTCGTATTTTCTCGTATAATGTAGGCCTAGTCATCTAGCGGGTTTTTCAGAGCCGAGTCAGTGGCCCAGCGTCGAAGTTCATCTAGATTTAAAAAGCAGCAAAAAAGCTAAGCTAAGTCCGACAAATTGAACAATGCACACTTTCAGACTGATGGCAACATGAGAGCGTATTACTAGAAACGGACCTGAAGACGAGTCGACACGTCACCATAAACTCGGCACACGAGTGTTGCCCGATTTCCCTCCACGACCGTAACGTTGTTCAGTTCTCTGGGCACGAACACAGGCTGACCGTCTGTCTCGTAGTCTACAACAAATAATTTGAGCAATGTTCACGTGACGCGCGATAAAGTCGGTGCTGCCACCTGGAAAATCAGTATACAACGTGCAATGATATAATAATGCGTTTCGAAGGGGTGCGAAATTTAACGTCCCCATGGAGATTTCCTGAACGTAAGGGGTCGAAACTTAAAACTTAGACTGCTAATTTACATTTTACGATAAAAAAATTCCTATGCATATTGTCATGGTCTATCCGCAGTACAATTTAGGTGCAATTATTTACTATCAAAAATGCGTCGCAGCCTAAAATTGCAAAAAAATCACTAAAATTCGTGTTTTACATTTTAAGGTCGTTCAAGGTCATCAATGTTGGTACCCCCAGAAAATTCGTCAACAATGCCTATTTCTAGTTAACGTTTTAGGCCCATATAGACCTTATAAAATTACCAGATGTGCGTAAAAACCAAAATTATTTGTAAAAACGTGGGATCATTCCTTTTTCCTATACATATTTGCCAGGGGACAGCAGCAATTTGCAATCGCATGTTTTGGCTGCGGGGTTTAACCCTTTCAAATCTCCTTTTCCTCTTGGGGTCATACAGAAACACTCCAGTCTTACACAATGTGTCAATAGATCCCACAAGTGTGCCTACGTCGAACGCAGGGTGCAGCAGCGTGACAGACGACAGACAGACCACGCTACGAATAAATCTGTAGCTATAGGCGGAATCGTTTGCGCTAGACGGCTAGAGCGATTTCGTCTTAAAACGCACCACGGCGTTTAAAGCAAAAATTATTTATTTATTTATTTCAATTTATCAACCAACACAAAGTAGCATGACATAAAAGTACCAAACAAAATGAGAACATACTGGTCGAATGGCCAACACAGCATAAACAACAAAAACATAAAACCGCTTATGTGTAGCCAGTGAAATATAAGATACGCCTAATACCGGCGACGTGAACGACATAGCTCCGACTGACGGAGCCGAGCCTGTTGGTCACGTGACACGTGTACCGGCCGCCATGTTGTCGCGTGACGTCATCAAGGACTATGATCCAGGCGTCGTCGTGAGCGGGAAGTCGTCGGTCGTCCTTGAACCAGTGCACGTTAGGTCTGGGTCGGCCGACGGCGCGACATGACAGCGTCGCAGTGCCACCTGGTGAGAGTTCTATGTACCCGACGTCACGTGACCCGTCAGCCAGGCTATGCACGAAACTCGGCACCTCTGTACATACACGCCTATACACGTTCAATGACGTTCTCATATAAAAGATCGACTTTTCAACACAACATTATGGCAACTGACAGAAACACGTTACGTCGTTCAGAATTTAAATATGTGGTGTAAAATGAAAATCAATGTACGAGCGCTCAAAAATACTCACCGCCGAGGCCGACAATCTGCTGCAAGTAGTTCTCGTCGAAATCGGCAGGTGGCGATACCGTCCCATTCTCTGTTCAGCATACAAAACTCACTATAGGATATATACGAGTACATTACATTATGAATACGTTCGTTAGGCCTAAGCGTTATTACAGCAACAAACAAAAATATCAACACAGCTTGGCTAGGGTATGCGCACAGCCCTCTAGATTAGATTAGATTATTTAGAGGGCCATGGTATGCGGCAGTCCGTTTAATTGCTGTGGGTCGTAGGCTCTTACTGCACTGCGTCTAATATGCAGTGAGCGCTGTAGCGCCGCCAAACACCGTGTCAACGTAATTAACTCTGTCGATTTTTTTTCGGCAATCAGTAAAAGGATCTCGCTTCCATGAGGGTCATATTTCGCCCTAGTCCATAGCCTTAATCTGTCGCCGTAGATGTTTACACAGCCTCTGGAATTTCGAGACACATCAATGAAGGAGCGCTTTGCCTATTCCATTTACAGCCGTAAGCGGGAAATAAAGTTGGGGTAAGTTAAACCGCGCATTTTTTTCGCTTGACAAATCAACATAAACGCAGTCATTTGCATTGCATATGAACGAATCAAATGTTGCCATCAGATGCGTTTTGGGGGCTTAAAATGCGTAAAAATGCGTTTCCGGTCGGGGCTCCGACCCGCGAACTGCGCAGGCGAAGTTCAACGCTCCCCGAGACTCCCTAACTGGACTTGAAAAAGAGAAAAAAGTCGAAAAGGAATGGATGAAAAGAAAGAAAAAAGAGAGAAAAATCAGAGAAAAATGGTGGGAAAAAATCGGTGCGACTTGAAAGTTGAAGGGGTTGCTTCCTATAGCACTGACGTGGGGTGGACGCCCCTGAACATTATGGCACCACCTACTATGTCCTCTCATGGCCAATTCACACCTACCACGCAACTCAACCCAACTCAACTGTTGTGACTGTGGACGACAATGCAATGACGTCACTAGCATTGTGACGTCACGCTGCCGTGCACAGACCACGCGTTGTTTTCTAGCAGCTCAGTTGAATCTCGTCGGCGTCGTAGATATGAACAGGCTATCAGACAGTGTCGTAGCCAAAATCTATCTGTAATGGGGGCACTTTAGGAGTGGGATATGGGAGGGTTGTCCTCTCCCCGCAACGAAGGGGTCTGGAGAGGGGGCAAAATGACGTGTTTTGGTACATTTTGGCACTTTTTAAAGTAACTGAGTAGGCTTCTAGGGGGGGGGGCACGTGCTCCAGTGTCCCCATGGCTACGCCAGTGCTATCAGACGATCTACGTTATGGACGGCTATGACGCGGGCACTGCATCAAGTGGTGTGTCGTGACGGTGACTGCTGACCTGGCTGGACAAGGACAAGGTAGTTGACGTCGACGCTACCGAAGCCATTGGTAGCTCGGCAGATGAAGACACCGGAGTCACGTGGTTCAACGTCGCGCACGTACAGGGCGTCCTGACGTAGCACCCTGTAGCGCTCCCAGCCGACGCTCACCTCGTCGCCATCTTTGTACCACGTAACGATAGGCCCCGCCTGAGCGCTGTCAATCACCGGACAGTCGAGTCGCAGCGCTTCACCGGCACTCACCAGATGCCGCCTCCTGTACCCGTCCATCGACACGCGAGGAGGACCTGCACAGTCAGATCGAATCAATACTGCCCGCGGAAACGACGGCAGCATTGTTTTCAGCATCGTCATACATATGTCAACACGATAACTCGTGAACCATTGCACTTACGGCCAATTCACACGTACAACGCATTTTACGCAACTCAACTCAACTCAGCTGTTGAGCTGACTTGAATCGCGTCGGCGTCGTAAGTGTGAATTAGGCATTCAGTGGCGTATTTAGGGGGAGGATCACGGTGCGATGCCCCCCTTTTGGCCGGACCATAAAAATTTTTTACAGGCGACTTTATATGAAAAGGTGCGTTTTTTGCCATTTTCCAGCAGGAATTGCAAAATTCAACAATGTTTGATGGTCATTTGCGTTTCCAAATTTTAGAAAAATGGGCGAATTTGCGGTTTAAATTGAACATTCAGAAGCAAAAAGTTCAGCTTCAGGGGGCGAGCCCCCTGACCCCCTCCGACCAGGTGCTCTGCCCCTGGACCCCGCTGGGTGCTCTGCCCCAGACCCCCTCCGCGCGCTCGCCATTGCCCCCCTTTGCCAAATCCTAAATACGCCACTGTGGGCATTAGTTTGACGAAATTTTGCACTAACAATTTAGTCGACTGTGATAACTTCTAAGACCATACTGAACATCAGGGTCAATATCACACGTAGGCTTGAAGGTTTGGCCCTTTGCTACGAGGTGTCTGTCGTCTGTCACTCACTCTGTCGTCTGTCTGCCTGTCACAACCGTATTGTGGCTAAGCTATAGGTTTTACCTGAAAACTTATTACATGACTAATTAGCCCAGTGTGATGGCATTTTGCACGCAACATTTCAGCGCTCCAGTGCAAGTGAAACACTGTTCGAATTTGGGGTTGAATGCAGAGGAGCATCGTGCGTTTTTCAACCGAAAACTGGCTGTATATCAGAAACAGTATGAGACAGAGCTAAGTTTGCTATTAATCACTAATAGGAAGTCGAATAAGCCTTTTTGCATGCCACAAAAATCATTAACTTTGAATGACCTTGAAGGGTCATTACGCACTCTATGCCAATAGTGCGGAATTCGTAGGGGGTCGGCAATCGTACCGTTGGATAGGGCGATGACGAGTTTCTATACAGGCTGCCAATGGTAACCATATTTCCGCCTGCAGCGGTTTGGCCGCAATTTTCACTGCAAGGTTTCAATTTATTAGTCGCCGTATCTCAGAAACGGTCAGCCCTCTCTAGCGACAGCTGGGCTTTTTGTTGTGTTTCTTGCGTGGATGATAATGCTTAAACCAGTCGGCCTGGATTCACAAAGTGTCATTCCCTAGATTGCGCCACTTCACACTGCCCCCTGAAGCGACTTGGAATACCCTAAGTCAGTAGCCTACTTAGCCATGTCCAAGGCTTGACGATCGTGTTTAATAACAAAATAACTGTGACAGACTACATTTGCGCAGTCTATGCATAAGGTCTAAAAACAACACAAGTCGACATAAACCCACAGTTCATGTTGTAAACCTTACTAGTTGGATTAACTTATTTGGCTTGGGATCGGATAATAACCCCCACAGATGCATTTACATATCGTTTTAGTGCAGCATAGCACAAACAGGAACGTCATTTAGGGGAGGGGACTACGTGGTCTATGGACCCATCCAAAGATTTATTAGTTTAATTTTTCTCGTAAATCTTACCTTTGAAACTTTTTTTACTGCTGCAAAAACATTACGTTACGTATAGACTAAACCCTCTCCCCCCAAAAATGCTGAGAGCCCTCCACCAATGATTTACTAAATTGACGCCACTGAGGCTGACTGAGCACAAATATACTCTACACACAAAGTGGCAAAGACACCCAACTGCACATGGAATGGCAAATTTTGCTTATGAAATAACATAATATACTTTGATAACTGTAACGAAACGATCCGTGTACTCGGCGAGGAAGCAGAAATGTGAATGCTTCGAATAACATTACTGAAAATGGCAATATCAAAAAAACTTTCAACATAATTTACAAATGTGCAATAACACCGATTCAAGAATCGTCACAATACACCATGAAAGTCGATGTACGAATCGGCTTAGCCCCAGTGCGTTAAACACGCGCAGCCAGGAACGGCTGTAAGCGACGATGACATCTGCTGATGAGATATCTGGAATCATTCGCTGCGTGGAACCGCGTGAGTACGCGGCGCGGCGGGGCGACTGAAAATGCAGGACTTGTCAAATGCAGGACCAAATCGTTTTTCAAGTAAATACTGATACTGTATGTAAATTTCAGTTCGTCATGCATGCAGTTAAAAGTAGCAACACTTATATTTAAGTCTGATCTTTTAAGCGATGTTTTCTGCGTTTTTAATGAAAAGTAGGCCTACAACTAACAGTTACAATAACACAATTTTATCTCACTGCCAACTGATGGCACTAACAGATTTCCACACTTTAACTAAATATTAGTTACATTCTTGTTAATTCGTGCCATCGTTTCTGCATCTGGTTTTCATATTTTAACGTTTTTGGCAATCACAGTTAGTTTTATTTTAGGGTAATTAAGTTTTTTTGGATTTTAGCATATTTTTGTCTGCTTTTTGCGGCTGAGCACCTTCTTCATTTCGTGCAACACAAAACCGTACAAAGTATCTTTATCACAGGTGCGCCGTGTACTTATTCCGGCGTTGACGTGACCAACTGAACTAGACTCAACGTCAGCGCTGCATAACTATACTGGCCAGTTTTTGCATTATCGTAATTGAGGTCCGTTATTTTCAAATCCTGCAAATTCAGCGCCCCTTCAGCGGTACCGACTCATGGTCGGTCTTTCAGCGCCGCCACGCTGCACTGGCCGTCTGCAAGCGTCCCTCGTCGAGCGCACGCAGCGACGCGACGCAACGGCACGTCGTGCGCGTCCGCTGCGTGCGTGCACGGCTGTCCGTCTCAGATAACAACAGACGGACGTCGACGCGCGTGGGAGTGAGTGCGTGAGCATGGCGGGGAACACGCAGCTGACTGACACGCGCCTGTAGGGACCAGGCGAGCAGCGGACGCAGGCCAGGTCAGCGTGACGAACCACGACCAGACCTACGCCATGACGCTGCACCACGCCGAACTCGTTAGAGACTGGTTGTCACTGGATCAGTGGCGTAGCCAGGATCTGCACGTAGAGGGGGAACACTTGAAGGTGAGGTGTGAGCAGGGTAGCGCCCCCTACAGAAAACTGTCCTATTTTTGTGTGAAAATGAGGCATTTTGGTGCATTTTGGTGCACTGCTATGAGTATCTAAGTAGGCTCCTAAGGGGCACGTGCCCCCCCAGTGCCTTCTATGGCTACGCCACTGCACTGAATTGACCAAGAAGTATTCAAACAATTTGTGAAAAAAAGAGGCGTTCAACTCCCCTGTCCCTTCCCTCCATTGAAAAGTGGGAAACATTTTGCCGAAAAGAGGAAAATTAGGCCTAATCATAAGAAAAATGGAGTAGTCGGGTTCCTAACGTCGAAAACATTTCTGCTATATAGGTGAATCTAGGGCGCTTTCGCATTTCTGAATAACCTACGCCCCCAAAGACGGGATATAAGTGGCCTACATTGCAGATGTACGTTTTTGAACCCTGCACCCTCCAAGTAAACATACGCTCCTGGTTCAACCAATATTTGCGCCAACGGCCCACAAGGCTACAATGCGTCCCCAAAGTATTTTTGCTAACTTTTAGATTGTTTCTAACATTACACGCCAGACAGGAACAGGAGCAATTAGTGCCCCCTATAAAGTAAATACACCCCATTGCTGGACGCGTTAGGGCCATGGAGACCTGGATGGAGAGAAATGGAAGAGGCGTGGCGTAGCGGTTAGAAACACGTCGGTCCCAGAGTCCCACGTGGTTTGGCGGCTTCGTCCCGCCACCGCCAAACGGCAGCACGAACGATAACAGCAGAGTCACGTGGTGCGGGTGCGACCGGAAGTCGACGTCGCGTCTAATTAACGCATCGGACCGACCGACTGATGGGACGTGTACATGTGGCGATGAAAGTCAAACCTTAGTGCGTTTAATCATCGTCGAATGAATGTCAGACGCGTCTAACAGACTGCACTGCAGCACTTAGCCATTAACGGTCTGAATCATTCATGACAATTATTATGTTAGCAGACTCGGTGTATAGACAGACGAAGATGTCGCCCGGTGAGATGCGGCCGTCCGCTTAGCTATGCGCATACAGTGTTTACTTATTTTGAATTTCAGTTGAAAGTTCAATTTTATATTGGTTGGCGTCGTATGCGTTTGCGCGAGATATGCAACATTTTTAACACTCGGTCTTTCGGTGACATTCACATTTACATTTTTTACCAAAAATGGCATGACGAAACACTCGCAGACTGGCAGTGAGTTCAGAGTAGCACATCGCAATGTGTAGGCTTATTACGGTGGTCATATAGCATCAAACGAAGCAGCAGCTCTCTGTGTCTGTTTGTACAACTGCATTCTATCTGTAAGTCTCAATGGAACGTCTCCGCTTCACTCTCCCCTCATCCAAACTCTTCAGAGCTGCAGCAGAAGTACAAAGACCGACGAGTGAGTGACCGAACGCAATTTTCTCGCTCAGCGAACGTGGACGAACGCTATAGTAACGACGCGGTCTTTGTGAAGAGCGTAACGCAATAAAGCCCTGCCCGTAATTCCATCAGCCAACGCCGACATCACGCAGCATAGCATAGCGTAGCGTGGAGAATAAAGGCAGCGGCGGCGACGGTTTACATCCAACATTGGGGGACAAAAACGGTAACGGGATGGCATATGGGGAGGAAGCTTGTTGCCTCCCAGACGATTAGGGGGTCTGCGGGAGCGTCGTAAGCTCCCCAGAGGATCTGGTGGGGTTGAGCCCTAGCCGCAAGCGAATTCAGTGCATTCTTGGCCTTGCGACTTTTTCGATGCTAAAATGGGACAACTCTCGTTAGTTTTAAGTCATAGTTTCTCGACTTAAAAGAAGGGTGGAGGGGGCAAATTCGTTGGTATCCGTCGCCCAAAACTTTGGACGGGAAAACATCTCACTCCTGTCCCCCAATGGACTGACGCCCACGGATGAAGGGACGCTTAGGCCTACAGCAGACCGAATGACCGTGTATTCGGCTGATCTGCTGCGGCGTTGTAAGCGGCGACCGTTGTCGATGCCAATAAGGCATGCTATGGAAGTCCTTCAGTTTGGGGGATTGTAAGAAGAGTAACGTATTGATGAAAGAGTTCTGTGCAGGCGACGCAATTGGAGCAGAAGCCTATCTGCACTGGATGCAATCTACGGCAAATACGACGTCAATGAAGCCGCTCGATCGTTCGCCGGCTGCAATCACAAAACGGCATAGTGAAGCTCAAATAGGCTTAGCCTAAGTCAGCTCTAAGTAGGCTAATAGCTGTCATGCAATGACGCAAGATGAGTAGGCCTACTCGGAGTCTTGGACGACGCCACGAATGTCGGCTAGCCTCAGCGGCATCGTGAATATTAAAAACTGGAAGACAGAACGTCGCAATTCTCCGACAGATAACTGAAAATTGCTGACAAAAAAGATAATACGGGTGATCAAAATTTTAACTTTGCCCCAAAATTGCTCCAAATTGAAAAATTTCAGTCCCAAATATTTGCTAACAAAAACTTTCCAGGGAGAAAAACAACTCTACTGGCAAGCTATACTTTCTTGGACAAAAATATATAATTACAACAGAACAATGTTTCAATCTAAAGAGACAGTAAATATAAAGTACACGTTATTTAACTACTAATGTAAGAAATTAATCATGGCATTGTAAAGTTAAGTAGCCTAAAGCTTTTGCCAAGCCATAGAGTCCATGGACGGCGCAGATCTCCGTTTCCATAGTTTTCGGCCAGACGACACCAGTTTACACTGCCAGAGCACGGATATGGGTTATATAGTGCATCGCGCGGTGTGCCTGTTTACTCCCCAGCTATCGCTGCATTTATAACTTTGTACCTAGTATATTGATCGAGCTTTGTCACTCAATCAAACGCGATCAGGCGTTATATGACTGCACTATAGCTTTCAGACAGAAAGTGTCGCCGTCCCAAGCAGCGTGCATTACGGTCCATCGACCTGACGGATAGCGGAACTGACACGGACGAACAGAGAAAGAAACGGGCGACACGCGCACAGTTAGAGACTGACAGACGGACGGACTGACAGACGGTCGCGACGCCTCAGCGACCGATCTGATTAGACCAGTTCTCGTCAGCACAGATAAGCCTCCTCGCGCTTCGCTGTGTAGGCTAACTAACGAACCTATTTATGACAATTCAAAGCGCAGCCCGTAGGCATTTTCACTCAATTACGCCTTACGTTATACCATGACGTGATTCTGAGTCAAGTGGCTGCTAACAAACTTCAAATGCACTGCCGACGACCGTAACAAAGTTACTGCACGCAGTCACGTCAACATCTGTCTAAAGTAGCCATTCGGCTGTAGGTGTTCTGAATGCTTTATTTTTCGACCGTAAAAACAACTAAAAAAGTAACATGCGTCGGCCTATTGCCGACATATTATGCAGCCGTCGCTTGTTTTTTGACCATATGAGCTGAAAATTGCACGGCGTTTATGCCAACTTTGGTTTATCGATACCTTTCCCTTTACGGGACAGACGGACGGACGGACGGACAGTCGTACAGACAAGGCCCGTAATACGACCTATTAGAATGGCCGCGTAATAAATTTTGTATAGCGTCGTGGATGATGGATGCAAAAAATAAAACCGTTACAAGCTTCCAATTATTGTCTTACCTCGAACGATGCTTGGAGAAGCTGTGACTAAGGAGAACAGGATCAAAGAAGCAGAATAGCTCCTCATCATTGCATAGGCCGCACTCGACGCTACACATAGGCCTACACAAATATGTCACTGTAATCAGTAAAACATTTACGGTTTAATTACATATAGTGATTCGGTAAAGGGGAAAATGCTGATCGATGCTTGTCACCTGCACGGGTAATCATAAATCATCTTTTTTTGGAAGTGGGAAGCAATTGCAAGTGTGTCTGCGGTTCAACAACTAAATTTCTCCTTTTTCTGGATGAACGCGCAACGCGTTTTTGACATAAATGTGTTCCTGACCTCAAATCTATCTGTCTGTCAAACAGCATCTAAATCCGTCGAATGGTTTAAACAGGGTGCGCGAATGTGACAAACGACAGACAAACAAACAGACCACTCTATATATAGATAAATGCATGTAGCAATAGGAGAATCGCTTGCGCTGCAAAATAAAGCGATTTCACCTCATAATACAGTGATGCATTAGACATTTTTTATTATTAAATCACTTTTTACCAAAAAATAGCAAGCGAAATTAGAGAACGATAATGCCAGGATGCCGAGTCTAAAAGCGAAGCGGTTTAATCTCAGTTCGGTTACGCTGAAATCGTTCTGCGGTAAGATTTTGAGCGAACAGTAATTGCATGTAGGCATGCCAACGATGGACTGACATACATTAGAATTAATGAGACAGGTGTCTCCGGGGAAACGCCAGGAATCGTGTAATCGCGCTAGCTGCGTGTGTGTCTATCACCCATCATCATGACTAAAAGCTATTACACGTAGTCGGCGTCGGCACGATGCACGAAGCGACTCGATTCTATGTCAGTGAGTCCGCGGGGAGCTGTAAGCAGAAGATCGGACAATTATACATCACGTCGGACCAATGACATTCAGACAAAGACCATGGCATCGATGTCACTAAGGAAGGATGCACGGGTTTTTTTGGCTGTTGCTGTCAGCTGCGTCTAAACGTTAATTAAAGAAAAAAACGGCAAAATACAACGGTAAAAACAATTTCTGTTATGACCCATTAAAGAACAATAATTTCATTGCTCCAAAAATGTTGGAGTCCGCCTCCATTGGACTTTGTTTACTTCACTGCTTGCTTATATACTTGATTTCGATAGCTAATAAAATAATCATCACTGTAGAGTGGCCACAAAACAACCACCAGTTAAAGACAACTAGCCTACAGGATGGGGCAAAAAAGTAGCACCCAAAAGTTTTTCGCTGTTTTCTCAGCAACCGTTTGGAATTTTAGTTTGAAATTTAACATTTGACAGCTCAAACCTTTTACATTTAACTGCCAATTAAAATATGATTCTGCTAAAAACGACAAAGCTATAGACTGTTTAACATAACCGTTTGCCGATTTTTCAGCATTAAAAATGTTCAAGCTAAAACTGCTATTTGATTTTCAAAAAACGGTTACCACGTTACTGCCAATGTCTTCACAGTGACGTTTTGATAAACAGCAATTTACTTTGTTTAGAAATTATCACGAAATTATCGTTCTTTTTAAGCAATCACCGGCTGCCCACCGGGTTCGTTTTCCAGCAGGACGGCGCGAGACGTACACAACGCGCATCAATGTCCAGATTACATCACAAAGGACCAGTGGCCTCCAAATTCGCCAAATATAAACCCAGTGGACTATCACGTGTGGGGTGCAATGTTGGAGGCTTACTGCAAGTTTAGAAAAGCCGAAAACTATCGCCGAAGTTAAGGAAGCGCTTCAGATTATCTGGGGCAACCTGCCACAAGGACCGATCGACAAGGCTGTGAAAGACTTCTCGAATTAAGCGACTGAAGGCTTGTGTTAAAGCTTGGTGCTGGCGGTGGACACTTCGAACATTCACGGTGACAATGAAATATTCTGGTATCTGATCGTAAGTTAACTGTGTTGCTTCAACAATGTTATTAAATTGTTGTTGCAGCATGAACATTTTTAATGCTAAAATATCGGTAGGAAGTTATGTTAAAAAGTGTATATCTTCGTCATTTTCAAAAAAAATACATTTTACTTAGCAGTTAAATGTAACAGTTTCTATTAAATAAAGCTGTAAAATAAAGCTGTAAAATTTCAAATTAAAATAGCAAACGGTTGCGGAGAAAACATCGAAAAACCTTAGGGGATACTTTTTTGCCGCAGCCTGTATATTATACTCATTATCGCACGACTCCAGTTGTAACTGGCCACATTGGTAAAGTTTATGCGCCTGTTTAAGTTTACGTTTGTTCGCTAAAGAGTCAAAGTCATAAGTCTTGTAAGCTCATAATAACAATACAATCTGCACCGTGCCGAGTATTGTTTTCAGTAAATTTATTTTACTCAAACAAACTCGGTTTAGACTGTATAAGGCCTATTATCTTACCTTGTTCAAGCGGATCAATAACTGAAGTGGTGAGTTGCGTGTGCGAACTTCGCCAGTCATCCCTCGAAACAACAAACAGGCTAACTCCCTCTCTGTCTAATTACTGTTTATTTAATGATTGACGCGTTATTGTCAACACATCTGGCGTCTGGTGACGATATGTGTAGCGACCGCGGTCTAATTCAGTCTACTCCGCTCGCACCGGTGGACCTACTGTGCGTCGAGCCATGGCTGTGGTCGTGCGCGAGCGCTGATCAAAGATGGTCGTTCTGCCAACCGACGCGCAAGGCTCTTCCGAGTAGTAGGCCCGAATGGCAATGCGACACTGTGGGCGAGTTCCAAAGGAGTGTACATGTACATAATGACAAATATGAACTAAACTGAACTGACTTGAAATGAACTGAACTCTCAGTTCGTTCGCTTTGTACAGCTCGTGCAACACGCAACCGAACTGGCATTTTAGTTCAATTCATTTCAGTTCATTCCTGTCGCTTTGTATGCGCCTTATATCGTAGGGGACAGATTTTGCGATTTTAATCTATTAGTCAACTCGTTTGTTTCAGATTAAAAACCCCTTCAGCGCAGAAGGACAAGGAGAAACAGACAGAGAGGCAGCCAAAAACACAGCACACAATGTGTGAAATAAAAAAGAAAGAAAGATAGTAGCAGTAGTAAGCCAACTCGTAAATTACGTTCAGTGTACGGATTTTTAGACTACGCGGTAAATTTTTAAATCAAAAACTACATAAACGTTTATGCTACGTTTTTTGTTCTTATGCTCCTACATGTCAAGGCATAAACTACATCATTTTTGATATTTTATACGGAACAACTTAGATTTAATCGATCAGACTGCAACTGTCAAACACGATTGACACCATAAATGTAAAAAAACATTTTTTTAATGTTTTTTATAAAAGTTTAAAAAAACATATTTTTTATGTTTTTAAAAATTTTCAAAATGTTTCTTTTCTATTTTAAATGTTTTAAAAATAGTTTTAAAAATGTTTTGTGCTTTTTAATGTCGTGTTTTTTTGTTCTTGTTAAAACATAAAAGTACAAAATTACAAATATAATTTATATCTCATGGGCAAATTGCGTTCAGCTGTTTTTGATTTGTACATTCAGTACATTCCGGTTTTTGGTCTTTACAAATGGTAGGTTTTTGTTTTTAATTATCTGAGTTAGATATTCTGTGCGTGTTTAATGGCAAAAAAGTAGCGATTGAAAACATCTGCAGTTTAATGTTTTTATACATGTTTTTATAATGTTTTCGTAAAAGTGAAAAAACATGCTTTTGTTTTTTATTTGCAAATCAATGTTTTTAACATCTATGAATGACACAAACGGCTAAGAAACAGCAAAGCGTCACAACTCAAGAGAGTTGCTAATCCCCACTTCATCAGACAGCTGGTCCACCACACCAATGGCAGTGCCATTCTCTCGTCGATCGATGAGCACAGCATGGGAGAATCAGTCTACAGAATGATGAAGAAATCTGCAGGTCCATGTTGTCTGTATACGAGTACAATAGGCGCGTCCATACCCCCTTGACACACTAAGAAAATAGCTGGGTGGTTGAATTTTTGGGCTGTTGGATTAGGCCTAGCTACATTACAAATTGTGGGGTAAATTACATCTGTGCAGCATATAACTGTCGCAATCTGGCAGTGTGTTGGAAGTCGACAAATCAGCTGGGAGAAGGGGTTAATCTTCCAACATTGACAATTTAAACCATGCCCGTCGAGAGGAGGGAGGGGTAAAAGATGTAAGTTACCCCCCGGCCCAGCAACGTTTGAGGGCCCCGCCGTCGCTCAAAAATATAAAGTACACAAAAACTCGCCATTTTAAACAGAAAAAAAAACAAAAATTTTCTCCCTAGAGGGGCGCCGCGAAAATTTTTCCCCTGCCCCCGCTGTGGCTTTCGACGAACTTGATTTAAACAATACACCTCTTGAATTTATCCATCTTTTCTTTTTAAAAGTTTTTTTCGTAGTTTTTTTCGGGTGCCTGAATATGGGGCCTGTGCACTGTACGTTCCATCAACAGGGTCGGGAATGGAGCAAGGCCGCTGACAACTGGGGCAAATTATGGGTCCGAAATAGGCCTAAATGCAAGTGGTAGCAACCTAAAAAAGTTGATGTAATTCAAAACCTAAATTATACCAACTTTTCCAGCGAACGGCGAGAACCTCCTCCTACCTTACTTTAGTGACACAGCATTCGCTTCTGGGTTTAGGCTATATGGCGTCGACGCCTCTATCTGCACATGGGTTCAGGCCACGGCCCTCTAGATTAATACTCAGGCCCACGCTATACGGTACACACCACACTGTAAGCCTATACTTCGTTAATGGCTGATCGATCAGGTTAGAGCTTCAGTGTAGCTTTAATAATTTACTATCTCTTTGACTATCTCTTCACTGCCCATCAGCGCAGAGCATCGAACGGAGGCGCAATTCTTGGCAGGTGCTTCCGCTATGCTTGCTGCTGGGTGGCACCGTGTCAGACATTGCACGCGTGAAACGACTGAAACACATCACGTTCTTGAAACATTAACGGAAAATCGCTCCAGTTCGAATTTTGTTCTTTATCTGCCACAGTGCGACAGTTTTTTTAGTAGAGCTTTATGCATCAGTTATCAGTAGGTTACACAATAAATACAACAGCATAATGACGCAACACATTAATATAGGTGCGTATAGAAAGCGCTGCAACATAGAGGTTAGTAAATATAAGCAGAATTTGCGACAAGTGACCGAAGTAATTCGGTACGACGCGAAATCGCTAATCAGTGCTGTTACCTAGCTGGTAAGTCATAAGTAGGCCTACTGTAGGTGAGTGCAACTAGAAAAGTCGTGAAATACGCCTATCAGTCAGCTTTATATAAGTTAGGCCTATAGTGAAAAGTGTTTTTGCTGGTGTCGGTATAGCCTAGTTTAAGTGTCAACGCAAAAAATAAATGAATAAATAAGTAAGTAAAACGAAGATTTATTATACTTTGAAAACACTTAGGCCTAATGCGCTTGTCACACCATAAACAAGATTGTCTTCAGAAACCGTCTGAAACCGCCAAAGCGGCGCGTCAAGATGTCTGCAATTGACAGATTGGTAAACGGTCTTGAGATAGGCTTAGATAGAGCTGTAACAGTGGCACTATCGTGGTAGCGCAAAATTCCGTTGAGTAGGACGTGACGTACGTTCGTGTAGAGTAATCGGGCGACGATGACTGGCGTGGCGAGGGGAAGGGGAACCCGTACGGACGTACGGTACGACGGTACGGTACGAGGCAGGTTGTCGCCGTATGTCGACGGAGGTGAGCGGTCGCCTGGCGTCGGTCAATAGGTTGAATGCTGACCGGCCGCTGAGTCATCCACGCACCGAACGGCCTGCAGTCCAATCAGCCGGTCACTGCTACAGCTAGGGGCGTCGAGGGTTGAAAAAGAAGTAGGGGGAGGAATTTGCCAAGAAGTAGCAATTTTCTGTGCGAGAGCTGCTGTAAATTTCCGACACAAAAGATTACGGATGTTGAAAATTTAAATCTTGCCCTTTATTTTTTCCCAACACGGGTTTTTACTTTTTAAACCCAAAGTGTGTAGTTTTTGCAAGAAAATTTATAAACCGACAGGCTAAGAGATTTGGGGGACAATTGCCGATCCTGTCACGAGGACACTGAAAGGTACGAGCAGCAGTGGCGGCGCTTGACATTAAAATAGGGGCAATTTAGATGAAGCGCCAAAGGCATTAAAATCGAGAGTCTGCAAGCGCAGACGAAATCTTCATCCCAAATGCTCTGGAAAATATGTGCCCCGGGAAGAGGAAAAAAGGGGAGAAGGAAACGTGAAAAGGATAAGCGAAAGGGCGGGGGCAGAGAGAAAGCGAATATAATAAAAGAAAGAGCGAGTGTCTCTATATTGTTCAACACGACAATTTATTCTCTGAGTCTAACTCTATATTGTTGTTTTTGTTTAATTTTTTTTTGTCTACCAATGTTTGCTTGGTGAAAATAAGGATTATCATAAAGGATATGAAAGAAAAGTGGAAAGAAAATGGGGAAGGAAAAAGCGGAGGTAAAGGCAGAGTTAAAGAAAATAGAAGAAATGGGTGCTGTTCGATTTTAGATTGTAGGGGAGGGAGTAGAAACCCCCGCATATGTCCCCAATCGAACGGATACTGCACGCCCATGGGCTGGGCAGTAGTCACGTCAACACCAGACTGTATGCTGCGCGTATCGACTCGTCGCCGCTTGGAATGGATTGATGTATTGTCGGACGAGCAGCTCGAGCAGGACATAAAAACCGAGGGGAAAAGTGAGCATACTCCCCATAGACATAACCCCGGAACAGAATCTCTCTTTTAGAGTCCACATTCAGGATAAAAATTCCCCACCACGATACGCTAATGGCCAATTCACACCTATAACGTTCGTCAAACAGAGTTGAAAACACGACTCGACTGTTAGCGACAATTGGCGACAGTCACCGACGGGTCAGTCGCGTCGGCAATTTGAGTTCACACTTAGGTCGCCGACGCGACTTAACATTTGAGTTGAGTGGCGTCGGCGTCGTAGGCGTTAATTGGCCATAAAACCATTCTCCAGCTAGCGTTTCTACATGTTTGTTTACACTGGGGGAATTTCGTTAGAAAGAAATTATACTCAGGAGGGAATGCGTTCTTGGATTCAGAGACCGACTAGGGGTGAATGTGCGGCAAGCAGCTGGTGATGGATGGAGGTTGGTTTGGCTATTGATTGATTCGTGCCGCTGTGGAATCAGACCGCCAGGCATGCAGTTGCGTGACATAATCGCCAGACGTCACCACTCGTCAGTTGACAGATGCTCACGCTCGCTCGCTCGCTCGCTCGCTGTATTGCTCGTCGTAGGACGTCATCGCGGACGGGCGGCGCTGTCGCTGCAACTGTTGGCACCTGCATGCTGCTCACGACTCTTCTTCTGACTTTTCACACTGCTTCAAGTGCTACTCTGACGCTCTGCTGCGGTGCGCACGGTGTACGAAGCGACAGAACAGAACTGATATGAACTTCGCTTTGTACAGAGTTTATGCAACTGAACTGGCATTTCACATCAGTTTAGGCTACTTCATTTTACACGGCGTTTCAGAAAAAAATCTGCTCTTAAGTTCTCGTTAAATCTCATTTGAAGGCATGTGCACAGAGCGAGAGAAATGAACTACACGGTGTTTCATAAAAAACCCTTTTTTCTTTCTTTCATAATTCACTCAAATGATGATCAATTTACAAATTTTTTTTACCATTTGTACATAGCAAATAACAGCACCAGCAAGCTGGCACCAGTGACACGTTATGACGTCAACGTTACGTCACGACTAGCAAAAAATATTTAATTAACTGTTTTATTTTATTGAAATATTTTGAACAGTATTGCTTCAGCTACAACTGGTAAAAATTTCACGTAAATTGGTAATCATCATTTGAGTGAATTATAAAAGAAAGAAAAGGGGGGTCCTTTTTATGAAACACCGTGTAGTTCGTTTCTCTCGCTCTATGTACATGCCTTCAAATCAGATTTAACGAGAACTTAAAAGCAGATTCAACGCTGCATTCCTGCAGTAAGCCTATTGTACTTTTTCAATATGCGATGTAGGCCTACTGTTATGATGGGTTGATTGACTGATTGATTGATTGATTGATTGATTGTGTTCAGCCGACTTCTCTTCTTCGGGGGGATCAGTCTAGAGCCTGCGTCACTGCGTGTAGTCGGGCCCTAACGAGTTCTTATCACTTTCTGCCATCACAAGAACCGACTACTGTCTGCCATAGCAACAGCTGTCTTGATCACAGCTTGTATTGCGATGTTTTATTTTGCTTCTAGTCAGTTTCGTTGTCGGTTAACTGCTGGATCAGAAATTCTGCTTCCATAAAGAATTTTTTAAACTTTAGGGCTAAATTGAAATAAATAAAAATAAGTAAATAAACTTAGGATCACTTTTCTATAGACAACCTTTGGTAATTTGGCATTAACAGGTGTCTGTTTTCATGAAGCAGACACGCGCAGTCTTACGATTTAAGGTTTTTTTTACAAACGAAGTTAAAGTAGACCTATTACTCTATTTCAGTTCAACTTAAATACGAATATCACGGTTAAAAATAAAAACACTGAAAATCTGTCGTCGTTGTCATTCTAACGCCCCTGAAGCTCAGCATACGGCGCTATATAAATATTAATATAATAATAATAACTTTTTAACTTTTTTGTTGTTAACCCCAGGGAACCTTTACTACCGGGGCTATAAAAATAATAATTCATTGCGGACGAGGCATCAACTGATTAACGATCGAAGGTAGACTCCTACGGGGGTCGCAACTAAAACAACATGAGGCCGTTGAGAAATTATATGCTACGGAGCGTGACTGAGAAATATGAATTAGGCGGGCGGCGTCTTGTCGCCGGGGACCGATGAAACATGCACGAGTCACGCGCGTTATTACTGACGTATCATCGACGACTGGCCGACAGCACCGCCGACCGTTTATGACCCATCTGACACCCTGCTATAATATTCCGCATCGCAGAAATCTCAGTGTTGTCTGATCTGTCGACACGTCACAAGACGTATCTTAAGGCGCGTACAGAGCAACGTAACTGAACTTAACTGACATGGTTTAGTTTTTGACGAACTGACCAATGGGCAAGCAGTAATACAAGGTAGTGCAGCGACATAATAAATGTGATGTGCATGACACTGAGAAGCAAATTTCCTACAGAGTCTACTGGCAAAAAATTTGAAAATTGGTCGATATTTAGCGAAGATATGAACAAAGTGAAATAGCTTACTATTTTTGGGGCCACCTTGTAAGTCAGTCCCTACCGGTAGGCATATCCGAACTGTACGGACTGAGGCTGATTGTCAAAATACAACTTACAGGCTACAGCAAAGAATAAGCTTATGCGTCGCGCGCATAAAATATTTTATTCATTAGACTGCTAGAACTGTTACCTTCTTCATCATCTAATGCTCGAAAAATCAAAATCCCGGGATTGTGACAACGCCGATCGGATCCGGATTGGCAAAAACGATCGGAATCCCAGGATCCAGAGATTGCAGTCACTAGTCATCACGGCGTAAGATTATACAACAACATCGATGACGTGCTATTTCGCGTCGTTCGTTTAACGCCATTCGTCGCATCTGCTGCATGCTGGACGCAATAAGCTTAATTCAACACAGGACGTGATTCACTGGCCACCAAACCACCAATCCGCACTGCTAATTCCTCGCAGATTAGACCAGGGACGACGAGAGGCAGGCAATCGTAGGTGGCTAAATCCAAGCTCCAGTACTTCCACTTGTGGTCGTTTTGTCGCCCAAGAAGTCGTACAACAAACTCCTGATTAGACCAAGACTTGTTGCTGCGCTTTGCTAGGCCGCCCATACGTAGTAACGAGAGGCTTATGTTTTCGCTGTTTTTACTACTTTTTTATTTTTCTTTATTTTCCACTTCTCACCCGAAACCGTACAGCGGACCAAGACCAAAACTGGGGAAAAGGACGATCCTTTTCTAAAAGGAATTCAGGCCAAATTTCACCAAGATCCGTTGAGGGGTGCTGGACGGCTTGACGAATCAGCCGTTGACAGAACCCCCAATATCGGACTCACGGCGCCGGGCGGCCTCACGTTGGGCCCTGTCCTAAATTTCTAACTGTATGGTACATGTATACAACAAATCGAAGTGGAACGTGTATTTCAGAGTGCCGTGAATGACATTATCATCCAGTCTATGACAGCAACTGGGTTCGTTAAATGCTCACGCCTTTTAACACGCAATCTCCGCGGGCTTGTGCAATTTACTGCTGCGCTCCCGATTTTGACCAAGTTCACTTTAATAAATCGCAGCTCTGCCGAGAAATAGACGCCAGTTTTGTTTCTCACCTCTCGCGAGCTTTTTACTCTATCATGTTTAGCCGACCGTACTTACGTAACGGTCGAGCTTATGGTACAATTGTCGTCTGCCCGTCGTCCGTCTGTCACGGATGTATCATGGCTAAACGGTGCGAGGTAGGGTCTAGGTTGCTAGTGATCAGTTATAGGAAGTCGCATACGCCGTTTCAGATGAGATGAAAATCGACCTTGGATAACCTTGAAGGTCACTGTCAACCAGTACGGTCGGCTCTTAGCGACAAGTTACAGAGCTCTGGGTTCCTTTTCCTACTTCGCCTGTCGGCCTTGACACTTTTATTGCCTCTTCACTTCAGGGGCAAGCAGGCCTACTGTGTCCATACGGCCTATAAGTTGAAGAAAAATAGTCACATAGGTTATTATTTACAGTCTGAACTATAAAACTCTTAACTTAATTGCAAATGTAACTACTAGGCCTAGTGTGTCAGTAAAAAAATTGAAGATCAATCTGATGCAGTTTTATGAAATTTGATCATCTTGCTTTTTTGCAGTTTTGATGAATGACTACCCACCAGCAGACAGCTGCACGAATGAAATGTGGCGTACAGTTGGCTCTGTTTAGCACAATGGTGTCCATAGTTGCTAAGTATTTTGAAATCCATCAACAGAACACAAAATCAGAGCTCTGGAATGTACATGAAATCTGATCCACAAATAAACTCATGTCCTTTAACATTACCAAAGTTTAACAAATGACAAGAAACAATGTTTTCTCTCTGGACTCTGTCACGGTTTCCTTATAGAACCAAATCAAATCGATTTTGGCCAGTTGCTTCTACTTCTTACACATATCTGAAAAATTAATGAATGACAAACCTGCGACTGATGTCCACAGTGCTTTCTAACCATAAAGGTAATTCCTAAAAAAGTTTATTACAAATATTGACAAAAAGAAATTACTGCTAAGCATAGTTTCAAGTCTGCAATTCAGTGTTTAATAAAAAAAACATACAGCTGTATGAAATACAGAGGTTGGCGTTTGCTACGATGGAATCACAGTCTCGCAAGCAAACTGTCAAAAAGCAAGCACGATGTAACAGTAAAAACTGAATAAGCAGTGGAAAGTGGAATGAAGGGATGACAGCTGTGATGGAAAGAAACTGCTTCAAGATAAACAAAATACAATAAATCTTCAATACACTGTTATGGGTTTGTAGACTTAACAATGACACATACCAGGTGGTCCATAGAAAGTGAGCCTTATACATTCAGAACTTCACCAAGTACTAACCATCGTTATAAATTTTTCATCAGCCGTGTCAGTGGTAAACTTGAAATACACTAACCAATAACCATTACATCCTAAATCTGTCGTGATATATAGCCAGCTCTGGAATATGTTAAAGCTACAAGGTAGTGTAGTGACACATTTTAGATGTGATAGAATCTTTAGTAAAATCAAACTGACACCAAAGTACATCGATCAAATAATTATCGAAAATTGGCCAATATTTGACAAAGCTATGACAAAAACTTAGGCGCTTCCTTTCTATTCGGCCACTCAGTAAACCAATACAACTCTCGCTAAATGCAGAAATGGAAAGTAATATGTTTGGAATAACATTATTCCACAAAGTCCATGCAATCGCTGTCATCATCATCTTCCTCTTCTTCCGACGTCGTGTCAGGCTGATCGACTTCCAGAGTACATTTCTCACACGAGCAGTGGAACAGATAGTTCTCACTAAACAACACACAACGTTTCGTATACGCTTCTGTTTAATATAACAGAAAAAACGTTGGGCGTTGGCCCAGGGCTGACATATTGTGGGGCCTACTGCGTGACTCCTGACCTACTTTAAACCAAAAATCGGCTCACCAAGTTACTCCAATTCTGAGTAACATACACCCAATTTTGATTTACATACACTGTGGGCCATAAAAAACGTGGCACTTTACTTCTGTCCATATCTTCGACAATTATTGACAGATTTTCAAAATTCTTTCACTGGCACACTTGCCTCAGATTCAGTGAGTTTCTCCTGACATTGTGCGCTTTATAAATTGAATTTATTAAAAAAATTTACTTTGCAGACAATTTGCAATAATGTGATTGTTATATATCCCACCATATGATAAATGCATCTCTACACTACCTTGTGAAATAAAAATGTAAGCAAAAACTAATGATAAGAAAAATTTACGTAAATGAGAAAAACATTTTAGACCAACATTGCGATGAACGATCCGTATGACACTAGACTGTGTTAGACCCACACAGTTTAGTGTCATACAGACCATTCACTGCAATGTTGGTCTGAAGTGTTTTTATTTCAATTTTACCAAAATGTCTGTTTGTTATTATCGTTATATATGCATATTTCATTGATATTTCATAAAGTAGTGTACAGACGCATTTATGGCATGGTGGGATATATAATAATCACGTTATTGCATATTTTATTGATTGAAGTTCGACGTGTACTAGACAGCCACGCTCCTGTGCGGACTCGCCGTCGTCGCCGCGGTCAGCATGACATACGACAGCTCTCGGACGACGCCAAGCACGCCAAGCAAGTTCGCCGTCGAC
>Ga0209367_1000245_pt1 | contig 46580 bp, 29 predicted proteins | sample WorMetLIZISLAND2_FD_187412 | JGI IMG/M metagenome (GOLD analysis project Ga0209367, IMG submission 187412) | Marine gutless worms symbiont microbial communities from Max Planck institute for Marine Microbiology, Germany - Olavius geniculatus... ... | reverse complement strand
GCAAAATCTAATATGCATCACCAAACAAATATCGCAATACAAACGAACGTTTGTACAAGTTATAGTGGCACTGAGGCAAAGCAAAAATACAATTGGTGGCCCTGAGTTTCATAGGTAAAATCTTTTTCGGTGGTAATAACTGGTGAATACAGTGATCCTTATTATTAACCATTTTATGAAATAGGTGCTCATCTGCCTCATGCAATAAAACAAACAAACGTCTCAAATCACAGCTGTAGCCCTAGCGAAAAGCTTTTTTGAAAAAAAACATCAAGTTTAGCTATTAAATCATTACTAAGAAATCCGCCAGGCTAGCCAGACGGGCAGCGAGTGAGGGTTATACAGCTCAGTCATATGGAATGTACACTGTGGGGCATAAAAACACACCAAAAGGAGTGTTATCTAATTTGAATAATTTTTGGTACACATATTCATCACACAACTGATCATCAAATGGCCCTTCAGTTTCCCACCTATCCAACATATGCTTCTGCACTTGGAAAAACAGAACAGACAAAATATGCATTAAAATCAACAAAAAATCTTTATAAAATTTTAACTTTGCGGATATGTGGCCACCAACAGCCAATCAATTACAAGATTTGATTGTTGTGCAGCAGCACGTCTATTAAATAGGCATAACATTCAGGAATATTGACAAATTCAAGAAGTGGCTGGTGAAGTCTGGATTGGTCTGGAGCAGAACGTTATCAACGATGCTATCAACGAATGAAGAAAGTGTCTCCGAGCCGAGCCCATGTTCGTGGCCAACACTTTAAACATTTTTGTAGGCAGTTAAAAATGAAAAATTCGATAAATAATTAGCTAAAATAATAAAATTATGGATAAAATGCGTGTTTTGTGTGTTGTTTTGATTAAGCAATAATACCAAAGTGGTTAAAATGCAATATTCTGTTCGTTTTTCCCCAGGTAGTGCAAAAACAGGCAGTGGGTGAGGTGGGAAATTAAACAGTCATTTGATAGTCGGTTGTATCAGAAATATTCGTGCCAAAACGTATTAAAATTGGATCACTTTTCTTTAAGTTATGATGAAAAAAATTTTGGTGTGTTTTTATGCCCCACAGTGTAGTTTCATACGTCATTGGCGTTTCGTGCCGCTCATGTGTGACAGTTGTTGCGTGCAGACGTTGTAGTCATAGATGTAAAAAACGTTTTTTACGTTTTTTTTTATTTCTGCCACGTTTTTAACGTTTTTTTTATTTTGCTCAACGTTTTTTATTTTTTAAAAAACGTGCATTGAAAATCTCATTAAAGGCTTTGTGAAGCACTTTTGGGACCACAAAAATAAATTAATAGATCATAATGATGTAGTTTACTTAGTTAGTCCAAATATACAAAATAAAAAGTTTTGTTAACCAGTATATTTAATTAGTTTAATGCTATGGTCTTATGACATCACAGCTACATTGAAATTAAATAAAGTTCTCTCTATCTAAACTATAATTCCAGGTATACTGCACTTACAACATTAGGCATTATGCAAGAAGCTGAACAAATTATGGCCAACGTTTTTTATTCAACATTTTTAAACGTTTTTTATTTTTGCCTCGTTTTTTTACGTTTTTTAACGTTTTTTTTATTTTTCTTAGAACGTTTTTTTTACATCTATGGTTTTAGTATCACCACAGTATTGCTATTCGTGTAGCTTTATATTACAAACCTACGCTAAAGTATTATTTTTGTAGCCAAAAGCCGTACGGATGAGCTTTAGGGGTGAAGTCTACGGATTACTAGCGTGCGACGGTGCACTAACATGCTACGGTTCAATAGCATGACGCAATCGTACGTGGCAGCAAGCTACGTGGTGGGCATGCGCAGCGCATGCGCACTAGGCCCATCCGCGCATATAAAAGTACTGTCTCATAGGTTTACCGGCATTTGTCACTCCAAACCTCGTATCCAACACAAGTCAGACCAAAACAAGCTAGCAGAAAAAAAGCATTGCCGATTGACCCGGAAGCTACGTACGAATCACGTATCCGGATAGCACTGCCGGATCATTCAAAAGCTACATACGTTTAAACCGGTCGAGCTGTACGGATCACTGGACCCGTATCTCGCATCCAATAAACACTCACGTAAGTTCTGACAGATCGACGAATCTCCCTTGGACTGATAGGACCATCCGTAGGGTATTGGCATCCGTAGCACCGTACCGGGAAGGTCGACGGATCGCTGATAACTGGTAGCCAGATACGGATATCCATCACTAAGGGAAGCGCAGAAAGTCACCCGTCAGACAGTGGACGTGATGATGACGGATCACTCGCAGCAATAGTGAATGACGGACAGCCTCGAAACTCTCCGCACCGCTCGGAGCTCGACATACCGTCGACGAACCCTCGAACCCACTCTTCAACCCAAAAATAATGGCAGATAGCAGCCGTCAAGCTACGAATCTCATAGTAGCACCGGCAGCGGCAGCGGTATGCCCCTGCATAGTCACCCGTCAATCTCGTCAGCTATTCAAAGATAGTCCGAATCAGAATGCAGTCCCAGTACGGATCGAGAAAGCCGGTTTATGTTACAATTCTAGTCTGCATTGAACTAATATACAACGACGAATATAAATTTTAGTAAATTGCATTCCGCCAAAAGTTCCAGTACGATTAAAGAAACTAAGATATTTTCCAAACATGTTTAGTCCATTCTGCGGAAATCACCAAAGCGGCGCTGAAAGAATTAGAAATTATAACATCTGTGGCGTCTGGACTGAAAGTGTCTAAGAAATAGAACACTAAGTAAACGTGCGTGCTTACAAGTTAGTGCTATTCGTGCATAACTAGGTGGTGGGAAGACATATTTGCTGGTTTAACTCTCACTGAGGATCGGCGCCTGTCTACATTTAGCTTACGTTATTTAGACTGCACAAACTATCGACTTCGATTAGTCAGCTGGAATCGAGTCTGTTTGCAGCAAAAAAGAGCTGGCACGTAATGTAGCTGTCGTAGGCCTTCTTGAAGAACGAAATAAATTATTGAGCGCAAAGCTCAACTGATCGAATCGCGTAGCGCCAAATCGATAACGAGAATACCGCGATAACGTCGTAAACAAACACCGGTGTTAACTTTTGGCCACCTGTACCCACAGAAACAGAGTATCCAGTTAATTCGGCCGCAGTAGGGCTGACTGCATGTGTGTACCTATTTACATATTGAGCATCTCTATACGCACTATTGCTAAATGTAAAATCTTCCGCGATGTCAACAAAATAACAACGGCCTGATGTTATCTACAATAAAGGTTTGTTTAACATTAATGCATGACTGCAGCATGACATGTAGCCCTACGTGCGCTTAACACGGTGCTCTGCATTTTTGGATACAAATTTTCAAAATAATTAAGTCAGAAATCATAAAAGTCAATAGTAAATCATATGCACAAATTTTTTTTCTCTTTTGACTACGACTTGTTGGTTTGCACTCAAAATGTATAGAAAATTTTTTGGTTTGCATTAATGGTAATGTTTAACGTTTTTAGATGTCTGTGGTTTTGTTTGGCGTTAATTATTTTAGACTGACATACCGGTATTCTCATTTTTGATCTTTACAAAAGCAAGTTTTGGTATAATAATAGGTTTAGTAGTAATTGTGGTAAAAGTAGCCAACTAAGTACGACGTGCAAGGGCAAGACAAAAAACGACAAAAATAATGCAAACAAAAATATATGCGGCGGACCATAATCACAGAGCGGACGAATATCATATTTTTACGTAGCCCGGCTACTTTTTAATATTCAGTTTTATAAAGCGATGTTCTATGTACGTTGTCACACCGACACGACGGCCATTCGATAGGTCTTGTAACTAAATGTCAACCCCCACAGACAAATGACGACCGTGTCTGTATAGCAGATCCACCAGGACACGTCAACCACCTGCTCGGCATCTCTGGAGGCATATCAGCAATCCATCCAGGTTAGAGCCGCGATACGACGGTCCTCTTGCATTTTCTAGTCTTGCATATGCCGTTCTTGCATTTTTAGCATTCTCGGTTCCTATACAACGGCCTGTGTTTGCTATGCAAAACGAAGACGACACAATTTCAGATCTTCCGTGAGTTTAAAAACGATATTTGTTCGCCAATTAGCTGTTTTTAGGTCTGCGACTCTGATGCGATAACGTGGGCGATAACGTTTCGAATTCCTCCCATTTTTAAAAATATCTCACTTATAGTACAACCTTAAATTCTGCAGGAAAAATATTACGTTTTTTTAAAGTTTAAAGTAATATTTTGAATGATCGTTATTAGATTTGTACATCACAGTTAGCAAAAGTGTTTAATGTGTGTAGATAGTATTTTTGCAGTGACAATCATTATAAACTGATAAACTCATAGGAAGAACTAATGATCATGTTACAGCTGGTGTTGCTGCTGACGGTTGCTATGACATCGGCATGCCCAGTACTCGACAGCCGCTGCAGTTGCAGTTATGTCGACCAACCTCACTCAAACCGTCTGCAGTTCATCTCCTGCCTCAACATGGGCTTAATACAGCAAGTACCTGCATTCGACGTATCCTACGCAGAAACTGAAAGGCTGACGATCGGCTTGAATACGACCGTCGTTCGTCTTCAGAGCCAGGCGTTCGCTTACGTCAAAGCAAGACACCTGACTTTGCGCGGCCTTAGCGTCACAGTCGTGGACCATCTGGTCTTCAGCGGTCTGGAGCAGATAACAATCAGCATCGACCTGGGTGACAACAACATCTCACACCTGCCTTACGACACGTTCTTCCGTCTGTCGCGACTGACTACGATCAAACTGGACGCCAACCGGATAGCGACTCTCGATCACAGTACATTCCGCTTCATGTCGCAACTCAGCCACCTCAATCTGGCCAACAATCTGCTTCAGCAGTTGCCCACCAGCATCCTTCGAGATACGATCAATCTGCAGACACTTCGGCTACACGGCAACCGTATAACGACGATCTCTCAAAATATGCTTGCGAACTTGAGAAACCTAGAAATGCTGGATCTGTCGGACAACCGCTTGGCGGCAATTTCGCCTGACGCTTTCGCTTCTCAGACCAACCTCAGACGTTTGAGCCTTTCCGGCAACATGATCACTGGCACCTTGACGTCGTCGTTGCTACGTCAGCTTGGGAAGCTCATCAAACTAAACTTATCTCGCAACTACGTCTCAGCGCTGACGTCCAACGCGTTTCAGGGATGTCGGCAGCTGACTTTAGTTGATTTGTCGAGTAATCGCCTGACGCGCATCCAGCCTGGCACTTTCAACGCAACGACGGCGCTCGAACGCGTCAACTTGAGCGCAAACGTCATCCAGTCTGTTCCAGATGATTTGTTCGGTGCGAATAATTCGGTCGCGGTGCTTGATCTTTCAAACAGCGTTCTTACAGGCATCGGCCGATTTCTTTACAAAGTTTTGCATCTTCGTCGTCTTGATCTGTCCAAAAACTTTACAACAGAAATGCGTTCGTCATCGTTCACTAATTCGCCGAATCTTGTTTATTTGGACGTCAGGGACAACCGGCTGCAAGGTCCGTGGAATGGACGTCTACTTCTGCGGTTGGAGGAGCTTAAGATCGACGGCAACAACATAACTCAACTCGAAGTAGAAAACTCAGCTGTCAGCTTGACTCGTCTGACTCTGTCGTCCAATACAATTACTAGTCTTCCGCGGTTATTTCACGCGCCTGCACTGAAGCTACTCGACACTTCAGACAACAACATCAGCCGCGTTACTGACACCAACTTCGCGTGCTGCAGAAACCTGCACCAGCTTCGCCTCGCCAGTAACCGAATCAACAGCATCTCGGACGGCGCGTTTCGCGGCCTGTCCGTTCTGACCGAGCTCGACCTGGCCGACAATCGCTTGAGCTCTCTGTCGGCAAAACTTTTTGCGTCGTGCATCGCGCTGTCTGTGGTAAATCTCTCTCGCAATCTTTTGACGGCAATCGACGTCGTGACGTTCGTTGGACCGGCGAGCTTGCGTGAGCTGGATCTGTCGTGGAACCGGTTGACCACGCTAACGATTAACTTGATGCGTGAAGTTCTGGTTACCTTGGAGCGACTCTCGGTGTCCGCTAACCCTCTGCACTGCGACTGTGGACTGACGTGGCTCGCCACATACACCGTCTTGGTCGACCGCAATACAACGATCTGCTGTGCACGACACGACGTTCGACCAGCAGTTTGTCATTACGTCATCTGCAGAACCCGTGCCATTTGTCCCGCTACCGCCACCAACAGCACGCCGTCAGACTCAACAGATTACGTCAGTTCACTGTGTTCACAGAGCGTCTCGTCGTCTCTCATTGCCGCAGTGTTTCAACACCATTGGCTTAAAACCACTTCAGTGTTTGGTGAAATGACTACGTCAGTACTAGCCGATGACAACGTTTTACCGTCTTTGACCACTTCAGTCGAAAACAGCAGCACAACGTCGATTCAGTGTCGCACGGCGTGGTCGTCGGCTAACAATGCTAACTACGTCATTGTCATCGCTGTTGTGGTTTTCATACTTAATGTATATATGTGTATATATAGGTTTTCGTCGCTGTTGTGGTTCCTGTACTTGTAGTCGGTCTGCTGATCGCTGTGGTTGCCGCTGTCTGCATGCGGCGTCGAAGTTTCGTTGAGTGGATGGGTTACGATGATGACGAGAAAACGTGCTCAGCAACGACTCTGACTGTCAGTCGCAACAACGCCAATAATATACAGTGATGCTAACAAGAGCGGTTTAAATGCCAACTTAATGTTAACGACAAGTACCTTATTTTGGTCTTTAAACAAGGACAAGGACTAATGTCATTGTTTGAGATGTGTTGCTCGACGAGTCATTGCCTGTGATCGTGTGACAGTCAACTGAAATCAGTGACGTTAACAAGCACTTGAATGCCAATGACCAAATCCACGACTTTACCTGCATTTATCTCAAGAACTAAAACTTCACTCTGATCACTAGGCTACGGGCCCTTGAGAAACAAGTTTGTCTATAGGCCTAGCGTCACTGATAATTAAATACGCTGATAACGTCATCACAACAGAACACTATTCCTAAGTCTTCGTGTCACCATCTTGTCGTCGAACAGATACCGGAGTATAGTTGCGTTTAATTTTTACGCGCGAAAGCAGCTATGCTTTTAGCGCATCTTAGTCATCGCAATTCCGTCTGTCCGTTTGTCTGTCCGTCTGTCCGTCCGTCTGTCTGTCACACGGGTGGATCAGGCAAAAACGGTCCAAGCTAGGATCACCAAATCTTTACCGTCGGCTGCCCGGAAGACTCTAGTTTCAGGAACCGTAAAGCTTTTCCATAAATTCGAAGGGGGTCACCCCGAACTAGGGCCCTAAATAAGACGGGGGTGGTCAAAATTTGCGATTTTCGGCCAATAAGTGGCTGTATCTCAGTAACGGTGCAAGATAAGGCCTAGGTTACTATTAATCACTAATAGGAAACCGTATACTGGCTTTCGATTGGCGCCAAATTCAATGACCTTGGATGACCTTAAACGCCAAAATAGGATTTTTTATAGATTTTTCGGGCGATTTCGGGCTGCGACACACAATTATTCACAAGGCGGCGCCACGGTACTAGCGTTGGTGGCGTGGCGTCGTTGGTAACGCGTTTCGGCTAAAACAAGGTTACTCTACGCCGGGCCCGGTTAGTACTGCAATGGGTGACTGCCTGCGGGCAGGAACTGCTATAGGCTTTCGCGCGTCCCGTGAGCATTATCTCAAATTTCTTGTATCAGTAAAATCTTCTGCAGGAATTCGTATTGATGTTGTTTGAACCTCCGCTTGACTGTAGGCTACTCGAAGTTTTCGAATTAGGCCTACTGCATTTTATTAACACGTCGCGTTATATTTTATGGCATTTAATCCGATTTTACTAATCTATAGATATTAGCAGCTTTAACGGTATTTTCATACGTTTAATGACGCGTTAAGCTTACTGATGCCGTCCGCTTCTGTCTTATTGGGCTAATGCCCCAATGGCCTCTCAAGAGACATAAGAAGCGGGTGTCCACTGCTGCCATTAGCACTGCGACGGAAGAACTGACGAGCTTGTAATCGCAGCATCAGTCAGTAGCAGTGATGCGATGAATTTTAGAAAACTGGTGTATCTAAATATTGCACAAATACTTTGGACAGTATTTGAAAAACAGTTAAAATGCTACTAAAACATTTTTGCCTATTATATCGTAGTTGCAAGAAAACAACAAAAAAACATTTACAGCAATATTTTGCTATTATTTTGAGTTTAATTTTATTTAGCTACGCGTAAAACATTAGCAAAAATGCACCTTAGAAGTTTTGGCACTAATGCTGTCAAGACCACTAAACCTACATGTAAAATCAAACCAAAAAACATTTGCAAAATATTTTTGCATGCATTCTATTTTACACGTCGTAAGCATGCATGCATGTTCTTACTGTCACTCAGTCGTCTGCGTAAAAAACTATATGCTAGCTATCGCGACTCAAAGTTGCCAGAATGACGCCATTGCAGCGATTGCAATTGCATGCAGCATGGCTGCTTGTCTGAAGTGAGTTTGTGTTTTTCGCATTGTGAAGTCTAATGCCTCCACGGAGCCGGTGAAAACTGCTGCGGCTGATAAAAATCTACGGCGGGCGGGCGGCTTAGGGCTTATGAACTCTACGATACGTCGTCTTTTAGAGCGGCTTACGGCAGCGCGGCTGGGGACACGATAAAAAGTCAGCTTCACCATCGAAGGCCGCCCAGAGCCCGCACTTGTCTTAATCTTATATTTTCTTATGCAACGTTATAATCCAAGGTTATCGGCATATACTGCATTGTATTTCATACGTGATTCATCATTAGCCTATGTACATGACTGGCGGTTAAAAGCGGCCATCAGAAGTAGGCCTTTAAGCTATCTAAAGCGTTTATAACAGTCATATAAATTTTGTATACAGCCGTCCGATAGATTGTGCATTATGGGGATTGTCTTCACATGCATGTTACGAGCACTGAACGCAGTTCGCTACTTTCTGTCGTACATTAGGTCTTGGCTATAAGCGATATATCGCCGCCGGCGCAGACTCTGCGGAGTTTACGTACAATTTATGCTATGTCCAGTCCAGTATCCACGTGAACCGACCGTACTCACTTGCTATACGCCATTTTATATCTATGAATAGGCCTAATTATATAGTCAAGTCGACAATATTACTGGCGGAGTACGATAGGCCTACAATGTACATTTACCATACCTATGCGGTCCGCGGTTTCGTGTATGATTTAACATCATAATAACACAGTGCTCGTGTTCCTATTGAGTCTTCGTATCATCTTGAAAAACTTGGACGTGATTCGCGCGACGTGTGGCTTGCGAAGAGGACGAGGACGTGAATGTTTAGAGCAAAAGCGCGGCGTCATAATTTTATGATGCAGGCTAATAGGCGATATTGCTACTATTCATTCATTTATTTATTTGACTCAGGCAGCATGGCCCATAAAACACAAGAACACATGAACACATACACAAAACACAGAAACGCTAAGCTAAAAAAAAAGGAAAAAAGAAAATGAAGAAAAGAAGCGTCTAACCGGCTACACAGCAGGTTGCGTGCCTGGTAACTGTAGAAAAGACTAATACAAAAAGATGATCAGAAACTAATAACACTTCCAAACTCCTTAGTCGAATGTCGAGATAGGGCTAACACTCCCTCCCTATTCTCCGCTCCTCGCCGCCAAAAAGCGTTTTCATCTCGAGACCTTTGGTGCCTGGCTTTCTATCACAGGACACTTCTATCGCTACATTTGTGTAGGCTTATCTCTGAAAATGTCTCAGAATAGAACAGAAAGCGATCGCAGCGTCATTGGTCGCAGCGTCGCATGGTCGCTCAAAAACACGAGCCGTAGATCAGTTGCCATGCTGCAGAACAGACCACGTACGTTGTCAAGTAGTCCTTCGAGAATCAAGTTGCACTAATGCAACCTTAATAGCACGAGTGCTGCCATACAATGCGCATAAAGAAGCTTTTGATGGCAATCGGCGAACCCCTGCAGCACAGAGTGGCGAAACACTCCTCGACGGTCGTGGTGATGCGAGTAATAATAATAGCAATAAACTCGACAATCAATGTTTATAGTACACGTACTGTCATCATGCCACTCCCATTGCCAGAGTTCACTTGGTTCATGAAGAGTTCGCTGACGACGGGATTAGGCTTATTGCATCGCGTTAGCATCTTAGCATTAACTGTAAAAGATTAAACAAAGACAACATTTTTCGGAATATTAAATTTTATAAGCGTATTGCATTGATGTCTGAGATTGGTCGAAATCTGTGTCCATTCAAGCTGTCACGTAACATCTAGCATTTAAACGACAAACGTGAAACAACAAAAGGACAACATGGAATAAGCCAATTATAGCAACAAGCGACTACGCCGGCCTATATGTTTCACAGAAAACGTTATAGTTTCGTTGTCTTCTCGTCGTAACTCTTTCTGCTCGAGTTTCCGTCACTGCTCATCTGACTGGACTCATGACGTTATTCGAGTGCCGGCAAACGGTCGGGTCAGCAGCATAGCAGCAAAATCCGCAAATTTTCAGCAGCCTACGTACCTTCCACTGCAGTCGATGGTACTTGAAGCTTCTGGTCCTCTCGTTTCTTGGTCCTGATGCTGCGCTGGATCTGGTTATGGCAACCATCTTCTTCGCTTCTTGATGTCGACAAAGATGATCTGTTGAACGACAAAAGACGATCGCTGGCTACGACCCGTACCATGCAAGAAACAAGAAGCCCAGGTGTGGTTAGAGTGGACTGACAGTACCGCTTATATCCGAAGGCAGCGTCCAGCTTCTGGTTGGGGATAGAAAGCGATTTTGCCAAGGTGACTGCAGTATACGTTTTAGTGCTAGTTTTTTAGCAGTCAGTTTATACGTCGCGCACACGCTACGGTGACGCTGCTATATCGAACGCTACAATCAACGCTACTAGGCCTACACGATACTATAATTCAGCCGGTAATGGTTGCAGGCAGCAACTTTGCATTCAATATTGCGGCCAAACCGCTGCAGATAAAGACAGTTATTATTAACAGTCTATAAAAACTCGTCATACCCGCAAAACTTCCAATAAGGGACGAGTCCCCAATAAACGCCGGTTAGGCCTAGGCTACCTATTAAACGCCGGGAGGGTTTTCTCAAATGTAGGCCCTACAAATGAACGCCGAAGGCTTTTATTAAAAGTTTTACGGTAGCCGTATCAAACGACACTATTGCCGACCCCTACGACATATACCGTTTAGCCATAATAGCAGAGTGCCTTCAACCTTCAAGGTCATCCAAAGTCGATTATCCGTTATATGAACTGCAACGAGCTATCCATAAAACCAAAATTACTCCGCTTGCGACGAGGATATGAATTCATATGAAATTTTGCAATATATTTTTAGGCTATCGCTGATCTACCGTTAAACTTCGAAAGTGATCGTAATCGGTAATTCGGTATTATCAGTTTTGCCCATCACTAATGTTTAATTTTTTTCTTTCTGATAAATATTCTGTGCTCCATGTGGGTGTAGTCGTTGTTTACTTTTAGAAGTGAAATTTTTCATTCTGCTAAGTTGTACACTAACACTGGTTCGAATACAGCTTGTAAGCATCTGTGATTGTCTACAGCTGGTGTTCTGTAACGACTATGCACCGAAAATTAATTGGTCCTCTGGGTACTCGATGGACAGAACTTCAACATTGCCTTCGTCTTTTGTCAAGTAAACCCTGCACTCAGAATAACTGGCACCCTGTCGAGTTACAGAGAACATTCGACGTCGCGGATTGTCGTGGTTTGTATACGTGTGGACGTTCTGTGCATTGTGATGATCAGACGAAACTGTTAAATTTCAGTTCTGGTCACACGCAGCCTGGGATGATGAGAAGGGCTAATGTGTGGTGGGGGTCGTCATCGTCAGCGAAGGTGACTGACTGGAATCGAGCTGTTTCAGAAGCTGAGAAGATCGTGGGATACTCGACGTCGTTTCTCAGCCTGCGATGTCTGCTTAGTGACGAGCTGTCGAACGTCGCAATGCAGATGAGAAAGCTGGTTGGAACTGGACATCCTCTGTTGAAGACTGCAAGGCATTAGTTATTACATACTACATATCAGTTTTTATCTGTTGTATTTTATGTTAGTTCAAGCAGTGTGTTAGTCACCTGTATGTAGCTGATAAGCTTTGTTAAATTGCTAGATTATGATCAGATCTGTATTATTAGTCAAGAGTATATACATTTGTTCTGTGAGCTGTTTCACATGCTACAATGCTGTCATGTACTTACTGTTTAGATCAGATGTATTCTGTAGGCTATATAAAAACTTAAGCCAAAGCCATTTCCTATGAAATGTATATTTAACAATAGCAAGTTATTGACAGAACTATCTAATAATTCTGAGCATTTACTGTCGGCAGGAAGTTGTTCTATGATGGCAAACATAACATGCACAACATGCAAACTCGTGGTTTGTTGGTCCTTCTAACAGCAAAGGCCGCGGGACCTGGAATGAAACCTCATGAGGATGACTGTCCTGAAGCCATGGTTGGTGGAATATATCCAAGGTTTGTTGATTATGCTTGTGCAGTATGGATGCAGTTTTCTGACCAATCAACATCATGTCAATGATAGTCAGACGTATTTTAATGATTTTGCCACATTTCTGAGTATTTATGAGAGAACTAACTTTTTGTAGCAGTTAATGAATGTAGTTTGTGTGACTAAAATTTGAGTTAATTTAAACTTAATCTGTCCATCCATTCATTTGATTGTCTATGTAACACAGGCTAATAATAACTCAAAAACTAAAAAGCCCAGAAAAACCGAAGTTGGTGTGAATCTTCTTTGAGGCAAAATTACCAGTAACTGTTGTGCCAAGTTGGAGTTGAAAGAGTGAACATTCTGGGTTTTGGTTATGGTCAGAGTTTCACCGGTGTAGGCAGATGGCCACACAGTATGTCAGCACTATGCCGACATGTTTTTTGGTTTTTATGCTGTGTTATAATTGTAAAGATGATAAGTCATTGACAGTTGATGCATGCTATACAAATGTGTTTTAATTGGTTGATTGAAAAAAAACTCACACTGATGTGTGTGAATTTGTCAGTTGCTAGCTATTGCTGACCACCTAGGTCAACTCAGCTTTCCATCCCTCTGGGGTAGGTAAATCAAGTACCAGCCTCTCTGGCTGGGGTTAAGGTGGGGTGCGTTCACCTATGTTGGGTGGCAGGTAACACTGTGATCCCATATGGCAGGTGACGCTTCGTAGCTCTGAGATGGACTTTCCATTAAGAGCTATATCACAACTTTTAACCTTTTAAACTTTTACTGCTGTATTGATGTGCTGTAGCCAGAGATCGTTGGCTGAGATTGTCGAGATGATACACACAGCTGGGCTGATTCATAAAGGCATTGTCAACATCTCGGCTGTTGTTGATGACGACTCCAGTCTAGTCATTACAGACTCGCAGACTGATGACTTTAAGTTTGGCAACAAAATGGCCGTGCTGAGTGGTGATTTCCTGCTTGCTAATGCGTCAACTGGTTTAGCAGCACTTAACAACACACAGGTCAGTGCTGTACTGAATGAATGAATTTAGTACGAGGGTCGTTCGATAAATAAGTTACAAAACAGTGTCATTCTATTAGTTTTCCAAATCTAAGAAATTAGAAATATACGTTTTTAGGGAATTTTATTCTGAACATGTGTGAAATTTTTTTGGGATGATGCCATCTTTATTGCAACGTCATCAGTTTACAGAACACAGTCTACACATGTATTATTTTCCCCAATAGTAATCTATCATAACTCGCAAGTGACAAACAGCATCGGAACGAATATAGAAAGCATCAGAGATACTTTTATCCTTAAAGGCTGGCAAAGACCCATCTGACTCGAAGTCACCCAGTATCTCAACTCAGCCCGGCCATTAAAAAACTGGAAAGACTTCTCCCAATCTTGGATCAACACTTTCCTAATAGTGACATACAACATACCAGGGTAGCTTTTGTCCAGCTCACTCGATAACATCAGTTCTTCTTGAACTGAACTCAACTATAGCCTTGGGCTTCAGTCAGAAGAGATCTCCCAGTTGACACTGTTACTTTGTTACTTGTTATGCAGGAGCTTGGTAGCATAACAGTAGCTATGTAAGTAAATAGGTAAATATAACGTACAATTATACTCCATATTATTAAAAAATCTTTAATATAGTAGAGCGATGGATTTGTGATTAAGAAGTCATGAATATGACTCTCAGTTTGATCGCTGGTCGGTTGGTTAGTACTTGGATGGATGACTACAGACCACCAAACCATCGGGTATATATATAGTTAACTACTCAGATCGACACAGTCTTCCAGGGTAGGTACATTGATTACCAGCCTGGCTGGCTGCTGTTAAGGTGGGGGTGCATTTACCTGTGTCGGGTGGCTGGTAACACTATGATCTCATTCGACAGGTGACACTTCATAGCTCGGCGATTGGTTCGCCAGGAGACCTATCGATGCTTTTAACTTTTTTCTTTTTTTTTGTAGATTTACGTGTTTTGTGGATTATCTCAGCCTGATAGATACTTGTATGCCTTGTATGCAGGTTGTAGAGATCATATCGGCATCGATAGGGCACATGATGCAAGCTGAGTTCACAGCGCTGCGAGACTGTCACGGCAATGCGGTGCTGCCTGTGGATGGCCTGACCATGGCTGACTGGGAGAGGCAGACATTCCTTGCTACTGGAAGCCTCATCTCTAGCAGTTGCAAGGCAGCACTCATGCTAGCTCAGCATCCTGACTCTCTGCAGGAACAGGCTTACGAGTTCGGCAAGCAGATAGCACTGGCATATCAGGTATGTCTTTGAAATTGATTAAATATATATATATGTGTAGAAACGTCAAATATTGGGCTGTAAATAATTTGATAAATTACAATTTTTGTTTGCTGATCTGTTGATGTTGGCATCTGCTGCTGCGTTCAAAGTGATACGCAATTACACATGTAGATACATGTAGCATTTTAGATACATCATTGAAATTGGTTGAACTCACATGTGTAAGTATTAGCTAATAAACTATAAGTAATTTGTCAAATCACAACATCACTAATGTTTGACATCAGCATTCGCAGTTGTCTCAGTGAACCAAGATGATGCATCCTAAGAGTTTTATAGGTTATTATAGCTGTGACAGATTTTTACGCGCGAAAGCAGCTACTACTTTCAGTGTGTCTTAGCCATCGCAATTCTTTCCGTCCGTCCGTCTGTCAGGCAAAAATGGTCCAAGCTAGGATCACCAAATCGTCACCTTTGGCTGCCTGGAAGACTCTAGTTTCATGAACCGTAAAGCTTTCCATAGATTTGAAGGGGGTCACCTTGAACGAGGGTGCTAAATGAGAGAGAGGTGGGCAAAATTTGCGATTTTGGACCAATAACTCACTGTATCTCAGTAACGGTGCGAGATAGAGCCTAGGTTACTATTAATCACTAATAGGAAGTCATACACTGGCTCTCAATTGGCGCCGAATTCAATGACCTTGAATGACTTTGAATGCCAAAATAGGGGGTTATATGGATTTTTTGGCGATTTTTGGCTGCGAGACACATTGCAAGAGCGAATTGCGCCAAAACCAATTAAGATAGACATGGACAAGCTGCGTATGAAATTTTCAGCATTAAACGTAGATTTCAACGGTTTAAGTCTTGATTTCTATGTTCAAGGAATCCTGTGCACGAGGGCATCAAAGAGCAGTACCCCCGTAAAAATTGCGACGAAATGGCTGGAGATAGACTGACAGTTTGTGAACAGGAACTGCTATAGGCTTTCGCATGTCTCATGAGCATTAGCTCAAGTTTCTTGTTTACTCTTTAGCGACATCTACAGGATGTGGCAGAAAAGTAGCCCCCTAAAGTTTTTCACTGGTTTCTCAGCAACCGTTTGGAATTTTAATTTGAAATTTTACAGTTTTATTCAGTGAAACATTGTACATCTTACTGCTGTGTAAAATTTGATTTTGTTGAAAAACGACGAAGTTATAGACTTTTTAACATGACCGCCTACCGATTGTTCAGCATTAAAAAATGTTCAAGCTACTGCATTGATGGAATTATATCATTGAAACAACACAGTCAACTAATGATCAGATGCCAGAATTTCATTGTCAGTGTGGATGTTCAAAGTGTCCACTATCAGCTCCAAGCTCCAACACAAACCTTCAGTCGCTTACTTTGATAAGTCTTTCACAGCCTTGTCAATCGGTCCTTGTGACAGGTTGCCCCAGATAACCTGAAGCGCTTCCTTGACATTGGCGATTGTTTTCAGCTTTATTTTAAGCTTGGAGTAAGCCTCTAAGATTGCATCTCACATGCAATAGTCCACTGGGTTTATATTCGGCAAATTTGCAGGCCATTGGTCTTTTGTAATGAAATCCAGACAGTTGGCCCTCAGCCTGTTCCGTGTGCTGCGCACTGTGTGTGCTGGCGTGCCGTCCTGCTGGAAGATGAACCCAGTGGGCAGACGATAATTTAGTGATAATTTATAAATGAAATAAATTGCTGTTTATCAAAACGTCACTGTGACGTCATCGGCAGAAACGTGTTAACCGGTTTTCAAAAATTAAATAGCATTTTTAGCTTGATCAATTTTTAATGCTGAAAAATCGGTAGGAGGTCATGTTAAAAAGTTTATAACTTTGTTGTTTTTCAACAGAATCACATTTTACTTGGCAGTTAGATGTAGAAGGTTTTATTAAATAGAACTGTAAAATTTCATATTAAAATCCCAAACGGTTGCTGAGAAAACAGCGAAAAATTTTAGGGGGCTACTTTTTTTGCCGCACCCTGTAGTAGCAAACAAAAATTGCTCAAATGAATGCAGCAGCTGTTGCAAAAATAAATGTCAGCAAATTAGTGAATAAAGTTTGTAACTTGATAAATTTTTATAGTTTAAAGATTTGCTAGATCAAAGTTTAAAAGTCCCATGTGTCTGCCTGGTGATCTGTCTTGGATGGATACGATGGTGAAGAAAATAAGTTATATATTAAATAATTAAGTAAAATTAAATTTTTTCTAGGTTCTGTGTAAGCAGTGGCTCAACACTGTCTTTTAGCGGATCGTTGCAGTCCTTTATTGTTACCCATTGTTTGCTTTATTGTGTGCAGCTAACGTTTAAGTAAAAATAAATGTTCCGTAATTTGTTAATGATTAATGGAGACTCAGTTACTGCATGTGTGTATTTTGCTACAGTTGAATGAAGAACTGACTCAGATACTGAATGGTGACTGGTCAATGAATGGAAACGGTGTCAGTGTGACATCGGCACCAGTTATATTGTATATCAATTCTCCACGCTGCAGTGTCAGTAGAGAGGAGCTGGCTGTTATAGATGATAGGCTGCTGAAACGGGTGAGTCTAGATCCTGATTACAAAACCATATATAAAACATTGCTTGTAAAACAGACCAATCGCCAACTTTGTCTACCAGCTAGAAAATCGTCTAATAAAAGCACTGCATTATACAAGGTAGCATTGATAGTCCAGTGATCTGTAAGCAGCATGAAGGGTATCTGGTTTGTTAAAAGTTTTTACTTTAAACTCTCGTGGTAATATGTTACTTACATATTTTCGTCGGACATTTAGATTTTAGTTTTTCCGTACCTGCCTATTTTTTACTCTTGTACTTTTCTGTATTTGTGGCAAATAAACGTATAAGGGGCATGGCAGGCTGTAGCAGTAGTAATGCATGTTTGTTTACATTTTATACAAACGTTGTTGTGCAGACAGGTTTTTTTGACTAGCTAGATTAACAGAATTCAGTAACATAGCAAGTGTATGCAATGCTTGTGGCCATGCAGTTATTTGGGTTTATAGCTATGGTTGTTTTGGACTTCTGGTTGTGGCTGTTTTGCACTAGACCAAGATTCATTGTTGGTGTGACTTTCAGTTCCTTCTTTATGTAATGATGATGATGATGATTTTTATCTGGACTGCCAGTTTTAGCTGCTTTTTGAGCAATGTTTTTTGAACATTTTCCTTGAAATTGTATGGTACACCTTTCTAGGTTCAAGTTATTATTCTATTTTAAATGTTGATATTTGTTGTGAATTGTAGCTGCGGAAGCTGATAGTTCAGGACAGTTCAGTGTTGGCCGAAGCTCGACGTTTGTGTGATGTTTACGGACAAAATGCAGTCGATGCCCTGCAGTGCTTCACAAAGTCCGACGCTCGTAATGCACTTCAGAACATTGTTCAAGCGACAACATCTTTCTGATAGAACTTTTGAAAAAAAACTCTCATTAGCAAACCGTACTTAAGTAACGGTCGAGCTGTTGTCATGGCTGTCGTCCATCGTCTGTTTGTCTGTCTGTCCATCTGTAATGGATGTATTGCCGCTAATAGGTAGGGCGTAATTGAAAAAATTTTACACGAGTAATTAGCCACGTGTCTTAAACTCGGGCATGCAAAATTTCAGCCATCTACTCCAAGGGGAACATTTTCAAATTGGGAGTTGAATGAAGGGGGGTAGGAAAAATGTGCATTTTTCAACAGAAAACTGGCCATATCTTGGAAATGGTGAGATTCTATTAGTCATTAATAGGAACTGAGAGAATTATTACCTGTCATATTAGATGTCAATCATTGACCTTGGATGACCTTGAAGGCCGTTACGCGTTATTGTGGCTGAACGGTGCGAGATAGGGGCTAGGTTGCTATTGATCACTAATAGGAAGTCGCATATTGGCTTTCAAATGACATGAAAATCATCGACCTTGGATGACCTTGAAGGTCATCGACAACCAGTACAGTCGGCTATCCTAGCGAGAGCTGTGCTTTTTGTTTTGTTGTGTTGCTATTCTAATGGGCTTTATCACTGGTCTTGTGCGTCCATCCTTTCATCCCGTATGAGCTAAAAGCTTGAAAAATTAAATACAAAAAAGACGTAAAACAAATTCAAAATTGGTATGAGCGTTTCTCAAAGCAGAAGTAAGCGGAGTGCCAATTTTCGGTTTAGAGTTCAGGATTAATATTGGGATTGTGCAGCTCTCGGTTGATGTCTGGATAATATAAAGCACGAGGCCAACGTGATATTTTTATAGTTTAAATAAGTAATTTGTTTTATTAGTGCAAGTGAGCATAACGAAGTGAGTGTAACAGTGTGATAGTTGCTCCTGTATCAAACTGTTTTATATTGGATTATTAGATCCATCCGTCTGTGGCGAGATTGCGATGATCACAATTTTGGACCAGTTTTCAGTTTGCTCATACAGCTGTAAAGCACAAGAAGACAGGGACATTTGGGCAGGTTATGTGGTCTTTAAACATAATATTATTTTGTTAGTTCTTTGCGAGTAACGTGCTTAAGTTGTGAGATAATTGTTGTTGCACGTTCACGGAATGTAGTATAAAGTCCATCGGTGGCATACAACATCATTGGAAATGTCAAAATGGGGTCACTTGGGGTGCACGTTTGGGACAAACATTTTCAAAATTGCATGGCCTTCTCGTTTTTGTTATGATTACTTTTTTCTTTTCGTTAATTTTTTTTACTTTATATTAGCAGGGAACATGCGGAAGTCTCCCTAAATATGCCACTGCGATCCATGTACAGGTCCAAATGCTTCTTTGGGCAATTAAAATGGCATCTTTTGTCCTAAATCTTTTCCTGTGTGACAGCGTACAGGGCTGATATGTCAAGTATGTCATGGCAGGGCCCCCCGTGGCGGCAAAAATTACTTTTTCATACCAATATTAGTTTGGTGACTGAACCCATGTTTGCCCATTGTTTTCCAAAAATCTCTATGCAGTGAGGGAACATCGTGGCTTTCCAACGAATAAAGCCATCAGAACAAAAATTTGATACCCCCATTTTTGGACGAACGTTAGCCTACGACGCTGCCGATAGGGCACTTCATAAAGCTGCACAATAATAACAGCTTAAACTGTAAACATTTAGAAGATATAGAAATTACCAACAAGTAATCTGAGCAAAGCTCACGTGACTCGTGACAGCATCGGTGCTGCCATGTGTGGAGTCAGTGAACAACGCATAATAGATTAATAATGCGTTTTGAAGGGTAGGCCTCTACCCAATTGCCTTTTTGGTACAGAAAACTTCTTGAACTCAGTAGGTCAAAACTCAACTGGTAAAAAATCTACGTCTTGTGCTAAAAAAATTCATGCGCTTGTTATCCTGGTCTATCTCCATTTCATGTAGTAATATCGGCACAATCTAATGTTGAACTAGGCCTATGTGTCTCAACCTGAAACCGCGAAAAACAAGAAGCCCAGCTGTCGCTAGGGAAGACGCACTACAACCTGCAGAGTTCCTGTTGCAGTACTGACTTTCAAAGTCATCCAAGGTCAATGTTTTTTATGTAATTTGATAAGCAATGTGCGACTTCCTATTGGTGATTAATAAATAACCTTGGCTCTATCTTTCACCGGTTTTGAGATAAGACCAGTTTTACATTGAAAATGCACATTTTCCTACCCCCTTTCATTCAACGCCAATTTTGAAAATGTTCCCATTGCACTGCATCCTGCAAATTTTGTACACAGCAAACCGCAACAAAGGGCCTATTACTTCTGTAAAAGTGTTCTCCTATGACCTACCTGTTAGCCATAGTACATTCGTTACATACAGACGGGCGGACGGACGACAGACGACAACGATACCAAAGAAGGAAGCCGTACAGCATAGCTGTATAGCACATCAAAAACCACAAAACCCGCTTTTTAAATTTCAAGTTCGTTTAAGGTCATCAGTGTAGGTGCCCCAGAAAAGCAATGGATGTGAAGATAAGTAGCAAACATGTGTCTTTATCTGCAACCATTTTTATGCTAAATTAGTGAATAGCAGCAGAAATTGCACTTTTTAAGCGATACCCAAATTTGACGCTCTCAAGAAGGCATCAAAAGTTTTTATACGTTACATGCAGGCTATAGCCCGTTGAGTACAAAAGTAAACCTATAGTTGTCATTTTTTGTCATACCTGAGCAAACGACAGCATGTTTGGAAATTGTAGGTCACTACAGACAGTTTGTGGAAAGTCAAACGGATGTTTTTAAGATGCCGTACAAAAACTAGCAAGGCTCTACTTGTGGAAGGTCAGGGGCCCCCGTTGTCGCGTGGCATCGGACCCCCCTTGAAGGTTAATCCGTCTGACAGCGTAAGAATGAAAGTCCACTCCAAGTTTGATGTACATGTACTAGGAAACTAATGCTTAATACTAACGGTAGAAACAAGTAATACATTATGTAAAACACGTAATTCTAGATGTACGTTACGTACCTATGAAAGAGAGAACCTCTGTTTAAAAACAACCATCACCATGATAACATCATACAACCAGATATTAAATGAACACAAAATGTTATAAAATGTGAAAATTGACTACAATTGAAACATAATTCTGACGTAATGCGATATGGAAAGTCTGCAAGTATACAAGTTGGAATTAAAATCTGAAGCAGTGACGTAAATTTGTATAAAAATTGTACACCATAATTCAGAAAACACCCACACTGATGTTTTGTCGTAACTTGCTTAAATAATTACCTTCAAATTTCGAAATTTTATTTTTTTACTGGCACACTGGTCAAAAAACTTAATACTGACATTTATACTTTGTCTGCCTATAATAAATTTTATCGTTTTTGTGATTGTGAAATAACCACTTTATTACAAGATCGAATTTACAACAAAACGAGTGCGGGTGTTTTGTGACTTACGGTGCAACTTACCCTACCAGGTGGTCAATAAGTTAATACTGGTAAAAGTTAATACATTTAGCTCAGTTTCTCGATAACATTCTAGCATAAATTAATAAAATTATTAGCCTACAGTCTGCTGCGCTCTAGCCAAATAAGTTAGGTATCAAATAATCATTACATGTTATTTGTTATACCTAGGTACAGAAAATTCTGTAAGTCTGTATTTGAAAAAAAAACATTAGGCCTAATTCATAGAGGATGCCTATGGCCACTTTCTGATAAATCTTGCAACAAGTAATAAGCGTACTTATTAATAAAACACAACGTCAGCAATTAAATACAGCTAAATAATTGCCGATTACTAACACTCTGCCTATGGCACCAAGCAAAACTTAAATCGCAATCGAGTCACTCACAGCAGCATTGCATGAAACGGTGCAGTTAAACAGGTCGTGTAAAAATCATCGCGCACTCTTAACAAGATCAGACTGAACGTATCCGCAAAACAACGCGCCAACATCACAAGTTCTACTCTCAGCAAATCTACTCGAGATGCGTAGAGACAAATCTTTCGAAGTGTCGCTCATCACATACGTGACATGTTCGCCGCATGCAGCTACGTAAAATGCATAGTCGCCGTCATTCAGTGTAAAACTGCATAATGTGTCATCAGCATACGACACTCACAGGTTATACCAACTTATTTTTGACTGCAGTAGTGGCTGTTCTTCTGGCACGTTAAGCCACAAAGTGGTTGAACAAAGTCAGTGTTTAAATTGTAAAAAATTAGCTGGGGGTTGAACTTTTCGATGGTGGGAGACTGACCAAATTTGTGACGTAAATCATATGTATATGGTATATAGCCGACCCCCCTGTACGCAATTTGACAGTGTGTTAGAGGGTATATGGGTTCAACCCCCCCCGGCAATTCAAACACTGAACAAAGTTAAGCTATGATCCACGTTGGCTGGGACACAGCTGACAGCCTGCGGTCACAATCTAGGCGGTAATATCTAGTTCGTTGGCTCTCAGCATGACACTGAGTGATTCTGAGCAACATTAACACTCGTCTTTAACTCTCTGGCATTCCAACTGTGCGAATGTAGCGCTGCTGACGCTACGCTGACGGTATGGTATAGTGCCTCAGATCGACGTCGCTGTCGTTGGTGCTCATATAGTCCGGACACAGCATCGGCTTGGCTACCGGCAGGCTCGACTGCTTCGTGAACTTAGCCGTTGCCGACGTCGACGCGCCCAAGGCTGCTGCGACATTCGACGTGTTGGCGCCGCCGGTCGAACCAACGTTTTCGTACGACCTACTCTTAGTGCTGGCCCGCCGCGAGTCGGCCAGACCCATGTTCAAGTAGGATCCGTCCGGGTCAGCGGCAAGGCCACGCCGAGACGTGGCGATGTAGGTCTCCGAGACGGTGCTGTCGACGGACGTCGTGGCGCGGTGCGTAGCCCACTGCATGCGTCGGCTTCGTGAACTGCGTGAACTGCGCATGCTGGCAAAGCTCTGAATGCTGCGCCGCTCGTCGATGTCTTCGAGCACGTTGCGAAACGCACGCGCAACGCGCAGCTGTCAAACAACATCAAAAACAACTTAGTGCGATTAACTGTAAAGTGAAGTCCTTCTCGAGCCATAAGGCTAATAGGACGGCGCTGATCTCAGTTTTGTTAGCTTTCAGCCAGTCACCAGTTTACACTGCCAGACCACGGATACGAGACTATTGCACGGTGTGCCTGTTTACGTCTTAGCGTTTGCTGGTACTCACTGTCTCTACCCACGGAAGGATGGCCAAGCTGAGTTGACCTGTGTGACTTAGCAAGACAAAGACGGTATGTCCCCGAATGAACCCATCTCAGTACTACCGCGGCTCAGCGTAGAGAAACTTCGTCGATGCAACCAACAACCGCATAATTAACCCATTTATGCATAGCGTCCCAAAAATGGGACACCTAGTTTGACGCTACATCAAAAAATAAGTCATGCAGTAATGGGTTAAACAGACTTTACTTAGTTAGACACGAATGCTGCATGTTTTTATAGTCTAGAAGCTCCAGACAAATCATCTCACACCATCTAACAGCAGAAAGTGACACAAAAAAATCACAGCTACTTCACTGATAACTCAGTAGTGGAAGAATTCGCTGCAATCATAAAGGCAAAAGTCAGGTCAGGTGTTCCGAGTTCGTACTTGACACAGCGCTGCGTAAAAAAGACTTGTGATCAGAAACCAGAAGCGCTGCACAATCTCGGAAGCAGCAGCTGATTGGCATGAGCTAATGATATCGCAGTGCACTATGCAGCCATCCATTGCTCGCGGAGTAGCCAGCAGACACCACCCTGTCAGCCACAGTAGGCCTACTTATTTCTCACCCGCCGAGAGTAGGAGGCTGAGTTGAACTGTCACAAGTGATACCTGATGTTGTAGCCGAGTGATGCCGCGAATCCACAGGATCTGACCACGTTGACAGAGGTCATCAGACAGATCGTCGGGGTCGACGTCGACCGTGGTGCGTCTTTCGATCATCTCTATCTCATGACCAGTCACCGAGCCCAGCGCCAGCTGACGAGGCACGCAGTTGGTCGGGATGCACGTCACCAACTGACACGACAGAAAAACACGTTCTCAGGAGCTGCACCCAAAGCTACTAAGGCCTTAAAAATTTCTGAGTTTCCGGTTGTCGTCGATTCCTTCATTTTTTATCAAGTTTTTTTCACTATATTTTAGCAGTTGTTAGTTTCTTTACACAGTTTTACTGGAAAAAATTGCTTACATCTAGTACGTTATGTAGCAGTACTTTTACCTCAGTTCTCATAAGTAGGCCTACTATTTAGTCAATTTTAGTGCGCCAACCTGTTTTTATGATTTGTTACATAATATTTCGTAAAAATAAAAATAAATTTTCGCCGCTCCCCGTTTGCATTTTTTTGCGTCTTGTATTATTCGACTCAGGAGACTGTGTGTTTGAAAAACGAACGAACGGAAGGACGGACGGACGGACGAGCAAGACCTGTAATGTGGCCTATTAGGACGACCGCACAGTAACATCTTCAAAATTCAACAATCGCAGACAAGAATGACAGATACAAACTGCTGGCTGTATATACGCTTAGTTAGCCTACCTGGCCCCAGAGCAGTTCGCCAGCTCCAAGAAAGATGCACCACATCCATTGTTCGATTGTCAGTTGCGTTGTCGAAAACGCGGCGCCTCCAAATTGCACTATGACTACCTACGGCAACCAGTTATTAATTGTTGTAATAACTCACATCTTCACAAGTACAGCACAAAACATATGCTATCTTGTTATTAATATTTTGCTAACTTCAACCAATTTTTGTAGCTAAATCTAAGTTAATTATCAGGTATTCATTTCTCCCTTAACCTTACACGTGTTTGCATCCTTGGCATATTACGAAGAAGCATATTACGAAGCACGTGTGAGGACGACGTGTTTGAGGTACGTTTGGATCTTGAATAGCGATCGCTTGACTGCATATCTGCTGCGTAACCACACCGTAGAGAATGTCCTATGTAGGCCCTAGTCAGACTATGATACCTGAGCAAAAGCGGTGCTGATCCATATTCCGACGAAAACGGGGTTGCGGTTGAGACCCTCGAAGACGTTGCGCTGGCCGTGGATCTTGCGCGCGTTGACCTCGTTGAACAGCGTCATCAGAACGAAGGTGTTGAAAATGATTGTGAAATGCTGCGAAGTGATCGTGCGTACTTTCGACGTGTCGTCATTGCGTCCGCTGTCGATGTCGAACGCCACGTCACCTGGACCACGCACACACATAGGTAAAAGGTAAAGGCAAAGGTAAAAGTCGTCAATTTACCATCGTCGCGTACACGCCTCTAATGCGCTTTTGTCACTGACCAGAGCCGCCGCGCCGCACAGCCAACGCGCGCAGCCTGCAGACACAGGCTAGAGCAGCGGCCGGCTAGGCAGCCCCAGTCAGCTGTACTAAGGTCTCCACCTTCCATAACCCATACAAATGGGTTATTACTCATTTAACCGACCCCGGAGGGACGGCAGGCTGAGTTGGCCTTGTTTGGTTGACTGATAGCGGACGCTTTACCGACAAAGTGGTCAAACAGCCATCCATCAGTCTAGTGCATACAGGCAGATGCAGCTAGGCAGACGCAAAGTCAACACATACTCAAACAGCGTCTAGAATTTTGAATTGTGGGTAATTAGGCCTAGTGCTGCTGCGGTCAACTTTTGGCCATTGGAATCAGTACAGCACGGTAACACAAATCGTATTATTTTATGGCCTATTTAGTCCTTCCATCGGGCGTGTTGTAAGTGCCCGTTATCTCACTCCGCTCAAGCGTGACGATTGATGGCGTCTTCCCTTTGTATATCACACCGTTCCCAACTTCACACGCGCGTCCAGGCAGAACACACCGTTGATCACGGTCATAAAATAAACACGTTTCAACACGGTCTACAGCGTATTATGCCTCGTCCTCGTTAGACCCGCGTAATACACTGTAAATCGTGTTGAAACTCATCCTTATGTGTTGGGGGTCCGACAATGTGTTGGAGTTCAAAAAACAGCTGAGGGGAGCTCAGTAGTCCACGTCCGCCTCGCGGCAATTCACAAACTGCTGTCAGATCAGTTCATACCCTGACAGTACTGCCGGCAGTTGTTTTTTGCATAACTGTACGGTATGTTTGTATGCTAAAACACCGTCTGGACTCTGGGGTGGGATAAGCCAGTGTTCTACGAACTTACACATCTCCGACAGTGGCTTAACACACTCAACTTGTAGAGCTTAAACGAAGAAAATCTATAGCCACGGTCGACACAGTGGACAAACCTGCAAATAAAATGGTGAGAATAACGACGAGCTGGTAAACAGAATGTCCGATGATATTTTTCATCATCGTTCGCGAGATGAGCGGCTTGGTGCGGCCGTACGGCTTACGATTGAGCAATTCCTCACTGGGCAGCTCTGTGGCGAGCGCCAAAGATGCCAGCGTGTCCATTATTAGGTTCACCCAAAGCATCTGTATTGCTTTCAGCGGCGAATCCTGACACACCCAACAAGCTTTTCGTGCACACACAAATAATATTGTGCTCTTTTGCTGCTTAGACTGTATTATAATAAGTTCGCGAGTGGCAGCATAAATTAGACCGACGGTTTGGCTGCAATCTGCAGCTGCATGTTTTAGTTGGGTTAGACCTTAAAAATCTTCCATTTTCCTGCGGATTTAAGAACCCTCATTTAACACAATGTGTCATTGAGTTGCATGTTAATAAAATGTATGAAAAAAGTGTTGTTATTTACAATGCCGGGCCAAACTTGCGCATATAATTTACATGAATGAATAAAGTGTGTTCCAAGTCAAAATAAAAATTACAATAAATAAACAAAAATGTCGGCGTAGTGCCGACACGATAAGCGGCCATCCGCCTAGTTATTTGTTCTTGCCCACAGCACTGTGCAACCTGGGTGAAGGGGTTCCCTTTGAACGAGGGCGTCAGAAAGGAGTGCCCCCCTAAAAAGACGTTATTTTGCCACTATTTGCTTGCATAGTGTGACGAGAAATTTGAGCTAATGCTCATGAGACTCGTGAAAGCCTATAGCAGTTCCGGTTCAGGCGCTTAGCTGAAAATTGGGGTGTTCACGGTAAGTTAATATAGGCCTACAAATACCAAAGTCTCTATCTGGATCGCATAACGATAGTTCCGTGGCGCCACCTTGTGAATGATATAGACTTGTGTCGCAGCCCAAAATCGCCAAAAAATCCATAAAACCCCCTATTTTGGCGTTCAAGGTCATTCAAAGTCATTGAATTCGGCGCCAATCGAGAGCCAGTGTACGACTTCCTATTAGTGATTAATAGTAACTTAGGCCTTATCTCACACCGTTACTGAGATACAGCGACTTATTGCCCAAAATCGCAAATTTTTCCCACTCCCCTCTCATTTAGCGCCCTCGTTCGGGGTGGCCCCCTTCGAATTTATGAAAAAGCTTTACGGTTCCTAAAACTAGAGTCTTTCAGGCAGCCGAAGGTGAAAATTTGGTGATCCTAGCTTGCACCGTTTTTGCTTGATCCACCCGTGTGACAGACGGACGGACAGACAGAGGGACAGAATTGCAATGGCTAAGACGCGCTGAAAGCAGTAGCTGCTTTCGCGCGCAATAAAGGCTGCAGACAAGTACAGACATGCTGCTTATCATAACAAACACTGGTGACGGGCTTTTTACATGTAGATTTATCAACATCGATGACCTTCAACGACCCTGAAGCTGCAAAATATGGGTTTTAGTGAATTTTTTGCAACTTTTGGCTACAGCGCACATTTTGAGAGTGATATGAGACGAAACGGCTTTAGATAGACCAAGACAAGCTGCACATAAAATTTTCAGCATTAACTGTAGGCTTTAGCAGTCCACGTGCCGACTCCGTAGGTTCAAAGAGGCCTGCGCACGAGAGCGCCAAATAGGGGCACCCCTCTGAAACCGGTTATTTTGCCGATATTGGCGCGTTTAGCAGGAAAACAGTTGCAGATAGGCATAAACATATTGCTTATCATAACAAGCACTGGTGACGAGCTGTTTAGCGGTACTGACATCTATGACCTTGAATGACCTTGAAATCCCAAAATAGGGGGTTTTAGTGTTTTTTTGCGATTTTCGGCTGCGGTGCACACTTCAAGGGTGAATTGCGACAAAAATGGCTGGAGATAAACCAAGACAATATGCGAACAGAAACTGCTAAGGCAGTCGCGCGTTTCATGAGCTTTGCTCAAATTACTTGTAAGTAATGGTTACTCCTTTTTTATCCTTGTGCATATTATTTCTCAAGTCAGGAGCACCTACGGGGGACACGGAAAGACGGAAAAACGGACGGGCACGACCCGTTGTACGGCTTATAGAACAATCGCACAATAGCCTAAATGTAACATAAGAAAACTGACTTTGATAGCGCAAGCGCCGAGAAACGCGACGATGACAGCGACGCAGTTGACGGTCAGTTGAAACTGCAGGAACTTGGCGATGCTGTCGTAAACGTTGCGGCCCCACATGACGGCCTTGACGATACTTGTAAAATTGTCGTCGGTTAGGATAATGTCGGACGCTTCCTTTGCGACGTCCGTCCCCGCTATACCCTGCGGTACAAATATCAACAGCCTGCAATTCAACAGACTACAAGTCACACAACGCGGAATAAAATATCACATCATTTCACTAACACCAAAATTTTAGTTCGTTTTAACACAACAACGGACCCATTTCATTGCGCTAATTAGGCATAGTCCTAGCTGTTAATAGCATGACCCCCAAAGAGGTGAGGGCCAACGCGGTTCCCCCATTTCTTTTTCCCCTCTCTTTGGCTAAGGCGTGACACTGTCTCCTGACATCGAAGATCCTGGATCCAGCAAGAAGTTAACTTGACTGGCTGTTATTAATAAATTCACGACAGCAATAAATTAACCCATGCATACTGCCGTATCATTGTCTCCAGTTAGGCATATTTCAAAACTGTTCTGATACACTCTGTACTTATTTTGTGGTATAGCTCGATGTAGTGGTTAACTCGTTGTGTTGGATCAAGTTAATCTAAGCCGGTTAGTATTTGGACGGATTACCGTCGCCGCAAACGGGTTATATCATCTCGGTATGTAACCAGACATCCAGGTCAACTCAGCCTGGCCATCCCTCGCTAAGCAGCAGGAGTGTAAACATGCACGCCGCGCGATGCAGGTATCCGTGGTCTGGCAGTTTAAGCTGATGTCTAGCTGAGGGCTGGAAAACAAAGATCAGTGCTGCCGTGGCCTCGAGGCTCTGGAAAAACCACGTCACTTATAGGCCTACGTTTACTATGGACCCTACAAAGAGAACAATAAATACACAGTAAAACGTGCCATAGCAAATCCGACGTCAGCCTTCTTGAGCGCCGGTCCGTCGTTTGTTCCGTCGCCAGTGACGGCAACAACTTCACGGTTTGAGCTGAGTTTGCTGTCAATGATGCCTTTGACGAGGTTGTACTTGTCTTGTGGTGACGACCTGGCAAGCACGCGCAGCCTCGGCCAGATCGTGTCCAGCAACTCCTGCTTCACCTGCAGCGTTCAATCACAGACAGTCAGTGATCTTTTGTCATGACACTGTCATACATTGCCGATTTTAATAATATTTGGCGTGCGACATCAAGAAGAAACTCCACACAAATGACTCAAGTTTTGGCCACCTTACCTTAATACTGTCGCTACAATACCTTGTAAAATGCAGGTTATTGAACCTGCTGTTAGCAAGTAGTGTCAACGTTTGCAGCTTGCATTTGTGATGGAAAAAGATATTTTCAGCACATGCTGTAATAAAGATGATGTAATGTGATACGTATGACTTTTTAAGATGCAAAAATTGCCAATCCTGTTTGTCGCTATTTAGTTAACGATTTCTGAGCCAATACATGGGCTATCCAGTATGAATTCACTGTTGTAGATGGCCAAACTACGACTTCTGCATTTCACGAGGTAGTGTGGCAACAGTATTTAAGTGAGATGGCCAAAACTAAAGTCATTTGCGACAGTTTTTTTTTGATGCTGCACGCCAAAAATTATTAAAATTGGCTAATGTTTCAAGGAGCTATTTAAAAAATAAAAGTGTCACGTTTTTATGGACCACGGTGTATATGTATTTACATTTGCTTATAAAACACTAAATATACTTTTTGTTCATCTGAACAACAACAACAGCTGACGAATGATGACGATAACAATTACGGTTTTGAAATAGAAGCCCACTGCTAAAAATTGTGAGACAAATCACGCACGTGCTTAACAAAAAAACTTAAAACGCCTAAAAAAATTTGATAGGCCCTAGTTATTATTTAGCGTCAAACATTGCTAGCAGTACACTGTAACAACTTCCAGGCTCCAGCAAACTAAATAAGTAAACGTAGTAGGCCCTAAGTACCAGATATCACACTGCTGGAGTGGATAAGCGATTATGCAGCATAAGCTTATACCACTTTAGACAGTGTGGTATCGTACTTAAACCACGTTCAGATGGCATAAACTACATCGTCGTTTGCTTTATGACGCAATACTGTGGCCGAAAGTTGTGAAAAAATAAAGGTATAGTGCAGTACTTGCTAATAGCGCTTCTTACACGAGACGGACTCGTGGTCAAAAGCGCTTTACAATCTCGGAAATGGCAGCTGATTGACATGAACTAATGATACCGTAGCGCACTATGCGGCCATCCACTGCACGCGTAAACAAACAATTGGACCCGAGGTTTGCAACTAGCAGACATACCACCGCCCCAATCAGCCACACTAGGCCTTCACCCTGTAGCCAGTAAGCTACTACTCATTTTCCATCCCACGGAGGGTAGACGGCTGAGTTGGCCTGAGTACTACTGCTAACTGAGTGTGGTTAAACCGTACAGACGTACATGTACGCACCGGTTCATCGGAAGAAGGTCTAATAAGCTGGTTGAATTCTTTGCCGTCAAGAATGAGCGAGTCGTCGTTGTGGCGCAGAATGCCGCACTTGACAGCAATACTGCGCGCTGTGTTGACGTTATCTCCAGTCACCATACGCACTGTGATGCCGGACCGCTGACACTTGCGTATTGCGTCAGGAACCTGAACATAGGCCGTCACATTAACACTATCAACCATATACATGCACTAATCTGCATTACTGTAAACACAGCTCTAATGCATAATGTACTAAACTAGAAACACAGGCTTATGTCAGCTCAGTGCCGACATATTATGCGGCGGTAGGCCTAGCTATACACATGTATACAGCACTTACTTATTTTAAATTTTAGAATAAAAGTACATTTCTACGCTGCCGAACGTCGCAAGAGTTTGCAGTAAGTTAGGTCAAGACGTGTTTCCGCCAGCCGAAACGTGTTTCCGCAAACGACGAAATATGCGTCGTGTTTTGAAAATTTTTGACGACCGGTGACCTTGGTCTTTATCCTTTCTAAATGCAAAATGGCAAGCTTGTTACTCATGCCATTTTTTTCTGTGCCTTTTAGTTCTTGCTGCAACTAGGTCTAGATCTACACCCATAAACCGTGCACTTCTATAATACTAGCCTACAATTGTCAGGGCCGTCTTTTGGCAGCGCGGGGCCCTTGGCACCGACTTTACCCGCGGGGCCCCTGATACCACATAGCGATCGATCTGTGACCACACGACATCATAAAATGTAAGATAGACCTAAGCTTGCACGGTAAGCCTGGAGCTTCTTTGGTTTTTAGATGTATAATTTCGCGAGCAGAGCGAGCGAAAAAAATTAGACCCTATATTTTGGTTCCGCCAACATTTTGCATACTTTTTAATTGAATTTAAGTTGTGACAATAATTCATCCCCTAACGCAATGTAAATCGGTTAGATTAATTGATAGATCCATTATCTGTTGCGGCCACCACGCCGTGGCGCGGGGCCCTTTTGTGGCGCGGGGCCCTTGGCACGTACCAAGGTGCCACCCCTTCAAAGACGGGCCTGACAATAGTCCAAGCTATTGTAGAAGAGTGGGTCAATATGACGACAAATTAAGCATATCTTGCCTCGGTTCTGACGGGATCTTCAATGCCGACGACACAGATGCACGTCAGGTTGGATATAATGCAGTCCTCGTCGTCCCAGTCTGGTTCTGACGTCATTAGCTCGTCATTCAGCTCCCCACCGCCTGCGATCCACAGGCAACGATGTATAAAGGCGCATAGCGAGAAACGTAACTAAACTGAACTGACATGCTTTATTTCTTGACGAACTGACCGCAGTAATGCATTACAGTAGGCACCGTCTAACGACGTCGGTCTCTACGTGACTATGGGCATGGGCGCATCAACCAATGGTCAGTTCATCAAGAATAGTTCACGTACATGTACGTCGCTTTGTATATGCCTTAACATTATACACGTATATATTAACAGTTTGACGGTACTTTGAAAAGTGACATGTGTGCCGATCGTTATAGTTTTTCACAAAAAAACCGTCTAAGAGCACAAAGCGACACAACAAACGTGTATCAGTATGGCTACAAAACGACATGCGGAAAGAAAAACAAATAAATTGACAAAATAAACTAATCACTAAATTCGAGTACATTCCAACAAGCAAACGAAAAAAGAATGCGTACTGGTGACGAAGTTCTTGTAAGCGAGGCAGATCGTCCTCAGACCGTCGGACGCCATCGATTCAATAACGTCACTCACGAGCTGGTCACGGTCTGCGTCTAAAAACTTCTGCACTTCACCTGCGCGACTCTGAATCCAGCTGCATCTAACCACAGTTGTTGTCACATTAACAACCGTTGGACAGTTTGTACTGTAACATCCGCAGCGTACGGAAGGAAAAAAAGATTTTCTAAATCGCATCAAACTGTAAACGCAGACCAACTGCAACAACGAAGTACCTAATGGCTTTTTACAAAGATAGGCGTGTTAAAAGCCGTCTGAAGTAATACATGAAAATCGTATGATTTTTATTCCATCTGTGAATACTGAACATAGGCCTAGGCTAGAAAATGTCAAAAGGTCAGAATCGTTCAAACAGTATAAAAAGAATTTGGTGTTTTGCAGCTTATCTGGCGTAGCTAAAAATGTAATTTTTGACCTATCCTGCTCATAAAAGACCACTAGGCCTATTATTATACGTACTTTTGTAGGACAATTTCTGACGCGCCCTTGGTGTAAAGCTGATAGCCTCGCCCTGCTAGCCGTACGACCGTGCTCATGGATTTGCGTACAGAGTTGAACGTGTACACTTTGTACAGTCTGTCCTCGGTCACCTCGCAGCGTACTGCGTCATAGTTCTCGCCCAGGTCAAGTACAAAGCCGAGCAGAGCACACTCGGTCTTGTTGCCGATCTGCTTGGGCGGGCTGCCGCGCTCGTCCGCGGGCTGATAGCAATGCCACACACCCACATCTCGGTATATAACCAACACCACGGTCAACTCAGCCTTCCATCCCTCCTGGGTAAGTAAATCAAGTACCGGCCAGTCTGGCTGCAGAGTTAAAGCAGAGCATGCTCACCTGTGTCGGGTAACACTGTGTAATCCCATGTGGCAGGTGATGCTCCGTAGCTCTGAGATGGGGTTTCCATAAAAAGCTATAACATTTTAAAAACCATTTAACCATTACCAGAGCACAACAGCAGCTCTCGACTACTTACGACACAGAATCAACATCACTGCGAGGTCTCTCACTCGTACTGTCTAATGCCTGTCTCATGCAATACGTCTGCAGTGGTATAATGGCTTGTTCGTTAACTCTGCGGGTGCGTTTGAGGGTGATGGAACGAACGACAGTGTAGACTACTACATTGCATGAGATGATCGACTTTTTTATGGAATAAGTGTGTGTTAAACCACTAACTGGAGTGAATGAGTTCGTTTAACATTCAATTATTCCACCCAAGACAGTGGTTCAACGGCAAGTTAGCACGGATTTATCCCACTAAATACAAGTTATATCGTAAGCTTAAACTGTCTAGAACAACGGAGAAGTACGTCACAGGTCAAACCAAACATAGTACAATAGGCCTACTCTGAAAACTGTTAGATATTACATAAAATGCTATGAAAAGTTGTTAGCACAACCAACGCTTTAAAACAGCATCAATCAGCGTGTGCAAATGACGAGAATAAAGTTCACAAACGCCACTGTCGTACGCTTGACATGTTCGTATGCATGGTTACGTGCGGCTGTGGGATCCAACTGCATTCCATCGCTATTGAAATAAAAACAAGAAATTTGAGCTAATGCTCACGAGACGCGCGAAAGCCTATAGCAGTTCCAGTTCAGTAGTTTAGCTGAAAATTGGGGTGTTCACGCTAAGTTAATATACAAATACCAAATTCTCTATCTGGATCGCATAAAGATAGTAGCGTGGCGATACCTTGTGAATGATATAGACTTGTGTCGCAGCCCGAAATCGCCAAAAAATCCATAAACCCCCTATTTTGGAGTTCAGGTTATTCAAGGTCATTGAATTTGGCGCCAATTGAAAGCCAGTGTACGACTTTCCATTAGTGATTAATAGTAACCTAGGCCCTATCTCGCACCATTACTGAGATACAGCGACTTATTGGCCAAAAATCGCAAATTTTGCCTACCCCCCTCTCATTTAGCGCCCTCGTTCGGGGTGACTCCCTTCGAATTTATGAAAAAGCTTTAAGGTTCCTGAAACTAGATTCTTCCCGGCAACCGAAGGTGAAGATTTGGTGATTCTAGCCTGCACCGTTTTTGACTGATCCACCCGTGTGACAGACAGACGGACAGAATTGCGATGGCTAAGACACGCTGTTCGCGCGTAAAAAACTTATTTGCTCACTTTGTTGTCATAACACAGCGGATCGATCATTGAAGACAATAGCCTACCAGAACACGGGAGGTGTAAGCGCTATTGATAGCAATACTGCGTACGATGAGCTGCGCAACGTTTGCAGGTAGATCCATGATACGAGGCGTGACGGTATGCAGCTTGCCTATCAACATCCATTCAGCACAAACACTCTTATTATTACAGCGCTACTAATTGACTGGCGCGCGCTTGGCGCTAAGCTATCCTAAAAATCAGGCAAGTGTAATTGCAATACAGCGTATGTGTGTGTTCCTGTCCACGGACACGGCAATGTAATTGGGTCGATTAAAAAACTGGCACAGCGACAGCAGCAGCAGCAACAGCAGCACTGCTCCATGGATCGAGTCAGTGCTGCTGCTGCTGCGTGGTGGTGGGAAATCTCAGCGTCACATGGCAGGGTGGTACAGACTGCTGCTTGTTGCATCGTCTGCCGCTTTCTCTGTGCGTCACCAGTACCAGTGTATGGTTTAACGATGCATAGACCTATACCGCGACGCACGACACACTGCCCATGGTTGACATTACAAGGAGACATAGGCCACTGCAATAGGCTACTGCAAGCAGCATGAAGCCGAATGCGGCATGTGTGGTCACTGTGGTGTACATAGGCTTAATAGTGGCGATGACAGACATATGGACTATCGTATCAGCTATAGAGACGAGTTCGAGTACATGCAGTTTTGTAGTGCTGCGATGCCAGCAATATCTAATACAGGCACAACGATCAAGAACAATAAAATCCCCCACAATTAAAGGCAGCCAAGGCAAACTTGTATAGGACAGGCGTTGCTGCAGCTGCATACTATCATTGACCTTGAATGACCTTGAAGGGTCATATCGCACTATGATGTGCCAATCGTGCGGTATTGTGGCTATACGGTAAGTTGCAATAACCATCATGACATGTGCAAAGCGTGCCAGTCTCCTAAGTTAAGAACTTGTGTAAGATTTTATTCCTCTGTCTGTCAAGCAGAGACATTTTAGTTGTCACATTAATTTTAATAGAGTATCAGTATAACTATCATTTAAAGCAAAATTGGACAACATGTGATGTTGATGTACATACATCTATAAAAACATGTTGACATGCATGTTATTATTTCGATTTAAACAAAAAGAAAATTTTATCCCATGTCTAGAAAAATTATTAATAATGATAAAGATAACAATATAAAGCATTTATACGAAACGAACTACTTGCTGTCAATAAGACCTGCAATATAGCTTTGTACAACAGTCATTCGGTTAGTCGTGAGCGTTCCTGTTTTGTCGGAACAGATTGCCGTTGCGTTGCCCATTGTTTCACAGGCGTCGAGATGTCGCACTAGATTGTTATCATGCATCATTTTCTACAATAAACAGCAATACAACTATACAATTCTACTGCAAAAGTATTCAAGACTGAACTGCCCCTCCGCAGTTAATGTTAGTCAAGCCCCTCCACCCACTTTTCCTCATCATTCTGTATCCATATAATGTTCGTAACACACCGACACTGATGCTAATCATGTTAAAGTTTAAAAGCCGGTCGATGCACATCAACGGCCCATAATGACAGTGTGTACCAATGCCATTACCATTAGAAATGCTGCATGTAAACACGGGCGTGCGCTCTGCTTTCACCAGATGCATTCTACGACGCTAAAAACGCGTCAAATTGGATTTCGACTACGGCTCTGCCTATATCCTCACTCCCTCAAGTCGTTCAGTCCCAACAGATTTTTCATGCCGCACAACAAAAAAGCTAAGCCTAAAATATAAAAAAAAAACTTAGAATAATACTTGATATTCGGCATAAATCACGAAATATGATGTGTATCTAGGCCTAAATAAGCCACATTAGATAACAAGAAATCTGAGCTAATGCTCATGAGACGCGCGAGAGCCTACAGCAGTTCCTGTTCGCAGGTAATCTTGGTCTATCTCCATCCATTTCGTTGCAATTCACTTTTTTGCAGCCAAAAATCGCCAAAAATCACTAAAACCCCTTATTTTTAGGGTTCAAGGTCAATCAAGGTCATCAATGTTGACAATCCTTAGAAGACAGTCGCCAGTGCTTGTTATGTTAAGCAGCATGTCTGCGCCTATCTACAACCATTTTCATGTTAGACAAGCCAGCAGCGGATAAATAACCACTTTTTAAGAGAGGAACCTCTATTTGACACCCCCGTGCGCAGGCCTCCTTGAACCTAGAGGGTCCGGGCTTAAATTGCTAAAATCTACATTCAATGCTGAAAATTTCACATTGCAGGTTGTCTTGGTCTATCTTCAGCCATTTTAACGCAATTCACTCTTGAAATGCGTGTCGCAGCCTGAAATCGCGAAAAATTCACTAAAACCCCCTATTTGGGAGGTTCAAGGTCATTCAAAGTCATCGATGTTGACATTTCTAAAAAGCTCGTCGCCAGTGCTTGTTACGATAAGCAGCATGTCTGTGCCTATCTGCAACAATTTTCATGTTAGACGAGCCAATATCGGTAAAATAACGCCTTTTAAGGGGGGAGGGGTGCCCCTCTTTCGCCCCTTTGTTTGTAAGGACCCCTTTTATTCACCGGCATGAAATTTTGTCACGAAATACCAGAGACTCTAGGCTATCATATAATGATAACCCAAACTCTCTATCTTACCTGGTCTTCGAACGATACCGGGACGTGTCGGACACCAAGACGGACAGACGAACGGACAGAATTACCGTAGCTAATACGCGCTATAGCTATGCTAGCTCCCGCGCGTAGAAACGTTTTACATCGCATTCAGTGAATGTAAAAGCACCGATGTAGCTCAAAGGCAAGGCCGCTCTAGTTAGTTAACCAAAAATGCATGCTGTTAAAATTAATCAAGTGTATAGTATCAATGAGATTAATTAGAAAAGTATAGGCCCCTACTCTCTCGAATGCCACGGTCTGTCTAGCACATGCTAAAACCTTATAAAAACGACGCAGGCTAAGATCACCAAATTCACTGTCGGTTCCAGTCATGTATTTTAAATTTTTAATCACTTCAATAAACTACCGCCATTCCACACTATAACAGCCACTGAGCCATGTAGGCCTGTAACTGTATATAGCAAAAACTGCTTAAAGGTGCGTTCTCACTGCGCACGTCAAGCGCGTTAACTCAACGGGATTTCCAATAGAAGCAAGAAGCGCGACGCGCGTTACTCGGTGTGACTTGCAGTGAGAATGCACCTTAAGGAGGACTTACCCTAACAGAGTAAGCGAGTGCGAGTGTTACGGCGAGCGGCAAACCCTCGGGTACAGCGACGACTAGCACAGTGACGCCAATGATGAAGAACCGTACATAATGATGCATGTATCCGAGCGTCCATGGACGTTGTAAGACGACAAATTCTTGTATTGTGAACCGGACCATTAGCATTACCACAGTCACAACCGCTACCACTGTGCCTGCAGCCATAACAAGCATCACTGCAACATTATGCGGCCGTCCTAATAAGCCATATTACAGACCTCGCCACACAAACTCCTAACTCGATAATAAAAGCGTAGAAAAAATACAATTGGTGTCAATGTTTCCAAGGACAGGAACGACAGATGTACCAATTTCCAGCCTAAAATGTCAAAAGTCAAAAATAACGCATATTTTGCTTAATTGTTTACTTATACGGCTAGCGGTATCTCCGGCTCACTCGCGCCAGCGCCTTCACCCACTGCACACTGCACACTGAGCACAGTGCAGTGCTATAGGCGGACGACCGCATATCATGTCGGTACTGCGCCAAAATATTTGCTTGTTTAATCGAGATCTGGATAATCCAATTGCTTGCTTTGTTTCCAGCTGCACACATTTTGAACATTTATTCATACCTACCGAACTGGCATGTTAACAGACAAGGAAAACAAGGCGAAAACATGTCGTCTTTGACACACTTAAGAAGTTACGGTTAAAAAGCGTGCATCTCAATCACCTGCATATCCGATCTGAATGGCCAACTTGGTCAACTTGGCCTGCAACACGGACTTCTCTTTATGAGCAACCGCGGCATTTGCCTGCGCTGTTGGCGAGTTTGCATCATCAGGCTACACAAAACGCATCTATTAATTACACGGTGCAACGGTACGTTGAAACAAGTAGGCCTAGATCTATAGACCCAGGCTACACTTGAAAGCAGACATTTGTTTTGGGAACAATATACACTGTATTTAGCGTGCACCAGGGGATGCTTTAAAGCATTTTCAGCACCCGATACGATAATTTGCCATTTGCAACTAATATGCGATATATTACACAATTTTATCATATAAAATAAAATAATTACACAACCACTCGTATTTAACAAACGACGATAGAAGTGATAATAGTAACTATTGCAAATTGGAAATGATATAAGTTAACAAGTATGTTCACGCTTCTGCTGGGACAGTGCGCTAAGCAACAGCCAATATTTATTGAATGCATTTACTGCAACAATTCAACCAATGCAATACAAAACAACAGTGAGAATAATAGCCTATTACAAAGCGACGTAACTGAACTGAACTGGCATGGTTTAGTTTTTGACGAACTGACCAATGGGCAAGCAGTAATGCATTACAGTAGGCACCGTCTAACGACGTCGGTGGCTTAAGTGACTACGCTCACGTGCGCGTCAACCAATGACCAATAGGCTCGCCCTGCTCGCAGACTGGTCAGTTTGTCAAAAACTAAACCGTGTCAGCTCAGTTACGTCGCTCTGTAGGCACACTTGAAAGCCGTCGCACCTGGTAGCGAGGACTGTCGGACTTCTGGAGGTTGGAGCTGATCGTGTGGTCACTGGCATTACTGTACATCTTGCTGTCTTCTACCGCTGCAACATGACAACAGTAATGATACTCCGTTGTGTTCGTCAGGTGAGGGTATGACAGCTATAAACGCTTTCACTTCAACTCTCAATGTAGTCACAACTAAGCCTACATCTACCATTGCTCTTTCATCTTTTTGTTCCTGCATTTTCATGTTCCTCAGCTAAGGGCTAGTGGTATAATGAGTGAAGCGCGAAAAGGCGCCGTCTCCATTTTTTTCCACGGTACGCAACGTACTTCACTAATTTGCTCAAATCCACGTAAAGAGAAGGCTTAAAATAGTTCTGTAGTTGAAACAAATTACAAGATAAATCTAAAACTCATTGTCATATAACTGCAGATTTGCCAAACCTGTCAAGTCAGCACTTTTAAGCGTAGTCCAAAACCGAATTGTTTGACACTGCATACTTTAAAAGGTTGAGAATTCGTAACTTACCATACGTTACAAATCACCAATTTAATCACATTTGTAAAATTTGCTTAAATTGGTTCTCGTACATCCCCATAACCAAAACTTTTTAAAACTTTTAAACACTGGTACGTTTTAACAACTTTTTAATTCGCAAAATTAAAATTATCAACCTTCAAACTTAGCCTAGTTTGGGCAGTATGAGAGAACGTACGTGGCTGCAGTGAGTCCTTCGCGTCTTCTTCAGCGGCGCCGAGCAACGACAAAATGATGCCCGTTTGCGAGTAAATTCCAACAGCAGTGACAACCATTTTCCCACTTCCTTCCATAACGTGCGTCCCTATAACAAGCCGAATACCGCACAGAGTTAGTTGCAGTTTCGCAACATTAGCTCTTCGTATTCTGTTCGCAGTCCTTGTAATCACTGGCGTCCCATCAGGTAGCAGTGAGCAATTAAATATTCCATTTTATCTTGTCGAAAAAAATTCCTCAGTAAGTAAAAAGGCCTAAGTCTATTATTTTAGTAACAGCAGAATACCGTTAGTTATCACAGCCACTACACTATTGCACGCATTTTGTTCTAAACAAAATGAATAAACTAGAACTGAAACAAAAACCTCGATCTAGAAGTAACAGTGCCATCTATGGGTGAAAAAAGTAAAGAAAAGCAGCAAGATAATGATGATGATGATAAAGGACGAATTAACTTTAGCGTGGCGTTAAGTCCTAAGACTACAAGGATACGTAACAATAAGCCTAAACAGTAAAGTCACGTAATAGTAGTCAGTGCAATGAGACGTTCTTAGTCACAGCTCTAAGACCGGACAAAAAATTCGGTTTTCAGTCTGCTGCGGAAAACTTGCAACGACGGCGGTGACCGGACTGACTCCGGCAAGCTGTTCCAGACCGATGCAGCAGTCGCTGGAAAGGTGCTGTCGCCAATCTTAGAACGCACAGTGCGTGGAACGACTAGCGCTGATGTAATCGAAGAGCGCAGTCGTCGACGTGCGTTGAGGTGTGACACGCGCTGAAGATCTGATGCCAGGTAGCCAGATGCAGAGCCGTGGAGGCAGCGATACACCAGCACTGCCAACCGGAACGAAATACGTTCTAACATCCGAAGCCAGTGTACTGTAATCTGCGCAGTAACAGGGTCCTGACGACAAGCTTTGTAGATCAGTCGTGCAGCGGCGTTCTGCACAGACTGAAGCCTGTCCATAAGTTGCTTCGGAAGGCCGGCAAGAGTTGCGGAGCCGTAGTCAAGCCTGGAAAACACCAGCGCCACGACGAGCGACAGCATCACATCGTTTGACACAAATCGACGTATGCTTCGTAGTTGTCGAAAGAGAAAAGCAAGAGAAAAGCTTAGCTAGTGGACATGATCTCAGGGAATGTAGATTCTATTAGTGCTTGAGGAACTGGGGCATAATGTCGACAACAATTACCTGACAGTAGAACGGGATCGTGCTGCTCGTTCTTGCGTACGTGATCGCTCTCCCCTGTCAGAGAACTTTCATCCACCTTGAGATCGTTCGACTGAATTATCACTCCATCCGCCGGCAGCAGATCACCTACATCCATTAGCAGCGCCAATTATTAGGCGAAACCGCTTGTCGTGGACCTCGCAAAAGAATCCGCCTATTACTACACATTTTCCGCAGCGTGGTCTGTCTGTCGTCTGTCGTCTGTCACATTTGTGCACCCTGCTTAAACCGGTGGACAAATTTAGATGTTATTTGGCACGTACACCGTCCTGTGGTTATGACTGTATTATAAAATAGGGGTTCCTGCCCTAAGAAAAGAGATTTGGAGGTCCAGTGCCATCCAAAACATGCAATTGCAAATTGCATGTTGCCATCTGGCAAACAAATATAAGCAGTTGCATATAAAACTAACAACCATTTCGCTTTTTATCAAACTACTTTGGAGTTTGGAATTGTTAACATAATCGTACAAACAATAGTGACGTTTACTTGTGTATAATCACGTTTATTTCGCGTTCGCGCTCGGAACTGCCCATCTGCAGTACTATGTCTGCAGTGGCCTATAACGAATTGATAACTCCATGGGCAGAGTCAAACGGAAAAAGTGACAACCAATTAAAGATGGTCGTGAAAAAAATGTGTGAAACCACTGTCTGGACTCTGGGGTACAAAAGTTCGTTTAACACTCACTTATCCCATTTCAGACCGTGGTTTGACATAGGCCTACAGGCTATCCACATCAACACGCTCATAATAAACTGATAGTGATTATAGCAATAAAACAAGAGATACCCTACTTAAGCTTCGATGTTTCAAATAAAATTTCCAACACTGCATTGATTCAATACAATAAATGTCCTCCGGTCAAGTAACGCACGTCACAGCGGTATTCCGGCGGCTAAAACGCATAAAATATGGCTGTAGTGGGGATGCCTATAGGGAAAGTCAATGACGACGACGATAACGAGTGCTGAACATGCAAGCAATAAGCGCATAATTACTTCAAACTCTAACACAATCTGCTGACCACTAAGTTGAGTTGATACACTGCCAATGAGCTCTAAGCGTATATGGTTGTAAGATCACATCAAAAATCTTATGAATCAATTACACAAATTGTTCGTTAAAATACCCTACTATGAAAAATAAAAGAATAATGTCGGTCCAGTGTCAGTCACATACTATGCGGCCCAGCAACAACACGTAGTCAGACCGCTACGAAGATTATAATAAGCTGGTCCTATATAAAAAAACAAATAACTGTGACGAATTACATAATACAAAACAAAACAATACAATATATAAATGCACCGGTATAACATGAAAACATAAACACTTAGGGCCTACTTATTTTAAATTTCGACTAAAAGTCCATTTTATATTGTCACCGCATGAGCAATGTTTATGCGACATTTGCTTATTTTCTTCAAGTTTTGACGTCGAGTAACTTTAAACTTAAAATTGGCACACTGGTTATTCCTGTTTACCTTGTAGAACCTGCACACCAATTTTGGATTTTGTGCTCGTTTTTGCTTTTGAGTCAGAAGCGCGCACGGGCCAAACGGACAAGCGGACGGACGTGCAAAACCCGTAATGCAGCCTATTAGAACGGCCGCATAAAATGTTTCTATGCTTGCAAGCCTCGGTGTCGTCGCGCATAGACAGTGCAATCGAGTGTCGAGACAAATTTGGCATTTGCTTAGCAGCCAGCGAATTTATCAGTAATAAATAATTAAGTAAAACGTGAATTTGTATAGCACATCAACGCCAGAAATGCCTTTAATGCGCTGCTAACATTGGGACTGTAAAAAATGTCTTATGTAATCGTTCATAGAGAGAGATGATGTAAACATGATCCCGCAGATGTCCCGGTAGCGAGTGCCATGTCATCGGGCGGGTGACAGAAAAATCCGACGTCCGTAAGAACTAAGAACTCAGCTCAATTGGCAGAATGGCACTAAAAAACTTAAACGGTGCAGATTTTTTATGGTAAAACCACAGAAAAGATATGGAGCGTTAGCTGCTATAGAAATCACAGATAGTTACCTCTCACCCGACACAAAGTAAATGCGCCCTGCTTTATCCACAGTAGCTACTCAATTTATTCACCTCAGAAGAATGGAAAGCTGAGTTGACGTCAGTATTGGTTAATCTGTCCGCAGATAGTCATCTATCCAAGTAATAACCACTTGATAGCGTCCCGACCGGAAGTGGAACCAACGACCTCGCCATCGTAAGTCTAACGTACCGTCGCCAAGCCAAGCCACCAAAAGTACGGTAAGCGAGGTTTGCGCTGTCACGTACCGTACTTGATCTGGCAGATGTCGCCGACGACGATGTCACCGACTGGTATCTGGACGAGTTCTCCGGCGCGGATCGTCGCAAAGCGGTGTTCGTGCTCGATGCGGCTCTGAAGTCCGCGGAACTGCTTCTCCTTCTGCCAGTCATTGAACGCCGTGACCAACACAACCACCAGCACCGCCACCAGGATAGCCACGCCTTCGATCCAGCTTGCCTCGGACTCAGTTTCATCCGACGGACCGCCAGCGTCCGTAGCAGCTATACATGACATCCAACTCGCTCTTTAATAATTGGCTAGCGACTGCTATCATATCTCAAAATCATAACATTACGGCGAAACAGATTATAGCGGTGTAAGTGCAACAAGCACTGCGAGAACACGTAACAAAAGATGGTTGAAAACACAAAAACTAAACAATAAAAACTGAAAATAAAACAATAAAACAAAAAGCAGATAATCCGGATAGTCACGTGTCCAAAGACAAAAGGAAAGAAATGTTTTCAAGTTATGCCAAAAGGTTAAAAAAATGTTGCAGTTGTGATGTTGCCTAGCAGTGCTTTCCAGATCCCGACGGCAGCAAACAACTCTTGTAGTCAGACGCCGTGTCTGTGGCTGTCTGCGTCTGTTCACGCGTCTGTAGGATGTCCGATTGTCCAGATTATCGACAGCAGTTGTGGACGGCAGCGTTGCCAGCTTGCGTACCGGCTTGTTGCGTACAGCAGTCGCCAGCAGCGTCGCATACCGGCCTGTCAATCAGTTGATGAACCTATGGATGAATTTATTAACGTAACCTGTCGGAATCAATTAACTTCCACCGCTGTCACCAGCATTTTTAAAGTTAGTACTGACTGTTTCTAAGTCATTCGTACTGTTTTATATATTTTATGCTTTCCCCTTTGTGCTGTCATATGCCTGATTTGTATGTACTGTGATGCCTATAAGTGCTCATGGCCTTGGCATTGTACTTGGTTTCCAAGTTTCAGATAAATCAAAAGCTGCAGAGACGTGAACGTTGACACAAGCAGACAGAAATGAACCTAAGCTCAAAGCGTTTAAAATGTGAATGAAATGGACAAAGATGGAAAGATCAGCTGGAAAGACAAGACCAAGACTAACTAGGGAATTTTATACGTGGTTCAATAGCACAAGAAGATAATGAGAAAGTATCATAAAGGCAATTAGATGAGGCACACGTTACAGCATAGCAAGCCGGCAAAACGCTGGGTGATAAGCATATATCAAAAAGAATGCGATGTAAGACAAAAAACGAAGAAAAATTCGGCCGTTTAACGACTATTTTAACATAAGTACAAAAAAACCCAAAACGGCCGGAGATTTTCGAACGTTTGAAGATTAGTAAACAGCAACCTAAAAGCAAAAAATGTAGATAGATTAATAGATAGATGTGCTGCATCTGAGCATAAACTACGTCAGCCGACACCATTCGGCTATATTCCGATAAGAGTTCGTACCGAGACATCGATAAGAAAATATTAACTGGCATCGCAGGCATGGGGCATGGGCATTCGGAACACTGCCCCTGAAAAGAATCCTGCTTCAACGGAACAAACTACACCACATTAATCTTATACACACAGAAGGGAGTGATGATGATATTGTGCGCGGAATTGTGGTATTATAAAATATAAATGTACAAAACATTAGTTTATACACTTGTTAACGGCAACATTTAAGGACTTGCACATCGAAAACAGCAAAAATTACAAAAGGTGATATTGCCCGCATACACTGACTGCGTGTCAATGTGCTGCTGAATAATATCACCTTTTGTAATTTTTGCTGTTTTCGATGTGCAAGTCCTTAAATGTTGCCGTTAACGAGTGTATAAACTAATGTTTTGTACATTTATATTTGATGTTTTATTACTAAAATACTGTTTTCCTACTGGTGATCAGTTATAAAGATACTGCGCTTCAGATTTTTTCTTACAGTAGCCAAGCCGATTACAACTGTTAGGGAGTTATAGCCAATTTTTGTCCCAAATTTCGTTGCCATGGCAACGGGGGTCTTTGGGCGAAAATGCAATTGGCAGCATTCCATGGCCCATCTCCGACCCCCCCTATAGGCCTAGGCGCAAAAATCTCGCAAAAATCTCTTACGCAAGCCGAATTATAGCCAATTTTGTCCCCAATTTCGTTGTCATGGCAACGGAGGTCGGTTGGAGAAAAATGCGATTGGCTGCATTCGATGGCCCATTCCCGAAAACCCCATATAGGCGCAAAAATCTCTTACGCAAGCTGAGTTATAGCCCATTTTGTCCTGAATTTCGTTGCCATGGCAACGGGGGTCGATTGGGGAAAAATGCGATTGGCAGCATTCGATGGCTCATCCCCAAAAACCCCCTATAGGCGCAAAAATCTAGTAAAAATCTCCTACACAAGCCGAGTTATAGCCCATTTTGTCCCAAATTTTGTTGCCATGGCAACGGGGGTCGGTCGGGAAAAAATGCGATTGGCAGCTTTCGATGGCCCATCCTTGAAAACCCCCCTATAGG